>ENA-OQNI01000009-OQNI01000009.1-human-gut-metagenome-genome-assembly--contig:-NODE-9-length-361084-cov-15.625044_pt1 | contig 361084 bp, 291 predicted proteins | sample MGYA00242627_ERZ504876 | MGnify/ENA primary metagenome ERZ504876 (study PRJEB26092, sample SAMD00036386) | human gut metagenome | host: Homo sapiens | study: EMG produced TPA metagenomics assembly of... | reverse complement strand
GGTGGGACAAATTCAAGGATTTAGTAAAGGCTAGCTTGGGAATCTAAAATCCTTGGAAATGAAAACGGGGTGTGACCGATTTCGGTCACACCCCTTACAAAAATGTCAATGTTGGTCTAACAGAGCCTAGAAAAAAGGCGGAGGCCCTGGAGAGGGACTCCGCCTTATATACAGGGGGCGATGGTATTCGCGTGTTGCGGGATTAGACCAGACGGGCGTTGATCGTCTTGGCGATCTTGGCGGCGTCGGTGGAACCCTTGACGGTGGCACGGAAGTCCTCGTCCATGAGCGCCTCGGCGACCTTGGACAGGATCTTAAGGTGCGTGGTGCCGGCCTGGGCACCCGGGATGAGCAGCGCGATGGCCACGTTGACGGGAGCGCCGTCCATGGTGTCCCAACCGGTCACACCGGACTCGTCCTTGACGACGATGACGGCAGCCTCGGTAATGGCGTCGGACTTGGCATGCGGGATGGCGAAGCCCTCCATCATGCCCGTGGTGCCCTCGGCCTCGCGGGCCAGGAAGGCGTTCATCACGGCGTCGGCGTCGCTGGCGATACCGGCCTTGACAGCCTGGTTGGAAACGAAGCTCAGAGCCTCGTCACGAGAAGCGAAGTCCTCGGCGACAAAGACATTCTCGACCTTCACGAAGTCGGCAGCCTCGGCCTTGGGGGCCTCGACGGCAGCGGCCTTGGGGGCCTCAACGGACTTGGCTACAGGAGCGGCCTTCTGATTCTTCTCGAAGTCGTACTTCTTGAAGGCCACGAACAGGATACCACCGACCACAGCGCCGATGAGGATCGCGAGGACCCACAGCGGACCGTTCTCGACAACGGGCAGGACCAGGAAGCCGCCGTGAGGCGCCGGATCGTGAACGTTGAAGAAGATGGTCAAGATGGAAGCGATGGAAGAACCGAGCATCATGATGGGCATGACGGGCCAGATGTTCTTGGTCATGAACGGAATGGCGCCCTCGGTGATGTGGGTGCAACCAAGGATGAGGTTGACGATACCGGCGTCATGATCCTCCTGGCTGAAGTACTTCTTGCCGACAACGACGGCGAAGGTGGTGATCAGCGGCGGAACGATGCAAGCGGCGGAGACGGCAGCCATGAAGTTGGTGCCGAAGTTGTAGGTCTCGGTGCCGACGCCAGCTTCGAGAGCGGTACCGAGCAGGAAGGTGCCAGTAGCGTAAGCAGCCTTGTTGACCGGGCCGCCCATATCAAAGGCGCACATGCAGCCGATGGCCAGGCCAAGGATCACCGGACCGGAGTTACCGAGGCTCTGCAGGAAATCCATCATGCCCTGGTTAATGGCAGCCATGGGGCCGGAAATACCGAGCATGACCAGGCCGACGATGGCGGTAGAGCACAGCGGATACAGGAAGATTGCCTTCAGGCCATTAAGGCTCGCAGGAATTTTAGAGAAAACCTTCTCGAGCAGCAGGATGACATAGCCAGCGAGGAAGCCGCCGACGATGCCGCCTAGGAAGCCAAAGCCCACACCTGCGCCACCGGCGTCGATCATGCCGGTATCGGCGTTAACAGGCAAGCCCTGGATGGCAATCATACCGGCGACGAAACCGGGGACGAGCGCCGGGCGCTTGCCGATGGACTCGGCGATGTAAGCGGAGAGCACCGGAACCATGAGGTTCATTGCGATACCGCCGATAATCTTGAGCATCGCGGCAAAGCTGTTGTAGTCGGCAGCCGTCGAATCAAAGGACGTGATGCCCCACAGGAACGAAATGGCGGTCAGAACACCACCGGCAACGACGAAGACCAGCATGTGGCTGACGCCGTTCATGAGGTGCTTGTAGATGACGTGACCGATGGACTCCTTCTCCTCGACCTCGTCCTCGACATCGGCGGCAGCGGCAACCGTGTCGTCGCCCTTGGCGGCGAGCGCGCGGTCGATCAGCTTACCGGCGGCCTCAACAGACAGGGCCTTGGAAACACCAACGGAAACCATGGGCTTACCGGCGAAACGCTCAGCCTGGACATCCTTATCGGCTGCGACGACGACGGCCTTGGCACCGGCGATCTCGCTCTTGGTGAGCTCGTTCTCGACACCGACCTGGCCATGAGTCTCGACCTTAATGGTCAGACCTCGTTCGGCAGCAGCCTTCTCCAGCGCCTCCTTCGCCATGAAGGTGTGCGCAATGCCGGTCGGGCAACCGGTCGCGGCGATGATGTCAAACTTAGCCATGTGTCCCTCCTTCTTGAGTACAGCGCCCGCGGGCGCTCCCCTACACGCGCTTCGATGCGCGTTTTTCCACACTTGAAAGATACCAACCTACCGTCCGCGTGAGAAGAGACAAGGCGCAATTCTCCGGTGAAAGGTTCTTTCATAACCGTAAACGGCAAGTGAAAGTTTACCATCAACACTTGAAACGGCAAGGTGTATCTTGTAATTGAAAATGCCCGTATACTATGGCATTGCAAATCAAGCTAGATTTTCATGCCAACCAGGAGCCATCCATGACCGATAGTAGCAAGAGCGCACTTTCCCTCATTAGTACCCATCAGGGATACAGCGAGTCCGAGCAGCGCATTGTCGACTATATATTGGAACACCAGTCCGAAGCGCCACGCCTCACGGCCGCTCAGCTCTCGCGCGCTGCCGCCACGTCCGAGGCGACCGTTTCGCGCTTCTGCCGAAAGCTGGGCTTTGGCAGCTTCCGCAGCTTTCAGTTTTCGTTGGCGAGGGATTTGGAAAGCCAGCGCAACGAGGGCCTGACCGACGAGGTCTCGCTCGATAATATGGAGCAGAGCCTAAAAAATATCCTCGCCGCCAAGGTGAGTGAGCTTAAAGCGACCATCGACGGCATAGATCACGACACGTTGGCCGCAGTTGTACACGCGCTTAAGAATGCCGGTGTTATTGAGTTCGCCGCCGTGGGCAATACGAACGCGGTCGCGCTCGATGCGACATTTAAGTTTTCGCAGCTGGGCCTTCGCTGCATGGCAAGCACCATCAGCGAGACATCAATCGGCTTTGCGCTCACGTTGCGCCCCGGCGACGTTATCGTGCTGATCTCGAACTCCGGCAAATCTCGCCGTCTGAATCGCATGGCAAAAGCGGCTCGCGACTGCGGCGCCACTGTAGTCGTCATCAGCAGCGACAGCAAGTCTCCACTTGCGCGCCTAGCCGACTACACCTTTAATACCGTCAATCACGAGGCACTGCTGACAACGGGCGACTTCGCATTCTCCAAGATGAGCGCCACGATGATCATCGAGGTCATCTACAACTTCCTGCTGCCCGAGATTGAAGACGCGCGTGAGCATATCAGCTACTACGAGGAGCTCATCCAGCCGGATAAGGTCGTTGAGTAAAACGCGTAGTGGGACAAAAATTTCAGTCAATTTTGTCCCACCAACACCGCTGATACGACCTAACCTCGAGCTTCTTCGAGCATCTGCTTCGCGTGGGCCAAGCTTGCCTCGGACTGATCGCCGCTCAGCATGCGGGCGATCTCTGCGGTGCGAGCATCCCCGGCCACCTCATCCAGATGCGTCTGGGGAACGTCGCCCGGTTCCTTGCTGACGACATAATGCTTGTCAGCCATGACGGCGACCTGCGCCAAGTGGGTTACGACAATCACCTGATGCGTAGCGGCGAGATCTGCCAGCACGCCCGCGAGCGCACGCGCCGTGGAGCCACCGACACCGGCATCGACCTCGTCAAACACCAGCGTATCGACACCGTCCGCGTTACCGAGGACAACCTTACTTGCCAACATGACGCGGCTGAGCTCGCCGCCCGACGCAATGCGGCGCAGGGGACGTGGAGTCAAACCGGCACCGCTGCGGTATAGCAGCTCGTAGCTCGAAGGACCAACGGGCGTCCACTCAGCACGGGGAAGATCACGCGACTCCCAGACGAGCTCGGCGCCGCCCATCTCCAGGCGAGCCATCTGGCGGCAAACCTCGTGGCAGAAGCGCGGGGCCGCCACATTGCGAGCGCGCTTAAGTGCCTTGGCAGCGGCAAACAACTCGTGCTCGGCGCTCCCGAGTGCCTCACGCGCCTTTCTGATCTGTTCATCGCCATCATCGACCAGGGACAGCAGCTCTTGCGAGCGATCGCGCATGGCAAAAACATCGTCCATGGTAGGACCCCACTGACGCAGCAGGCCCTTGAGGTCGGAATACCGCTCACGCATGCGAGCGAGCTCGCGCGGATCGAAGGCGACGCCATCGCGATAGGCACGAAGTTCGTTCGCGCAATCCTCAAGGGAGATACAGGCATCCGAAAGCAAATCGGCAATGTCGCCAAGTTTGCGATCGACGGAAGCCATACGGGAAAGTTCTGCCACGGCGCTGTTCACGGCATCGAGCGCTCCCCCTTCAGAGGCAAGCGATGCATGGGCATCATTAGCTGTGGCAACCAGCACCTCGGCATGTTCGGAGCGCGGCAGCAGTTCCTCGAGTTCCTCATACTCGCCCGGTTTGGGGTCGATCTCGCCGATACGCTCGAGCGCAAAGCGCGCTTCCTCGACGCGGCTCCCCTGCGCACGCGAGGTCTCTTCGACACGTCGAACCTCCTTAGCGGCAGCGCGCGAAGCCTTAAAGCAGGCGCGGTAGTGCTCGAGCGCCTCGAGTGCAGGGCGCCCTGCCCAGGCATCGACCATCGCAACATGATGCGCCGGATCGAGCAAGCGCTGGTGCTCGTGTTGGCCGCACAGATCCATCATCACGCCAACGCGCTCCGAAAGCTCGCGCACACTGGCGATGCGTCCGTCAATCTTCACTCGGCTGCGGCCCTCGGCAGAAAGACTGCGCTGCACGATGAAGCCCTCCGTGTCGTGCGGGCCGTCAAACAGGCGCGCCTCGACGCTCGCCAGCGCCTCGCCCTCGCGCACCATAGACGAATCCGCGCGCTCACCCAAAATAAGCTTGAGGGCCGAGAGCAGCGCGGTCTTGCCGGCACCGGTCTCGCCGGTCAGGACAGTCAGGCCGGCACTCGGCAGCAGCGTCGCCTCGCGAATGAGCGCAATGTTAGAAACCTGCAGCTCATCGATCATGACGGACTCCGTAGAATACGCGGCTCACCGAGTTATAGAAGCTCTCGGGGCCGTAATCCAGCAGCAGCACATCACCGGGCCCGCGACGCACCGCCACGCTCTCAACGGTGCCATCGCAAGTAATAAATTGTCCATCGATAGCGATCGCCGGAACGCTCGGACGGTCATCAGACATAAAGATTTCGACGACATCACTCGGCGAAGTCAAGAAGGCACGGGCCTGAATGGTGTGCGGCGCAATAGGTACGCAGACCATACCCGTATAGTCGGGGCTCACGATGGGGCCACCGGCACTGAGCGCGTACCCCGTAGAACCAGTCGCCGTGGACACGACCACGCCGTCGCCACGCAGTCGGTCGATATGGTGGCCCGACACCGTGATGTCGAACTCGACCATATCGGACAGCGGACCGCGGGTAAGCGCCATGTCGTTGAGGGCGAAGGTGCGCACGACATCCTTCGTACCGTCTTCGCGCACGGACACGATATCCGCGGCGATGGTGGCGCGACGGCTCACGTGCAGCTCGCCGGAAAGGGCGTCGCTCACGACCTGCAGAATGTCGCGCTCCTCGGGGCTCGCAGCAGTTAAAAAGCCCAGGTGACCATAGGAAAGACCGAGGATAGGAATCTCGCGATGGTTGAGGATGCGGGCAGCGCGCAGCAACGTACCGTCACCGCCGAGCGTAATGACCAGATCGGAGCCGTCAATATCAGGCGTGCTCTGAATCTTCGATCGCTGGTCGGCAGCCCATGCGACCTCATAGCCCTGGCGCGTCAGCCAAAGCTCGAGCATCAGGCCGCTCTCGACCGCCTCTTGCTTGTAGTAATTGGGAACCAGAAAGACCTTCATAGCGTTGCAGCTTTCTCGCTCAAAACCGATACCTGGGATTGCAGCACGTCTTGCGAGCGGTCGCCAGATTCAAATCTCGTGCCGTACAGGAAAAACTCAACGTTGCCCTTGGCACCATGAATGGGCGACACGCACACATCGACCGGGAACAGCCCCTTGGCAGCAAAGAGCTCAACCGCCGCCACGAGCGTATCGCGGCGCACGGCGGGATCGGTCACAACGCCGCCCTCGCCCACCAGCGCCGCCGGAGCCTCAAACTGCGGCTTTACGAGCGTGCAGAATGCACCCGTAGGCGCCAGGCACGCCAGTACCGCATCGATAATGTTCGCGATGCTGGTAAACGAGACATCACACACAGCCAGGTCGATGGCGCCGGCATAGCCAAGCTCAGGCAGCTGCGTCACGTTTGTGCGCTCATGCAGCGTCACGCGATCGTCCTGACGCAACGACCAATCGAACTGGGCGCGACCCACGTCCACAGAGACAACAGTCGCAGCTCCGCGCTTGAGCAGGCAATCGGTAAAACCGCCGGTAGAGCAGCCCACATCCAAACAGGCAAGGCCCGTCGGATTGATGCCAAACGCATCAAGCGCGCCTTCGAGCTTAAGACCGCCGCGGCCAACATAGGGAATACGCCCCTTCACGTGCAGCGGCAGCCCCGGCATCACCTTAAGACCCGGCGAAGTCAAGCGCTCGCCGCCACTCGAGACCAAGCCGGCCATAAGAGTGCGAAGGGCATCCGCGCGATCGGCGCAGATGCCCTGTGAAATCAGTTCGTCATCAAGACGCACGCGTTTCATGAATGCCATCAACCATTCGTATCCAGAGATGCGGCCTAGCTATCCTGGGATTCGTTTGCCGCATCCTCATCGTATTCCTGTTCGAGCTTATCGGCCTCACGCGGCGTCAACTCAAACTTGTCGACCATATCGACCGCGCGGGAGCCCAGCTCAATCGCCTCGTCAAACAGATCGAGCGAACGCTCCAAGGAGGTATCCTTGGAGCGAACGGTAGCGATGATCTGGTCCAGGCGATCCGAGATCTCATCGAAGTTGCGGACGGAACCCTCTGGCATGGCTACTCCTCGACGGAGTCGGCCTCGACGGCCTCAGCAGCGTCCGCATCCTCGGCAAGTACACCGGCGGCAGCCTGAGCGGCAGCGACCTTGGCGGCCGCCTCGGCAGCCTGCGCCTCCTCGCGAGCGCGATCTTCGGCCAGCAGCTCCTGGTACAGATCCTCACCCGGCAGCTCCTCGCTACGAGCGATCTTGCCCAGCACGCCGTTGACAAACGACGCGGACTGATCGGTGCCATAGGCCTTGGCAAGCTCGACGGCCTCGTTGATCACGATAGCGTCCGAGACCTCCTCGTCGGTGAGGAAGCGCATCTCGTAGACGGCGATACGCAGCAGGTTGCGGTCGGCGCCGGGCATGCGCATAAGATCCCAGTTCTTGGCGACGGCGCGCAGGGCACAGTCGATGCGATCGATATGCTCGTAGGCACCACGGCAAAGCTCGAGCGCATAGGGGTCGAGGGGGCCCTTCGAGATCAGGAAATCGCCCTCGAGGACGCGCTCGAGCGGGCTGTCCGTGGCCTCGGCCTGAAACAGCAGCTGCAGCGCCTGACTGCGGGCAAGCGTGCGCCCGCGATAAACCTTAAGGCTCAAAGGTTACTCCTTGGGGAAAACGAGGCCGTCAATGCAAACGTCGACGCGCTCGACCTCGACGCCCACCTGAGCATCGATGGCGGCGACCACGGCGGCGCGAACGGCCTCGGCGAGTTTCTTGAACGGATAGCCAAAGAACACCACGACACGCACGGTGAGTGCGAGCTTGTCGCCAACGACCTCGGCCTCGACCGCCGGCTCGGAAGCCGGGGCCTTGGACGAGAGCATCATGGAGACAAGATTAGTGGCAAGGTCCTTGACGCCAACGGAGGCGATGCCCTCGACATCGGACACGGCGCGCGAGACGATGGCGGTCAGAACATCGGGCGAAATGCCGATGCCGTCAATCTTGATTTCCTGGGGCATGAGTCCTCCTAGAGAAGTTGGTTGCTAGACGCGGGAGACGAACTTGCCGTCGCGGGTGTCAACCTTGATGACCTCGCCCTCGTTGAGGTACATGGGGACCTGGATGACAGCGCCGGTGTCGATCGTGGCCGGCTTGGTGGAACCCTGGACGGTGTCGCCCTTAAAGCCCGGGTCGGTTTGGACAATGGTGGTCTCGATGAACATCGGCGGGGTCACGCCCATGAGCTCATCGTCGGCGAAGAGCAGCTGGCAGATGTCGTTCTCGCGCAGCCACTTGGAGTTCTCGCCCACCATGTCCTCGGGAACGGGAACCTGCTCATAGGACTCGTTGTCCATGAAGATGTAGTCGGTGCCATCGTTGTAGAGGTACTGGAACTCACGGGTGGTGAGCATGACGCTCTCGAACTTGGTGCCGGCGTTGCAGGTGTTCTCGACGACGCGGCCGCTCTTGATGTCGCGGGTCTTGTAGCGCACAAACGCGCCGCCCTTGCCCGGCTTGACATGCTGGAACTCGACGATGGTGTAGACCTTGTCCTTGATGCGGAGACCGAGGCCGTTCTTGAAGTCGGCGGTAGAAATGGTAGGCATAGCGACCTTTCTTGTTATGGGCAGAACGCACAAGCGTCCAAATTACATACGATAGAAATTATACACTTGCAGGCGGCGCCTGCGGCGAGCGCATAAAAAGAGAACGCGGGGCGTCCGGATCGATTCGGACGCCCCGCCCCAAACTATCTACCGAAGTAGACTAGCAGTCGATAATGTGCAGGTCGTGCGGGGTCTTGGTGAAGGGCTCGTAGCCGTTCTCGGTGACCACGCCGTAGTCCTCCAGGCGCACGCCGCCCACGCCGGGCAGGTAGACGCCGGGCTCCATGGTGACAACCGAGCCGATCTCGATGGTGTTCTTACTGCGGTTGAAGTTGGGCAGCTCGTGGATGTCGATACCAACGCCGTGGCCCAGACCATGGTTGTAGTAATCGCCATAGCCGGCATCGCCGATGATCTTCTTAGAGAGCTTGAAGATGTCGTTGCCCTCGACGCCCGGATGGATGGCGGCGACGCACTCCTCGTGTGTACGGCGCACGAGCGTGTACAGGTCGAGCTGCTCCTGCGTGGGTTCGCCCATCACGACGGTGCGTGTCATGTCGGAGCGGTAATCGCAGTAGCCCGCGCCGTAATCCATAAGAACGAAATCGCCCTTCTCGATCACGCGGTCGCTCGGCACGGCATGCGGGTTGGCGGTGTTGGGACCGCTCGCCACGATGGAGCCGAAGGCCAGGCTGTCGGCGCCGTTGGCGAACATAAAGTTCTCGAGCTCGTTGCGAACCTGCTTCTCGGTCATACCAGGCTTAATAAAGCCGAGCATATGCTGGAAGGCGGCATCGGTGATCGACTGCGCATGGCGCATGAGCTCGATCTCCTCGGCATCCTTGATGGCGCGCATCTTGCGGATGTCGTCGTGCATCAGCGTTAGCATGCAGGCGACGGAACGGTCCTCCAGGCCGCGCTGAATACCCTGGTAGAAGTTAATCTGCATATCGTCTTCGACAGCGCAGACACGGCACTTGTTGGCTGCGATCTTGCCGGCGACCCAGCCGGGAATGGTACCCTCGTCCATGTCGTAGACCCAAGGGCTGCCGGCGGGCGTGTTCTCCTCAAAGCTGTTGAGGTAGCGCGAGTCGGTGTGGAACAGGCACTGGTCGACCGTAATAAACGCAGCGTGCGGGAACTCGAAGGTGTAGTCGAAGACGCCCTTCACGCCCGTAAGCCAACGAAGGTTGGCCTCGTCGCGCACCACGATGGCGTCGTAGCCACGCTCGGCCATCAGGGCACGGACACGCTCGATACGACCGGCAGGACCGGCAGCAAACTCAGACATGCAGATTCCTTTCTTGTTGTCTCTATATAGACGGGACGGGTCTCAACCGAACGACGAAATCGCATGCGATCCGCAACCGATTGAAAACCCGCCCCTCAACATGATACGAAAGACAATGGATGTCAATAAATCTTAGAGAAGTTCTTTGCGTGAAGCCAAGTAGGCGTGAGTATGGCGCTCAAGAACCTCGTCCTCAACGCTCGTTAGACGAATGGCGCCAAGTGCCGCGGGCAGCGGCAACATGCTGCGGTTCGAGCGAGCGAACTGCTGCTTGCGGAACTCCTCGATATATGCGGCAGGCTCCAGATCGAAGGCAAGTTCCTCGATACCAAAGTCCTCCAGGCAGTCATCGACCTCAAAGACGTAATCGATATCGAAGTCGCAGGCATCATGTGCTAGGCGCGCCTCAAAGCGCATGCCCTCGGATAACAGCTGATAGGCAGGAACCTGCGAAGCAGCATCGCCCAAGCAAGCGCGCAGAGTACGCTCCCCCGTCTTGCCAAAATCGAGCGCATGGCGGGCGCTCGGGTTCGTGGCCATCAGTATGTCCTTGCGGGCAGTCTGAGACCATTGAACTGCATTGACGAGCGCGACCTCCTCGCCCGCGAGAATCTCGGGAACGGTCTCAGTAAACTGATTCCAACGGGTCTTGCTGCTCGAAAGCATGGTACCAACAAGTACCACATAGCCGAGCTTGAGGTACTCGGGGTCCGCCTCACGAACAAGGTCGAGGTCACACACGACCAAGCCCGGCTCAGGACGGAACGCGATAGCGGGAAGCGCATTCGACGACGAGGCGACGAGCGGCTTCATGGTCGTCGCGACCGTGAGCATGGCGTCGAACGTCGTCGGCAGCAACGCGCACTCGGTGCGGCCGCACCACTGATTGGCACACCAGCTAACAACCGAGCAGGTTGCGGCATCGCCAACGGCGACAACCAGATCGTCACAGGTAATGCCATTGGCAGTCAGGGCGCCAAAGATAGCATCGGCATCAGCAAGCGTGGCACCAGCAGGCGAAACCTCGAGGGGAAGCTGTGACATGACAAAACCGGCGTCGACCAGCGCATGCTCGACGACCTCACCAAAACGCTCGGATGTGGCGTCGTTCCAAACGACCATCGCGCGCTTAGGCTTGCCCACAGTCGAGGCAAACATGCGCGACAACTCATCGAACGCGCCCAATCCGACACGGACATCGACGCTGCGGTTTTGGAAATTGATCAGTTGACGACGAATCATAGCAGCCCACGCTCCAAAAGCATCTCGGCACAAAGGTAGGAAACGTCCTCGAAGGACTTGTTGCGAATATCAAGGGTAAGGTCGGCGGCCTGGCGATACAGCGGACGGCGATGCTCAAACAGGCGCGCAGCATGCTCGGGCGAACGGAAATCGGGGCGCGTGTCGGACCGACGAATCTGTCGAATCGAATCCTCGAAGTCGCCCTCGAGGTACACGCACGTACCCATTTCGTGCATCAGTTCAATATTCACCGGCGTTTCGACGATACCGCCCCCGCACGAAACCAACAGGCTGCGCTCGCTTTGGAGCGAACGGAGCGCCGAGGTCTCGAGCTCGCGAAAACGATCCTCGCCCTCGGTCTCAAAAATCTCGGTTACCGACTTGCCGCAACGGCGCACGACCAGACGGTCGGTATCGATAAAACGCCGCTTGAACATGGTGCCCACGTTGCGCGCAAGCGTCGACTTGCCCGCGCCCAAAAAGCCGATAAAGAAGATATGGTCGCAGCCGTGTTTGATGTGCTGGGACATGACGAGACCTATTCCTCGCAGGGAAGGTCGCGCAGGGCCCGGCGCTCAAAGATACGGAAGATCTGCGTATACCACAGGTCCTGCGTCGCCTGCGGCTTTACCAGGATGGTATCGACGCCGGCGAAGTTGCCGCTCCACACGTCCGTGTAGAGCTGATCACCGATCAGCACCGCCTCGCCGGCTGTGGCGCCGAGGCGCTTAAGGCCCGCCTTGAGGGCAAACGGCGCCGGCTTCATGGCGTGGCTGATGGCCTCGAGTCCCAGCTCGCGCGCAGAGCTCATGACCTGGTCGCGATGCCAGTTGTTGGACACCATGCACAGCTTAAAGCCTTTGGCGCGGGCGGCGTCGAGCCAAGCGGAAACCGCGGCGGGAACCTGCTCGGTGTCTCGCGGCACCAAGGTGTTATCGCGATCGAGCAGAATGGCGCGCTTGCCGTCGGCCCACAGGGTATTAAGGTCGATGCGATCGACCGAGGCAACGTAACGTTTGGGGCTAAAAATCCTCATACTAATTCCAAGACTGTTGATGCTCTTCGTAGGTTTGCGAGAAGTACTCCTCGTCCTGCGTAATGTAGAAATACAGGTCATCAGAGTCGGTCGGCTCAAGGGTGGCCTTGAGCGCCTCGAGCGACGGAGAGCAGATGGGCGTGGGCGGCAGGCCCTCATGCTTATAGGTGTTATACGGACTATCGCTCTGCAGGTCGTCGGCGGTAACCTCGCCACCGGTGACATACATCATAGTCGCATCGCTATTGAGATAGCGCAGGCCATCGAGCTTGCCGGCAAGGCGGTTGTAGAAAACCGAGGCCACATGCGCACGTTGATCGGCGTTGAGGCCCTCGCGCTCAACGATAGAGGCCAAGTTGACGATGTCGTAGTCGGACATCTCCACACCGTAGCGTTCCTTGATCTTGGCTTCGCAGCTCGCAAAGTCAAGCGACTTGTACTCGGTCTTAAACTGATCGAGCATAGCGCGAATCACGCCATCGGCCGTCGGCGAATCACCCAACGAATAGGTCTTGGGGAACAAGAAACCCTCGAGCGAGTCGTTAGCGGCGCCCTTAAGGAAGCTATAGTCGTCCACGTAGTTGGAGGCCTTGGCCTGGTTGAGGAAGTCTTCCTTAGAGATGCTGTCGTAGGCCTGGGCCACACGGTCGGCGACTTGATCGACCGTTAAGCCCTCAGGGATAGTCAGCGCATTGGAGCCCGCGTTGGGGCCTTCCATGAGCTGCTGAACAACCTTGGTCGCATCCATGAGTGTGGTGAACGAATAATCACCAGGCTTGAGCGACATATCGGCGTTGAGCTTTTTCACCGCCGCATAGTAATCCTTGGGATTTTCGACGATATGGTTCTCGGAGAGAATCGAGGCGATCGTATCGCCCGAAGCACCATCGGGAATGGTCACCGTAACCTGCTGACCAGCCGTAACCTTCGTATCCTCACCGGCAAAGAAACCCTTGACGGCCGGCACGACAAAGAAAGCGATCGCGGCAAGCGCCAACACGGCGACGACGCCACCGATAATCATAGGCACCGGGGAGCTTTTCTTTTGAGCACCGCGACGAGCATGCGTGTTGTAGCTCGAGCGGGTCGCCGGAGCAACGCCATGCGAACCACGAGCGTGATGCGAATGCGATTGGGGGGCCTGCGTTCGCTGGGTAGGTGCCTGCTGCTTAAAGCGGGTGCCGCCTGCAGGCTGGGCCGTACGAGCAGTGGGCTGCTGAGCCGCGTGAGAAGCCGAATGCTGAACCGAACGAGCAGAAGGCTGCTGACCCGTCCGTTGAACAGGTTGGGCCGAACGAGAGAAGGACTGCGCCGGGCGCGCGGCAGGCTGAGCTGCGCGCTGCGTCGGCTGTGCCGGACGCTGGCCAGGCTGGGCAGGGCGCGACGCCGGCTGCTGTGTACGATTCGGCTGGCGCGGATCGGAAGCACTAGGCATGCGAAACCTCCTCGTTTTTACGATCGAGCCACGTCTGCAAAAACAGGCTGGCGGCAATCATGTCGATCTTGCCCCTCATCTGCTTTTCGTTGAGTCCCTGCTCGCGCAGGATACGCTTGGCCTCTTGCGAGGACAGACGCTCGTCCTCAAACTCCAAAGGAAGATCGAGCTCGTCGGCAATCTTTTGCGCAACAGCGGCAACACGCTCGGCCTGGGGACCGGGCTCACCGGCCATGGTCAGGGGACGCCCACTTACCAGGATATCGGGCTCATAGTCCTCGACCAGGTAGCGGAACGTCTTGGCCATACCGGTGACCTCTGCAGCCGGGAGCACCTTGACAGGCATCGCCATCTTGCCATCACGGCTCGAGACGGCGATGCCGATCCTGGTCTCCCCTATGTCCAGCGCAAGCGCGACCACAGCGATTACCTAGATTCTTAGGCGCCGAGCGCGGTCTTAGCGGCCGCGAGGGCATCGGCGATGCCGGCAGCGTTCTTGCCACCGGCCTGGGCCATGTTGGGACGGCCGCCACCGCGACCGTCGACCAGGCCCGCGATCTGCTTGATCACGTTGCCGGCGTGGAAACCGGCCTTGACAGCGTCATCAGAGCCGGCGGCGAGCAGGGCCGGGGTGCCCTTCTCAGTCACGCTGGCGACGACGCAGGCGACAGGACCGGCAACCTTCTGGTGCACGGTATCCCAGACGTTTCGCAGGTCAGCGGCCTCAAGGCCCTGGAGCTCAGCGACGACGAGCTTGTAGCCGTCGAGCTCGACGGCGCCCTCGATGGCGCTGGAGATAGCATCGGAGGAGCCACCGGTCAGCGCCTTCTTAAGCTTATTGGACGTCTCGCGCAGCTCAGCCTGCAGGTTTTCCACGCGGGCGGGAACCTCATCCACACGGCACTTGAGCGCAGCAGCAGCGGCGTCGACGAGCGCCAGACGGTCGGCCATGTAGTCGAGAGCACCCTTAGAGGTCACGGCCTCAATGCGGCGGACGTTGGAGCCCGTAGAGGACTCGGAAATGATCTTGAACAGGCCGATCTCGGCGGTGTTGGCGGCATGGGTGCCACCGCAGAGCTCACGGGAGAACGGCTGGTCCTCGGCGCCCACGGAGACAACGCGGACGACGTCGCCATACTTCTCGCCAAACAGGGCGACAGCACCGGCGGCCTTGGCCTCGTCGATGCCCATGACGCGGGTCACGACCGGCTTGGAGGCGAAGATCTGCTGGTTGACCAGGTCCTCGACAGCCTTGAGCTGCTCGGAGGATAGGGCCTCAAAGTGCGTGAAGTCAAAGCGCAGGTGCTCGGGCGTCACCAGCGAGCCAGCCTGGGAGACATGCTCGCCCAGGACCTGCTTAAGCGCGGCGTCGAGCAGGTGCGTGGCGGTGTGGTTGCGACGCAGGAAGCCACGGCGCTCGGCGTCGAGCGCGGCGGTCACGGTAGTACCGACGGTCAGCGTACCCTCGGTGACGTGGGCGACGTGAGCATACAGGCCATTGTGGTTCTTGGTATCGGAAACGGTCAGCGCAACGCCCTCGGCGAAAAGCTCGCCGGCATCGCCCTGCTGGCCACCCATCTCGGCGTAGAACGGGGTGCGGTCGAGCACGACCTCGACGTCCTCGCCCACGGCAGCGGACTCGACGGACTCGCCGTTGCGAACGATGGCGACAACCTTGGCACCCTCGATTACATCGTTGTCATAGCCGTCGAACTCGGTCGCAGCGACCTTGTCCGAAAGCTCGACCCACACGTCGTTGAAGCTGCCCCAGGCGTCGCCCTTGGCGTTGGCGCGAGCGCGGGCCTTCTGGTCCTCCATGCAGGCGGTAAAGCCGTCCATGTCGACGTCGTGACCGGCGACGCCGGCAATCTCGACGGTCAGGTCAATGGGGAAACCAAAGGTGTCATGCAGCTTAAAGGCGACGTCGCCCGGAAGGACAGCACCCTCGGCAAGCGCGGCCAGGGCCTCATCCAGGTAGACGCGGCCGTTGTCGAGCGTCGTGGAGAAACGCTCCTCCTCGGAGGCGACGATGCCCTTAACGAGCGCGACGTTCTTGAGCAGCTCGGGATAGGCCTCGCCCATCTGAGCGTTGACCTCGTCGATGAACTTGGTCAGGAAGGCGCCCTCAATGCCCAGCAGACGACCGTGGAACACGGCGCGGCGGAGCAGGCGGCGAAGAACATACTCGCGACCCTCGTTACCGGGGAGAATGCCGTCCGAGATCATAAAGTCAACGGCACGAGAGTGATCCGCGATGATGCGCAGGGAGCGGCTGGCACCGGAATAATCGTCGGCGTCATAGGTCTTGCCGCTGATCTTCTCGCCCAGCTTGATGAGGTGCTGCATCAGATCGCCGTCGTAGTTAGCGGTCTTGTGCTGCATGATGGCGGCCATGCGCTCCAGACCCATGCCCGTATCGAGGTTGCGGTGCGGCAGCTCCGGCATGGAGCCATCCTCCTGGCGGTCGTACTGGGTAAACACGAGGTTCCAGAACTCAAGGAAGCGATCGCAGTCGCAGCCAGGCTTGCAGTCGGGGCTGCCGCAACCGACCTCCTCGCCCATATCAAAGTAGATCTCGGAGCACGGACCGCAGGGGCCGGTGGGGCCAGCAGCCCAGAAGTTGTCGTCCTCGCCCAGACGCGAGATGTGATCCTCGGCAACGCCCAGGGAGCGCCACACGTCATGGGTCTCGTCGTCCTCGGTAAAGACGGTGAAGTACAGACGGTCGAGCGGCAGCTTGAACTCCTTGGTGATGAGCTCAAAGGCCCAAGCGCAGGCCTGCTGCTTGGAGACGCCACCAAAGGAGAAGTCGCCGAGCATCTCGAAGAAGGACAGGTGACGGCCGTCCTCGCCGATGCAGTCGATGTCGTTGGTGCGGACGCACTTCTGGCAGGAGATCGCGCCGATCTCCTTCATGGTCTTCTTGCCCTGGTAATACTCCTTAAACTGGTTCATGCCGGCGTTGGCAAGCAGCAGCGAAGGGTCGTCGGGGACGAGGGACGAAGAAGGATAGAGCTTAAGACCGCGCTCCTCAAAGAAGTTGAGGAACTTAGAGCGAATCTCGGCCGTAGTCATTGACGGGTAATCAGCACTCATAGAGGGAATCTCCTCGGTTTCACATCGAAACAGTTCAAACGTAACGATATTACCATCCCACCGCGCAAGTGCAAAAAAGAGGGCCGGCACAATGCCGGCCCTTCAGCGAAATTGCATGTTAGCGCGTATGAATGTTAACGCGAATTACCCCGCTACTTGTCGTCATCGTCCATGGAACCGTCGATGCCGGTTTTAGTATCGTCCGTATTGGAATCGTCATCCTTGGCGAAGGGATTCTTGAAAAAGCCTGTCGCATCGGGCTGCAGGTCCGAAAGCTTGATCCAAGGATTATCAAACTCGGGCTTGGGCATAGCTTTAGCCTCGGGCGCAGTCTCGTTACCGATGAGCTCGGACTCATAGATGAACGTATCGTCCCCAAGCGCGTCGTAGGCGGCGACCGGGTTGCCCTCGGCATCGCGATACGGCGTGCCCTTAAACACGGCGCCGTCATAGGCCACAAGCTGGCGGCCAGTCTCATTCTCGAAGTAGTACACGAAGATACCCTTGAGGGCCGCACACAGCGGAATGGCAATGATCATGCCGATGGGGCCCATGAGGGCCGAGCCAATAACGAGCGCCGTGAGGCTCATGATGGGATGCACCTGCACCGAGCTCTGCATGACCTTAGGCGAAATCACGTTATCGGTAACGTTTTGCGCGACCATCGTCACGATGAGCGTCCACAACGCCAACATGGGGCTGAACATGAAACCGAGCACTGTGGCGATTGCTGCGCTCACCCAGGGGCCGACGACCGGAACCAAATGCATGATGCCGGTAAAGATAGCCATGAGCGCCGCATACGGATGGCCAATGATCATAAAACCAATAAAGGCGAGGAAACCACCGCAGATGGACGTCACGACCATACCGCGCATGTAGCCGCCGACAGAGCGAGAAAGGATGGCGACCATAAAGCGGTACGAGGTCTCCTTCTCCTGACCGATGATGGTGCAAATCTCGTGGTGCATGCGAGGGTAGTCGCAAGCCATCCAGTAGGCAAGCACCAGACCAAGGAAGATCACGAACAGCTGCGAGGCCGTATTGGTGATGAGCGGGAACACACCGCGGCCAAGCTCGGCAGCGATCTGAGACACATACTTCGATGCCACGGTAACCAGCGACGAAAGATTATCGTCCAAATACTCCATGAGCGGCGTGTTGTTGAGCGTCTTGACATGCGAGACCATCTCGTTGAGGTCGCCACCCGCAACACGAAGCTGCTCAGGCAGACGGCTCAGGACTTCCATGATCTGGCCAAAGAGAATCGGCGACAAGATGCAAACGACACCGACGAGTACGGCAACAACAACAATAAGCGCGATAAGCGAACCGATGCCGCGATTCACGCCATGGTGCTCGAGCCAGTTGGTGATCGGGGACATCACAAAAGCAATGATGGAGCCAACGGCAAGGAACTCAATAACTGGTGCCAGGATGCCCATAAGGTTAAAGATGACAGCAGCAATAACAATGCAGCCGACAACAGCCCAAATGCGCAGCGTCAGAATGCGGGTGTCGCGCAGCGCGCGATCGGTTTGTTGGGGATGCTCACTCATGAACGAACCATCACTCCGTCGGGGTCGATCTTATCCTGAATCTTCTTGAGGGTGCGGCGCAGCAGGCGCGAGACCTGCACCTGCGAGATGCCCAGCTTCTTGGCGATCTCGATCTGGGTCATGCCCTTCACAAAGCGCAGCTCGATAACCTCACGCTCGCGCGGCGAGAAATCGCGGATGGCTTCCTCGATCACCAGGCGGTCATCGGTAAAGTCGAGCTCGTTGTCGTCGTCGGCGTAACGGTCAAGAATCGAGGGCGCATCGTCGGAATCGGACGCTCCGGGAGCCTCGATGGGCACCGACGTATAGGCCGACGACGATTCCATGGCCTCCAGGACCTCGTCGACGGTCACGTCCAGGTACTCAGCGATTTCTTCGACCTTGGGCGAGCGCTGCAACTCGTTGGTAAGCTTGTCGGTAGCTTGGTTAACCTTGGCAGAAAGCTCCTGCAGGCGACGAGGCACGCGCACGCTCCAGCCCTTGTCACGGAAGTGACGCTTGATCTCGCCCAAGATGGTGGGCGTGGCAAACGTGGTGAACTCGAGTCCGCGCTCAGGGTCAAAGCGGTCGATTGCCTTGAGCAGGCCCAAATAGCCAACCTGCATCAGGTCGTCGAGCGGCTCGCCGCGATTCTTAAATTTGTTGGCAAGGAACCTTACCAGGTTCATATGGGACATGACGAGCTGCTCGCGGGCGTCCGGATCACCGGTCTCCTTGTAGCGACGAAACAGCTCGCGGGTTTTCTCCTTGTCCCAAGCGGTCTTGCCGCTCCGGGAACGTTCGGTCATATTAGATATCCGCCTTGAGATCGAGGGAAAGCGTCAGGGGCGCCGCAGTCTTTTCGTAGGAATCGCACACGCTCGCGAGGATGAGCTCGGCATACACCGCAGCCTGGTCGTTTTCATCAACCGTAGCCTGGTCTCCAAAGGTAATAGTCATGCCAACGTGAGTCTCATCGACATCGAATTTGATGGTGATGTCGTCGCAGTCGACCGCGGTGCACCCAAAAATGAAAGCCTCCTCGGAAGCCATGCGGATGTCCTCGATGCGATCGACAGACATGGAGCACAGGGCACCAACGTTGGCTGCCGTCATGCGCACAAGGCGAGCGAGACGCGGGTCGCCGGCAACGGTCAGCGTGATGGGGCAGGTTGCTTCGCTACTCATCGCAGGACTCCTCAGAGGACTCGGCGGGCGTATAGGTGTAATACTGAGCCGGCTTGGCTGCGGGCTTCTGAGCCGCATCCGCACCATCGGCGGCCTCGTCCTCGGCCTCACCGATCAGAACGCGCTCGGTAGGCTGCTCGGCCTCGGCGGCGGCAGCGGCTAGCTTACGATCGGCGTCGGCTGCAGGAGCCTTCACCTTATTGAAGAGCTTCTGCACGGCGCCGGCCGCAGAATCTGTCACGCTCGATACGGCATTGCTGGCCTCGGCCATACTGCCCGTGACCTCGGAGATGTCGCGAACTACCGCCTCAACCTCAACGAGGTTGGACGTCAGGGCGTCAATGGCAGTCTTGCTCGACTTGAGGAGCGGCTCCATCTGGGCAAGTGCCGGCGTAAGCTCGTCAACGGCGCCATCAAGCTTTGCCACCACGGGCTGCGCCTCGGCAATCGTATTATTGAGGTCGGTTACCGTCTTGTCGAGCGAGTCGACAACGGTGCGGGTTTTGCGCAGGGTGAGCGCAAGCTCAACGATAGCCCACACGCCGGCAACGGCGAGCAGCAGCAAGGCGATTTGAATGGGACTCATACAAGCCTCCCGAAGGAATCGAAATACAAACGCTTTCCATGGTACCCCAAAGGGGACCGAACATGCCAAGAGCAGCAACGTGGGACAAAATTATCAGCAGCTACTTCGGTGCATTCCCGCTCCGGTCGCGTTCGCTTTGCTCTACGCGCCATTCTTCCCAACCGCGGCCGGCAGGCTGCCAAAACGCGCCGCGCTCCAACCCCTCGGGCAAATAGCGCTGATCGACCCAGCCTTCGGGATAATCGTGCGGGTACTTGTATACACCGTACTCGTCGCTGCCGGGACGGTGACGATCGCGCAGGTAGCTGGGCACCTCGCGAAGACCACTGCTGTGGATATCGGCCAGCGCCGCATCGATCGAGGCCTCACACGCGTTGGACTTAGGCGCCAGGCACACATAGAGCGCAGCCTGAGCCAGGTTGATGCGACACTCGGGATAGCCAATGACCTCGGCAGATTTAAATGCGGCATGTGCCACCAAAAGCGCCTGCGGGTCGGCGTTGCCAACATCCTCGGAAGCCTGAATCATAATGCGGCGAGCGATAAACTTGGGATCCTCCCCCGCATCGATCATGCGCGCAAGCCAATAAATGGTGGCATCGGGGTCGCTGCCGCGCATGGACTTGATGAACGCACTGATAATGTCATAGTGCATGTCGCCGTTTTTGTCATACGAAAAACCGCGACGCGGATTGGCGATCTTCACGTCATCCACCGTAATGGGATAGCGTTCCCCCGCCGCCGGCGCTGGCGTTCCCTCAGTATCGGGACGCGTAACGGCAATCTCGCTCGCAAGCTCGAGCGTCGTGAGCGCCGAGCGCGCATCACCCGCGGCCAGCGTGCAAATGGTCTTGACTGTATCCTCATCGGCCAAGAACTTACCGTTTAAACCCTGCGGCGCCTCGAGCGCACGCTCAATGAGCGCGGCGACATCCTCGTCTTTGAGGTGCTCAAGCTCCACCACGCGACCACGCGAGAGCAATGCCGAGTTGACCTCGAAGTACGGATTCTCCGTCGTAGCGCCAATCATAATGACGGTACGGTTCTCAACTGCATGCAGCAGAGCATCCTGCTGCGACTTAGAGAAGCGGTGGATCTCATCGATGAATAGAATGGTGCGGCGGTCGTACGTATTCAGGCGCGTCTTGGCCTCGTCAATCACGCGACGCAAGTCCTTTACGGTGCCCGTCACGGCGCTGACCTCGACAAACTCGCTCTTGGTATGGTTGGCGATAATGTGGGCCAGCGTCGTCTTACCCGTACCGGCCGGCCCGTACAGAATCACGCTCGAAAGCACATCGTGCTCGATCGCGGCACGCAACCATGAACCCTTACCGACGGCCTTTTGCTGGCCCACATACTCGTCGAGCGAATTAGGGCGCATGCGCACCGCAAGCGGCGCATTCCGAAAGGAACGCTCGCGCGTCGAAACAGAAAAAAGGTCGTCCATAGCCATCCCGTGCATCAATCAAAAACGTTTTCCACAAACAGTATACCGAATAAATACGAACTACCGTTCGTTAATATAGGTACGGTGCGGAAACTCCAGACCAGGGAACAGCTTGCTCGTGAGCTCACAGAAATAGCCATCCGTCATGCTCGCGATATAATCCACCACGGCTTGATCCTTGTCGTCCTGCCAGGCATAGGTGCGATCGTAGTAGGAAAGCTGCTGCTCAATGCGCGAAATATGGTGCTTAAAGATGTAAGAGGACTCGTCGCCACTGTTTAGATCCCGCAGGCAACGGTCGTAGAGCTTTACGAACGCCTCGCGCAGCTCCGCCTCGGAATCGCCCTCGATACCGCCCTTACTGTAGATCTTCTCGTAATTCTCCCGCTTGGCACGGCGAATTTCCTCAAACAGGTCCTCGCTCATCTCGATGCGCGGCTTACCATAGCTGTGCTCAACGATATCGATGGAGGCATGCGTGAGGATCCAACTGTTGTAGGCACCGCCCCGGCCATCATCAAAAGCGTCGGGCGAAAGCAGGCCCGCCGCGATCGCATCCTGACGGTCACGACCGACGTAGGCAAGAATATCCGAGATGCGAACGACGCAGCCCTCGAGCGTCATGGGACGCAGATGCTCAATTGCGCTATAGCCCGTGGCAATGCAATCCTCAACCGTCTGGTCAAACTGGTCAAAGGAGCTCATGTCCGAGAGCTCAAACACACGCTGCTCGTACTCGCCGTTATGGCATAGCACGCCGTCGAGCGTCTGGAGCGACACGTTGCGGCCGTACAGCGCGTCGAGCACGCGGACCGACTGCACGTTATGGAAAAAATAACGCCCCGTACCCTCATGATAGATATCGTTGAGGAAGCGCTCGCCGGCATGGCCGAAAGGCGTGTGTCCCAAGTCGTGACCCAGGCCAATCGCCTCGATCAGATCGCAATTGAGCCCCAGGGCGCGACCGATATCGCGCGCAATGCGGGAGACGAGCTGCACATGCAAACCGCGGCGTGACAGATCGTCATTGCTACGGAAGCTAAAGACCTGCGTTTTGCCTGCATAACGGGTGTACGCCGGAAGATGAAGTATCTTTTCGGTATCGCGCATAAACGCCGGACGCAAAAGCGTGCCTTTGTCGGCGGCGCGATCAATACGACGAATGACCTGATCGTCGTTGCAACGATACGGGTTGACATAGCCCGAAGCACGATCGGTGGCAATGCGCTCGAAAAGTTCGGGCGACAACGCCGAGGGAATACGGTCCATGCGCGCCTTAATGACGGCCGATTCTTGATTAGTTGCCATGGCATGCTCCTTAAGAAGGATGCGCAATCGGTTACGATGTGCAGCCCACGACCTCGATTATGGCAAAAATCGGCACCAAAAACGGGAGCAATGGCAGGGAGCGCGATTTTGTGATGAGGCAGGAGAGGGCAAGGACCAGGAGCGCGGCGGCAAATGCCACGATGCCACCCATAGGGTCGAGCGTGCAAAGCGCGAAAAGTGCCTTGGCATCTCCCATGCCGATGCCCGGGATTTGGCGAAGACGACGCCAGAGGGACTCAGTCAGAACGAGGGCAAGATACACGATGACGGCAAGACCCGCGTGGTCAAGCGTTGTGTTCAAACCGAGGTCGAGCCAAACGCCCGCAAACGCCGCCACGGCGCACGCGCCAGCAAGCTCATTGGGAAACCGCCGCTCACGGGCATCAACCACCGCACCGGCAAAGACGCAGATCCAAAATGGGATGTAGAACATCGTGCACCTCCATGAGCAGCTGCTCAAAAGCAAAAACAACCACAAAGGTGCACCCCCTTTGCGGTGGTTCTGGTCGTGGTTACTTGGCGCCCTGCATGACCTCGTCGAGGGTAACGTTAACGGCGTGCTGCGTGGGCACCCAGTCGACCTTCAGGAACAGCGCGGCAACCGTGATGGGGATATAGCTGAACATAAAGATCGGGAAGGTAAACAGGTTGGTCACCAGGCGCCACTTTTGAGCGCAATGAATGTGCTTGTACTCAAAGATGGTCGTGAGCAGCGCCAGGATAAAGAAGGTCTGGTACATCATCACGAACGTCATAATGAGCGAAGCGGCGCACGCCTGCATCTCGACTTCGGTTGCCAAGAAACCATGCGAAAGGCCACCCACGATCAGGAACGTCGCATTGGCGAGCATGGAAATCAGGGACAGCAGCATGCCCGGAGCGATGGTCATAAACATGTCATATGCGGCAAAGCGATGATAGCGGAACGTCGACTTGACCAGATGCTTGCCGTAGGTAAAAAAGACCTGGTAGAAACCCTTGGTCCAGCGCATGCGCTGTTTCCAGGACGCCTTAAACGTCACCGGCTGCTCGTCAAAGAACTCCGCCGGCGCATAACCGATGCGGATGCCGTGAATGGCGCAGAACGTGGTGAACTGGATATCCTCGGTCAGCGTATGGAACTGCCAACCGTGCATGCCCTCGATCACGCTCGCCGAGATAAGGTAACCCGAACCCGAGACAGCGCAGGACGTCTTGCAGATATTACGCGCGTTGTTGAGGAAGCGGGCCTCGCGCAGATACCAGGTAGCATTAGCTGCCGAGATCCACGAACTACCAAAGTTCTTAGAGTTACGATAGCTCGTGACCACATGAAAGCCCTGGTCAAAGGCATCATTCATCTTGGAGACGTAATCGCGGGAGATAACATTGTCGGCATCGAAGATAAAGTAGCCCTCAAACGTGTCGGGATACTCGTTGAGAATGCGATCGAAACCAAAGTCCATGACCCAGCTCTTGCCCTTGCGGGCCAGGTCATTGCGCTCGTAAACAATGGCACCGGCCTCGCGCGCGAGCTGCGCCGTGTTGTCGGTGCAAGCATCGGCGACCACGAAGACCTCGATGAGCTCGGACGGATAATCCTGATCCTTGATAGAGCGTACGAGATTGGCGATCACGGTCTCCTCGTTATGCGCCGCAATGAAGAAGGCATAGCGGTGGAGTTTTTTGGCCTTGGGAGGCGCGACCTCGCCACGAAGAGCGCCAATGACAAAGAAGACCACCTGGTACAGAAAGCAGACCGTGAGCAGCGTAACCACAATCTGGTTGAAGATCACGATGGGTGTGTTGGTTTGTAAAAAGGCGAGCATGCAGGCTCCCGAGAACGCGTTACGTAAACAACCGTATATCTTACCGTAGGCTAACCGAGTTCAAGAAACCACCTAATACTGGTTAGGCCTCGAGCAGACCGAGCTGCGGAACGATTTCGTCGCCGGCGGCAGTGCGGCCGAGCGAGCGCGGGGCTAGGTCATCCAGAACGGCGGCGAGATCCCACGGCAGCTCATCGCGGCACTCAATGTGCTCCCCCGTCACGGGATGATCGAACGCCACACGCCAGGAATGGAGGAATTGCCTGGTCAAACCCTGGTCGGCACGCGCATCGCACTTACCGTAGAGCGGATCGCCCACGCAGGCGTGGTTGATATGGCGCATGTGCACGCGAATCTGATGCGTGCGACCCGTAAACAGGTGGCACTCGACAAGCGTATAGCCATCGTCAAAACGCGTGGAATCGAAGCGCTCGAGGACCCTAAAGGTCGTAATGGCCTGGCGCGCGAAAGGATCGTCCGAAACCGCCATCTTGACACGGTCGCGCGTAGAACGGGCAATGCCGGTGTTAATGGTGCCCTCGTCCATGGCAATGTGGCCGTGGACGAGCGTAATGTAGCGGCGGTCGAGCGTGCGCGTGCGGATGAGATTCTGGAGCGCGCGCTGGGTGTCGTCGTCTTTTGCCGCGAGCATAAGGCCCGAGGTGTCACGATCCAGGCGATGCACGATGCCGGGGCGGTCCTCGCCCTGCACGGTGCCCAGATGGTCAATGCCACAGTGATAGACCAAGGCGTTCGCAAGGGTGCCGCTCTCGTGGCCATGGGCGGGATGGCACACCAGACCGCGCTGCTTGGAGAGCACGATGAGGTAGTCGTCCTCGTAGCGGATATCGAGGGGAATGGCCTCGGGAATCACATCGGTGGGATCGTGCGGCTCGGGCAAATCGACCGAAATACGGTCGCCGGAGCGCACGGCATACTTTTTTGACAGGCATGTCTCGCCGTTGACGGCAACGGCACCGCCCTCGATCAGATGCGCGCAGGCAGAGCGCGTAGGGCAGCCGTCATTAGCGCCCAGATAGGCGTCAAGACGCTGACCAGCGGCATCGTCGGCAACAAGGATATGGATGTCGGCCATTAGCGCTCGCTCCTTTCGCGAATCTTGCGGGCACGCTCCCCACGCTGCTGGGCTTTGCGCTTAGCGCGGGCCTCGTCACGGGCGTTAAGCTCGGCGGTCGCATCGACCTCACGGGCCGCGGGACTCAAGAACATGTAGCCGAAGAGGGCGAGCACGACGCCCAAGGTAATGCCGATATCGGCCACATTGAAGACGGGGAAGTCGATGAAGGTGGTTGCAATAAAATCGGTCACGAAGCCAAAGGCCAAACGATCGATAGCGTTGCCGATAGCACCGCCCGCAACCATCGCCATGCCCACAACCTCAAGATGGGCGAGCTGGGGTGCACGAACGAGGTACACGGCAATAGCGATAATGACCGCCAACGCCAGCACGGCAAACGCGATGCCATGCCCCTCGCCCATACTAAAGGCAGCACCGATATTGCGGACAAACATAAAGTCGATGACACCGGGGATGACAGTCACATGCAAAGCTTCGCCCACGGCACGAACCGCAAGCTTGGTCAGCTGGTCAACAAGCAGCACAACGAGCGCTACCCCACCAGCAACACCCAACCGCCAACGCAAAGGCGGCGTCATATCCCCAGCACGACCCAAATCAATCCCCTACCCTCAAGAACATCGAATTCCGTTTAACGCAAGTAATCATCTTATAGTGACAAACGCCAAACGCGCAGCATATTCACCAACGCTAGCGAAATAACCAGCTAAAAACGAAAGCGGCATTCCGAAAAACAGAATGCCGCTTGGACGTGACAAAAGTTGACGTTGGGGACGTTCTTGTTTGACAGTCGTTTAAGAACGTCCCCAACGGTTAGTTCAGCGCATCAGCGCAGCGCTTGCAGATGTGAGCGTGGCCGTTGTACTCGCCGACGGTGGTGCGGTAGTTCCAGCAACGGTCGCAGCACTCGCCCTCGGCAGCCTCGATGGCAACGGAAAGATCCTCGCCCTGGGTCAGCTCAACATCGGAGACGATGTAGAACTCGGCCAGGTCGACGGCCTTGTCGCCGGTCAGCAGCGCGTACATCTCGGCGGGAACGACCGCCTTGACGCGGACCTGCTGGCTCTTGGTGAAGGTGCCGGCAGAACGGGCATCCTCAAGGGCCTTGGTCACGGCGCTACGGAGCTCGAGCGAAGCCTCGAGCACGCCCTCGAACTCATTGGCCTCGTCGACCGTGATGGGCGACTTGTACCAATCGAGCAGCGCGGCGTACTTCTGGTGATCGACGCAGCCAGCGGGCGCATATGCCATGGCCTCGTCAACCGTGTAGGACAGGATCGGCTGCAGGTCGCGCATGAGCATCGAGAAGAGCTCGGCCAGCACGGTCTGGGCGCTGCGGCGCTCGAGCGAGCCGGGCTTGTCGCAGTACAGACGGTCCTTCAGGGCGTCGAGGTACACGTTGGAGAGCTCGGTAACCACGAAGTCGTAGAGCGCACGGTAGGCGCGCGGGAACTCGTAGCTGGCGTAGGCATCGTCGACCTCGGCCTGGACCTGAGTCAGGCGGGCAACCATGAGCTTGTCGAGCGGCAGCAGGTCGGCAAAGGCGACGCCGTCGGTCTCGGGCTCAAACTGACCCTCGAGCTCGGAGAGCAGGAAGCGCAGCGTGTTGCGGAAACGACGGTAGGCATCGGACGTACGAGCAAGGATCTCGTGGTCGATTGACACGTCGGAGCTGGTATCGACGGATGCAACCCACAGACGGATGATGTCGGCGCCCATCTCGTCGCAGACCTTGTTGGGGTCAATGACGTTGCCGAGCGACTTGGACATCTTGCGGCCCTGGCCGTCGAGCGTGAAGCCCTGCGAGACAACCGCCTTGTACGGAGCGTGGCCGTTGGCGCCCACCGAGGTGAGCAGCGAGCTCTGGAACCAACCGCGGTGCTGGTCGGAGCCTTCGAGGTACACATCCGCCGGATACTCCAGCTCGGGACGGTACTCGCAGACGGCCTTCCAGGAAACGCCGGAATCCCACCACACGTCGAGGATGTCCTTATCGGCCTTGAGGTGATGGCCACCGCACTTGGGGCAGACGCAGGCCTCGCCCAGGTAGCTCTCGGGAGCGTCGGTGAACCAGGCGTCAGAGCCCTTCTCGTGGAAGAGCTTGATGACAGCGTCGAGCGTGGCGTCGTTCATAACCTTCTCGCCGCAGTCGGTGCAGGTGTAGCTCGGGATAGGCACGCCCCAGTTGCGCTGACGGCTGATACACCAGTCGGGACGCTGCTCGACCATGGCACCGATGCGGTTGGCCGCGTGGGCCGGATACCACTTGACGTTCTCGCGGACCTCCTTGCCAGCCTGCTCGCGCAAACCGGTCTTGTCCATCGAGACAAACCACTGGTCGGTAGCACGGAAGAGCACCGGGTGCTTGCAGCGCCAGCAGTGCGGATAGCTGTGCGTGATCCTCTTCTCGAGGACCAGGGTGCCGCGCTCGCGCAGGAACTCGATGATGTGTGGGTTGGCCTCATCGGTGTCCATACCGCTGAAGGGGCCACCGGTGCCAAACTCCTCACCGGTGTAGAACTTGCCGTCGTCATCGACCGGCATGCAGATGTCGGTGATGCCCTCCTTGAGGCAGGCGAAGTAGTCGTCGACGCCGTGGCCGGGCGAGTTGTGGACGATACCGGTACCGTCATCGACACCGACGTAATCGGCCAGCAGCGCCACGCCCTCAACGCCGTCAAAGATCGGCTGCTTGTAGTGGATGTGGTGGAAGGTCTCGGCAGGAACCACGTAGGGCTTGCCGTCGACCATGACCGGGGTGTACTCCCAGCCAAACTCCTCGCAGCACTTGGGCGCCAGGTCTTCGAGCATGACCTCGGCACGGCCCTCGTGTTCAACGGCGACGTAGGCGGCACCGGGCTTGAGGGAAACGGCCTGGTCGGACGGGATGGTCCACGGCGTAGTCGTCCAGATGATGAAGTCGACCGGGCCGTCGAAGTTCTCGAGGCCGGCAGGCTTGGAGGTCATCTCAAAGCGCACGAAGATGGACGGGCTCGTCTCGTCGGAGTACTCGATCTCGGCCTCGGCCAGCGCAGTGTGGCAGTGCTTGCACCAGTGAACCGGCTTGTGGCCGCGATAGATCATGCCCTTATCGAACATGGCCTTAAAGACCTCGATGTCGGCGGCGTCATGCTGGTGATAGAGCGTCAGGTAGGGGTTGTCCCAGTCGCCGAGCACGCCCAAGCGACGGAAACCGGCCTTCTGAAGCTCAATGTTCTCGACAGCGAACTCGTTGCAGAGCTCACGAATCTTGGCCGTGGGGGTCTGGTTGAACTTCTCGGTGCCAAGCTTCTCCTCGACCTTGTGCTCGATCGGCTGGCCGTGGCAGTCCCAACCGGGGACGTAGGGAACCTCATAGCCCTGCATCATCCAGTAGCGGTTGATCATGTCCTTGGAGATCTTGTTCATGGCGTGGCCGATGTGGATCGGACCGTTGGCATACGGAGGGCCGTCGTGCAGCACGAACTTCTTGTGACCCTCGTTCTTCTTCAGAACTTGCTCGTAGACCTTGTTGTCCTGCCAGTCCTTGAGTCGCTTGGGCTCGGACTTGGAAAGACCGGCACGCATGGGAAAACCGGTTTTGGGCAGATTCATCGTCTGCTTGTACTCGTTTGCCACGGTACCCCTTTCATGTCGTGGGCGCGCACGCCCGTTGGGCACCAAAAAAAGCGCCCGTCCCTGCAAGCTGGGACGAAGCGCCACAAAACGGGCCGTGTGCCCGCAAAAGCTCTTCGCTTAACCACCCAGCTTAGATGCCCTCACCCGCATTACAGCGCGCTCGCATCCGTTACTCGGCTGGCCTGTATCGACGACCATCTCGGCGATGTCTACTAAGACGTGCCTGTACGGCGCGTCCGTTGGGACCGCAGCTCCGGGGTGATTTTCATCGGTCGCATGCACGGGTTCTCAGCGCTCCCCGTTCTCTGTAGCACACGGACGGCCGACTACTCGTCCCCATCAACGCTTATGCGCTGTATGGTAGCACGGTCAACGCCGGCGAAAAACCCTCAACATCGGTTTCATACTTTAGTAATTTCTCGCGGTCGCAAGCACTCACTTGGAGCAGAATACCTGAAAGCACTTTATCTAACGAAAGAAGGCTGCTATGCGCACGATTGGAATGAGCGACTACACCGTCGGCGAGGACTGCTTTGACGAGCTGCCCGGCGCGCTGGACGAGTACGGAGCGGCCAAGGTCGCGATTATCGGCGGTAAACGAGCACTGGCCGCGGCGCTTCCCAGTATCGAAGCGGCACTGGAGGGCACCGACATCGAGATTCTGGAGACACGCGTCTACGGCACCAACAGCACGCGTGCCAATATCGCCAAGCTTGTTAACTCCCCCGCCTGCCGAGAGGCCGATGTGCTCATCGCATGCGGCGGCGGCAAAGCGCTCGACACCGTGAAGACCGCAGCCATCGAGCTCAAGAAGATCGTCTTTACGGTACCGACGATCTGCTCCAACTGCTCGGCCGCGACCGCCATTGCCGTTGTCTACAACGACGACGGCTCGCTCGAGGGCTATTCGTACCCCAACCGCCCCGCGCACATCTTCATCAACCCCAAGATCATCGCCGAGGCTCCGGCGGAGTACTTCTGGGCGGGCGTGGGCGATGCCCTGTCCAAGCAGCCCGAGGTCGAGTACGCCACGAGCGCCGGCAACCTGGAGCACACCGCAGGTCTTGGCCTGGCGCTCGCACACACCTGCTCCGAGCCGCTGTTTACCTATGGCGTGCAGGGTCTTGAGGACGTTCGCCAGAACCTGTCGACCGAAGCCGTCAAGCAGATCGCGCTCGATATCGTGGTCAACACGGGCTACGTCTCCAACCTGACCAACCAAAACGATTACTACTACAACTCGAGCGTGGCGCATGCGTTCTACAACGCCACCTGCAGCATTCCGCGCGAGGGCACCTACCTGCATGGCGAGGTCGTGAGCCTGGGCGTGCTGGTGCTGTTTGCCTACACGGGCGATACCGAGAACCTTGAGCGCTACGCAGCCTTTAACAAGGAGATGGGGCTGCCCGTGACGCTTGAGCAGGTCGGGCTTTCCGAGTCCGATATCCCCGCCCTGTGCGAGTATGCGCACGCCACCAACGAGTGGAAGCAGGGAAACCCCGAGCCCTTCACCGACGAAAAGTTCGCCACCGCCATCAAGGCTGCCAACACCTACGGCCACACGCTCTAGGACTGGCCCAAAACCACCACAAAGGGGACAGGCACCTTTCTGGTGGTTTTTTATTGCTCCAGCATTCAGTTCGTACTCGAACCCGATTCTTTACGAGAAAGGGTTCGGGTACGTTTTTTGTTTATCGGAAATTCTGCGGAAGGACTACTCGGAACGGTAAACAGGAACGAACAGAGGCAGGGTATCATCGTGGTGATGGTATCCTGCCTTTTATTTTGCGGGATCAAGGTCGCTTTATGCGAACTTGATCGCCACTTATATGGCACATTGATGGCAATTGCTTCGTACGTGCATACCGGGAGCCTGTACACCTCTGGCAAGGCGTAACACACTAGACTTTGTTCCAAAGTCCGTGTGCCAAGGGGGCAGGCCCCTTAGAATTCCTGTGGAGTGTGTACGCACGTACGCAGGAAAACGGCAAAATTTCGCTATATCAGGGCGTTCTTTCATTGGAGAGTATGGTATACACGGCTTAGTTCAACAAATTAGATTTTATATATAAAGGAGAATATTGATGAAACTGTTTTTATGTTCGCACTTTTCAAGTGTAGGAAGTCTGATAAAGGAAGAAATTGAAAATAAAAAAGTCGCATTTATTCCAACAGCTTCGCTGCGTGAAGGCTACACCGGTTATGTCGGCTCGGCTCGAAAATTATTCAAAAAGTTGGGAGCAATCGTAACTGAAATTGATATTTCAACGGAGACTTATTCAACGATACAGTCTCTTTTTGAAGATGCGGATGTAATCTATTTTACCGGCGGAAATTCTTTTTTCCTTATAGACCAGCTCCGTAAAACGGGAACGGATGAGCTGTTGAAGAAAGAATTGGCAAAGGGAAAACTGATGATTGGTGAATCGGCAGGTGCGATTGTATGCGCTCCAAGCATCCAATATATCGAGCAAATGGATGAAAAGCCGGAGGACTACTCACAAGAAGATGATTCAGGGCTTGATTTAATTGATTTCTATGTTCTTCCGCATTATCTCACAGCACCATTTAAGAAAGTTACCGAGAAAATAATGACTGAGTTTTCGGATTTGAATCTATGCCCAATTAACAATCGTCAGGGAATTGTAATTGATAGTGAAGGTTCAAAGGTTATTTGCAAAGACTAATTTAAAATTCCAGTTTGCTGTACTCGTTCCTAGCAGGGTTTGGGGCAGACACGCCCCAACAAGAAGCCGTCCCAAAGGGGCAAGAATGGGGACTGCGGACGATTTCTTGGACCGTTACGCGGCCCTTCCCAGCGCGGAGCGGAGCTCGACCGGCGTGCGGCCACCGAGCGCATCGCAGCACCTCTCCGTATTGTATCGGCCGATCCAGCCCCCGAGCTCCTCGATGAAGCGGGCGGGGGTCCAGTCCGACCAGTCCCTGCCGTGCCAGAACTCCTTCTTGAGCAGGCCGAAGAAGCCCTCCATCGCCGCGTTGTCCGAGCTGCAGCCCTTGGCGGACTGGATTGGCTACACTGATGTGGACAGTTCCGGGAGGGGCGCAAGAGACGGGAGGGCCGTGTACGCGTTCCTGCGCGAGAGCCGCGGGGAGGGGCTGCCTGGGTACGTGCCTGTCAACTCGGTCTACGTCTTTGATGACCGGGTCGTACTCAATATAAACTTCACGGATGATGCCAAAACGGTCACCCGTGAGGAAGTGTTGGGTTCGAGTGCTATGGACAATGTTCCAGTATGCTGGGGTCGAACTCACTTGCGGGAATCACACGATACCCGTGGTGCAGCAGTAGGTCGACAAAAACACCGTTGCCCGCAGTGAGCGTACCGCTGAACGTTCCGTCGTAGATGCGACCCGCGCCGCACGAGGGACTACGATCTTGAAGGATGCACGCAGCGATTTCGGACGGGCCGCCCGCCTGCTCGCACATATCGAGTGCGCGCTCTGCGCCCAGGCGAAACTCGCGATCGATCGAGACGCCCTCGCAGGTACGGACCTCGCCGTTCACAATCTCGGATGGCTTGCGCGGCGTGGGAAGGCCGCCAAAGACCTCGGGGCACACCAGCAGGACCTCGGCCCCCGTGCGCTTGCAAGCCTCGATCAGCTCGCGATGGTAGTTGTCGAGCCCGTTATACTTACAGCTCTCGCCCATCAAGCAGGCACTTACCACGATCTTCATATAACAACTCTCCTCACGCAAAATCGCCCCATTTGAGATGAACACTCAAATGGGGCGATCGACACTGCGCAACTAGTATTACTGCTGCTTTGGCATCAGCGGATTCTCACGCGTGAGGAGATTCATAAACTCCTCGCCCGTGATGGTCTCCTTCTTGTACAGATAACGAGCCAGCTCATGGAGCTTAAACTTGTTCTCCTTGAGGATCTGCAGGGCGCGATCGTGCGCATCCTCGATCAGCTTGGCGACGATCGCGTCGACGCGCTCGGCCGTACCGGGGGCGCAGGTGAGCGACGTGTCCTGGTTAAGGTAGGCATTCTGTACGGTACCGAGCGCCATCATGCCAAACTCATCCGACATACCAAAGCGCATCACCATGTTGCGGGCGAGCTTGGTGGCCTGCTCGATATCATTGGCCGCGCCAGTCGTCATCTCGCCAAAGATCAGCTCCTCGGCAGCACGTCCGCCGCAGTAGACGGCGAGCTTGTCCAGGACTTCCTGGCGCGTGGTCAGGAAGCGCTCATCCTCCTCGACCTGCATGGTGTAGCCCAGAGCACCGCTCGTACGCGGCACGATGGTGATCTTGGTAACCGGCGCAGAACCCTTCTGGCGGGCGGCAACGATGGCATGGCCGATCTCGTGGTACGAAACAACCTGTTTCTCGTGGTCGGACAGAACCGTGGACTTACGCTGCTGGCCGGCGATGACGACCTCCACCGACTCCTCAAAATCGTCCTGCGTGGCGCGCTTGCGACCCTCGCGGACAGCACGCAGCGCGCCCTCGTTGATGATATTGGCCAGGTCGGCGCCCGAGGCACCGGGCGTGGCGCGGGCAATCGCGGTCAGGTCGATCGGCGGCTCGGTCTTCACGCTCTTGGCATGCAGCTCGAGGATGTTCTTGCGGCCGGTCAGATCGGGCAGCTCAACGGGGATGCGGCGGTCAAAACGACCGGGGCGCAGTAGAGCGGGATCGAGACTGTCGGGACGGTTGGTTGCGGCAAGGACAACGATACCCTTGTGGTTATCGAAGCCATCCATCTCGGTCAGCAACTGATTGAGCGTCTGCTCGCGCTCGTCGTTGCCGCTAAAGCCGCCGCCATCGCGCTTCTTACCGATGGTATCGATCTCATCGATAAAGACGATACACGGGGCCTTTTCCTTGGCCTGCTTAAACAGGTCACGAACCTTTGCAGCGCCGCGACCAACAAACATCTCAACGAACTCAGAGCCCGAAATGCTAAAGAACGGAACACCGGCCTCGCCGGCAACAGCCTTGGCAAGCAGGGTCTTACCGGTACCCGGAGGGCCAACAAGGAGAGCACCGCGCGGCAGCTTGGCGCCGATCTCCTCGTAGCGCTGCGGCTTCTCCAGAAAGTCGACGACCTCCTTGAGAGACTCCTTGGCCTCTTCCTGGCCGGCGACGTCCTTAAAGGTCACGCCCACGTCCTTGGAGGCGATCACGCGCGCGCCGGACTTACCCAGTCCGCCGCCGCCAAAACCGCCGCCGCCAAAGTTCATCGACGGGCCGTCATCGCCCATAGCCTTCTTCATGCGGCGGTTGAGCCACCAACCGATGAGGAAGAAAATCGCCATGGGAAGAATGAGTGTGAGCAGGTAGTAGGTCATCAAACCCGAGTTCTTATCGGGAACGACCGACTCCAGCGAAGCGCCAGACTCAAGCACGCGATCGGTAAAGCCCGCATCGTTCGGCACACCGGTCGTCTTATAGGCGATGTTCTCGTCCTCGCCCTTCTTGGTGTAATAAATCGAGTAATCGTCCGTGTTGTACTCGACCTTGTCGACACTCTTCTTATCGAGCGCTTTGACAAACGTCGAGTAATCGGTCTTCGTAATCTGCTGCGTGTGACCGATGTTGGGGAACAGAACGGTCGAGAGCACGAGGTAGACGACGAAGGCGATGAGCACGTAGAGGATCATATTCCGTCTACGCTTGTTGTCATCCATCTCCATCTGCTTGAACTCCATCTACTGGGGTTGATAATGCTTTCTAGAATACCCAACCCGGACGGCGATAAACCGACGCCGGGCACGAAAGGACAGAGATGGCATCACTGTAAGTCGGCAAGGTTCAAATCTATACAGGCGACGGCAAGGGCAAGACGACGGCTGCGCTGGGGCTCGCCTTGCGCGCGACGGGCTACGGACTCGACGTGCTTATGCTGCAGTTTGCCAAGAAACTGCACTGCGCCGAGCATGGTGCGGCGCCCCGTTTGGGTCTGCGCATCGTACAGGCCGACCGCGACACGCCCGAGGCCTGCGCGGCACAGATTCTGGAGCTCGCACACGAGCAGATATCACAGGTCGATGTTCTGATTTTGGACGAACTCGGCGAGGCCATGCGCCGAGGTTTCGTGACGCGCAAGGATGTGGAGGGGCTGATCGCACTGAAGCCTACCACCACAGAGCTCATGCTCACCGGCCGCGGGCTGCTGCCGTTGGCCGACCTCGCGGACTTAGTCACCGAAATGCGCCCCGTCAAACACTACTTCGACGAAGGCCTCTTAGCCCGCCAAGGCATCGAATACTAATTGATCCGAAGGGGACGGAGGAAAACGGATCATCGACATCGCGACGGAGAGCAATGATCCATTTTCCTCCGCCCCAAGGGATCATTAGGCGGTGGCGCGGCCGAGCCAGTTGCCGCTGTGGTGGTAGATGGTGAACATCGTGGCGGTGATGAGCCAGGTTACGGGGTAGACCAGCAGCAGGTGCTCAAGCGACGGATCGAACGGCATAATCGCAAACACCCAGATCACCCTGAGCACGACGGTGCCAAAAATCGTGAGCAGCATCGGCTGCAAGCTCACGCCGGCACCGCGGATGGAACCCGAGGCGTTCTCGATAATCGAGAAAATCGCATAGAACGGCGCAATGAAATGGAGGATGGTCGTGGTGTACGCCGAAATCGAAGCATCGTCGACAAACAAACGCGACAGCGGACCCGAGAACACCAGCAGCACGGCAGACAGGCCACCAATGAGCATAAACGACAGCACGAGCGACGTATGGTAGCCCTTGCGCATGCGCTCGTAATTGCGCGCGCCAAAGTTCTGCGCCGAGAACGTAGTGATCGATACGCCGAGCGCCTCGGTCACCATCCAGATAATGCCATCCAGGCGCCCAGATAGACCCCAAGCAGTCGTGACATCGGCGCCAAACGAATTAACCGACACCTGGATCAGCACGTTCGAAATCGAATAGGCAGCCGATTGAAAACCGAGTGGCAGACCACACGAGATCATACTCTTGCAAATACCGCGATCGATGCCGAGCTTAGACAGCGAAAGACGCCATGCACCCGGAGCGTGCATCATACGAATCACGACCATCGTGGCGTTGGAGCAAATGGTCAGCGCCACCGCGATGCCGCAGCCCAGAGCCTCCATATGAAGCACGGCAACGAAGATGACATCCAGCACCGCATTAACAAGGCAGCCGGAAGCGATGATCACAGCAGGCCCGCGCGTGTCGCCCACGGCGCGCAGCAATGCCGTTCCCATATTGAGCAGCAGCGCCGCAACCATGGCGGCAAAATAGCAACGAGCATAGGCCACGCCCTCGGCCAATAGTTCATGCGGCGTGTTCATAAGCACCAGCATGGGCTCAACGAACACTATGCCAAGAATCGAGAAAACGATACCGCCCACCAGTGCGAGCGTCATGGCTGTATGGACCGAACGACTCAGTCGTTCATCATCGTGCTGGCCAAAATACTGACCGGTAATGACCGCGCAGCCGGCGCCGACGCCAACGCAAAAGCCAATGCAGAGCTCGGTGAGCACCATCGTGGCTTGAATGCCACCCAGCGCGAGCTTGCCGCCAAACTGGCCAACGATATACGTACCGATAAGCGTGTAGGCCTGCTGAAAAAACGAACTAAAAAAGATGGGAACGCACAGCGACAGCAATTGCTGCCAAATGACTCCTTGCGTTACATCAATAGCCGTAGATTTCTTAGCCACACGCCCTCCCCACACGCATACGTCAAACAGCAAAACAGCAATTTAAAACCAAAACCAAAACCAGCTTAGCACCGACTGGCGGCGACCGAAACACCCCGAATTAGAGCGCGGTGCGGAAAACTGCCTAGTGATACAAACCCGGCTGGTAGTGATACTCATTGCTCACGTGCGGGCACAGCTGCCAAAAGGCGACGGCGCTCGCCGCGGCCACGTTAAGCGAATCGACCCCGTGCGCCATCGGAATGCGCACCGCGTGGTCACAGCCGGCAATGGTCTTGGCGCCCAAGCCGGCACCCTCGGTACCCATAAAGATTGCCAAGCGGTCAATCTCCTGCAGCACGGGATCGTCCAGCGATACGGAATCGTCCGTCAACGCCATAGCGGCACACGAAAAACCGGCATCGTGCAACGCCGCCAGCCCATCATGCGGCCATACGCGCGCCTCGCTGCCAATGCGCGTCCAAGGCACCTGGAAAACCGTGCCCATGCTCACGCGGGCCGAGCGACGGTACAGCGGGTCACAGCAAGTGGGGCTCACCAAAATGCCATCGACGTTCAGCGCAGCCGCCGAGCGGAAAATCGCGCCGACATTGGTGTGATCGACAATACCCTCAAGCACGCACACGCGCACCGGACGATCCCCCGCCGCCTCGACGACGCCGCCCAAGAACTCATCAACCGGAATCTGACGCGGGCGACGGAACGCCGCCAGCGCGCCGCGCGTCACGTTAAAGCCCGTCAACTGCTCCATGAGCTCCATGGAGGCCACGAACACGGGAACCGGACCCGCTCCCTCGCGCACGACAAGCTGGTCAAACAGCGGCATCATCTGGTCGAGCCAGCGCTCGCCCAAAAGAAAGCTCACCGGCTGGTATCCGGCACGCACCGCGCGCTCGATAACCTTGGCGCTCTCGGCGATAAAGATGCCCTTTTGCGGCTCCAGCACACAGCGCAGCTCGCGCTCGGTCAGCCGCACGTAGGCATCGAGCCGCTCGTCCTCGAGCGAATCAATTCGCAGAACCTCAACGGCATCAGTCATAGCAGCCAGCCCACACCCTTCTTTACAGCACATCTATACCAAACGAGGCGACGCTAAGCGCCGCCCCATGCATTCAATCAACCCGATGATACCGTTCACGCCAGACGATTTACGCCTCAACGCGATGATACGTCACGAACTCATAATCGACGCCCTCGTCACCCTCACCGGCGGCAATCGTCGCGACCCCGCTACGCTGCGCAATCTCCCACGCGGGATCGGCGTCCAAGTCGGGAAAGTACGTGTCCACGGGATGGACGCAGTGGTTATGAGTGACCTCGGCCTCCACGCAGTACGGCAAAAACTGCCGATAGACATCGCCGCCACCGATCACCCAGGCAACGAGCTCATCGGCAACCGCAGAGAGCGCTTCGTCAACGCTATGCACCACGTCGACGCCCTCGGGGGCAAAGCTCTCGTCGCGGGTAAGCACGATATTGCGGCGGTTCTTGAGCGGACGCCCGCCGGGAAAACTCAGCAGCGTCTTGCGCCCCATAATGACCGGGCAACCTTTGGTGCACGCCACAAAATGGCGCATGTCGGCGCGATTGGACACCACCATGTCGCCCTCGCACCCAATGCCCCAGTCATCGCACACGGCGACAATGGCAGAAAGCTTACACGTCATGCGCGTCACCTACACCGCAATGGGGATGTTCTTGACCTGCGGGCCGTGCTCATAACCCTCGACGATCAGGTCGTCGGTCGTAAACGCATAGAAGTCATGCACATCGGGGTTAAGCGTTACCTTGGGCGCGGCAAACTGCGGACGCTCGATAAGCTCGCGGACGATATCGACATGACGGTCGTAAATGTGGGCATCGGCAATCACATGTAGCAGCTCGCCGGGAATCATATCGACCGATTGCGCGACCATCATCAGCAAGATGGCGTACTGGCACACATTCCAGTTGTTCGCGGCCAAAATGTCCTGGCTGCGCTGGTTGAGAATCATGTTGAGCGTCGGTTTGTCATCCTGCGGGCGCTGCGTCACGTTATACGTCACGCTGTAGGCGCACGGATACAGGTGCATCTCGGACAAATCGCTAAACACATAGGTATTCGTCATAATGCGGCGGCTGTACGGCGTGTTCTTAAGGTCGTACAGAACGCGGTCCATCTGGTCGAAATCGCCCTCGGCATAATGGCTCTTCTGCCCAATCTGATACCCGTAGGCCTTACCGATGGAGCCGGTCTCGTCAGCCCACTCATCCCAAATATGGCTGTTGAGGTCATGCACGTTATTGGACTTCTTTTGATAGATCCATAGGATCTCATCCATGGCAGATTTGAGGGCCGTACGACGCAGGGTAAGCGCCGGAAACTCCTCACGCAGGTCATAGCGTGCCGTAACGCCAAAGTTTTTAATGGTATAGGCAGGGGTGCCGTCCTCCCACACCGGACGGACCTTTTGGCCCTCGGTGGTGGTGCCATGGTCCAGAATATCGCGGCACATGGTTACAAACTGTTGATCAGCCTTGCTCATTGACCCTCCTGTCAGTCGCCTACAAGCGAGATTCATTGTAGCCCAGGCGCACGCGGCCCCACAGCCCAAACATAAGCCCTTGTTTTCTGACATATGCCAGAAATCTCTTGCGTAAATCTGCACGTTCGTTATTCTATTGTTGACATATGTCAGATAAGGAGCACGTATGGCAGGAAGACGCGAGAAATTGCGCCGTGTTGGGATCATCCCCGAATATCGCGGCTTTACCCCCGACGGCCTTGCCAGTGGAGACGCCATCGACATGACGGTCGACGAACTCGAGGTGCTGCGCCTGTGCGACCTGGAAGGCCTTAACCAAGAGGCAGTCGCACAGCAGATGGGCATCGCGCGCGCCACGGTGGCGGCTATTTGCAGCCGAGCGCATCGCAAGGTGGCAAACGCGTTGGTCAATGGTCGGGCGCTCATCATCGAAGGCGGCAATATCGCGTACTCCCCCATCACCACGACAACGGCCGCATGGCCAGCAAAGGGGGTCGGCACCATGAGGGTGGCAACCACGTACGACAATGGCAACTTCTTTATGCACTTTGGCCGCAGCGAGCAGTTCAAGATCTACGACGTTCAGGGCGGCAAGGTGCTCAACGAGCAGGTCGTGGGCACCGGCGGCACCGGCCACGGCGCACTTGCGGGCCTGCTCGCCAACGGCGGCGTGGACACGCTCATCTGCGGCGGCATCGGCGGAGGCGCTATCAACGCGCTTGCCCAAGCCGGCATCACGGTATACGCAGGTGCCCAGGGCAGCTGCGACGCTTGCGTCGAGGCCCTTATCGCCGGCACGCTCGCACAGAACGGCGAGGCCACGTGCGGCTGCCACAGCCACGACCACGAGCACACCCATGAGCATGGCGGGTCCTGCGGCTGCCACGGCCACCACGACCACGAAGGCCATGAGGGCTGCGGCTGCCACTAACGGCACGGCACCGCGAGCTCGGGACGCGAAGCCGAACGCAACCCAACAATCAAAGCCAACAACAAAGGCCACCCGGTAGCTTCCGGGTGGCCTTTGCCATATCAAGCTGGAATTACAGCTCTATTTCTTATTACGCATCTGCGCTTCCATCTGGCGCAGCAGCTCCATATCGGACTTGGGACCGCCCGTACCTAGGCCGCCCATGCCGCCCAGACCCATAGCGTCCAGGCCAGGGATATTGGGCATGCGCATCTTCTTGCCCTTCTTTCCCTTTTTGCCCTTTTTGCCGCCGGCCTGCGCCTGATTGGCCATCGTGCGCATGCGGCCCATCATCTTATTCATCTCGCCCCACTGCTTCATAAGGCTGTTGACCTCGGTGGGGGTTACGCCGGCACCCTTGGCAATGCGGGCGCGGCGCTGGCCGTTGATGATGGAGGGACGCAGGCGCTCCTCCTTGGTCATCGACATGATGATGGCCTCGTTCTTATCGAAGATGCCCTCGTCCAGGTTGCCGCCCATCTGGTTGAGTGCACGCTGACCACCGGGGAGCATGCCCAGGATACCCTTCATACCGCCCATCTTTTTGACGGCTTTCATCTGGTCGAGCATGTCGTTCATGGTAAAGCCCTCGCGCAGCATGCGCTCGGCAGCCTCGAGCTGCTCTGCATCGGCGGCCTCCTGGGCCTTCTCGATGATGCCGACGACATCGCCCATGCCCAAGATGCGCTTGGCCATGCGATCGGGATAGAAGGGCTCAAGCGAATCGGGTTTCTCGCCCATGCTCACGAACTTGATGGGCTTGCCGGTCACCTGACGTACCGAAAGTGCGCCACCGCCACGGGCGTCACCGTCGAGCTTGGAGATGATCACGCCGTCAAAGTCGGTGCGATCGGCAAAGGTCGAGACGACGTTGACGATGTCCTGGCCGGTCATGGCGTCGACGACCATCAGCACCTGGTCGGGCTTGACGGCCTTCTTGATGTCAACGGCCTCCTGCATCATCTGCTCGTCGATCTGAAGACGACCGGCGGTATCGACGATGACCACGTCACGCAGGTGGTCGACGGCCTCCTGGATGGCACCCTTGGCAATGTCGACCGGGTGCGCACCGTCGCCGCGGAAGACCGGTACGCCAATCTCGCCACCGAGCGTGGCCAGCTGGTCGGCAGCGGCGGGACGGTAGACGTCGCACGCTGCGAGCAACGGCGAGCGGCCCTGCTTCTTGAGCAGGTAGGCAAGCTTTACGGCTGCCGTGGTCTTACCGGAGCCCTGCAGGCCCACGAGCATAATGACATTGGGAATGCGGTTGCTAAAGACGAGCTTGCTCTCGGTTGAGCCGAGCATCTCGGTGAGCTCGTCGAGCACGATCTTGACGACGTTTTGCGCCGGCGACAACGACTCCATGACCTCGGCGGTCATGCAGCGCTCCTTGGTCTTGGCAACGAACTCCTTGACGACCTTAAAGTTAACGTCGGCCTCGAGCAGCGCCATGCGAATGTCGCGCATGGCCGAAGTAATATCGGCCTCGGTCAGCTTACCCTTGCCGCGCAGGCGGTCAAATGTGTCGTTGAGGCGATCGCTCAGAGAATCAAACACTAGTCACTCCTTAATTGGACTCGCCCACCAGGGCGCGGCAGAAATCTTTGGCGTTAAACTCCTGCAGGTCATCGACCTGCTCGCCCACGCCGATGCGCAGGATCGGGAGCTTGAGCTTCTCGGCCACGGCCATGGCGATACCGCCCTTAGCCGTGCCGTCGAGCTTAGTCATGATAATACCGTCCAGGCCCAGCGCCTCGTTAAACTCGAGCGCCTGGTTCAGACCGTTCTGACCAGTGGCGGCATCGATCACAAGCACGACCGAAACCGGCATGGGGCCGGCGGCCATATTGGCGGCGCGCTTACGCGTCACGTTGACCACCTTGGCGAGCTCGCGCATGAGCTCGGGGCTCGTATGCAGACGACCGGCGGTGTCGATAAGCACCAGGTCGCTGCCGCGCCTGTCGGCCTCGTCGAGCACGTCGTAACAAACGCTCGCCGGGTCGGAGCCGCGGTCGCGCTTGATGACGGGAACACCGGCGCGCTGACCCCACACATCGAGCTGCTCGATGGCGGCGGCGCGGAAGGTATCGGCCGAACCGATCACGACATTCTTGCCGCGGGAAGCCATGGCGCTCGCAATCTTGCCGACCGTCGTGGTCTTGCCGGCACCGTTGATGCCCACAAACAGCACGCAGCTCGGCGTATCGGAGAACGGATCGCGCTCGATGGGCACAAAGTGCTGCTCAAGCTGCTCGGCCAGAGCGCGACGAAGCTGCGGTGCGGTCTTGAGGTTCTTCTTGGCTGCGGCATCGCGCAGGTCATCGGAGACCTGAATAGCGACCTCGGCACCCATGTCACCCATAACGAGGGTGTCCTCAAGGTCCTCCCAAAAGTCCTCGTCGACCTCGCCGCCAAAGTAGAAGACCTCGTTGAGGGCCTCGCGGCTGCGCTCAAGTCCGCGCGAGAGAGCGTCAAAGAATCCCATTATGCATTCACGACCTTTCCGGTTTCGCGATCGAGTTTTTGCGAGACGACGCGGCTGACGCCGTCGGCTTGCATCGAGACGCCATAGAGAACGTCAGCGTCCTCCATAGTACGGCGCTGATGCGAAATGACCAAGAGCTGTGTATCGGAACGCAGCACATCGAGGGCTCCGATAAGCTTGGACAGGTTGGCGTCGTCGAGCGCAGCCTCGACCTCGTCCAGCACATAGAACGGCACCGTGCGCGTACGGTATACGGCAAAGAGCAGGGCGAGCGCCGTCAGACTCTTCTCGCCACCCGACATGAGCATCATCTTAGTAATGCGCTTGCCGCGCGGCTGCGCCACAACCTCAATGCCCGTCTCGGCAGGATGCTCGGGATCGGTCATCTCAAGATGAGCCTGGCCACCCGGGAACAGCATGGCGAAGATCTCGCGGAAGTTCGCGTCGACCTTCTCAAACGTCACCAGAAACGCCTTGCGCATCTTGCGATCAATGGCCACTGTGATCTTGGTGAGCGCCTTGCGCGCGCTCTCCAGATCGGCCAGCTGGTCCTCGATGTAGTCGGCGCGGCGCTTGAGCTGCTCGTACTCCTCCATGGCAACCTGGTTCACGGGGCCCAGATTGTTGATATGACGCACGAGCTGGTTGAGCTCCCGCTCGGCGGCGTCGCGGTCGGTGGGAGCAGGAAGCATGAGCGCTTCCTCGAGCACCGTGGTGCCATCGGCGGTAATGGCCTTAATGGCGGCCTCTACCTGCACCTCAAGCTTGCCGCGTGCGACCTTGAACTCGTTTTGCGTGGCAGTGGCGGTATCGACCCGCTCCTTAGCGCGGGCAACCTCGGCCTTGGCATCCTCGATGGTCTTCTTGAGCGAAGCGGAGTCCGCCTCTTCCAGAGAGGCCTGGTCACGCAGGCGCGCTGCCCAATCCGATGCGCGTTCCAACAGGGCAGAATAGCGTTCGTGCATGGGGTCGACGCGCAGGCGCAGCAGCTCGAGCGAGCGCGAAGCCTGGCGTGTTCCGCGGATACGACGGTCGATGCCCTCAAGACGATGCTCAAGGTCGGGCACGCGGCCCTTCAGCGAACGCAGGCGCTCGCTCGTCTGGGCCAGGCGCACCTTGGCATCGGCGAGCTTACCGGCGGCCTCGGAATCGTCACGGCGAACGCGATCGAGCTCATCGTTGGCCTCGGCAATCTGGAGACCCAGGTCGCTTGCCTGTGCACGCGCCTCGTCACGCGAACGGGTGAGTTCGTCAACGCGCGGGCGCGCAGCTCGAACGGCCTCGGCGGCCTGCTCGCGGCGCTTGGAGATGCGCACGCGCTCGACCTCGGCGTTGTTGGCGCTTTGCTCCAGGCGGCCAATCTCGGAGAGCAGCGAGCGGCGCTCGCCCTCAAGACGGGCGATCTCGCCGGCGGCATCGCCCTCGGCAGCACGCGCCTCTTCAACGGCCGCATTGGCCTCGACGACCTGATCCGACACATGCTCAAACACAGCAGCCAGATCGGGTTCCAGGCCCTCGAGCTCACGGATGCGGCGCTTGCGCTCCAAGGCACCCGAAGCCTCGCCGGCATCGAGCCCCACGCGCACCAGACCACCACAGCTCACGCGGGCGCCATCGGGAGTCACGTAGGTCACACCGTCAACGACAGTGGCAGCCAACGCGGCAGCCAAGTCATCGACCACGTAATAGCCGCCGAGAAGGGCCTCGACAACCGGGCCATAACCGGAGCGCACGGACAGACGATCGACCAGACGCGTACCGGCAGCGCCATTGGCAGCAGCACCGCCGCTCACGCCGCGCGCCATCAGCAGTGCCTCGCCCGAGGCCTTCTTCTGGTCCAGGGCAGCGCGACCGGCGCGCTCGAGTGCGGCAGCGTTATCGAACAGCAGGGCATCGATATCACCTGCGAGCAGCTGCTCAACCAGACCCTCGAGCTCACGCGGTGCCTCGAGCACATCGCCCAGACGGCCCGAAACATCGTCGCCCAGCGCGCCCACCAGACGGCTCACCAGCGGCGAGCTGTCTGCCATGCGGGCATCGAGCTTCTTTTGGCTGGCAAGCTCCGAGCGAACCTCGGACAGCTTGTTGCGCGCTTCGCTCTCGCGATTACGCAGGTCCTTGAGGGCAGCGCGTGCCGTCTCGGTGGCCTCGCGCGCATCGTTCTGGGCCTGACGAGCCGCCTCAAGGGCACTCTCAAGCTCCTCAGCACGGTCGCGACGGCTCTCAAGCGATGCTGTAACCTCCTCGAGCTGTTCATCAATCTGCTCCAGGCGCGAGGCGTACATGTTGTCCTCGACCTCGGCGTTGCTCAGCGAGTCCTTCACCTTGGCGAGTTCGAGCGCCGCGTTATCGGCCACACGCTGCACATCGCGTTGCTCACGCGTAAGCTGCGAAATCTGATTGTCGAGCGCCACGCGCCGCTCATGGAGCTCAGCGGCGGCAGGACCAGCGGCGTCAACGTCCTCCTGGGCCTGCATGTGCGCGCCGGTCACTTCCTCAAGCTGTGCACGCGCGTCCTCGAGCTCCTCGACCACGCGACGACGCTGATGCTCGGAGCTCGAGATCTGGCCACGCATGTCGGACAGGCGCGACACCATGTTGTGGCCCTTTTCCTCGAGCAGGCGCATATCGGAGTTAATGCGACCGACCACGTCTTGCATATGGCGGCGCTGCTCGCCCAGATCGCCCACAAACAGGCCCTTTTCCTCGAGCATGACCTGGAACTTCTCGAGCTCGCGTTCCTTTTCGCCCAAGCGGTACTGCGCAAGCTCAAGCTCGGCAGCACCCTCCTTGGAGCGGCTCTCCAAGTCGTTCCACTGCGACTGCAGCGAACGAAGCTCGTCGACGGCCAGCATCTGCGTAAGCTCGTTCGCGCGCGAGGACAGCTCTTTGTACTTGCGCGCGCGATCGACCTGACGCTCCAGCGGCCGCAGCTGACGGGCGATCTCCTTATTGATGTCGCGGGCACGGGTCAAGTGCTCGTCCATCGAATTAATCTTTTTGAGCGCACGCTCCTTGCGGCGCTTGTGCTTGGAGATGCCGGCGGCCTCCTCGATGAGGGCACGGCGCTCCTCGGGGCGGCTCTGCAAAATGGCGTCGAGCTTGCCCTGGCTGATGATGGAATGCGTATCCTTGCCCAAGCCCGAATCGTGCAGGATGTCCTGAATGTCCATCAGGCGGCACGGACTCGAGTTGATGAGGTACTCGCTTTCGCCCGAGCGATACATACGACGGGTGATGGCGACCTCGTCAAAGTCGACGGGCAGCATATGGTCCGAGTTATCGAGCACCAGCGTGACCTCGGCGACACCCACCGGCTTGCGCGCTGACGAGCCCGAGAAGATGACATCCTCCATGGCCTGGCCGCGCAGCTGCTTGGCGCTCTGCTCGCCCAGGACCCACAGAATCGAGTCAGAGATGTTCGATTTTCCCGAGCCGTTGGGACCGACGATGACGGTCAGGCCCGGCTCAAACGTCATATGGGCGCGGTCGGCAAACGACTTGAACCCTTTGAGCGTGAGGGACTTGAGATACACGGTTCCTCGCTTAAACAGGCTTCTTGTTGAGAATCACGCCGTTAGTGGTGTAGCCCATGCGGTCAAGTGCCTCGAGTGCAGCGGCTCCCTCGGCTTCCTTCTTTGAGGAGCCGGAGCCGCGACCCTGGCGAATACCATCGATCAACACCACGGCGGTAAAGGTGGGCGCATGCGCCGGGCCCTCGGAGCCAACGAGCTTATACGCCGGGGGTTCGTGACCGTCGGCTTGCACGCACTCCTGCAAGAACGATTTGGGGTTCGCGGGGTGCTCGGCACGCTCGGAAGCCAAATGGGGCTTAAGCGTACGGTGGATAAACTCCGCTGCGGCATCCCAGCCGGCGTCCAGGTACAGCGCGCCCACGAGCGACTCGTAGACGTTCTCGAGCGCCGAATGCAGGCCGCGCGCACCGGTACCGGTCTCGGAGGCACCAAAGATGATGATGTCGTCGATGCCCAGCTCATGCGACACCTCGGACAGCGTGGCGCCCGAGACAAGCGACACCTTCAGGCGCGTGAGCTTGCCCTCGTCAAACTCGGGATAGGACTCAAAGAGTGAACGGGCGACGACGGCGCCCAAAATGGAATCGCCCAAGAACTCAAGGCGCTCATAGCTGGCAGAAACCGGCTGGCCCTCGACTGCCGAGGGATGCGTAAGCGCCGCGCGCAGCAGCACCTTATTATTGAACTCGTGGCCCAGGATTTCCTGGGCACGCGTAAGTCGTTCAGACAAAGCCAAGACCTAGGCCTCCCTGGCGTTTTCGATCGCGTCAACGGCGTCGGCGACAGAGTTGAGCGAGAGCAGAGTCTCGTCATCGATCTCGAGGTTGAACTCGTCCTCGATAGCCGTAACCAGCTGCAGGCGCTCGAGCGAGTTGGCATCGAGATCGTCAAAGGTGGTCTCATCGCTAATTTCGGCAACATCGACGCCCAGAACGTCAGCAGCGACCTCGGCGATCTTGTCGAAGATTTCGGAGCGGTCCATAGCGCTTCCTCTCATAGTGCATGAATACCAAAAGAATGGTACCGCCCGGGCGGTACCAAGACACGGTTCTGATTCTACCCCACGAAGCAGGCCGCGAGGCACATAACAGCGCTCTAACTCGCTCTTACAAAACGATGCCGTCCATGGAGTTGGCGATGTTCTCGACCAGCCCCGCGCGCACGGCTTCGGCCGCCGCGAGCGTACCGTTTTTAACAGCCTCGACCGAGGTGGCGCCATGGCCGATCAGGACCACGCCACGCAGGCCCAAAAGAATCGCGCCGCCCTTGGCATCACCAGAGAGCTTGGCCTTAATCTCGCGCATCTGCTTTTTGATGAGCAGCGCGGCGATCTTGGTGCCGAGCGAGGCCATAAAGGCGCCCTTGAGCTCCTGCAGCAAAAACTTGGCAGCGCCCTCGGTAGCCTTGAGAGCGATATTGCCCGACATGCCGTCGGCAACAACGACATCGAAATTGCCCGAGGTGAGGTCGGTGCCTTCGCAGTTGCCCACAAAGCCCGGAACTGCGGCCTTCATAGCAGGGAAGCAGGCCTTGGTAAAGTTAGAACCCTTCTCGTCCTCGGTGCCGTTACCAAGCAGGCCCACGCGAGGATGTTCGATGCCCAGGACGACGCGGGCATAGGCGCTACCCATCTGGGCAAAACGCACCATGTCATCGACCTCGACATCGGGGTTGGCGCCCATATCGCACAGCACCGTCAGACCGCCGGCGCGATTGGGCAACGCATTGGTCAGACAGGGGCGCACCGGCTGCTTCTTGCCTTCGGCCTGATACCTAAACGGCGTCACGTATGCGGTAGCAGCGGCGGTCATGGCGCCGGTGGAGCCGGCGGAGAAGAACGCGTCCGCGTTGCCCTTTTTGATGGCGCGGCACGACAGCACGATCGACGACTTACGCTTGGTCATCACGGCGCGAATAGGATCGTCATCCATGGCGATGACGTCAGGGGCTTCCAGAGCCTCCACACGTGCATGGGCCGCGGCAAAGGGATTGACGATTTCGGCGGGGCCAACTGCCAAGACCTCGATATCGGGATCGGCGGCAAGTGCGGCCTCGATACCATCGAGAACAACCTGAGGCTTCTCGTCTCCGCCCACAACGTCTACACAAACGCGAACGTTACTCATATACATGCTCCTTATACAAAAATGGCCGACTCCTTGAGCCGGCCATTGTGGTTCCATTTGGAACGGCATCGCATCCAGAGTATACCGTTACTCGGTAACGATAACCTCGCGGTCCTTGTAGAAACCGCAGCTGGGGCACACGTGGTGCGGAAGCTTGACAGCGCCGCAACGGGGGCACGTGGACTGAGCCGCAGCCGAGATCTTCATGTTGGCGGAACGACGGGTGTGAGTGCGGATACGACCCTGCTTTTGTTTAGGTACGGGCATAGTGACCTTCCTTATGAACTATCCAGTGTGGCGATTACGCGCAAGTAGCGATACTACCACAGTTTTACTCATCGAGCTTGAGATTCTTCAATGCTGCAAATGGATTTTCCGTGGCAGCGGCCCATTCCGCCTCTGCCTGGGCGGCGCAATCGCATTGCTCGACGTTGAGATTGCAACCACAAGTGGGGCACAGACCGCGGCAATCGGGCTTGCAAAGCACCACAAACGGCGTGTCCATAACGACCGCGTCATTGATGGGCTCACCCAGATCGACGATGCGGTCCTCACCCAGGAGCTCGTAGCCGTCCTCGTAGGCCTCGGGATCCTCGGGCTCCTCAAAGAGGTAGAACTCCTCGATCTCGCCGGCGATATCAAACGAGGCGGGCTCCAGGCAACGGTCGCACTCGCCGCTGGCGTGCGCGCGGACCATGCCCGTGAGCAAGACACCGGCACCGGCATTGGTAAAGACAACGTCGTAGTCGATGCCGTCCTGTAGCTGGTACTCCTTCTCGCCCACCGTGTAGGTGGCAACATCGACCCTGCCGGTCAGCGGATACGAATCTCCAGGAAACTCGAGCTGCTCGGAAAGATCGACGGTAACGCTCGGGAACTCAGCCATTACCACTGACCATTCTGTTGGGCGGCACCCTCGTTGAGCTGCTGACGGCAACGGGTAACGGTGCCAGTCAGGCTCTTGAGGTTCTCCTCCAGATGCGTAAAGACCTGCTCTGCATAGTCCTCGGCAGCATAACGCGTCTCGCGCTCGTACTGCTGGGCACGATCGCGGATGTCGTCGGCCTGCTGCTGTGCCAAGCGGACGATCTCCTGCTCACCGGCAATGGTGAGGGCCTGCTGCTGAGCGTCGGCGATGATGGAATCGGCCTGAGCGGCGGCGGAAGCCATAAGCTCCTCGCGCTCCTTAAGGATACGGCGGGACTTCTGCCACTCCTCGGGATAGCTCATGCGGATCTCGTCGAGGATGTTGAAGAACACGTCGGCGTCGATGACCTTGAACTGAGCGTTCTTGCCGAAAGGCGGCTTGGCTTCCTCGATCAGCCCTTCGAGCTCATCGACCAAGCTGACGATCCTATCGCCAGGAAAATTCTCGCCCGGCATCCAGTCTCCTTTCATAGGTAACATATCATCGTGCTAGTTTACCACATGCCACCAGGCAATAAAAAACGTCACGAAAAGCGGTGTCTGAGCGCTTCGACCACGTTGGGCGGGACAAACGTCGATACATCGCTGCCGAGCGAGGCGATCTGGCGAACGACCGAACTCGAGATATAGCCGTACTGCGGCGCACTCATGACAAAGATGGACTCCAGCTCGTTATCCAAGCGATAGTTGAGGTCTGCCTGCTGCAGCTCGTACTCAAAGTCGGTCATGGCGCGCAGGCCCTTGACCACGGCCCCCGCCCCCTGCTCGCGAGCGAAGTCGACCAAGAGGCCGGTAAAGGGCAGGACCTCGACGCCGTCGATATCACCGAGCGCCTCACGAGCCAGCGCCACGCGCTCATCCAGCATAAACGTGGTGCCCACACCGTTTTTACCCTGCGACTCGGCGACAGCGACGATCACGCTGGGAAAGATGCGGCGGGCGCGGCGGATGACGTCGATATGGCCAAACGTGATGGGATCGAAGGTGCCCGGGACGATCACGCGGTTGATGGTGTCATTCATGGGCGTTCTCCTGAACCGTCATGGCATCGTTGTTGTGAGCATCGGTGCCTGTGCAATCTTCCTCACCATCGTCATCGCCGACCCAACGAAGCAGGTCGACCGAGGTAATGCCGTAGCGCTTCTCGCGCACGATCTCAAAGCCTGCCGGATGCGCGCCCGCATCGGCGGCGGCATGCTCAAACAGGGCATAAGCGCCAGGTGCAAGCAGACCCTGCTGAGCCAGGTTCTGCAGCAGTATCTCGACCGGCTCGGCACCAAAAGCATAGGGCGGGTCGAGCAGGACCAGATCAAAGGGGCCGCCCGGCACACGACCGCGCGAGGCGCTCGCCAGCATGTCGCCCGTTACCACGCGCCAACGCGCACGGTCATGGCAGAGCGACTCGATATTCTTGGTAATGAGCCGCGCGGCATTCCGTTCGATCTCGAACGTCGTGAGCGAGCGGGCACCACGTGAGAGCATCTCTAACCCTAAGGCGCCGGAACCGCCAAAGGAGTCCAGCACGCGGACCTCGTCCAGATCGAAGTCAAATGCCGACATGACCATAGATGCGCATGCCTCGCGCACACGATCGGTCGTGGGGCGGGTGACATCGCGACCACGGGGCTCCTCGATCTTACGACCGCGCCATTCGCCGCCGATGATTCTCATCCTCCGCTGACCTCCTTAAAAATGTGTCGATATCGCATGGCGACCGCATCGCGCAGGGGGCGCGTCGCCACGGAGTCAAGGTTGCAAGCATACCGCAAGAGCTCGATCGCGTCCAAATGGGCCCACTCGATCAGCTCCTCGTCGGCATCCAGGTCGACAAAGCGCAGAGTCACACCGCCATGCTGGCGGTACCCCAGGATTTCGCCCTCGTGGCGCAGACGAAGGTCCATCTGGGCGAGCGTAAAGCCGTCCGAGGTCTTTTCGAGCGACTGGAGACGGTCTTGCGCCGCCGAAGCGCCGCCGTTGCCCTTGGAGTGCGTCATGACCAGGCAGGTGCCCGACACGCTGCCGCGGCCCACGCGGCCGCGCAGCTGGTGCAGGGCCGCCAAGCCAAAGCGCTCACCGTTCTCGATGACCATGACGGTGGCGTTGGGCACGTCGACGCCCACCTCGACCACCGTGGTCGAAACGAGCACGTCGATCTCGCCGCGCTTGAAGGCGTCGATCACGCGATCCTTCTCCCCCGCCGGCATGCGGCCGTGAAGACGCTCGATGGTAAGCCCCGGCAACGCCAGGCGTAGGCGGTCGAGCTCGGTTGCCGTATCGTGCAGCGGCACGGGCACGGTTACGCGACCCTCGTCGTCACGGGCGATACCGGGCACATCCTCAAGCTCATCGGCCGAGTCGCTCGGCTCCACGAGCGGGCAAATCACGTAGGCCTGCTGACCCTTTTCATGCGCCTCGCGGATGGCGCCATAGGCAAGGTCGCGGCTCGACTCGGTAAGCACGCGTGTCGTCACGCCAGCGCCAGGGACGGGCCGATGGCGGATGATGCTCGTGTCCAGATCGCCGTAGACCGAAAGCGCCAGCGTACGTGGGATGGGCGTTGCCGTCATAACGAGTAGATCGGCACCAGGGCCCTTCGCACGCAGGGCGTTGCGTTGGCCGACGCCAAACCGGTGCTGCTCATCGATGACCACGAGCGACAGATGCTTGAACGCAACGTTATCCGAAAGCACCGCGTGGGTGCCAAAGAGGACATCGAGCTCGCCCGATTCCAGCTGGGCATGGATCCGCTCGCGCTCGGCCGCCGGCGTGGCGCCCGTCAGGAGCGCCCAGGTCATGCCAGCCTGCGAGAGCAAGGGGCCGGTCTTATCGGCATATTGACGCGCCAGCACGCCCGTGGGCGCCATAACGCAGGCCTGCGTGCCGCTATCGGCAGCCACAGCCAGCGCGCAGGCGGCAACAGCGGTCTTGCCGGTACCGACATCGCCCAGCAGCAGGCGGTTCATCACGCGCCCGCCATCGCACATATCGCGCAGGATATCTTGGAACGCGGCCTCCTGCTCGTCGCTCAGCGAAAACGGCAGGGCCTGCTTAAGCGCGGCCAGGTGCTCGCCCGCGGCGTGGGCATAGGGCACCACATCGACCAGGCCGCCGTCGTTGCGCAGGCGCAGCGCCAGCTGCAGGTAGAGGCACTCCCCGTAGGCAAGCCGTGCGCGCGCGATTTCGCGCTCAGCCATGCTCGAGGGAAAGTGGATCGATCGAAGGGCACGGGCATGGCTCATCAGGCGACGTTTAACGCGTAAGCGTGCCGGAATGGGATCAAAGGGATTGCCGACGGCCTCGAGCGCGCCACTTACGATACGGCGCATCCATGCCTGACTCACGCCGTCACTCACGTAATGGACCGGCAGGATAGTGCCCGCGGCGCGCCCTTCCTCAAGCTTTTCAAAGTGCGGCGAGGCCATCTGCTTAAAGCCGTAGGCAAACTCGACCTTACCCATTACGGCTAGGCGGTCGCCCTGCTTAAGCTGCTGGGCAATCCAGGGCTGGCGGAAAAAGGCGACCTGCAGCACGCCCGTCTCGTCAACGAGTGAGACCTCGGTCACCTGCATGCGCGGACGCGGCTGCTTTTGGACGATACGATCGACCGTGGCGATGATGGTACACACGGTACCGATGGGCGCCATCTCGATGGACCAGGAGCGCGTAAAGTCCAGGTATCGATGAGGGATATGGAGAAGGAGGTCCCCCACCGTCCGAATTCCCAGACGGCGAAGGGCCTCCTCACGTTTACCCGAAACATATTTGAGTCGCGCGATATCCTCGTCGAGCGCATTGCTCTGGGCAAAGCGCTCCGAGACGCGCGGCACGGAGCACAGTTCGGACATGGGCAGTTGCCTACTCGATCGAGAAGATCACGGGATAGAGCGGCTGCTCGCCACGATGGGCGTCGATCTCCAGATCGGGCTGAGCCTCCTCGATAGCGTCGACGATCTCCTGGAAGGCCTCATCGGACAGTTCCTCGCCGGCCAGAATCGTCAGCGCGTCGCCCTCCTCTTCCTCCTGCATACGGTTGATGCAATCGAGCGTGACCTGCTTCACGTCGGAGCCGACCACGTCGATGGAGCCGGCAATGATGCCCATGACGTCACCGGAGTGAATTGGCGAACCGTCGGAGGCACTGGAGTCGCGCACGGCGCGGGTGACCTCGCCATCGCGGACCTCGCTGATGGCGTCGACCATAGCGGCGACGGCATCCTCGAGCTCGGAATCGGGCAGGACCGCGAACAGCGCGGAGAAGGCCTGCGGAACGGTCTTGGTGGGAACGACGGCGACCTTCTTGTCGGTGCAGGCAGAGGCAGCGGCCTCGGCGGCCATGCGGATGTTGCCGTTGTTGGGCAGAATGATGACCGAGGTCGCGTTGACCTGGTCGACGGCGCCCAGCAGGTCTGCAGTCGAGGGATTCATGGTCTGGCCACCGGACACGATCACGTCAACGCCGAGGGACTTGAGGATGTCTGCCTCGCCGGAACCGGCGGCAACGGCGACAAAGCCCAGGGCCTTCGCGGGCTCGGCGGCCTTCTCCTGGTCCTCGTGGATCTTGGCGGTACGGTCGTGGGCCTCCATCTCCATGTTGTGGATAAAGACCTCGTAGATCTGGCCAAGCTGCAGCATGTGCTCGAGCACCAGGTTCGGGGTGTTGGAGTGCACGTGGATCTTGTAGTCGGGATATGCGCCCACGAGCAGCTCACAGTCGCCCATGGAACCCAGGAACTTAAGGCACTCGTCCTCGTCAAACGGGGCGTCGGCCTTAAAGAGGAACTCGTTGCAGTAGCGGAACTCCGAGCCCTCCCAATCGTCGTTGGCCTCGATCTCAACGCGGCCAAGAGCGGCATCGCGTGCAGAGCCAGCGGAATCGAACGTAGCGGAGAAATCCTCGACAACGGTGCTGCGACCAAGTGCTGCAGCCACAAAGTTCTCCAAGAAGATGGCAAAGCCGAAGGCGCCGGAGTCGACCACGCCGTTCTCTTTGAGGACGGGCAGCAGGTCGGGCGTGCGAGCGACGGACTGGTAGGCCTCGACGACGATGGCATCGAGCGCGTCCTCGGCCGAGAACTTCTTCTTTTCGCACTCGTCGGCCTTGGTCGAGACATCGCGCAGCACCGTGAGAATCGTGCCCTCGATGGGCTTACGGACGGCCTGGAAGGCGACCTTGACGGCGCGGCGGAAGGCGAAGGCGATGTTGGCGGACGTAATGGGCTCGTCGGCGGAGACAAGGCCCTCGGCCACACCGCGCAGGATCTGCGAGGTAATGACGCCGGAGTTACCGCGGGCGCCCATCAGGGAGCCGTGGGTGATGGCGCCGGCAATGGCCTCCATGTCGGCATCGGCGGGAAGGGCGGAGAGCTCCTTGGTCACCGAGGCGAGCGTGAGCGACATGTTGGTGCCGGTGTCGCCGTCGGGTACGGGGAAGACGTTGAGCTTATTGATCTCCTCGGCCTTGTCAGAAACGGCAGCCGCAGCGATCGGAAAACAGGTGCGAATGGTCTTTGCAATCATGGGTATTTGAATCTCCGTTTTCGGATGCTAGTTCAGACGGCTCTTGAGCGCGTCGATATGGATGCCGATCTTAAGGCTGGCGGGATCGATTTGGGCAATCTCCTGCAGGGTAAAGGCAACGGAGCTCGAAAGGTTGTGGCAGACGGACTTCATGTTGACGCCGTTCTCGAGCACGACGTGAAGATCGACCGTAAGGCCGTTCTCGTCGGCGGAGACAAGCACGCCCTTGCGGAGGCGCTGACCGGCAAGCAGGCGCACGCTCTCGGCGCCTTGGAGCTGCTCAGCCATACCGACGACGCCATAGCACGTCATCGCGGCATAACCGGCAATATCGGCAATAACGTCGTTCGAGACGCTCAGGCTGCCGTTAATGGTCTCAGACACAAGAATCTCCTTATCTGGTGCTCGCGGCACCATGTCGTGGGAGCAATCATTGCAATATTCTACAACGACCGCGCCATGTTGAGGTGGTGGGTCGCGGGATTACATCCTCGACACGAAATGTTGATATGGCAACGTTCGAGTCAAGTGGTCGCGGCATGAAAAAACCCGCCGCATAAGCGACGGGTTTTACAACCTGGCTCCCCGGGTAGGACTCGAACCTACAACAGCGCGGTTAACAGCCGCGTGCTCTACCATTGAGCTACCGAGGAATTTAAAAGCCCAGCGGAATGGGCTGAGAAATTCTGGCTCCCCGGGTAGGACTCGAACCTACAACAGCGCGGTTAACAGCCGCGTGCTCTACCATTGAGCTACCGAGGAATAGGTGCGTGCTCTCAAGCAACGAAGTTTATTATACGGACGAATCAGCTCAGGGCAAGAACTTTTTTAAGAATTTTTCCGACCTAGTCATTGGGGACGTCCCCAATGACCACATGAAAGCGCCCCCAAGCGGATGTGCTTGAGGGCGCTTCTTGCTTGCGAGGTTATGACTCGATGTAGTCCTTCAGCTTGCTGCTGCGGCTCGGGTGGCGGAGCTTGGCCAAGGTCTTGGACTCGATCTGGCGGATACGCTCGCGCGTGACGCCAAACTCGCGACCGACTTCCTCGAGCGTGCGGGGATGCCCGTCGACAAGGCCAAAGCGCAGCTCGATAACCTTGCGCTCACGATCGGCAAGCGAGTCGAGCACCTGAGTGAGCTGCTCCTGCAGCATGGAGAAGCTGGCGGCATCGGGCGGAACGATAGCCTGGGAGTCCTCGATAAAGTCGCCCAGCTGGGAATCCTCTTCCTCGCCGATGGGGGTCTCGAGCGACACGGGCTCCTGCGAGATCTTCTGGATCTCGCGGACGCGGTCGGCGCTCATGTCCATCTCGGCACCGATCTCCTCGGGGGTCGGGTCGCGACCCAGGTCCTGAAGGAGCTGGCGCTGCACGCGGACGAGCTTGTTGATAGTCTCAACCATATGCACGGGAATACGGATGGTACGGGCCTGATCGGCAATGGCGCGCGTAATGGCCTGACGGATCCACCACGTGGCGTACGTGGAGAACTTAAAGCCCTTCTGGTAGTCGAACTTCTCGACGGCGCGGATCAGACCGAGGTTGCCCTCCTGGATCAGGTCAAGGAACAGCATGCCGCGGCCGACATAGCGTTTGGCGATGGAGACGACCAGACGCAGGTTTGCGCTGATGAGTGCCTGCTTGGCTTCGAGGCCCACGTTCTCAATGCGCGTAAGACGACGCATCTCGGCACGCGTGAGCTCGAGCTCGCCGGCATCGGCAGCCTCGAGCTTCTCGGTGGCCTCGAGACCGGCCTCGATCTTCATGGCCAAATCGACCTCTTCGGAGGCGGTCAGCAGGTCGACCTTGCCGATCTCCTTGAGGTACATACGAACCGGATCGCCGGTCAGCATCACCGTGGAGGCATCGATGCCACGCACGCGGGAGCGTGAACGGGACGTGCGCACGGTGCGCTTCTTCTTGCTCTTGGAAGAACCCATCTCGGCATCGGCCTGACGGGCCATCTTGAGCTCGTGATCGTCGAGCGAGCCGGAATCGTGCTCGTCGTCGTCATCGAAATCGTCGGTATCGGTATCGTTATCGTCATCGTCGACGTCCATGGGGGCGTCGTCGTTACCGCTCGCGGAGATAATCTGGATGCCGCTGTTGCGCAGCGCGGAATACACCGCGGTGAGCTGCTCGTCAGAAACATCGATATCCTTCAGGGCGACCTGAATCTCGTCCTCGGTTACCGAAGTCCTGTTTGAGCCGTTGCCCATGAGCTTTGCAACGTAGGATTCCAGCCCAGTACCCGTGCTCTCAGTCTTTTTTGGCACAGATTCTCCCTTCATAGTCCACAGGACTCAATACTTTAGCACACACATAGGCGTCTATACCCAAAAAGAGGACTGGATATAGGCGAGAATACGCTGGTTGACCACAACATCTAGGCCTGTTCGGTGCCTGCGGCCTCCAGACCGATCAAACGGAACGGGTCCGCCACGCCGCCGATAGACTTTTGCAGCTCGCGTTGACGCTGCGAATCCTGCGCGGCCTGCACGGTCAACGCGCGACGGGCCTCATCATCGAGCGAACGGTCCTGGCGCAGCTTGGCCTGTGCGGCACGCATGCGGCGCTTGATGGTGTAGAGCTCGAGCGTATCGAGCATGAACACGATGTTCGTCTCGGTGGGGTGCTTGCTCGTCGCGGAGATGCGCCCGGCACTCACAAGCGTTGCCGCCTCGGGACAGACCGAGCGCGCCGCATCCATGCAGGCTGCAGGATCGGTTCCCGGCGGCGTTGCCAGAACGGCCCATGCGATGGACTCGTGACGTGGGTCAACCCACTCGATAGAGCAGATGCGGTCGGCATACGTGCGGAACAGGTCGGGGTAGCTCGTGAGCATCGTCAACAGCTCGCGCTCCCCTGCCAAGGACTTGCGCTCAAGATCAGTAAGAACCATCGGCGCCGCCGCAGCCGGAGCGCCCGAACCATCAGTCACAGGCACAGCACCCATACCATCAGGCACATCGATCGGCGGCAGGTCGTCGACGACCTCCACGGGCGCGGCACCGTAGGCATCGAGCGGGACGTAGTCATACGGCTCTTCTTCGACCGGCGCGGACACCGGCGGCGTCGCGCCCGATGCCCAAGCACCGCGAGATGCCCCCTGCGAACCAGACGTCCGACCGCCCGCGCTACCAGAGCGCTCGGCTTGCGCCCGCTGGCGTTCATAGTTCTGCTCACGACGTCGTTCCGCATCTTCGCGCTTGGCGACATCGCGAAACACGCGACCCGAACTCGCGCGAACCGTCTCCAGATCCAAACCCAGCAGATCGGCAATCTGGATAAAGTATGTGTCGATCATATAGCTATCGCGCAGCGGATAGATAAGCGTCAGCGCATCTTCCAGCGCCTTGGCACGACCGCCCGGCGTGGTGATGTCACTCGACTCCTGCAGCGAACGGTAGACAAAGTCCATGAGCGGCTCGGCAGCGTCGATGCGCGCCTGAAGCTCCTGTCCACCATGCGCCGTGATGAACTCCATGGGGTCGTTGCCGTCGGGCAGCACCACGCAGCGCAGGTCCATCGAATCCTGCTCGATAAATTGAATCGCGCGACGGGCGGCCTTCTGGCCCGCGGCATCGCCATCGAACATATACACGATACGCTTGGCAAAGCGGGTGAGCGTCTTGACGTGATGCTCCGTGAGCGCGGTGCCCAGCGTGGCGACAACGTTTTTGATCCCCGCCTCCCAGCAGGCGATACAATCGGTATAGCCCTCCACCACGATGGCCGTATCCTGCGCGACGATAAACTCCTTGGCCCAGTTAAAGCCATAGAGGTTTCGCTTTTTATGGAACACGCTCGTCTCGGCGGTGTTGAGGTACTTGGGTTGGCCGTCACCCATGATGCGCCCGCCAAAGGCAATGTTGTGACCCTGCTCGTCAAAGATGGGAAACATCACGCGGTCGTAAAAGCGGTCGGCAAGCTGCCCGCGCCCGCGGCTCACGGCAACGTTGGCATCGATCATCTCCTGCGGGGTAAAACCCGCCTGGGACAGGTGCGATACCAGCGCGTTGCGACCCGGCGCAAAGCCCAGGCAGTAGCGGCGGCAGACGTCGCCACCCATGCCGCGGCTGGCAAAGTACTCGCGCGGACGGCCGTCCTTACCGCGCATAAGCATGGTGTGGTAGAACTGGGCGGTCTCGGCGCACAAATCGTAGATGCGGGCACGCTTGGTACCGCGCTCACGGCGATCTCCGGAGTCATGCAGCTCAATACCCGCGCGATCGGCCAAATAACGGATTGACTCGGGAAAGCTCAGGTTCTCGCGCTTCATGATATAGGTGAAGACGTCGCCACCCTCGCCGCAGCCAAAGCAGTGCCAGACCTGCGTGGCGGGGATAATGTGGAAGGACGGCGTCTTTTCGCCATGAAAGGGGCAGCAACCCCAAAACTCATGGCCGCGGGGCTTGAGCTCAACCGTTTCCTGCACGATGGCAACCAGGTCAGACGCAGCGCGTACCTGGTCTTTTTCCTCATCGCTAATCACGGATGCTCACCCCCTGCTTGCCCAAGTTGTGACGAATGTCCTCGATATTACCCTCGACGGTCGCGATCAACTCATCCAGCGAATCGAACACGCGCGACGGACGCAGCCAACGCGTAAACGCCAGCGAAACAGAAGAGCCGTACAGGTCGCCCGTATAACCAATTAAATTAGCCTCGAGATGCGCCGAAGCGACATCGTCGGCATACGTCGGCGGCAGTCCGACGTTCACGGCAGCGGGCCACGCGGTGTCATCGACCAGCACCAGACCCTCATACACGCCATCGGCAGGCACCTGAATACCGTCGGGAACCTGCAGGTTTGCCGTGGGAAAGCCCATGCCAGAACCCTCGTGACGGCCGCGAATAACACCGCCACGCACCATATACGGACGGCCGAGTAACTCAGCAGCAAGCTCCACATGGCCCTGTCCCAGCTCATGACGAATGCGGGTGGCGCAAATGGCCTCACCGCCCTCGCAAAGCAAGTCGTGCCCGTATACGTCAACGCCGCGCTCGGCACCCCAGGCGCGCATCTCGTCAACACCAGAAGCACCGCCACGACCCAGCCTAAAGTCGCTGCCAACGCGAATCGATCGAATGTCGACCAGACGCGACACCAGCGAGAGAAAAGCAACATGGTCAAGCGCCGCAACCTCAGGCGTAAAGGGAACGGCCACCACCGCATTGACCCCAGTTTGAGCCAGGGCATGCAGACGGTCGGCCGTCGTCATCAGTTTTTGAGCGGGCGAAGGGCTCACCACGACGTCCGGGTCGGGATCGAAGGTAACTACGACCGCCTTGCAGCCATGGGCACGGGCATCACGGACAAGCGCCGCAATGAGCTCCTGGTGTCCACGGTGAACGCCGTCGAACACGCCGATGGCAATCGATGCGGCACCCAGGTGCTCACACTTATCAAACACATCGGCAGTAACGATGCGAGCCTCGTCCGACTCGCCCGCGAAAAAGATACGCGCGAGCTCGCGAACGGACAACATCATCGAACACCGCCGATTGCCTGCGGAAACACGTGCTCCATGACAAAGCGGCCACCCTCAATGCGGGCGAGCGCCTTGAGTCCCCCATCGAGCACCAACGCAAACGGCGCCTTCGAGGCATCGAAATCGGCAAGCGCACGCTCAACGGGAATGCGTCGGCCGCAAAGCAGGTCGTCGGCAAGATTGCCCGGCAAGTCAACACGCGTGGCGCCCAGGGCCGCAATGGGATCCAGGGCAAAGCCAGCCGCGGACTCGGGAGAAAGCTCCTCGATCGCATGACAAGCGCCAATGGAAACAACACCGGAGGCCGTGCGGCGCAGCGCGGAAATGTGCGCGGCGCTGTCGCAGGCGCGGCCCAGGTCGCGAGCGAGCGCTCGGATATAGGTGCCCTTACTCACCGAAAACGCCACGGTCCAAACGCACGAATCGCCCTCGCCGCTCACGGCAATCAGGTCGGCGGAGTACACCTCGACCGGACGCGGGGGCAGCGACACGGCATTGCCCTCGCGCGCAGCCTTATAGGCGCGCACGCCGTTGACCGAAATGGCCGAAAACGCCGGCGGCACCTGCATCTGCGGGCCCAACATGGTGCACAGGCGCTCGCGGGCATAGGACGGATCGCGCAGCTCGGCGGCTATGGGCACCGTGCGGACGGCCTCGCCTTCCGCATCATCGGTATTGGTCTCGACGCCAAACGAGATGTCGGCGACGTAGCTTTTGGTATCGAGGGTAAGCATGCCCAGCAGACGCGTTGCCTGGCCCACGCCCACCACCATGACACCTGATGCCATGGGATCGAGCGTTCCGGCATGACCGACACGCCGCTCATGGAGGGCGCGTCGGCATTGCGAAACCACGTCGTGGGACGTGCAGCCCACCGGCTTATCGACGGCGAGCAGCATATTAAGTTGAGAAGGTGTACGACGAGCCATGTACCATCCAAAAAGTTAGAGCTCGACGGTCACCGAAGCGGGATCCTCCCCTACCAGCTCGGCCAGCATGGGAAGTGCCGCGGTGAGCGTCTCGGAAATCGTTCCGGCGTTGGTAAAGCCGGCGGCAGCGTGGTGCCCACCTCCGCCAAAGTTGGCCGCAATCTCGGAAACATCAAGATCGCCCTTGGAGCGCAGGTTGCCGCGCACCTTGGTATCGCCCTCGATGCCCTTAAGGAACAAGCAGACCTCGACGCCCATCACCGCGCGCACCACATCGACCAGGCCGTCGCACTCGTCCGAGGTGACGCCGCAGTCCTTAAGGTCGCTCTCGTACGCGTAGCTATACGCCACGCGCCCGTGCGCAACCGTCTTGATGCGACCCATGACGATGGACTTGAGGTGCAAGAACTCGACACGCATGCTCTGATAGACCTCGAGCGCGACGCGCGCCGGATCGGCACCGTGCGCCACCAGACGCGAGGCGGCATGAAACGCGGCGGCGTCGGCGTTCTGATACTGAAAACGACCGGTATCGGTGACCAGGCCGCACAGCAGGCAGGTCGCGATGCTGTCGCTTGCGGTAATGCCACAATCGGCCAAAAAGCGGTCGATAATCATGGCGCAAGCAGCGGCATTGACGCACCTAAGGCTGACCTCGGCAAACTCCTCGCGTGCCGGGTGATGGTCAAAGCATGCCACGTGAGCCGAACGACGCAGCACCTCGGCGGAATTATTGAGGCGCTCGACGACCGGCACGTCCACCGAGATGAACAGGTCCGGGTTGCCAGTGTAGGCAGAGGCCGGCACCAGCAGATCGGCACCCTCCATAAAACGGTAGATGCGCGGAACGGGATCGTCGTCTGCCAGCAGCAGGGCGATGTCCTTGTCGGGGAACACCTTCATAAGCGAAAGGCCCAGGCCCAACACGGAGCCCAGGGCATCGCCGTCGGGAGAGGTGTGACCCGAGATCGCAATGGAGGACGCACCCTCGATAAGCTCGAGGATGCGTCGTTTAATATCTGCAGACTCGCACGAGGCGAGATCGGCGGAATTAGTCATCTAAAGCTGCCTCCTGGGCGGAATCCGCAATTGGGTAGCCGTCCTCGTCCTTTTCGATCGCAAGCGTGGCCGGAACGTTTTCCAGCGCACGCGTGATGCGCTCGGCCTCATCGGTCGAGCGATCGATGCGAAAATCGAGCTCGGGCGTGACGCGCCAATCGAGCGAGCGAGCCAACAGGCTGCGAATACGGCCCTTGGCGCTTGCAAGCGCCTCCATGACCTCATCGTAGCGGCTCACGTCGCACGACACGTACACGCGCGCGAACGAACGGTCCACCGCGACCTCGACCGCGGTCAGGGTAACCAGGTCGAGACGCGGATCGGAAACCTCAAAGAGCAGGATATAACCGAGCTTCTCGCGAAGCTGCTCGCCCAGACGGCGGGTCGCCTGCGTTTGCTTCATAGCGCTACCCCCTACTCGGTACGGGCAACCTGGTCGATGCGGTAACCCTCGATCTGGTCGCCGGGCTTGATGTCCTGGAAGTTCTCCAGGCCAATACCGCCCTCGGAACCGCTCTTGAGGCTCTTGGCCTCGTCCTTGTAGTGGCGCATCGAGGCGATCTTGCCATTGAAGACCACGATGCCGTCGCGCACCAGGCGCACGGAATCGGTCGCGGCGATCTCGCCCTCCTCGACGCGGACACCGGCGGCGATGCCGACTTTGGGCACCTTGAAGGTGTCCAGGACGGTCGCGGTACCCGTGGAGACCTCGACCTCGGTGGGCTTGAGCATGCCGATGCGGGCGGCGTCGAGCTCCTCGAGGCACTTGTAGATAACGTCGTAGCAACGGATCTCGACGCCCTCGCGCTCGGCAGCGGAGCGGGCCTTGCCGTCGGGACGCACGCCAAAGCCGATGATGATGGCGTTGGAGGCGTCGGCCAGGACGACGTCGGTCTCGTTGATGGCACCGACGGCGGAGTGGATCGTGTTGATGCGGACCTCGGACTGATCCATCTTGTCGAGCGAGTCCTGAAGGGCCTCGATGGAACCCTGGACGTCGGCCTTGATGATCAGGTTGAGCTCCTTGACCTCGGCGTCGGCGATGGTCTCGAAGAGGTTCTCGAGCGTGACGTGCTTCACGCGGCTCTGCTCCTCGATACGGGCCTTGAGCGAGCGCTCATCGGCCAGGGCGCGAGCCTCGCGCTCGTCCTCGAACACGCGGAACTCGTCGCCGGCGTTGGGCACGGACTGCAGGCCCAGGATCTCGACGGCGTCGGAGGGGCCAGCCTCGGTGACGGCGTTGCCCTTGGGGTCGAGCATGGCGCGGACGCGGCCGTAGGTAAGGCCGGCGACCAGCGTATCGCCCACGTGCAGGGTACCGCGGGTCACGAGAACCGTGGCAACAGAACCGCGGCCCTTGTCGAGCTTAGCCTCGAGGACGTTACCGGAGGCAAAGGTGTCGGGGTTGGCCTTAAGCTCGAGCACGTCGGCCTGGAGCAGCACGGTCTCGAGCAGGTCGTCGATACCGATCTTCTGCTTGGCCGAGATGTTGACGAACATGTTCTGTCCGCCCCACTCCTCGGGGATGATGCCGTACTCGGTGAGCTCCTGGCGCACGCGGTCGGGGTTGGCGCCCGGCTTATCGATCTTGTTGACGGCGACGACGATGGGTACGCCGGCGGCCTTGGCGTGGTTGATCGACTCGACGGTCTGGGGCATGACGCCGTCGTCGGCAGCCACGATCAGAATGACGATGTCGGTCACCTTGGCGCCACGGGCACGCATAGCCGTAAAGGTGGCGTGGCCCGGGGTATCGATGAAGGTGATCTTGCGGTCGTTGATCATGACCTGCGAAGCGCCGATGGCCTGCGTAATGCCGCCCGCCTCGCCGGCAGCAACGCCGGTGTGACGGATGGCGTCGAGCAGCGACGTCTTGCCATGGTCGACGTGGCCCATGACGGTGACGACCGGGGCGCGCGGCTTGAGGTCGGCGGGATCGTCGTAGAACGAGAAGGTGTTCTCCTCCTCGGGGGTGATGATCTTGATCTGACGGCCCAGGTCGTCGGCAACGAGCTCGACAAGGTCGTCGGACATGGACTGCGTCATCGTGAGCGGAGTACCCAGCAGGAACAGGCGCTTGATGATGTCGTTGGCCGGAACGTCGAGCGCCTCGGCAAGTTCCTGAACGGTAACGCCCTGGGAGACCTTGATGGCGTCGAGGTCCTCGGGGTTCACGCCCTGGGCCAGCGCCTCCTCTATCTTGCGCTCCTCCTGAGCCTTGGCAGCCTCGCGCTCGCGCTTCTCCTTGCGCTTCTTGCGGCGACCGGTGGACTCGCGAGAGGCCTCCTCGACGGCGGCACGAGCCTCCTCGAGCACCTTCTCGCGGCTGTACTCCTCGGCCTCGCGAGCCATGCGGCTGTAGTGGTCCTCTTCGTTGTTGTGACCGCCCTTGCGCTTCTTGCCCTTGCCCTGCTTGTCGGGGTTGGGGAAGTCCATGCCGGCAGCGACGTTGTTGCTGGCGTTGGTGCGATGGCTGTGCGGACGGCTCTCGGAGGCGTTGCGCTCGGAGTTGTTGTCGGAAGCGTTGCGATCGTTACGACGGCCACCGCGGCGGTCGTTGTTGCCGCCACGACGGTTACCGCGCTCGGCGGCGCGCTCGGCCTTGGCCTTGTCCTCGGCGTCCTTCTTCTCCTTGAGCACGGTCTCCTGTGCGGCGATCTGGTCGAGCAGCGAACGGAAACGCGAACCGGAGTCGGAAGCGGGAACGGCGCGGCGCTGGGCCTCGCGGGCAGCCTCCTCCTTCTCGCGGGCAAGGCGCTCCTGCTCGGCCTTCTTCTTGGCCTCGGCCTCGGCGCGGGCAGCCTCCTCGGCAGCCTGGGCTGCAGCAAACTGGCGACGCTCCTCCTCGCGGGCCTTCTCGGCGGCGATGCGCTCGCGCTCGGCCTCGGCGGCGCGAGCGGCCTCCTCGGCGGCAGCTGCCTGCTCCTCGGCCTGCTTGGCGGCCTCGACTTCCTGGGCGCGGGCCTCGATCACCGAGGCGAGCTGCTTGCGGACCATGGCGACATAAGCGTCCTCCAAGGTGGAGGAAGCGGACTTAGCGGGAATCTTCATATCGGCGAGATGACCCATCAGTTCCTTGGAGGTCATGCCGAACTCTTTGGCCAGGGTGGACACACGGACTTTTGCCATATGACTTCACCTACCCTTTCTGGCACCTTGGGTGCCTAGAGACTGAACGAGCGTGGGAGACGCGCCGGGACCCGCCCGGCGCAAGCGCGCGCTAGATCAGGTCCTCCGTATCATCGAAGGCGTCGGTGTCGTGGACACCGCAGAATCGGGAGCCGGGACGAGCCTGGTTGCGGCACTGGATGCCGTCCTCGGACACGTACTCGCAGCGGCGGACGTCCTCGTCCTCCTCGTCACCGATCAGGTCGGCGGCGGGCTCCTCGTGAACGGGAACGTTCTTGAGGATGTCGGCGGCAAGCGTCTCGGACTTGATGTCGATGTGCCAGCCGGTCAGGCGCGCGGCGAGGCGGGCGTTCTGGCCCTCCTTGCCGATGGCGAGGGACAACTGGTCGTCGGGCACGATGACGCCGGCGTAGGCCTTCTCCTCGTCGATGAGGACGCGGGTGACCTTAGCGGGCGACAGGGCGTTGGCGACGTAGACGGCAGGATCGGCATCCCACAGGATGACGTCGACGCGCTCGCCACGGAGCTCGCCCACGACAGCGCGGACACGGCTGCCCTTGGGGCCGACGCAGGCGCCCACGGGATCCAAACGGTCGTCGAGCGAGTGAACGGCGACCTTGGAGCGCTGGCCGGGCTCGCGGGAGATCGACTTGATCTGGACGGTGCCCTCATAGATCTCGGGCACCTCCTGCTCAAACAGACGACGCATGAGCTCGGGGTGGGTACGGGAGATGACAATCGGCGGACGGCTGTGCTCGCCACGAACCGGCTGCAGGTTGGAGTTGGGGTCGCGAACGTCGATGATCACGGCCTTGATGTGCTGGTTGTGCAGGTAGCGCTCGCCCATCGGACGCTCGTTGCGCTCGTTCTCGTAACGGCGCTGGTCGAAGTGCGGAAGCTCGGCCTCGACGCCCTCGCGAATCTTGACGATCGTGAAGTCGGGCGTGGACTGCAGCACGGTACCGCTGATGAGGTCACCGATGCGGCCGGAGAACTCCTCGTAGATCTGCTCGCGGGCGGAGTTGCGCACGATGGCGTTGATCTCGGCCTTGGCGTGCTGGGCGGCGATGCGGCTCGTGTTCTTGGGGGTGACGTCGATCTCCTCGAACTCGGTGAAGTTGCCCTCCTCGTCCATGGAATCGTCGATCGGCTCCAGGCGGTAGACGTAGATCTTGCCGGTGGTGCGGTCGATGGTCACCTTGGCGCCCCACTCAAGATGCAGGATCTCGGCATAGCTCTTGGCGAGCGACTGCTCCAGGCGGTCGATCAGGTAGAGCTGGTCGATGTGCTTCTCCTGGCAAAGCTCCATCAGGGCGGACATCATGTCGGATGCTGCCATCTTACTTTCCTTCCTTCGCGGGCTTGAAGTCGTAGGTGGGCTTCAACTTGCACTTTTTAACATCAGAGAAATCGAGGGTAACGGACTCGCCGCCCTCGAGCTCAAGGGTCACGTTCGTCTCGGTGGCGGCGGCAATCTTGCCGGCGTACTTGCGACGGCCCTCGGTGGCGGTGGAGGTGAGCTCACAGTTTTCGCCCACAAAGCGGGCAAAGTCACTCGGGCGGCGCAGCGGGCGCGCCATACCCGGGCTCGACACCTCGAGCGTATAGCTCGAAGAGATGGGGTCGAGCTCCTCAATTACATCGCCGACCCACTTGGTGTTGGCCGTGACGTCGTTGAGCGACAGGCTCTGACCCTCGGCACCCTCGATACGCACGCGCACGCAGGGGGCCTTGGTGGCACCCACGAGCTCGACGTCGACGATGTCGACATCGTGCTGGGGGGCGACGGCCTCGAGCGCGTCGATGATCGCCTGCTCGGTCTTGGTCTTGACCATTGCGGCACCTCCATCCATACAAAAAAGAAGCGGGGCCGAAACCCCACTTCTTTCAATTACAACTTCATTTGCAAGCAAACTATAACAATAGCTGCGGAAACGTGCAAGCACAGTACGAATCTGCAGGTCAGCGTGCGCACAGCTTCTCCACAAGAATAGGACAATTGACCGCAGACATCAGGGCAGGTACATGAAAAACGAGGGACGACCCAACCGGATCGCCCCTCGTCTTTTATGCGTCAGTTAAGCGCGCAATGCTTACTTGACCACCAGGTTGACCAGCTTGCCGGGCACGCAGATGGCCTTGACGACCGTCTTGCCCTCAAGCCACTTGGCGACGGCTTCCTCGGCGGCAGCCTGCATATCCTCATTGGAGGCATCACGGGCGACGTCGACGCGGCCGCGGACCTTGCCGAGCACCTGCACGACGATCTGCACCGTGTCCTCGATGGACTCGGCCAGGTCGAACTCGGGCCAGGCGGCGGTGTAGGCGTTGCCCTCGCAGCCGAGTGCCTCGTGCCACAGCTCGTCGGCCCAGAACGGGCAGATGGGGGCGAGGACGCTCACGATATCCTTGGCCACGCCGTAGCACAGCGCCTTGTCGCGGGCGGTACCCTCGGTAGCGTTGAGGTAGGCGCTCGCCGCGTTGACGAGCTCCATGACGGCCGAGATCGCGGTGTTGAACTGGCCGCGATCGAAGTCCTCGGTGCACTTGGCGATAGTGCGGTGACGCTCGCGGTAGAGCTTCATCGCGGTCTCGTCGAGCGCGGACTTGTCGAAGGCCACGTTGGCGTCACCCGACTGGACGAGCTGCCACACGATACGCCAGGCGCGTTTAATGAAGCGGTTGGCGCCCTCAACGGCCTTGGGATCCCAGTCGAAGTCCTTCTCGGGCGGGGCGATAAACAGGATCGCCAGACGCATGGTGTCGGCGCCGTAGGGCTCGATGACCGAGCTCGGGGGCACGACGTTGCCCTTGGACTTGGACATGGTGTCGCCGTTTTCGTCCTTGACCATGCCCTGGCACAGCAGGTTGGTGAAGGGCTCGTCAACGCTCAGCAGGCCCAGGTCGCGCAGTGCCTTGGTAAAGAAGCGACTGTAGAGCAGGTGCAAAATGGCGTGCTCGATGCCGCCGATGTAGTTATCGACGGGCATCCAGCGATCGGCGGCCTCGCGGGAGAAGGGCAGCTCGGTGTTGTGCGGATCGGTATAGCGCAGGTAATACCAGCTGGAGCAGGTAAAGGTGTCCATGGTATCGGTCTCGCGCTTGGCTGGGCGACCGCAGACCGGGCAGGTGGTCTCGTAGAACTCCTTGCACTCGGCGAGGGTCTCGCCGGCGCCCAAGTCCAGGTTCTCGGGCAGCGTCACCGGCAGCTGATCCTCGGGCACGGGCACGATGCCGCAGTGCTCGCAGTGAATGGCCGGGATGGGGTTGCCCCAATAACGCTGGCGGCTGATGAGCCAGTCGCGCAGACGGAACTCGACCTTGCGACGGCCGCAGCCCATGGCCTCGAGGTCGGCCACGATGGCAGCCTCGCCCTCGGAGTGCTTGCCGCCGCGCATGCCGGTGTACTTGCCGGACTGGACGAGTGTGCCCTCAGCAGCGTGGGCGCAATCCCAGTCGACGGTCTCGGCATGGAAGGTATCGATGGTCTCACCGCTGGCCTCGACGGCAGCGCGGTCGTCATCGTCCAGGATGATCGGCACGATGGGCAGGTCGTACTTACGGGCAAACTCAAAGTCGCGCTGGTCGCCGCAGGGAACGGCCATGACGGCGCCGGTGCCGTAGTCGGCAACGACATAATCGGCAACCCACACGGGGACCTTCTCGCCGTTGACGGGGTTCACCACGTAGCGACCGGTAAAGGCACCGTGCTTCTCGAGGGTGCCCTGGGCACGCTCGACCGCAGAGATATGCTTGGAGTCCTCGACGATCTTGGTGACGGCCTCCTCGTACTCCGTGCCCTCGACGAGCTCGTGCAGGCGCGCGTACTCGGGAGCCAGGACAAAGAAGGAGACACCGAAGAGCGTGTCGGCACGCGTGGTGAAGACGGTGATCTTACCCTCGTCGCCCTCGATGGGCTCGCCATCCTGGTCGCACAGGGTAAAGTCGACCTCGGCGCCCTCGGAGCGACCGATCCAGTTGGCCTGCATCTGCTTGACGCGCTCGGGCCAGCCGGGGAGCTTCTCCAAGTCGTCGAGCAGCTCCTGAGAGTACTCGGTAATCTTGTAGTACCACTGCTCAAGGTCGCGCTTCTCGGGCTCGGTGCCGCAGCGCCAGCACTTGCCCTCGGTAACCTGCTCGTTGGCCAGAACGGTCTTACAAGTGGGGCACCAGTTGACCGGGTTCTTCTTGCGATAGACCAGGCCCTTTTCCCACATCTTCTCAAAGATCCACTGACCCCAGCGGTAGTAGTCGGGGCTGCAAGTCTTGACCATGCGATCCAGATCGTAGGAGAAGCCCATGCGCTTCATCGTGGCGAGCGCCTGGTCCATGTTCTTATACGTCCAGGCGGCAGCCTGCGTGTTGTGCTTGATGGCGGCGTTCTCGGCAGGCAGGCCAAAGGCGTCAAAGCCGATGGGGTGCAGCACGTCGTAGCCGCGCATGCGGGCCTGACGGGCCATGGCATCGCCGATGGTATAGTTGCGCGCGTGGCCCATGTGCAGGTCGCCCGACGGATACGGGAACATCTCGAGCACATACTTCTTGGGCTTGCTCTCGTCGGTGTCGACGGCAAAGAGGTTGGAGTCCTCCCAGGCCTTCATCCACTTGGACTCAATGGCCTGCGCGTCGTAGGCAGGGATCTCGTCCTTATGATCTGTGCAATCGCACATATCAGCTCCTTTAATCTTAGCTGGGGTCGGGCGGCTTGGCTTTATTCGCTACTGCGGACAGTCCTGCGCAAGACGAAGAGCACATTAAGTGCTCTTCTTTGCGTGCGGAACTTGTAGCGAACAAAGCCAAGCCGCCCGACCCTAAGGTTAACTTGACTGATGATAGCAAATACGACAAGCGAGATGCCTGCGACTTGCGGGCATCTCGCTTTATCTAAATAACGTGGTTGAAACTCAACCTTTATGTGAGGCTCTTACCTTATCGATAAGATACGGACTGCTGAGAATCCTTCACGACTACATCGTGGGCGCCGCCTTCGACGATCGAGGTCGAGCTCACCAGGGTCAGGCGTGCCTTTTCCTGAAGCTCGGGGATCGAGAGGGCACCGCAGTTGCACATCGTGGACTTGACCTTGTAGAGCGTGCCGCCCACGCCGTCTTTGAGGGAGCCGGCATAGGGAACATAGGAGTCGACGCCCTCGACGAAGCTGAGCTTCGCGGCGCCGCCCAGGTCGTAGCGCTGCCAGTTGCGGGCACGCGCAGAGCCCTCGCCCCAGTACTCCTTCATGTACTGACCGTTCACGTTGACGCGCTCAGTCGGGCTCTCATCAAAGCGGGCGAAGTAGCGGCCCAGCATCATAAAGTCGGCGCCCATGGCAAGGGCGAGCGTCATGTGGTAGTCGTAGACGATGCCGCCGTCGGAGCACACGGGCACGTAGACGCCGGTCTCCTCGTAGTACTCGTCGCGAGCACGGCAGACATCGATCAGCGCGGTGGCCTGGCCACGGCCGATACCCTTGGTCTCACGGGTGATGCAGATGGAGCCGCCGCCGATACCGACCTTGATGAAGTCGGCACCACAGTCGGCCAGGAAGCGGAAGCCCTCGGCGTCGACGACGTTACCGGCACCAACCTTGACGTCCTCGCCGTAGTTGGCGCGGATCCACTCGATAGTGCGCTTCTGCCACTCGCTGAAGCCCTCGGAGGAGTCGATGCACAGAACGTCGGCACCGGCCTCGATGAGCAGCGGCACGCGCTCGGCATAGTCGCGGGTGTTGATACCGGCGCCGACCATGTAGCGCTTGTCGTTATCGAGCAGCTCGTTGGGGTTGGTCTTGTGGCTATCGTAGTCCTTGCGGAAGACGATGCCCATGAGGTGATCGTTATCGTCGACGATGGGCAGGGCGTTGAGCTTGTTGTCCCAGATGACGTCGTTAGCGACCTTGAGGCTGATGTTCTTGTCGCCCACGATGAGCTGCTCGCGCGGGGTCATGAACTCGGAGACCTTCTTCTGGTGGTCATCGCGGCTGGGACGATAGTCACGGCTGGTGACGATGCCCAGGAGCTTACCCTTGGGAGTGCCGTCGTCGGTAACCGGCATGGTGGAGTGACCGGTCTTCTCCTTGAGCTCGATGACCTGCTCCATGGTCATGTCGGGGGTCAGCGTGGAATCGGACTGAACGAAGCCGGCCTTGTGATCCTTGACGGCCTTGACCATGGCGGCCTCGGACTCGGCGCTCTGGGAACCGTAAATGAAGGACAGGCCACCCTCGGTAGCGAGCGCGACACCCATGTCGACGCCCGAGACGGACTGCATGATGGCGGAAACCATGGGGATGTTCAGGGTGATTGCCGGCTTCTCACCGCGCTTGAAGCGGGTTAGCGGCGTCTTAAGAGAGACGTTGTTGGGGATGCACTGCGAGGACGAGTAACCAGGGACCAGCAGATACTCCGAAAACGTGTGGGACTCACCGGGAAAGAACGTAGCCATGTTTCTCCTTTTTCCATGCGACCGGCCGGCTGCAGGCCTCGTAGGACCCAGCCCAACCTTGGGCGCCCAATACTGGGGAAGTATCTTAACGCACTTTGACTGCTACAATGCATGATTTAAGAAGAGCACACGAGGGTTTGACGCAGGCTTTGCGTTTGCCCAGCAAACACTTTAGCGGGGAGACGCGGAGCACATGGAGTACAAGACGACGGCAAAGTTGGTCATTCAAGCGTGCGACAAAGACCTGCCGGGCGTGTTCGGCCACGGCTGTGTCTTGCTGCTGCAGGGCATCGCCCGCGAGCACTCGCTCAACCGCGCCGCCAAGAGCATGGGCATGGCGTATTCCAAAGCCTGGCGCATTGTGAACGAGGCGGAAGGACAGCTGGGCTGCAAGCTCATCGAGCGCGACGGCGCCCGCGGATCATCGCTCACCCCCGCCGGCGAGCGAGCCATAGCGGCGTACGAGGAGCTGCAGGCCGACATCAACAACGTCATCGCCACCAAAGCCAACGACCTCATCGCCAGCATCAAAGAGTAGCTAACTTGCGAAGGGCGTTGTCTAGGGTGGACGCTACAACCAGGGGATCGTCGGTACCGGCGAAGAGGCGGATGGTGCTCCCCTGCTTACCGCGTGGAGCCGAAAGGCGCGTCGTTGCGCCGCCGGCGGGTGATGTGCGGAACTCCCCCGGCAATGTGTCGAACAGCTCACCCGCACTTCGCTCGATAAGGTCAAACTCAACTGCCGGGCCAAAGCCGTGCTCGAGGATTCCCGTTGCAACCGCATGATCGGGATGCGAACCCAGCCCTGGATAGCGCACGTTGCGCACCATCTCGTTGGCAGCCAGATACTCGGCCAGTGCACGTGCGCGGTCGAAGTGAGCCTGCATGCGAGCATCGAGCGAGTCCAGCCCGCGCTCCAGCACGTCGGCCTCGTCAGCAGTCAAATCAAGCTTGGCCAAGCCACAGCCCTCAAGCAGGGCATGCGTGCACTCGGCAGCTGCATCCACACGATGGCGCTTGAGCTGCGAGCGCGCCACCGAGACGGCGACGAGCTTGCGCGGAGCTTCGCCGGCACACACGCGATCGAGCGCCTCGAGCGACAGCGCAGCACCCAGCCGCAGCGGATCGCAGCCAAAAGCCGACGCCACGGTGTTGTCCACAACCAGCAGCGCATGAGCCTCACGCGCCGCCCGACCCAGCGCGCGCAAATCGGGAACACGCAGGCCAAAGCCGCCGATTGAATTCACAAACCACCACAGGTGCGGCACCTCGGCATCAAACGCGGTGGCAAAACCCTCGGACGCGGCGGCAAACGCCGCAACCGACGGCTCCCCCACGAGCACAACGTCGCAGGCATCAAAGCCGCGCGCAAACGCATCGGCAAAGTCATCCGCAAAGGCCACCAGGCGGTCACCGGGACGCACAATACCCAGCAGCGACAGAGCCGCCGGCACATGCGAGGCCGCAACAAGGCACGTTTCACGTGCGCCGGCCCTTACGGCCCAGGTCTCTTCAAGCTGCTGCACATCCACGCGACACCGCTCCTTAAATAAAACTGAACCAAACTAGCCGTGATATTCGCCGTTGTACTGGATGAGCGTCAGGTCCTCAACGCCGTCGAGCGCGCGAATCGCATCGGCGTAGGGCATATCCACACCGTCCGAGAACACCTCGACGGCCATCTCGACCTTGTCACCGCGCATGGTCTTGGACTTGACGGAAAACTTGGTGCGCCCAAATGCACGCACGATATCGTCGCCGGTGGTCTGACCCGTGTAGTGGATGACCATCATGTACACGCGCGCCTTGTCCTGGTGGCTCGCAAAGCCGGCAATCATCACCACGATCACCACCGCCGTGAGCCCCACGAGCGCATACATACCGGCTCCCGCCGTAATGCCCGTGGTAATGGACCAAAACAGATACAGCAGGTCGAGCGGATCCTTGACCGCCGTACGGTAGCGGACGATAGACAGAGCACCGACCATACCAAGCGAGATGACCACGTTTGTCGAGATCGCGAGCGTGACCATGCAGGTGAGCACGCACATGCCCACGAGCGTCACGGCAAAACTGCGCGAATAGACCACGCCAGTAAAAAAGCGCTTGTACACGTAGTAGATCAGGATGCCCATGGCGAGCGCCACGAGCAGCGACAGGCCAATCTTGGCGGGGTCGACCTGACCAAACGCCTCCAAGACGGAGTTCTTAAAAAAGTCCCTGGTGCTCATGGTCTAAATATCCCCTCGGTTCTCAAAATCCGATTCCCAGTAATTAAATCCGCGCAGGTAGGCGGTCTTTTCGTAACACAGGCAGTACTTGGAGACCGCCGTAAGCTCGACCGCACCTGGCGGCACCATATCGCGCACCAGCTGCGGGCAAAACTCGGTAAACTTGACCTCCATCACCAGCTTGCCGGGCTCCAGCACGGGCAACGCGGGCAACGTCGCGTCAAAGATGTCAAAGCTCCCCACCGCCGCACGCACGTTGCTATCAAAGGTAATGCGCACGGTGCCCTCGTCCATCACCCACGGCTCACGCTCGTAGTCCACGATGGTCCGCGGGCGCATCATGTTGCAGATGCACTCGATGTAGAACTCGCGACAGAGCGGATAAGGGCTCCTCAGCAAAAAGTCGTAGTCGCCGGCCAGAATCTGCTCAAACTCGCCACGCGTGAGTGGCGCGTCCTCCTTGTAGATCCAGCTGCCGTACTTCTTTTTGCGCTCGAGCTTAATCACCTTGTCGCTGCCGTTATAGATGCGCACGCGATATTTTTTTCGCATAAGAATACCGGCGTCTTTTTCCTCGTAGGCCGAGTTGCAGTAGTCGTCAAAGTACAGGCTGCGAATGGTGTAAACACCCGCCCGCGCATACTTGTCCAGTTTAAAAACCGGCGCCATGCGGCAGGCAAGCGCAGCGTGCTCGCCCTCGTTAATGAGATATTTGAGCTCGTGGCGGTAACGCTCCTGCGTGGCACGCACAGGCGGAGCCGTAAGGCGCTCAAGCAGCGCGCTAGCCCTCCTCATACGTGTCCTCCACGACCTTACCACCGTCCTGCACGTAAAAACACTTCATGCCGTAGTGTTTGCCGTCGTCGGTCACATAGTAGTCAAACGCATCTTGCGTATAGCCGTCTGAGTTGGTGGCACGCACGCGCACAAAATACTGGCCGGTATCGGGCGCATCGCAGGTCACCTCAGGCAGCAGCACGTCCTCGGCCTTAAAAAACACGTCCTTGATGGCATAGTCACGCGCCAGCTCCACGGTATAGCGAATGTCGCGCGCCTTAAAATCGTAGGACGCATCCCAGTTAATGCGCAGCTTACCGTTATCGATCTGCGGCACGCCAATGTAGAACGGCATGGGCTTTTTATAGCTCTCGCGAAAGCTCTTGTAGTTCTCCTCGATCTCGGAGGGAATCGCCGCGGCGATTTGCTCGTATTGGTCCTTGGTGACAGGCAGATTGTCGATATCGGGCGAAGCAAAGACCAACGATTCGGTAACCTCGCGATAATGTCTAATCATCTTGGCCAGGCGCGCCTCGGTCATATACGAGCGCAGGTCCTTTACGGCGCGGTCGAGCTCACTGCGGAACGATTTGCTGCGCAGCGCACGATTGAATAGCACGTTGCCCCAGTAGTTGCTTACGCCGCGCTCCCAGCTCGCATAGTCCGAGAACCCGGCAAGAGAAAGCTCCAGCTTACGCAGCATTCCGTCGTTATCCCAATCTAAAAAGTACCAGGTATTTGAGTTGAGCGGGCTGTACAGATAACAGTTACGGTTCTGAGTATCGCAGTTGCCCGTCAGGATCTGAAACGCCAGCCAATAGACCAGATTCTCGGTATCAAAGTAGGTGTCGAGCACGTTATCGATCTTTTGCGATTCGTCGTTGAGCGCATCGAGCATCTCGATGAGCTTGGTGTGGTCCGAATCGCCCTTAATCTCGAGCATGCCCTCGAAGTTTGCCTGGTTGTAGTCGGGATCGTCGGCAAGCTTAATGGTGTCCTCGTAGCGATGGAAATCAAAGCTGTTCACCTTGTACAGGTGCCCGCTCTTATCCAGGCCATGTGCCTTAAGCGCCGTCTTGTTGAGCTGCTCCACCTGCGTAAACAGGCCGTAGTCCTCAAAGGTATCGTTGGACTTTTCGGTCTGGTCGCACACCCACAGATGCACAAACTGCGTGCGCAGGCCCATCATCTGGGGAATTCCGCGGATAAGGTCGTAGGCCATCTTGTTGCGAAAACGCATACCCTCGCCCATGTGCTTGTTGAGCGCAATCGCGCGCTGCTGGCGCCAGGTGCCCTTGCCTTTTTTGAGCTCCACCTTGTAATTCTTTTGCGTGTAGGAGCTCGATGTCTGGCCGCGCACCTGCACGGTGGCATTGGGCGCGTCCTCGCCATAGCCAACCTCGCCGGCCACCGGGCCGTCTTCGTCGCCCGGCTGCAGCAGGCCCATAACCTGATAGCGCGTCACGCCCATGTCGGCATAGTCATACACCGAGTACGTGTTGATCTCGGCCCAGCTATGGTCCGTGTTCTCGGAGCTGTTGCCGCGAGAGACCGTCAGATACATGGTCACAATGCCCGAGTCATCATAGACCTCGTACAGCTCGTCCTTATCGCGCAGATGCTTGGACTGGTCGGAGGCCTCGGCCTTTTTAATCTTGTCCTGCTTTTTTACCTTATTTGTCGAGGATTCGTCCTGAGATGAGCAGCCCGAAAGCAGCAGCGCGCCGGCAGCCGCCTCGATCAGACAGCGGCGAGACATCAACTTATCGGTCATCAGAACCTCCCCAATGGTTACGGTACACGCGAACTACTGCGCGCTGAAACGCGCCGTGCGGCACGCCCTTGCGGCGGCACTCCTCATAGCGCTGCTCGGCACGGTCGAGCAAGCGGCCCAGCTGTGTAAAACGACCCGTTTTGTCGGTCGCCACAATGGGCTGCTGACTCAGGATACGATACGGTAAGTTGGCGGTATAGGTATCGAGCCGCAGCAGCGCCACGATAAAAAACACCACCGCACCCAACAAAAAGCCAAAGCCGTAAAACTGCTGCGGCAAAAGCAACGACACGGCGGTCGCCAGCCCTGCCACACCGGCAAACAGGCCCGAGGCCAGAACGGCTCCCTTGTAGTCGGTAAAGTACAGCAAGATAAGCAGGATCGTGTTGCCCACGGCATACAGGCCGTAGCCTACGCATAACGTGCGAAAATACCCGTGCATAAGATTGTTAAAGCCCAGCGGCAGGGCCGAGAGCACTGTAGTCTCGAGCGAGATGACCGCCGCGGTCACAAACAGCTGCTTGAGCGCGCAAAAGCGCAGTTCGCTGTTGAGCGTGGAGAGCATCTCCTCCTCGGCCACCACAATATCGCCCACCACGCCGCCGTCGTTGAACAGGCTGTAGTAGTCACGGTAGCGCGGATAGAAATTGACCTCGACCGACACCACAAAGTTGACGGTCGTGACGAGTGTGGTCAAAAACGCAATGAGTGCCGGAACGTCATGGTAAGGAGCCCCGTAAAACAGGCCTTTGATCTGCACGCCAATAGGGCCCGCCCAGATAATAACCAGGTGTACGAAAAGCCCCAAGTTGGTAAACAGCCCCGTAAGCGCAAGCGGCATAAATTGGTCGAGCCAGCGCAAAAAACGCCAGGGACTCCGATCACTCTGTGGAAAATACCGGTACAGCAGTACCACATCCCAGGCAAGCATGACGCCGTAGCCTAGGGCGATTGACGCCAACAGGCCCTCGACCGGCGGCAGTCCCAACGTCAGCGCTGCCAGGGCGCACAGGCACGCCACGCCAATGGCGGCCGCAAAGCTGCACAGAATGCCACGATAATCTTTGATGGCCGTGAGATAGCTCATGCCGTTCCAGTTGACGATCATGATGTTGAAGAGCCACAGGCACAGCAGCCCCTGCAGCAGCGTGGCCCCCGAGAACAGCAAAAAGACGCCGTAGAGCACCGTGCCCGCAACGAGCATGATGGCATTAGATCCCCAAAACGAAGGCAGGATCTCATCCTCGCGCTCGGCAAAGAGCATGTCGGCCAAAAAGCGCGTGACCGGCATGGAGAAAAAGCTTGTGAGCGTAAGCGAGGCCAGCAGTGTATAGGTCACCATGCACACCAGCAGATCCTGGTTGGCGCGCCCCACGCCCCACAGACCGCACAGCACCAAGATACCCACCTGGAGTAGCACGCCCAGCAGCATGGGGCCCGTGCACACAATGCCAGCGTAGCCATAGGCGCGCATCGTGGCAAACAGACCCTTGCGCCTAAATAGGCGTTTGAGCTCAAAACCGATTCCAGCCACCGGCTACTCCCCCTCTCTGGGCAGGTCAAACGCACGCGCCGTCACGTCGTACAGCGCGCGATAGTTGGCGAGCATCTGCTCGTGCAAAAAGTACGTGGCAACGCGACGCTGGCCACGCTCCCCCATCTCAATGCGACGGGCGCGGCTTGTGCACATGCGCTCCATGGAATCGGCCAAGCCCTTGCGATACATGGGCGGCGTCACAAAACCCGCCACGCCAAAGTCGTCGCCCGGGGCGCCTTCGAGCAGCTCGCGGCAGCAGCCCACCTCGGTCGTCACGCAGGGACGGCGCGCTGCAAGCGACTCCAGCACGCTGAGCGGCTGGCCCTCGGAGATGCTCGTCAAAATGGTAAAGTCGAGCTTTTCCATGTACTCGACCACGTTGACGCGCCCGGTAAAGATCAGATCGCGCACGCCCAGGGTATCGACCAGCGCGTGACACTCGGCACCGTACTCCTCGTCGTCCACGCCGCCCATAATGTGCAGGCGCACCTTAGGCAGGCGCTCGTGCAGTTCAAAGAAGGCATAGATCATGGTCTTGACGTCCTTGATGGGCGCCAGGCGCACCACCGCGCCAATATCCACCCAGCCGTCATCGGGCTTTAAGGGAATGTCCTTAAAGCGATCGAACTGGATGCCGTTGGGGATGACCAGGCACTTGTCCGCATCGCAGCCCATGTCGATCTGCGTCTTACGGGCGTTATGGAACAAACTGGTCACGCGGAAGGCGCGACGGTAGATCTCCTCCGAAAGCAGGTAGAAAAAGCGGATCCAGCGGTCCTTAAACGACGGCACGACCCAGTCGGCACGAATGATCTCTTCCTCGCGCTCGCGGGTATAAATGCCGTGCTCGGTCAGCAGCACCGGAGCCTGGTGAACGCTTGAGCCCAGACAGGCGAGCAGGCCGCCGTAGCCGGTCGAGATGGCGTGGTACACATCGGCCACCGGCACCTCGCTGCCCAGAAGGTAGAGCACGGGCAGCAGCATGGAGCGCATGGTGTGGAATGCATCGGCAAAGGGCGTGTATGGGTACTCGGCCAGGCACACGTCGCGAAAGATATCCATAAACGTGCGGCTCTGCAAAAACGATAGCGGATGCACGCGACGGCGCTGGAAGATATCAAATAGCACGTCCCAGTCCGGATTAGAAAGCGACACCAGGCGGCGCAGCGCCTCGCGCTCGCGGTCGTTAAAGTCGGCCTCTTCTTGCTCGCCCGAAAGCCGCAGGGCGTCATCCAGAAATACCTCGTGCACCTCGACCACGTTGCCGGGCAGCTCGTAGACAAACTTGCCGCGGTCGGCAGCATGCGCGCCAATCACCCACAGCACAAACTCGTGCTCGGGCATGGCCTGTATGTAGCCATGCATCCAGGTAGATACGCCGCCGTGCACATAGGGGTAGCAACCCTCGAGTACCAAACAGATTCTCATTTGTCGCCACCCTCCTTGCGTGCAATGGTCACCGTCTTGTCCGTGGCTTTAACCAGGTACAGATCGCCCGTCAGATGCGTAATCTCGCCACCCGTGACTGCACCCGGCTCGCCGTTGTTGGCGCGGAACATGAGCCAAGCCTCGTCGTGGAAATTGCCCAGGCTGAGCGTCCAGGCATTCGCGTCTGTATCCACGCTCACCGTCACGGACGAAAAGCGCTGGATGGCGCCCGAGCATTCCGAACCGGTCTGGCGCCGCAGGTCGGGCGCAGACTTGGTAAGCCACTCCAGGTAGTTGGTCAGACCGCCCTTGTAGACCTCCCAGCCCTCCTTGGCTCCGCGACCGGGATCCAGTAGGTCGTCCGGATGCATAAAGTGCGTACTCACGTAGTGCATGTTGAGCTCGGACACGGCTGCCAGACGCATATAGGAATCGTTGACCATGCCGCCCGAGACAATACGTGGCTGCTCCACAATGCCATCGCTCGCCACGCCAAACTCCTGCACATAGGGCAAGTCGGTGCCATCCTCAAAATACGTACTGGCGATGGTCTTAATGCGCGGAACGTCGGTGCCAATAAGCTTGCGCGCACGGGCCGAAAGGATATTCGACGGTGGCACATAGACCGAGCCGTGCGCGTTGGGCAGTACCTCGTCCTGGAAGGCTATAAGCTCGTTGAGCGATGCGACGAGCGTCTCCTTGTTCTTCCACGTCTTGTAGTCGTACAGTGTGCCATAGTCGGTATCCCAGAGCGCCAGCGGCTGATGGTTGTAGCCGTGGAAACCCAGCTCTCCGCCCATCTGCAGCAGCATGCCGCCAAAGTAGCGGAACTGCGTGGTATCGGCCTGGCGCGCGGGCTCGGTCTGGTTGACCGCGTCCTCGTAGTTTTCGATCATCACGCCGGTAAAGCGAACGCCATATTTTTGCGCGAGCTTTTGCAGATCGGGCCACCAGACCTTGGCATAAAAGTCGGCGATAGAAAGCCCGTAGTCGCGCTTGATGTAGGTGCCGTCGCCCGAGGGCACGGGGCTGGGAAAGTCGTCCAGATAGAAGACGGCGCTGTTGATGACCGGATAGGCCGTGGCATTGCCCAGAAGGCTGATCGCCGCGGCGTAAAAACCGCGCATGACCTTGTCATAGATACCGATATTGCACACCACGGTGCGACCGCTACCGCAGTCATTCGACCAAATGAGCGGGGCGCCCGCATCGCCGGTCTTAGCCCACACACGAGCCGTCTCGCGCAGCGAAACCGAAAGCGACGAATCAAAGGGGTCCGAGAGCTCGTAGCGCTCTCCCCCGCCCAGCATAAAGTCCTCGCTCGGCACAATGCTTTCGGCTTTTACATAGTCATATCCGGCAGATTCAATGCCAAGCTTGGGAGCAATCACTTGCAGATAGCCCGAGTTATCCGGAGGCATGGCGAGCATAAGCGAACCGCCGGCACTCACCCAACTCATAATGTCGCTCAGGTGCGTACCGAGCCCATCGAGCGACGGCATGAGCAAAATCACGCGATCGTAGGAGGTCAGCGAGGGAATGGCATCCGCGCCGTCCAGCGCAAGGTCCACGTCGCGGTGCGCGATCTTCATGTCGAGCAGAATCTGGTCGAACTGCTCCTTTACGTCCTCGACGCCAGCTTGATCGGAATCGGTAATGACCAGGCACGTGGGCTTTTGGCCAAATATTGCCGAGGAGGCCGGAACCGCATCGTTGGCGGCAAGCATCCCCAGCTTATGCTGGCCCGCACTGTACTGCACGCCGGCGCGCTCCACCAGCAGCACGGCCGCCATGGCAATAAAGACCGCCCACACCACAAGCAGCCCCATCCAGCGAAAATGGCCCGCACGGTCGCGGATATGCTGTACCACGCTCATCGGGCCTCCTCTCCGTTGCGCCAAAACGCCAGTTCCTCGCGGTTGGCGGCGCTCAAGTATACATGCTGTTTGTCAATCGCATCGATCACGCGGTGGACCTCGTCACCGTCGCGGCGCATCACCGCAAGGCGCAGACAAAGCATCCAAACCTCCTGCTCCTCGGGCACATCGAGCACCAGCTGGTCGGTCACGGCCTGCGCCTCGTCGATCTGTCCGACATCGGCCAGCGCCGTCGCGTATCGAATGCGAAGCTCAAGGGTGTCCTCGCGCTCGCAGCGACGCGCAAGCAAACGCGCGTACTGTTGGCGCTGAATCTGAGCCACGCGCCCCTCGGCCAGGCCCGAGCCCAAGTATTCACCAAGAAAATCGCAGTATTCGTTGAGGTTTTGCGCACTCGGGTCCGTCTTAAAGGCACGCTCCAGCTGCTGCAGTTTAAGGTCGGACTCCTTGGAGATCTGCACCACCGCCGTCGCGGCATAGTGAGCCACCTCAACGTCGTCGTTAAGCTTAGCCGCCTGCAGCTGCGCCAGGTAAGCGTCGGGCTCCTCGGTGAGCATGGAGAGCATTAGGCGGCGCCGTTCTGCCGGGTCGTTGATGATGAGCGCCTCCTCGAGCGGCACTACGCCTGCATCGTCCTCACCACTCGGTACCGACATACTACGATGCAGGTCGTCGTTGAAGCGCAGCGACTCCAGCGCAGACTCTTTCAGCCCCTCGCCAAACGCCGTTCCGCGGACCGATAGCAGAACCACCAGCAACGGGCCCCACAGCGGCACCAGCACTATCACAGCCAGCATATGCCCGCGCACCGGCAGCAGGCCCAACTTCATAAGCGTCCACAGCACCAGGCAAACCAGCGCATGAATCAGCAACAAGACGGCGGCAACGACAAGCGAGATCAAGCGGCACCCCCCCCTCACCGTCACCGGTGTCAGCAATATGCCGCAGCAGCGCCACGATGTCCTCGCCGTCGACGGGCTCCACCGCAAGCTGCTTTGCACTCAGGCGCTCGCGGATAATGGGCAGATCGCACGCCTTTGCCTGGCGCATAAGCAGGTAAAGCACGTCGCCGTCGACCAAGCCCGCCGCATCGCTCTCGCGGATTGCCGACCCAATTGCGCCCACCAGCTCGCCGACAGGCTCCATGCCCGGTACCACGCGCAGGAGCAAAAAGCTGCCCATCTTGCCATCTGCCAGCGCCTGCTCGGCCGCGAGCTCTTGGCCAAAGGCAGCCTGTTTGAGCACGCAAGTGCCGTCAACGCAGCGTTTATCCTGTGCCACCGCCTCATAGTCAAAGGCACGGCCCAGCGCGCTTTCGACCAGGCCGCACAAGATGCGGAACAGGTTTTGGTAATAGAGCGTCATTTGGTTTTCGGCCGCACTACGCACAAAGATCAACACGGCGGGTGCCCCATCGCGCTCGATCGTGTATCCAAACATGGGAAGCCCCGGCGTCAGCTCGCGGTTCACCCACAGATTCGAACGACCCCCGTCGCCCAAAAGAGGTGCAAGCTGCTCAAGCGTGAGCGAGCGTGCGGCATCTTCGGCAATCGCGGGACTTGCTGCCACCAGCCGTGCAAATGCTCCGCCCGAAACATGGTAGATCGCCACCGAATCGTTCTCGAGGATCTCGCCCAGAAGCTCGCAGCACTTGCGATAGATGTCGCGTGGGTTGAAGACGTCAAGCTCCTGCGTTACGGCAAAGATCTTGCCAAAGCTGTCGTGGCGACCCACGATCTGGCGCCTGTACGCGCGCTTGTCCTCGATCGCGTCATGGTAGAGCTGCGTAAGGAACGTATTGCGGTTGCGCACGAGCTCGTTTTGATCGCGCTCCGCCCTAATGGCTTCGCTGTTGCGCAGCTGCACATAGCCGCACACGGCACCCACAACAAAGTACGCGATAAACGGCAGCCAGTTGGACGGCTCGTAGAACAGGCCCTGGAAGGTATAGCCGTACAAAGTAAAGTAACTCGCAGCCAAACCCACCGACGCCAGCAGCGCCGCAACCAGGCCAAAGTCCAAGCCATACAGCGTGCCGATGAGCACCACGTAGAGCAGGCGATAATCGAGCACGTTGAGCTGGGTCGATTGGGAGAACAAGCGCTCCAGCACTTCAAAGAGCACCCAGGCGGCTGCCGTCTCCAGGCATTTGACAGGCAGCGTGCGCATTTGAATGCGGTCGATGGCCGCGCGCAAGGGGTTGACCTTCTTTGCACGGCCAGCATCCCAGCGAGCCTGAATGGTCGAGAGGTCGCGCAGCAAGTCGTAGCGCTGAAACCAGCCATAGCGCACGCGAGCGACGTCGCTGGCGGGCAGGGCGTAGCCGGCAGAATCGCCATAGGCAACTGAGAGCCCTGGGAACAGCGCCTTGAGGGCGTCGCCCACCTCACCCACCGTGTGATGGAAGGTATCGGCTACGTCGAGCGTCTCAAAGTTACCATTCCAGCTGTCGAAGATACGGCGTACCAGCACCGCAAGCTCCTCGGCACACAGCAGAGGAAACGCCGCATCCTGCGCGCCCTGCAGAGCGGCCGATCCGGTTGAGCATTCGTCGAGCATCGGCACCAAAAACGGGTCCTCCAGCGCGGCAGACGCGGTATACAGGAACGGCACGCGCAGGATCTTAGTCTGAACGCCTTCGCGAGCAGCGTAGTAGCGGCACAGGTCGTTGGCTGCGTGCGCGATAATGCCCTTGCCCGTTCGCCCCGCGGCATCGGCGGCACCCTCGGCACCCGCGGGACCTGCTATATACAACAGCTGGATCCGGCGACCCGCGCACGTACGAAAGACCGAGCGCAGCAGCTCGATATCGCCCACGGTATCGGTATGCGGGGTAAGGTAATTAGACAGGTAGACCACGCGGTCGAACTCGTAGGCCTGCTCCAAGTGCCGGAGCAGCTCTTTCCACGAGGCATGGGGCGACGACCCATCGCGGCGCGCTTCCGCGGCAGCGACGACCTGGACATGGTCCCCGGGGAACGCCTTGGCGCAAAAGTCATCGTCAACATATGCGGTGTTGCCAACAACCAGCACCTCCATGGCGTACTCCTCCCCTAAAATCCACTTTAGTCATAGTCAAACATGCGTATTTTACGCTGTCAACGCGAGTTGGAACGCCTTTAAGGCTGTTTAAGAACTATTTTAGGGGATGTGGAGACACCAAGGTTGCTAAATGAGCGCCCAATCCAGAAGTATGCGGCAAATTCTAGACATGCCGACCATACCGTATAGCGACATCGCTTCTACCTGCGGTTTCTTTTCATAAAAAGGACAGCGTACCCGAGGGTTCCGAAATTTACCGCATACTTCCGGCGGATGATTCCGGAAGTGCGGTGAAAAACCGAGACCTGTCGACCAGACCCCTGTTTTGGGCATCCGCGACCTGCGGTTTTGTTGCCAAAAATCGGGGTGTGCTCGGCGGTTTTCGGTTTTTCCTCGCACTTCCGAAAAACACGCTTAAACCGCGCGTCCCGAAGCATAAAACCGCCGGATATTTGCTTTTCCCCAAATGGGATCCTTGTTTTGCCAAGCCGAATCTTACATCTAAATAAAAAAGAGGGCCGACGCATCAACCCTCTTCAGGTGTCGCCCGAAGGCTTCCACCGCAATTAAGTGTATTCTAGTCGTTAACCTATGCTTGTGAAAGGCAAAGTTGATTCAACTAGCCAACAAACATCCAGTCACTACCGGCAGCACTCGGAATCTTAGACGAATCGCCGATGCACACGATGGTCGCCGAAGCGCCGGCCACATACTTGACCTCAAGAACGGAAACACCTTGCTCCTTAAGCCTTGAGGTCATCTCGGTTATCTGAGTTTTATTCACGTCATTTTTGCTGACCAGCTTAACGCCATTGGCATCATTTTCATTCAGGCAGGATTCAACCGTATTGTAATCGGACCAATAACAGTACTCTCCAGAAAGCCATCCAAGCTCAGTGGCGCATATCGATCCAGTCGCAGAAACCGTCTTTGGAAGCAATCCGTAACGTTGCCTTTCCTCAAATTCCAGAACATCGCAAAATACGCGATTAGCATTAAGTAATCTCGTTCCACAATAGTCCCCGTAAAACGGCGCAAAATGATTGCGGATAGTCCGCGACAACATACAGTAATCGTAGGTGTAGTAACACTTGAAGATTCGTAGGGCGTCTCCCCCTGCCCCTTCGGCAGAACGGGCGAATTCAACAAGAAACTGGTCCCACATGCGCTCAATATAGGGAATTGCGAGTTTAACGCTATCCATATCAGACAAAGGAGCATCGCTCGTCTGCTGCATTATTCCAGTGGTTTTTGCCAAATGGAAATGAGCTGCCATGCGCTCGATCGTTCGGATAAACTCGGGCCGATTCCCGTCCTCAATCGCCATAATTGCAAAGAAAACACTTCTCAACAGAAGATCACTTGAAAATCGCTGAGGTAAGAGATCGCCATATTCGCGCTCGTATGAGAAGAGCCTGGCCTCACCCGTATCGATTGAAGAGTAACCAAATACGGAGTCCGAAGGAACGACATATGATGGAGCGGCATTTGAGTACACACGGCTAAACTTAATTTGATATCGCTTAAAAAAGGTTGAAATCCAAAAGGTCACAACACCAAATAATGCCAGCTCAAACTCAAAGGCAATACTCGAAGTATCAAGCACATCTAGCCCCTGGCCTCCGAGATAGCCATCGATAACAAAGTGATCGAATGCGACGGACAGCAAAAGAGACATGAACGCCTCGAATGAGAAAGGAAGAGTCCGGTACCGCAATTTACCCCTTGCATGCTTGCTTACCCCAAGAAACAACCAATAGAAAAGGGTAGGCATGTATCGCAGCGAAGGACCTGGAACTGAAAACGCATCGCAAATCGCAGCCATAATAAACACCGGGAGCTGGCAACAAATTGTTGGAGCGAGAATTCGGTAGGCAACGTTCAGCCTGCCCGACTCATCGGAGGGATACAGTTCTTCGACGGTGTATTGCCCTCCGATCGCCGAGGGCCCAGCAAAGCGGACAAGCTGAACGCTCGACAAACCGATAAAGACATAAAAGACAATCCAATGAATAGTGACCGATTCCACCTGTAAACAATCTCCTCAGGTCATACGCTTGCGATTAATTGTAGATAGACAGAATTGAACAGGAAGCAACAATATTTGAAACTATTGTTTTGCGCACCCCGGATCAACCAACATACCCCAGAAAGGTCGCTGATGTTGACTGGGGTTCCCGTAAAACCCCAACAAAAAATGTGCGGAGTGCCGGCCTGAAACTGCCTTCGGACCCTATTGGCTGCACACCGAGAGGCTCCGCTATGAAACGCCCCCTTTACCACCCGCTCTGTGCGACCGCGTGCACGTCCATGGTCAACGCGACGATGCCTATGGCAGCCATTGCAGAGGGGGTTCAGCCTCAGAAGGCCGCCGAGCAGCAGGCGCAAGCCGTGAGGTCGAGCTCAGCGTTGCTTTTGAATGCAGAAAAACGAGTCCGAACGCAGCGGCGTCCGGTCCTCTTGGCAGGTCCCATCTTGGGTTGATGTCCACAAAACTAGCCCTTGCGGTCGGTTAAACAAGTTTCAGCAGCCTTTGATACTCTCCGGGATCACGCATACGCATAATATCCATGTATGTTCTGCTTTTTGCGACCATGATATCGTCGAACTTGGATAGGCCGTGCCCGCTCGCTCTTGTGACAACCATGCGGTCGTCGCAAAAATATGAAAGGAAGGTGTCCTTGCCGGGATGGTGTATCCGTCGGACGTCGAGCACGTTCCGGAAGTCATAGTAAAGTGCGGCGTTGGCGGTTTCCTCAAGTTCAGGCAGTCTGTCGATGCCTTCAAAGCGGCAAGGATAAATTAGCAGCAAGTTTTTCGAATGACTGATTGAGCGAAGAAGTCCTCGGGCCTCACGGTCTTCTTCGCTCAATTGTTTATTACTCTCAGTTTTTAGAAGCTCGTCAAGCTTGGCGAGGCTGTAATCCCTGAGAATTGCATGCAGGCGTAAGCCTCTCTGTTCTTTTACATGACTTCTGCAAAGTTGTTCTAAAGTTATTCCGCGGTCTGAAACTCGCCTTGACGAAGTGAGACTTACGGCGCGCATCATGGATTTTCCGAAGATGAGCTTGAAATCTAACTGATACGCGTCTGATACCGCATCACACTCCCCATTTGCCTCGGATACGGGCGCATGAAACTCCGCACCTCTGGTCAGTTCCTTGAAAGCGTTAGAGTGGTTGATGAGCTCGCGCGTCCATTCCTCGTATGTATATAACGGACGCCCAGAATAGTCTTGCATGAGGTCCTTTACAAAACAATTCTGGGGTAATCATTGCGGATTTAAGTCTCTCGGCTCCGGGAACGGCTTCAATAAGCCTCTTATCTATCACTGTGGCCTCCTCTTTGCGGTAGTTTTACGGATGTTGACGGAAGCCGTTCCAGCAGGGTACGCCAAAGTTGGCCGAGCGAGCGGCCCGTCCTGGCTCGGAAGGGTCCGTGCCTTCGCCTAGAATACGCGCACCATGGCGCGTTCAGGCCGCTTTCGGGGTTATCCTGGCCGTTTCCATGGCAACCTCGCGCTACTTCTCGGAGAGGAAGATGGCCGAGTTGCACGACGCGGCGCTGCGAAGGGGAGCATCGTGCTGTCATGACTGGGCCGAGCTGGAAAAGACTGCCGGGAAGATGGTCGAATCCAGCCTTGAGCTTGCCGACAGAGTGGAGTCGGCCTAGGATATCGATAGATTCCGGATCCTGGACACAGGGGCCAAGGAGTCCATTACACCAACTTTCGCGACACTACCGTTCTTGTCATATCATTCTGATGTTCGGCTCGAGTTTCAGAGGCATCGTTCCGCGACCGCGTGAAGGCACATCAATTGTTACCTAGTGATCGGAATTGGCCGATATCGATTTAGTATTTATGGCTATGAATAATCCAGCGCTAAAGCCATCGTTTACCGAGCACTCAAGCGTTTAATCTTCCTATAAATCTTAGCCTCGTCGGGGGCAATCGGATCATTTGGAAACGCCTTTTGGGCTCTCGCTACGTAGGAAAGAAAGTTCCCATAGCGAGAAAATGCAGAAGGGTCAGCATCACCCGAGGGGCATAGCCTTCTTCCCTTAATACCGAGTGGTGAATAATGTTGATATAGAGCGGAGACGCGCTTTTTTGATGCGTGTCTCCCCTCTCCCTCATTAGAACGCGCAATCGCAGTGGCCGCCTCACGGAGACGTTTGTGGTACTTTCCAACCGTAGACTGTCGAAGTCTTACAATGCGCCCGTCAAAGTCAAACCCCAGGAAACTGACTTTCTGCGCCGGATGTGCACCGGAATACGAAAGAACCTCACCCGCGCAAACGCTTTCAAAATCAAGCTGAGCAACTCCGTTGCCATCAACCCGGAACACCTTGGTTTTCTCAGATTGCAGTTTAACGGAATCGACATCGGCCATTAGATTGATTGCCTCTACAAGTGCATCAAAGCCAGATTTTGGAACGGCAATAATAAAGTCATCGCAATAACGAAGATACAAGCCACCAACCCGTTCAACGGCAAGCCTGACCTTCATATCGATATCGGTCATATAGATGTTAGCGAGCACTCCACTTGCAGCAAGACCCTGAGGAATGCCGAGATCAATACCCGTTCGCCGCCACGGCCTGGTGATGACTTTACTTTTGTTTGCAAGAAACTCAGACCTTGGCAAGATAACATCCAGCTTATTAAGTTCACGAATAGACTTGAACCGAAGTTCGATAGCCGCTTCATTGATCATTTTCTCCCGAGTAGGATCGATTACTGGCCATGGAAATTCATGTCGAGCAGCCAAATCAGCAATAGGCCAGCACGAATAGCGAAGGATATTTTTAATAACTTGATAGTGATCGTCCGGCAAGCGTCCACTGGGAAACAACGAACGCAACGACGCTATTAGATGGGCATGATTTAGGTTGTCGAAGAAGCTCTCGAAATCACCCGTAAGCACAAAAGCCGATTCTTGCTCACGCATATAGTCGAATGCCTTTTTAGCTGAGGAAATATTGCTGCCAGCAGTTACGGCGCTGTCTGATGAAAGCGAAGAGCGGTACGCTACGGCAACCTCATTAAACTCTTCGGCAATAGCCTTCTTGTTATATAAGTCCGACCACAGATAAGAGTAGTACTGGAAGACGCGGTGATCGAAATGCGAGGCATAAGCGATATTGCGAACTTTGCAGCTTCGCTTACCTCCACGATACCGAACAGTAATGATCTCGTTGGAAATAAGAGGGTAGAACGCATGATGAGAAACGTACCCTGAATCTAAAATCTTGGCCTGAACTTCGGCAAAAGAGACCCTATGATCGAAATGGGCATATGAACTTTTGGAACTATATCGAGGAATACGAGCGATATCGAACTCGGCCAAAATACCCCCCAAATAAATCAACCTGTCCGGATCAACAAGCGGCGGCTAACCCTCCCCGGACAGGCTAATCAAAGGCGCAGCAAGTGCAACCAACGCTTTCGCGGCCACCTAAAACAATGCTTGCCTATGGCATACTAGACGAAAGCGAGGAATTGGTACTTATGACCATCGAGGCTCTTATCCAGCTAGCAGCAGGCAACGCTGGTGTCAATGTTGCGAACGTCGGAATTTCGTCGTTTGCGATATTGACGGCAGTAGCGTACCCCATCGCCAGTTCGCGATGGGCAGTTAGCTTTATTCCCCATTCTTGCTTTGCTTAAACAGGTTATAAGAAATCGGCTCATGCAGTTAACAGCGCCTTGATGCACACCCAATTGTCTTGACGGCGGTCGCATCGAAAATGCTGGTGCGCCTCTACGGATACAAGGACTCCTCCATCTAATGCATGCACGCTAATGCATGCACACGGTCCGCGAGACAATATCACCGACAAGACCGTGAAAATCCCGATGTGCATAATCCAGGAGTTTGGATGCACAGACGGGTGGATTGTCATTGTTCAGATTGGTCGCTTCGCGCTCCTCGCCGACGGGCACATCGTTGAGGGCAAAGACATCAGCGCACAGCGAGGCCGAGGACCAACTCCCTCCCCCTCCCCCCAACATTCCCCAGAAAGATCGCTGATGTTGACTGGGGTTCCCGTAAAATAAACCCCAACAAAATATGTGCGGAGTGCTGGCCTGGAGCTGCCTTCGGACCCTATTGGCTGCTCACCGAGAGGCTCCGCTATGAAACGACCCCTTTACTACCTGCTCTGCGCGATCGCGTGCACGTCCATGGTCGGCGCGACGTTGCCTATGCCAGCCATTGCGGAGGCGATTCAGCCTCAAGAAACCGCCGAGCAGCAGGCGCAAGCCGACGCCACGAGCAGCGACACAGGCAAGGCCGAAGACGGCACCAACGCAAATGCGACAGCAGATACCGTAGAGGACGGCACCGCAACATCCACCGGCGCCAGCGCAGTCAACACGGAAAGCGCTGGCGGCACCCCCACCGCCAACGCCACAGACACCGCCGCGCCCGGCACCGCCGCCGCAACCGACACCCCCGCCCCATCCCTCCGAGCCCAGACCAACCCCACGCCCGCCGCAATCTCCGCCACGTCGCAAACCGGCTACGCCCACTCCGCCACCGCAACCCAAAACGGCGTCACCTTCACCGTCTCGTGGAACGACGCCCCCGCGGGCACCGCGACGACCTTCCACGTAACCCAGACCAACGGCTCGTCCCAGGCCAAGGCGCGCATGGACGTGCCCACCTATTGGGACGGCGGCAGCCATGAAAGCGTCTGCGACCCGTCGCGCCCGGCATGGACCAGCCACTGCAGCGTGGCACCACGGGCCACGACTTTACCTTTGGCTTTACGGCGTCGGGCGCGTATCGCATCTACTTCTACTTTATGAGCAACGACTGAAACGACCCCTCCCAAAAAAAACGGCAAGGGGATCTACTACCTGCGCACCACGGCGGAGGTGACCGCAAACGACGTCGCCCGCCCAAACGTCACGCAGATCGTCAACGGTGCCGTAGCCCAGTGCAGGCAACAGACAAACGGCTCGGAATACGACATGGCGCCGTGGCTCCACGACTGGACGCTCGACCAACTGGAGTACGACCACAGCCTCAATTGGTGCTCGGCCGGAAGCGGCCTCACGCGCCGCTAGGGCACCTGCGAGAGCTACCAGTGCATCTACTTGAGCTAGGCTAAGGGCCTATAAATCACGTCAGTCTCCAGAACCTCATCCATTACGGACATGAGCCGATCGTCCATCGGCACGTCAAGAATCTCAATGAGCTCTATCCCCGGTTTCAAAAATTTGGCATAGCCGAGATTAATTTCGATTTTCTCATCCTTATTATTTATAAGAAGCACATGAGACGATGAAGAAAATAGATTCAAACCGCCTTTAGGCTCAAGCGTGAACGTTATCCAGTCATTAGACGAAAGTAGTCCCAGCGAATCCATGGCGACGATAGATTCAAATGAAATTGTGCCCCCATTGTATGTCCAAGAATCATCTTCTGAGGTTTTAAGGAGAACCGGGATTGGAGTAAGTACCGAATTGGGCCCCACTTTCGCCCATAGACAGCACCGAAGAATTGAAAACAGCTGATTCGCTTCTTCCGAATCCATTTGTTCGAGTATTTTCTTCGTTCTTTTAGAGCGCGCGCGACCTGATGATACTTCCTGCGAAATCAATTTTGCCCATATTTCCCTCAGATCATCGTCATAGGCTGTCTGAGCTCCCTGAATGTCAAGATCAATGCAGGACTCCGGCAGTTCATCAACTCTATTCGAATCTGACATTCTTCCCGCGCGCTCAAGAACATTTAGCAAATTATCTGCCTGAGAAGCGCTCGTGTTATAACCATGGGCCATTAAACATAGCTGGCCATCAGTAAAAGTCGGAAACGCCCGTTTATAGATTGCAACAACATCCGCTATAGAACTCGCTTCGATACTCCGCATCTCCGCCTCGTCACGCGCGGCCCCAATGGGGTTAAGAGCCTTACGTGCGTTACGAATAAACCGCACAGGGAACGACGCAAGATCACCGCGTCCATTAAAGCCTAGGTTAACAGTTGGTTGAAAGGACACGTCATTTGTCGAAATATTTACAGCGCCCGCCTGGGCATTAGCTTTGATATCGTTATTTTGCAAGTCATTCATTGCGTCTCCCCTCATCAGGTAATAAGCGCTCACGCCTGAATTCCACTCATTCCCGTAAGCAACAAATAAGCAGTTAGTTTTGAATACTTCTATACAATTACACAATTATCGAAATGCGTAAAACTATGATTCATCTGAACGTACGCACTAAAGATGTTAACGCACTTTGTAGGTTGATTTCCGATCTCAGCCGAACACATTGAGCTGACGGCACGCTCCCGCAGTTAGCCGAACGCCCCCTAGGCCCCATCCGGGAACCGGGGGCGACATTTTCCCAGTTGAAGGAACGGTGGAAATGTGTTTGATAGGTCCGGTGGTCATGCTCCGCCCGCCGCCCGGCACCTCTTCCCAGACTCAGCCGGACGGTCGGTCCGTCTATTCCGTTTTTCTTCTAGGCTAGGCCAGCCAGTGGGGCATCGCCCCTCTCTGCGCGTGCCCCCTCGATGAGCCGCGGCGTCAGGTCGAGATCGCCGAGCGGCCGTCCCCCACGCCGCAGGCGTCCAGCAACGCCACCGCGTCCTCCCCGAGCATCGCCCTGAAGGCGCGCGCGGGCGCCGCGAAGCCAAGCGCGCCGCGGGGCTCGGAGTTCATGTGCGACATGGCCAGCGCCAGGTCCGCCATGACCAGACGGAAGGCCGTGGCGTGCATGTTGAAGACGATCCACGCGCGGAAATCGCGCGAGGCATGCGGCAGGAAGGCCGGGGGTGGTGGCGGACAAGTTGGAGTCGATGCAACTCGGAGCGGCCGCGAGGACGGTGCGCGACGGGTTCGCCGAGACGCTGGCCTACACGGAATTCCCGCCCGATCACTGGCGCCGGATCAGGACGAACAACGGGATCGAGCGCATCAATCGCGAGATCAGGAGGAGGACGAGGGTCGTCGGAACCTTCCCGGACGGCAACTCGGTCCTCATGCTGGTCACTGCGAGACTGAAGTACATAGTGGAGCACGAGTGGGGCAAGAGAAGGTACCTGGACATGTCCAAACTGGAGGAGATGGACGAGCTGAAGGAAACGGCGGAGGGCTAGAAGAGGGCGGGGCCGAAGACGGCTAAATCAATTTGCGAAAGAATCTTGACGGCATCATTTCATGCGCAAACAATGCAGGTATACCGTTTGACGACTTTTAAATAGCAGGATCCGTATAGCGGAAAGCCAAAGACTTTTAGAGCCATCGCGACTAAAAAGGGGCACCGGCCTTCGCCAATACCCCTCAAACCGACACGATACATGTCCCATAAGCAAATAGCCACCTGGCTATTTTCCACCCCTCGCGCTTACCAATGCGCGGCGCAGCGGACCCGGGAAGAAATAGGCATGATCATTGAACCAGAGACTAAGCTGATGCTTTTTACTAGAAGCACGCGGTCCCAAATACTCGTCAAGAACAGAATCGAAACCGCCTTTCTCATAATCGGCCCAAAACTCATCGGACCTGCCATTTGCGGGAAACACCGTCCTCAAAGGGGGATTGCCCTTAACCGCCTGGCCAAGCTCTTTGTCAATCAAGTGGACACCGTCAACGGATTTAAGCAAACCCATTCCAGCATCAGAATTAACAAGAACAAGGCTAATACCGTCTTCGGTATTTCTATCAGCGCGCGACTCCGAAACGTAGCCCCAGAAATCTGCGAGCGTGATATCGCTCAATCGGTCAGTCCCCGTATAGAGACACGAATGGCAAGCATTTTGCGTAATGTAATCACCGAGGAAAGCTCGGAGATAATAGTCGTCCACAGTGCACCAAGAACGTCTATCCCCGTTTTCAAACAGCATTTCAAGGCTGAATACTGTCCACGAAGGATCTTTCTTCCTAAATCGCGCAGAAACAGCCTTACTTCCAGCCTCCCTCTCACGATAAGAAACATAGTCGCCCCAAACCCTGGGAGACGGAGCGCCATGGCAAAGAACATCTACCGTCATAAGATTCGCGGAAAGTCGGCCGCGCGCCAATCTGCGCATCGCATCGACCTGGCAGGAAGTTCCGGAAAACAGAACCCTCTCACCGCGTTTAAGCAAATCAAGACAGTCTGACAGGGCCGCATCAATACGACTCTGAACATACTTCGAACCGCGCATCTTGGCGATGACATCAATATCGTTAGAGACAATGTGCTCAACAATCATATCTTCATTCATGACCGCACCGCACACCCAGCCGCCTTGACGCACAAAGGCATCAGCAAGAAGCATAAACATACCGCCAGATGTTGCGGCCAAACGACGGCCCCGATCCTTGTCCCAGGCAGCCATCGTCTTTAAAGGCCTGTGTCGTGAGGTTGGCGAACCAACAACGGGACATGCCCTAGAGCAAGCGCCGCAACCAACGCATAGCCCATCATCAACCGCCGGCCGATAGAAGCCGCGCTCATCCTGTTCGAGATTCAAAGCTCCCCTAGCGCACGCTGCCACGCATGCCGAGCAACCAAGGCAATTATCTGAAGCTGGTAAACCAATTGTCTCTACATTACACACGTTAATGTCCTACTTTCAATGATTTCAAGAGAGTTTTAGCTATCCTGCGATACCTATATAGCGTGAACAGCATGAAGAGGAGGGAGCAGACGACAGAAACCAGAGTTGCGAATGCAAAACCAAATGAAATGAGGACACATTCAACAAGCAGCAGCCAGAGTCCAATGATCTGATATGGGATGTCAACATCAATGTTAATTAGTCTCTTTGTGTCATAAGCCCTCATGAGTGAAATCAAAACATAGGCAACAACACCAGCAATGATGGGCCCCCATGCCCCGATCGCAAAAGAGAGCAAAGCGCCAAGCACCACATTAACAAAAGCGCCAACCATAGTTGTCACAAATATCATGCCGTTGCTCTTAGCCGCGTTGTATAGAGTGCCGAAATAAGTCGAATATCCACTAATGACAGAACTGAGCATTAGAAAAGGAACGAAGACGTAAGCGGCAAAAAAATCACCGCTAAGCATAATGCGCGAAAGTGGAATGGTCAGTGCAATAACCAATGAACCAGCACACAAAAGGAATGCAGTAAAGACCTTAAAAACTGTTCCGAAGGAACTCCTAGAATCACTTGCATCGTATTCGCGTGCTGAGAAAATTTGCCACGACTGCTGGAAAATGGTAACAACCATATTCATCACCGCAGGCAACTTAGAAGCGGCTGTGTATAGTCCTGCGACATCGGCGCCTTGCGAGAACATAACGATATAACGACCGGAGAGATTAACAAACCACCAAGCCAGGGCGTTAGGAATCATTGGGAGGCTATAACGCAGCAGGTCTCGAGCCAGTGGTTTTGAAAATGCACCCATACTGGCAAAGCGCCAGACTTTGGCCCCAAAAAAGACAAGTAAAAGTTGAATGCCCTGCGACAGAATCAGCGCCAGCAGGTAGCCATTTACGCCCATGCCAAAGACGCCGAGGAAAAGGTAACCGGCACAGAACAACGTTAGTGCACCCAAAACCCCCGATGAGGCATAAAGTCGAGTCTTACCGATACCCTTGGAAAATTGAAGGCAAATCACTTTAAAGGAAGTAATAAAGCAGAGAATGACCAATTGCCATGTGTAATCAAAGCCAGTAAATGAATAGCCGAAAATTCCCGCAGCTGCCACAACTGGCAAAAGGAAAAGAGCGATACTGATACCCGTAGAGAATACGGCCTTATTATCGGAGTCCCGGTCGATTGAGAAACGAAACACGCCCTCATAGACACCGAGGCAGCAAAGGGGATAAAGCAATTCGGCAGTATTGTTTACAAGCTCACCAATACCGTATTGCTCAGTAGTAAGCAGTGCGGTATACATCGGAAGCAATAGGAACTGTATCAATTTCGTAAGCATGTTGCCGGCAGCAAAAACTGCAGCATCGCTTACAAGTGCCTTATAGCTTTTCTTCATTTATTACATTTCCTCAATAACGGATTTCAGACCATCATAATAATCGGCAGCGAAAGCAGGAGCGGAAACGCCATCCGGGAAGCGCTTCATGAAAGCGGACACAAGCCCTGGGACCTCCTCAAGATTGTCAGCAACAACAATCCCCTCATCCCCTGCATCTGTAAACCATTTGGCACCTGAGACAACCTTGTGATCATTGGTCTTAAGAACCACAACGGGCGTTCCGGCAATACGGGCAAATATCGTGCCATGATAACGATCGGTAACAATAACGCACTTTTGCGAATAAGATTCGATGACGCCCTCGATTCCGGTCCAAGCATCATGAGAGTCCAGATCGATACCATCCCATTTAACGGTGGTGTCAGTCCGAGAAACATCACAAAGACCGGAAAGAGCAGAAGCAAGCTTATCGATGGCCGCATAAGAGTACAGCTTCTCGCCATCGTTTCGAGCGCAAAGCAATACACCTTCGCGCTGGTTATCAAAGGAATATTTCCCAATCAATGAGGTCACAACGTCAGGATAAAGACGGACATCAAGTCGAGGATACAAATCTCGAGCAATCTGTGCAGAGACGGCATCCCTAGCCAAAAACAAAGTATTAACGTGTGACCCTATTGCCTTACGGTCCAATTCTTTACCACGTTTGCTGTTAAAACGAATTGAAGTCGGGAAAAAAACAATTCTGTTATCGGGAAAACAAGTTGAAGCAAGCCTATGCGGCGTCTCATCGTCGTGGAGTCCGTCCATCGTATGACCACTCTGCATGACAATCAGATCATTAGGGCGAATTAGATTCTGAATCATGCGGACAATCCTGCTGGTACCGGCGTTAAATGCCTTACTTGGAATTTTAATAATTTCAGCTTCCGAATAATTATTTTGGAGCCATTTTTCAATAACAAATTTTTGAGCTTGATCTCCCAAATTCGGGTGAGTGGGCACCCCAAAATACCAGATACGCATGCCGCTAGTCTTATCTAGTCTAGCCATTGAATCAACGAGCTCATTGTTCAGCTTGCGCATCGCAGGATAATGCATAGCAGTACGCACCGTAATCCCCACAGTGCGATTTACACCTTTTGCGATACCGGAAACAAAGGGGACGGACTTAATAGCCATTTTCAGCTTATTATTCATATTACATCCTAACTAAGAACTTATTTACTGTGGTAAACGATTAATTACAAGAGTGAATCGACGGGATCACGAAAAATGAGTTCACACGGCACAATTAAATACTTAGGGCTCAGTAAAACAGAGACATAAACCGCGACAAGTCAGCCGTATAAGGAACGATTCCATACCATTCAGGCCTAAATAATTGAACAACAACGAAATACATAACAGAAATCGCAATCAATGAGAACCGAACGAAACGCGTTTCTCCGTCATTAGCTGCCTTTAAAACGAGAGGCAAAGCAACAAGAACAAGAGGCGCGAAATAGTATCCGAATCGAGCAACAATTTGTACTTTCATACCGACGGCGGAAAAGACAAGCCAGAGCAGTTCACCCCAGCGCAAGGCAAGGCTGACGGACTTACCTTGAGCCACGCCCTCAGCGCGGTCAGCAACTTTTAGATAATTAAAAAATATGCCGACGAGCAGGGCATTAAATAGAAGTGAAATTAGAGCGCCAAAATAGTTTGACCCCATAAAGTCCGCATCATAAAAACTATTTTTGCCCAGGACTGCCGCGACCGCGTTAAGGAGTGGATTGACAAATAGAAAGCTGAATATAGCTCCAATTATAAGAACTGTCATGCTCATTAAGTTAATTTCAACCTTGCTGAGAGGGATGAGAGCAAACAGCACGAGAGCGGACCTATGGAATGAGGCGGCAAGGAACACGAGTAGAATAAATACAGGAACCTTACGATCCCTAAGTACAATTATTGCAAGCATACCGATTGCAATAGCAATTGCCTCGCGCATGATGTTCAGATAACTCGGAAACAGCAGGCACAAAAATAGCACAGTGGGCAAAATAGGCTCATCAGCGAGCTTAAAAATAAATAATGCAGTGCAGAGACATATAACCGCACTTGATGCTACGAGAAGAATCTGAAAATCACCGCTGATGAGTGAAAGAACCTTGCAAAATAATAGGAAACCGTACTCAAATCTGTCTGTCATCTCAACAAGAGAAGAGAACGGCAAACGAGAGGCACTTAAAAACGCTCTACAGTGCATTTCAGTATCAATACCAACTGAACTTGATCGCACTGAAGCAACAAAGAAAATTGCTGAAAAAGTGACTAAAAGATAGGTCTTTTTAAAGGAAGCGGAACGTTCAGGCCGTAATACAAAACCAAAAACTACCGCAAAGACAATAAGCTGCAAATATACCAACATTTAGATAGTCACCCTACTCCTTAGGTGCGGGCTGCGACATATCTACATTGTTTTTAATAACTACTCTATACATCCATTTCCCTCAATGCATCTCAATAAGAGAATTACCTTCATCAGCAATACTTTGCAGGTTCCGAGTTCAACCAATCGACTAAATTGAATCCTTGTGTAAAGCGATCCGTATCATTTGTTATTCCCCCCCCCCGAACAGAGGCGGGATGATAAACCGAGCATGCAATATCGGGGCGTCGCATCGCCGTAAAGCAAATCTTGTTCGTGTGCTCCAAAGAATCAAACGCCCTAAGATCTTCTTCGCGACAATCATTCATCTGGCTGAATTTAATAAACAGATTGTCCCAGTTCACCCTTTCAACCCGTCGCTCCCATTTAGCTCTAGCCTCCTCAGGCGTTGGATAATGTAGAAATACAATCTCAACGTCATCGATAATTCCAACAGGCTTACTCAGCTCATTGCGAGATTTCAAAGTCTCGTAATGAGCCGAATCACAAGAATCGATGAATTCTATGGGCGTATTCAGATAGTGCCTTAAATCTCCCGCGAACTTTACGTATTCAGTTCCAAAAAAATACAGCCCTGCTGTAGGCGATTGATACGGTAAGCCGAAATACCGATAGACCGTTCCGGCCCAACAATTATTGGAAATAATAGAAAAATCGCTTCGTGTCAGATGATTTTGCCTACCCTTAGAAAAACGACTGTTAGTTTTCTCTCTGATTACCCGTTCAGCAATTCCAAAATAGTCTTTATTCATGTCTACGTCCTTCAACCAAAACCACACCCGTTGCATCGAAAAACGCATCTAACGCTGAGCAACAAGCCCCTCGTAGAACTCCATCAATTTCTTTGCATTAGCCGCTGCCGAATAGCCAGCGGAGGTTAATTTCTCAACAGCTCCGCTATCACGACCAACCGACATAGCATCAGCAAGTGCAGAGGCCCATACAGCATATGGCTCATTTAAACCGACAAATCTACTCACGCCCGTTATGTCACTTTCCTCAGGAACGCCAGTCGAAAAAACACAACGAAGCCCAGAGGCTTGAGCTTCAACAGCAGAGACAGGAAGCCCCTCATATAGCGAAGGCATAAAGAAGACGTCGAACAGCGAGTAAAAACGAGCGACGTCAACGCGCACGCCGGGCATGACGACGGATTCGTTTACACCAAGCTCCTTAGCAATGGCCCTAACTCTGTCCATGCCATCTCCAGCGCCCAAAATCACCCACTTAACATTAGGAATACTGCGCTTCAGCTCTGCGAACACCTTGACGCCAAATTCAAAGTTCTTTTGCTTGACAAAACGACCGACACTTCCAATAACGGGGTCACTATTGCCAATGCAGAGTTCAGCACGCAGGGAAGCATTGGAGCTATCGTCATATGCATAATTGCTGAGTACAATTCCATTTTTCATTACAGCAAACGGCTTATTTCCAAACAGGTATCTACCAGCTTCATCAGAGCACGCCACCCCATCAGTTGCATACCTCTTGCCCCACGCAATCAACGGAGCATTTCGAACACGATGAAGAACGTTGTCAGATGAACTATTCAGATGACTATGTAGGACACGATGTTCGATGCCGGCACGCTTAGCCTCCCTGAGAACGCAAAAAGCCGAGTTGGGCATATGACAATGCACGATATCGTACTCGCGTCCATGCTTAACGAAAAACTCTTCGACTTCTTTAATGAACTGGCCAAGCCCCGCAGAAGCGAAAGACACCGTATAGACACGAGAACCGTGCGCAATAAGCTCCTGATCATAAGTGCAGTCACGCAAGGGTTTACCATTTAATGTTGCATGGTGTAGATAATCAAATACAACTCGATGCTCATCAATGCCCAAAGACATGTTATGAACAAATTGAGAAACACCGGCAGAACGACTTAATGAGGGAACCACTTGGAGAACATGAATTGGAGATGAGGTAATCAAGCTAGTCAACCACCGTAACAATTGCGTCGGCATGAAAACGAGCAGAAACGCATGATTGGGCATTCTTTGAATAATTCCCTATGGAAATCAGCATGACCAATTCCTCCCAATAGGGTAGTTTCAATAGACCGCGAATCGCTTTTTCAGGACCTCGTCTTAGCATTGTATTGAGCGGACAAGAAGCCAAACCCTGCTCTTCAAGTGCCAGCAATAACGCCATTGCAAAAATGCCGCCATCAACAAAGCCCTCGTTACGTTCTTGCGGTCCAAAGTAAACCCGATTATCAACCGTCAACACGACGAGCATTGGAGGCATCGCGTAGCCTCTGAATCCACTTGTAATTCCTAATGTCTCATGGATGAGTTCCTGGTTATTGATAATCCGAACTCTTGTTGGTTGTCGATTGCATGCAGACGGAGCTTTGGTGGCCGTCTCGATAGCATTAATGACCTTTGTCAACGAAACGGGTGTATCAGAATACTCTCTAACAGAATGACGGTTACTTAATAGCTCGTCAACAGAACCTGGAATAATGCCTGCCACAGCAAAATCATGAGCGATTTTGCAGCTTCCACCGGGATATAAAGGCTTTGAATCCAGTTTAGAAAACAGTTGGTCGCCAATTGCTTGCATAAACATATGCGTATATTCAGAACTATTCTCATGTCTGTCACGATATTCGATTAGCGCACCCAAGGCGGATTGATAGGCCAGGCTATCCGTACTTCCACCCATATCTTCAAAGACATGCATGTAGCGAGAGAGTTCGGCGAGGACCTTCACTCCAAATCCAGCACGAAAGTCCTCGTGGCTCAACCCTTTTTCAAGCTGATGGGTACAATAAATTATATGAGCTTCTGCTTGCTCTGCATATTTGATCTTGTTTCGAGAATAAGACTTCCCGAACCGTGCCGCCTGCCGCATTGAAGCGGCGAGCAAACTTGGATAGCCATTAAAAATGGCCCTCGCAACCCCCATGACAGGATCAGGCAAATGATCCTTTAAAGCAGAAACCGAAATATTTCCCATCATATTTCCTAAATATCCAAGGCTTTTTCAATAAAAGAAAAGGCTTCATTTCGTTTGAGATTAAGCTGTGCCTGAACCGAATTGGAGTCGTAATCAAGTTCAGAAATAGTCAGATTTCCAAAGTCATCCAACAAATGATTGTCAAGATTAGTCATATTTAATAGGTTTGAAATTCTTCCGTTAAAACGACCAGGGCTGATGGCGACAAACTTCTTTCCAAGATTTACGGAATAGGCAGTTCCATGGAACGAGTCCGTAATGACAATTTCGGCCCCAAGGAACAGAGAAAGGAACTTTCCCACGGAAGGACAGATAACAGCATTCTCGCCAGAACGCTTCTCATGCACACCGTATGCAATTCGCATAACCTTGAGACCAGTCTTCTTGGCGACCCTTTGTACATAAGAATCGAACTCGGCATTACGGTTGAGCTGATAGACCAGAACATAGGGTTCCGGAGAAATCCAACCATCTGCAATTGCTTCCCAATCATCACGATTCAACATGAGCGTGGGATCGATAACGGGCATAGCCCCATGGACACCGATAGAATCAAGAAGGTCAGCCGCCTCTTGCTCGCGTACAGAGATACAAGAGTAAGAGGAGAGAGCCTTTCTCATCGGCTCAGCTTCCCAATCCTCGAGCGTGGCCTTGCCGATACTCGCAGCATAGGCAATCTTCTTTTTCCCCTCGGGAGCAAAGGAGAGATAGAAAGCACGGTCAAAACCGTTATTCCAAATGCTATTCCAAACCTGATCGCTACCAGTGCAGTAAATATCTGCTACCGGAGGATTCGCGTCCAACTCATCTGCGGAATAGTACGAACGCTCAGTCAGCGCAAGCTTGGAATGTCTAAACTCATCAAGGGGGGCGCGTCTCCTTGCAACCATACGAGAAACCGGTATTTTTGCAATCTGCTTGACGCCAGGAACCTTAAATATAGGCATCTTCTTTACGAGCTGGCCGTTAAGGGCACGATCCACTTCGTTTTCGGGAATCGCATCCTTACGGTAGTAATCAATTATTTCGGCATCTGCTCCCACACGAGCCAAAACAACCTGAGTTGCATAGGTCTGCAGGCAGGAGCCATAGTTCGGCGAGTTATGGAGTGTTATAACTCCGACTTTTCGAGACATGCACAAACCTACTTTCTGAGTAATTTCTTATAAACAAACGAACGAAGTCCGTTAGGCATGACACAAACAACGGCATGCGGAACAAATGAGGCAACAAAATCAACAGGGCTAAACCAGCCAGTACGCAATTGAGCAAACTTGAATTTCCAGATATGCGGTAGATACGAAGGGCCGCCTCTGCGAGCATAAAAATCGGAGCTCACGCGCATCGCCACAAGTGGTTCAGGTAGATTATCTGCGCGACAGCCACTGGCTAGCATCCTGTTAAATAAATCCCAATCTTCGAAATAAAGATATTCAGAGCTGTAATTCCCAGCCTCCAGCACCTTAGATTTTTTAAACGTCATAGGTGGGTGCCGGAAAGGATTTCGACGTTTGGAACAAGCGAGAATGTTGTCCAGTCCCTTGGGCAAATTCGTTGAAGCAATTGGCGTCTCAGGAGAGTCAATAAACTCGACGACATCGCTACCGACCATATCGAGCCCACTTTCAATAGCGGCAAGCTGCTTCTCCATACGATCAGGACGCGCCACGTCATCGGTGTCCATACGCGCAACGATTTCATTAGAACAGGAGAGTACGCCCTTATGAAGAGCATATCCTAGTCCATGGTTCTCACTGTAGGAAACAAATTTGAACAGATCGGGCCACTGCAAGTTATATTCGGAAAGTACCGACTCGAGTTCAGCAGTCAAGGGTCCGTCCTTAACCATTACGATCTCGGCCGGAGGCACAGTTTGAACGAGCATGCTGTCGAGGGCCTGGCGCAGAAAAGTAGGGTTTTCTTTTTTGTAAATGCTCATTAATACGCTATAAGCGGTCGTGGCGACTGAAGTGGTCATCTATCGCCCCGTCCTCTTCTTGCCGAACATGGCACCAAAAGTGCCGGTAAAGCATTTCCAGTCCATGCGGAAACAGCGATTGCGCACGTAGTGGAGTTCAATCTTCTGTCGCAGACCGCTCTCGAACGTCGCGGCATTGCGGTCAGTCGCCTGCCACAGGCCCGTAATGCCGGGCTGGACAGAAAGCAGCTCAGCCTTTTCCTCATCGGAAAAATGCTGTTCAAGTTCGTCTCTTGTTATGGGACGCGGACCGATGACGGAAAGGTCGCCGTTCAGCACGTTCAGGAACTGCGGCATCTCATCAATGGAGCACTTGCGGATGAACTGCCCGACTTTGGTAATGCGGGGGTCATCGTCGACCTTACGCTCGACTTCCCACTGATGCAGTTGCTCAGGGCTCAGATACTTCTGCACGTTGCCGGCATCGGCGACCATGCTGCGAAGCTTAAGGATCTTGATAGTCTTACCACCCTTGCCAATGCGCTCTTGTGCATACATAGGGCTACCGGACGATTCAAGCCTAATGAGTGCACACACCGCAGCAACAGGAATTAGCAGCAGAACACTCATCAAAAGACTGAACACAAGGTCAAACAGCCTCTTAACAATGCGATACCCAAGCGTGCCGCTCGGCTTTATCTGATCGAAAAGCAGTGCGTCCCCCATAGATGCACGGCTCTCTGTCATTTCTTTATTAGCAGTCACGATAAAACTTACGTCCCTGTCCCCAGGAACCCCCCCCCATCCACGAATTCAAAAAACGAATGAATTGCCGGTGCAACGTCTCCCTTACGTTTTGATGGGAACGTCGAGCGGAAGCACTTCCCTAAAGCTGGAATCGCCTTCGCCTACGTCCACCAAGCACCAGCGTTTACGACGGTCGATCTTGTGCACACGGGCCTCTTGCCCCACCAAGGGCCCCTGTTCTATGTGCAGCACACCGTCTTCTATGCGCGCCACGCTGTTGCGCACCACGTCGTCGTCGTCGAGCACGCTGCGGTACCAGTCCTGTGCATCGTCCGGCATGGGCGCATAGGCCCGCTCCCTGCTGCCAGCAATGCGGCAGCCAAAACTCAACTGGGCCAAAGCCCTATCGAGCGCAGCGGCATCGTGCGTGGCGACGAAGAAGTATTCCTTGTACATGGGTTTGGTTTGGAGCGACCATGCGCCGTCCCGCTTAAACCAGAACTCCTTTTGCATCACAAAAGCGTTCTGCATCAGCTCGTGTGGGATAATACGGCGCACCTTTTCGCAGGTCTCGCGCTCTTTGCCGTTGGGGGTGTGGACCAGATACCAGCGAACGCGGCCGTGCTGGCTGTTGGTGGTGGCGCCGTTAAATGCGCCCGGCAGCTTCTCTTGGCGCCGTGCCGTCTGTTCCATGTTCTCGCCCCCTCTTTTGGATTTGCGATGCACGCAAATGCAAGGGCGTTTAGAACAGGCTTCTCGCTCGCAGCTAGGCGCAGTCGCAAAAGTACAGGTTTTTGTATCTTTCGACGTTGCTCATTATACGAGCAAACTGCTCACGTTTTCCCAGATTACACAAATTGCAGCGCGAACGGACACATCTCCATACGCCTCTACAAAAACCTGTACCTTTTTGCACAACAAAAAAGCCGCCCTAACCAGCGGCTTTTCTTCTATAGACAACAAAAAAGGCGACCGCCCGCGAGGACGATCGCCTTTGTTAATTCTTGTATGGTTTGTGCTAGGCGCGAGTCTTGATCTCCTCAGTCACCTTCGCAACGAACTCGTCAACGCTCATCGGGACGGTCTCGTTGGAGCGATCGCGAACGGAGATGTTGCCGGCCTCGACCTCCTTCTCGCCCAGGATGAGCATGTAGGGCACGCGGTCGATGCTGCGGGCCTCGCGGATCTTGTAGCCGATCTTCTCGTCGCGGTCGTCGCAGACCACGCGGATGCCGGCCTCCTCCAGCTTGGCGCACACCTCATGGGCGTAGTCGCGGCTCTTCTCAGAGACGGGAAGTGCCTTGACCTGCACGGGAGCCAGCCAGGTGGGGAACTTGCCCGCAAAGTGCTCAATCAGAATACCGATGAAACGCTCGATGGAGCCAAAGCATACGCGATGCAGCATGATGGGGCGCTTCTTGGTGCCGTCGGCGTCCACGTACTCCAAGTCAAAGTTGAGCGGCATCTGGAAGTCGAGCTGGACGGTGCCGCACTGCCAGGTACGGCCGAGCGAGTCCTCCAGGTGGAAGTCGATCTTGGGGCCGTAGAAGGCGCCGTCGCCCTCGTTGACCTCGTAGTCCATGCCCAGCTTCTCCAGAGCGGTGCGCAGGCCCTCCTCGGCGCGAGCCCAATCCTCGTCCGAACCCATGGAGTCCTCGGGGCGGGTGGAAAGCTCAACGTGGTACTTAAAGCCAAACTTCTGGTACACGGAGTCGATGAGGTTGACCACGCCCACGATCTCGTCGGTCAGCTGGTCGGGACGCACAAACAGATGGGCGTCGTCCTGATTAAAGCAGCGCACGCGGAACAGACCGTGCAGGGCGCCGCGCAGCTCGTGGCGGTGCACCAGACCAATCTCGCCGGCGCGAATGGGCAGCTCGCGGTAAGAGTGCGGCTTGGAGGCGTACACCAGCACGCCGCCCGGGCAGTTCATGGGCTTAATGCAGTACTCTTCGTCGTCGATGACGGTGGAGTACATGTTGTCCTTGTAGTGGTCCCAGTGGCCCGAGGTCTTCCACAGCTGCTTGTTCATGATGAGCGGCGTGGAGATCTCCACGTAGCCGGCCTTGTGGTGAATCTCGCGCCAGTAGTCCAGCAGCGTGTTCTTAAGAATCATGCCGTTGGGCAGGAAGAACGGGAAGCCGGGGGCCTCGTCGCGCATCATAAAGAGGTCCATCTCGCGGCCGATCTTGCGGTGGTCGCGCTTCTTGGCCTCCTCCAGCATGTGCATGTGCTCGTCGAGTTCTTCCTTGGTGGCAAAGGCGACGCCGTTGATGCGGGTGAGCATCTTGTTGTCCTTGTCGCCCTTCCAATAGGCGCCCGAGACGCCGGTGAGCTTAAAGGCCTTCAGCGCCTTGGTGTAGCAGATGTGGGGGCCGACGCACATGTCGATGTAGTCGCCCTGCTGGTAGAAGGTGATGCGGGCGTCGTCGTCCAGGTCGCCGATGTGCTCGACCTTGTACTTCTCGCCGCGCTCTTCCATAAGGGCGATGGCCTCGGCGCGGGGCTTCTCGTACACGGTGAACTTGAGGTTCTCCTTGACGATCTTTTTCATCTCGGCCTCGATCGCGGGGAAGTCGTCCTCGCTGATCTTGACGCCCTCGGGCAGGTCGACGTCGTAGTAGAAGCCGTTGTCGGTCGCAGGGCCGTAGGCAAAGTCGGCCTCGGGATAGAGGCGCTTGATGGCCTGCGCCATGATGTGCGCAGCAGAGTGGCGGATGACGTGCGTGACCTCGTCCTGCGGGAGCTCGGCCACCGAACCGTCATTGTAGAGTGCCTTCATGGGTATGTTTTCTCCTCTCGGATGCCTGATGCAAGTGCGTGCGATGCGCTCGGCGTTTTTGACTTGCATCATTATAGGCAGGTTGCCTTGGTATACAAGCGCCCGCCGCACCTTAATGGCACGGCGGGCGATTTTCTACGCATGCTTCATCGTGTGGGGCGGGGTGTGGGGCGCGCGCGGCTTGCGGCGTGCCCGTAGCTTGCGGCCGGCCCGGCGATGGATGCGTTACTGGATGCGAGTTCGGCAGTAAGGGCAGACCTTCCAGTGCGCATCGAGCGGGCGATGGCAGCTGGGGCAGACATTGCGAACCTGGGTATCGCACACCGGGCAGACGACGAAGTCCTTCTCGATGGGCGCGCCGCACTGTGGGCAGGTGCCGTACTGGGCAAGCTGGCGCTCGCGCAGAGCCATGTCCAGCTCCTGCTCCTCGCGGTCGGACGCGTAGGAGTGCGGGCGCAGGACCAGATAGGCGATGAGGCCTACAAACGGGATGAGGGCGATGATGCCCCATGCCACGTAGGCGCTGGCGCCGCGGCGGCGAGCGTCGATGAACACATAGACGACCGACAGCACATACAGGGCGATGATAAAGCCAACAAAGGCATAGACGACGCCCATAAGCTGCGGCGACATGAGCTCGGAGATGTACTTGGACATTGCGGGTACCTTTCGGAATATTAACATTTTCGGACAAGTTTACCACGGGGTTTGTTTATATGGGACCACGGCTAGGGGCGGGGCTGGCGCGGACACAAACATCTCAATCTGTAACAGGTGGAGGCGGAATCCGGGTCTAGATGTTACAGATCGAGACAAACGGATGACCCGCCAGACTAACGTCTCGATCTGTAACATCTGGAACCCAAATCCTAGTCTAACTGTTACAGATCGAGACGTAGAAAACCGTCCGAACCGAATATCTCAATCTGTAACAGTTACCCGGCAAATACAGTCCCAGATGTTACAGATTTAGACAAACCATTCTCTCCCCGACTTAAATCTCGAACTGTAACATCTGGAACCCAAAAACAGTTCTTACTGTTACAAATCGAGACGAACGTGTGCCTGTGGACGCAGCATCTCAATCTGTAACAGGTAACGGCGACGACCGCGATGTTTGGTGGGAAGATCTCGCGGTCTAACGTGGCCGGCATCCGTGCTGGGCCGGACCTCGCCTGCCGTTGGCGGGTGTTGCGGGGCAGTTCGCCGCATTGCCGCCGCGCTGGGGGTGTGCAGACCGTAGGATAGTCCTATTGACAGCCTGTCAACTTGTCTGGGAGGCACTGTGACGGAAACGTTTGATATCGCGATTGTGGGCGCGGGCATCACCGGGTGCGCCATCGCGAGGCAGCTCGCGCGCTATGACCTGTCCATTTGTGTGGTCGAGGCGGCCAACGATATCGCACTGGGCGCATCGAAGGCCAACGGCGGTCTGGTGCACGCCGGCTACGATCCGGCCCCTGGCACCGTAAAGGCGCAGGTCAACGCCCGTGGCTGCGAGTTGTACGGTGCGTGGGCGCAGGAGCTGGGCTTTCTGTTCTGCCGCACCGGGTCGATGGTGTTGGGCTTTAACGACGAGGACCGCGCGCAGCTGGAGAAGCTGCGGTGCAACGGCCATGCCAACGGCGTGCCCGAGCTGTCAATCGTCGGACCCAACCGCATCCACGAATTAGAGCCGCGGGCCAGTGCCGAGGCGACGTGCGCGCTGTGGTGTCCCTCCACTGGCTTTGTGGATCCGTTTGAGGTCGCCATTGCCGCGCTGGAGAACGCCGTCGCCAACGGGGTGACGTTTATGCGCTCCGCACCGGTGGAAGCGATTGAGGTTGCTGGCAGCGAGGCTACCGACGGGGCTGCGCGCTTTACGCTGGCGACGCCCGCCGGAGACGTGCGCTGCCGCTATCTGATCAACGCCGCGGGCAACGGTGCCGCGGACATCTCGCATATGGTTGGCGCCGAGGAGTTCCAGATGGTCTGGCGTCAGGGCAACATCGTGGTGCTGGACAAGGAACCGCGCACGCTCATGCCGCTCTACCCGGTGCCGACGCCGATTTCGAAGGGCGTTATTGTCACGGGCACCGTGCACAGCAACACAGTGATAACCGCCACGGCTGCCGTGCGCGAGCCGGGTGACACGCAGACCTATGCAAGCGATGTGAACGCGCTGCTGACCGGCGCGCGCAAGCTGGTGCCCGATCTGGACACGCGCCGCGTGGTGCGCGCATTTGCCGGCGGGCGTCCGGTCATTCAGGGAACGAACGACTTCTTTATTGGACAGTCGGCCGTGGTGCCGGGGCTGTTCCAGGCGGCGGGTATTCAGTCACCGGGTGTGGCAAGCGCGCCGGCCATTGCCGAGCGCATGGAGCACGTGATGCGCGAGGCGGGCGTTGCCCTGCATGAACGGGACGATTGGGACCCGATTCGCCGCGCGCCGGACGACTTTGACCGTGCGCCGCTTGCGCGCAAGGAAGAGCTCATCGAGTCCGACCCTGCGTGGGGGCAGATCGTTTGCCGCTGCGAGACGGTGCCCGAAGCCGAGATTGTGGCCGCGATCCGACGCCAGCCGGGCGCGGTTTCGGTCGAAGGCGTCAAACGCCGCTGTCGCGCCGGCATGGGTCGGTGCCAAAGCGGCTTTTGCCAGAGCCGTGTGGTGGCGATCCTGGCGCGCGAGCTGGGCTGCGACCCCAGCGAAGTACTGTTAGAGGATGCCGGTTCTTGGCTGGTCGAGGGTCCTTTGAAGGGGGTGCGCTAGGATGGCGGAGTTCAAATCGAGCGCGATTAATAGCGATGCCGTTGAGGCCGTGGCAACGCAAGCGTTCGACGTGGTCGTCATCGGTGGCGGCCCCGCCGGCATGGCGGCCGCGCTGGCTGCGCATAAGGCCGGAGCGCGCGTGGCCATCGTGGAGCGCGAGCAACACCTGGGCGGAATCCTCCGCCAGTGTATCCACCCCGGCTTTGGCCTGTCGCACTTTAAACAGGAGCTCACTGGCCCCGAGTATGCACAGCGTTTTATCGACCAAGTGCGCGCGACCGACATTGAGCTGTTCTTGGACAGCATGGTGCTTGGAATTGATTCGGGCGCGTCCACGGAAGACGCCTCACTCCACACCGTCACGCTCATGAATCCCTCCGGTATGCTGCAGCTCACCGGGCGCGCGATTGTCCTTGCCATGGGTTGCCGCGAGCGCACCCGCAGCGAGATCAAGATCCCCGGCAGTCGTCCCGCCGGCGTGTTTACGGCCGGCCTGGCGCAGCGATACATCAATATCGAGAACCTCAAACCCGGCTCGCGCGCCGTCATTTTGGGTTCGGGCGATATCGGGCTGATCATGGCACGTCGCTGCACGCTCGAGGGGATTTCGGTCGAGGGCGTGTACGAGCTCATGCCATACGCTAACGGCCTGCGCCGCAACGTCAAGAACTGTCTGGACGACTTTGGCATTCCGCTGCACCTGTCCACCACTGTGACGCGTGTGATCGGGCACGACCGCGTGGAGGCCGTCGAGGTGAGTCAGGTCGACGAGCACCTGGCGCCCATTCCGGGTACCGAGCGCATTGTTCCGTGCGACACACTGCTGCTTTCGGTGGGTCTGATTCCCGAGAACGAGCTTTCGGTTGCCGCGGGTGTAGAGCTTGACCCGCGCACGCGCGGCGCCGTGGTGGATCAGAGCCTGCAGACGGGCGTGCCGGGCATCTTTGCCTGCGGCAACGTGCTGCACGTGCACGACCTGGCAGACAATGTGACGACTGAGTCCGAGAGGGCTGGCGCAGCTGCAGCGGCGTACGCGCTGGAAACCGGCGCGGGCCTCGTTCCGGACTGCGAGCTCACCGTCTCCCCTGCCGGCATTGCGGGATACGCGCTGCCGGGACGCATTACGGCCGCGGCGCTCACCAAGCTCAACTTCCGCGTGCGCCGACCAGTCGACGCCGCCCGCGTGCGCATTCTGGCAGGCGACGAAGAACTGTTCGCCGGCAAGGTCCGCCCGTTTAAACCGAGCGTTATGGAAAGCTTCCCGCTGCCGGCAAAGGCGATTCAGCGCGCACTCGACCTGGGTGCCAGCGGGATTGTCCTGTCCGTCGATCCCGTTGAGGAGGCATAGCTCATGAGCAAGAATGCGACCGAGACCTTGCAGTTCAACTGCACCACCTGCCCATCCGAGTGCCTCCTAACCGTAGAGGTGGAGCGCGACGCAAATGGCGCCGTGGTGGAAGTTCGCTCCGTGACCGGCAACAACTGCCCGCGCGGCGATAAGTTCGCACATCAGGAGCTCACCTGCCCCATGCGCGTGCTCACCACCACCGTTGCCGTATCCGGCGGCGATGAGGCTCTGCTGCCCGTGCGCACCGCCGATGCCATCCCGCTGGCACTCCACGCCCAAGCCATGAACCTCATCCGTGGCCTAGTCGTCAACGCCCCCATCCGCATGGGCGACGTCGTGCTGGAGAACCTCCTCAACACCAGCATCGACCTCGTCGCCAGCATGGATATCGACCGAGTCTAAGTAACTAATTAGGGACGGGCTCTTTAAGCTACCCTGCCATCCACCCTGCCCTCCTCAGTTGCGGTGGAATAGTTCCTGATTTCCGCCAAAACCCCGGCATCCAGGAACTATTCCACCGCAACTATCCTTGGAATTGGTATTTAGCTTGTGCCTACTTTAGTGCCATTTCAAAACTATGCCGGATTACGGGGCTGATTCGGAGACCCCCATCCATACCGGCAATTTTCGATTTTTGATAAGCCGTCTACCTGCGGTTTTAATTTCGCGATTCTTCTCATGGTCAAGTAATACAGGTCCAGCCCCGTAATCCACCATACTTTTGAAACCAGCCCATTTGGAACGGCCCTCTTATGACTACTTTTGCCCGATCATTCTGCATGTTGGACACAGCTATAATAGCCCCGTCGCAAATTGACTACCCTGGCATTGGGGATACCATGGTGGCACCCTAGCGAAAGGATGTTTCATGGCACATGTCGATGAACGGCGCGTGGCGCGCGTGCTCGATGCGCTCGAGGCTCAGCACCCCGGCGCACAGCTGCTCGTAAACGACCCGTGGTCGATCTATTACCTGACCGGCTTTTATGCCGATATGTTCGAGCGTTTTTGCGGTGTGCTGCTCGCGCGCGATGACGAGCCCGTAATCTTGGTCAACGCCCTGCATCAGCTGCCCGAGTACGACAATGCCCGCGTCGCCTACCACACCGATACCGATATCGTGGCCGACGCCATCGCTCGCGAGATCGATCCGATCAAGCCGCTCGGCATCGATACCGTCATGCGCTCCGGCTTTTTGATGCCGCTCATGGAGCGCCACACCGCCAGCGAGTTTTTCCTGGGCGACTTTGCCGTCACCGCCGCGCGCACCCACAAGGATGCCGCCGAGCAGGAGCTCATGCGCGTGTCCTCGGCCGCTAACGACGCCGTGATGGCCGACGCGATCAAGCTCGTTCACGAGGGCGTGACGGAGCGCGAGATTGCCGACCAGATGCTTGGTCTGTATCGCAAGCACGACTGCGAGGGCTTCAGCTTTCCGCCGATCGTGAGCTTTGGCGCCAACGCCGGCGACCCGCACCACGAGCCCGACGACACCGTACTCAAGCGCGGCGACGTAGTGCTGTTCGATATTGGTGGACGCCGCCGCAGCTACTGCTCGGATATGACGCGCACGTTCTTTTGGGGCGAGCCAGACGAAGAGACGGCGCGCATCTACGATATCGTGCGCCGCGCCAACGAGGCCGCCGAGGCTCTCATCGCACCGGGCGTGCGCATGTGCGACCTGGACCGTGCCGCGCGCGACGTGATTGAGGACGCTGGCTACGGAAAGTACTTTACGCATCGCCTGGGTCACTCGATCGGTCTGCAGGACCATGAACCGGGCGACGTCTCGCTGGTCAACGAGCAGGTCGTAGAGCCAGGCATGACGTTCTCCATCGAACCGGGCATCTATCTCCCCGGCCGCACCGGCGTCCGCATTGAGGACCTGGCCCTTGTGACCGAGAACGGCGTCGAGATTCTCAACGCCTACCCCCACGATCCGGTCCGCCTAGACTAGCCAATGTGCCAAAGGGACAGCCCCGTTGACACATTCCGTTAACGTCGCACCACGAAAACGGGCTATCTACTACGTTTAACCCGCATGGGTCGACCATGCAGGTCTTTTTTGAAAAATGGCGAGCCCTTTACCTGCGGTTTTAATTTCACAATGCCCCGCGTGGTCGAGGGTAGTCGGTAAAACGTAGTAGATAGGCCCATTTCGTGGCGAGCAAGTCAACTCGAGGCGCAGGGTAGTCAAAATTGCCCCGTCCCAAATTGACTACTTTTAAGTTGCGGTGATATACGGACTGTTTGAGGCTCCTGGCTTGTAAAACAGTCCGCATTTCACCGCAACCGCTGAGGGGATGGGTTAGCGCAGCAGGCCGGCTACTTCGCCGGCTAGGGTGATGGTGCCGGCTGCTACGAAGGGCTCGCCTGCGGCATCGAAGGCAGCGAGGGCCTCGGACACGCTCGGGTATACGCCCGCGAGCTTATCGGCACCCACCAGGGCAGCGAGCTCCTCTGCCGGCAGGGCGCGATCGGAATCGGTCTGGGTCACGACCACGCGGGGGAACGCCGGAACCAGAACGTCAACGATACCCGCCACGTCCTTATCGGCCAGCGCGGCACACAGCAGCACGGGGCGGTTCTCCACGCACGGATCGATCTCGTCCAGCGCGCTCACAAAGTTCTCGCAGCTCTGGGGGTTATGACAGGCGTCGATCAGCTTGAGCGGATCGGTTCCCAGCACATCAAAGCGACCAGGCGTGGGACAGCCCATAAGCGACGCATCGAGCTTGTCATGATCGAGCTCGCGACCCAGATACCCCTCGCACAGCATGATCGCACACGCGGCATTCTGCGGCTGATACGCCGGCTTGACCATGCTCGACGTATAGATGGCACGCGGCGTGGTGCAGCTGAACTCCACCGTGTCGCCCACATGTGCCGGCACCTTGGTCGTGGCATGGTTCACCACCAGCGGCACTATGCCGCACTCGCGACAACGTGCATCCATCACGCGCTGAACGCTCGCCTCGTGCGTGCCCTCGCCCAGCACAACCAGGCGTCCGGGCTTAATGACCGCAGCCTTCTCCCCCGCAATGGCCTCGAGCGTATCGCCCAAAATGCGTGTGTGGTCGAGTCCAATGCCCGTAATGGCAACGGCGACGGGATCGGTCGCGCTCGTGGCGTCCCAACGACCGCCCATGCCAACCTCGAGCACGGCAACATCCACCGCGGCCTCGGCAAACACCACAAGCGCAGCGGCCGTCAGCAGGTCAAACGGCGTGATGGTATAGGCACGCTCCCCCGCCGCCACACGACGGGCATTCACGCGATGTCCCGCCTCAACAGCGGCAGAAACACCACGGGCAAACGCCTCGTCGCTTACGACGCACCCATCGACCTCCATACGCTCGGGATAGCGCACCAGCTGCGGCGACGTATACAGCGCGGTCCTGAGCCCCTCGCCTCGAAGGATAGCAGCCGAAAAACGCGTAGTCGAAGTCTTGCCATTGGTACCGGCAACCTGAATGCAATCAAAATACTCATCCGGACGTCCCAGCTCATCAAGCATATCGACAACCGTCTCGAGCAGAGGACCAGCATCCCCAGAAATCCGCCCCGTATCAGCAGCAAGCCCAACAGCCTCATCAAACGAAAGCAAATCAAACTCAAAAGGAACGGTATACAAGCCAGAACGCTTAGGCATTTTTAGAACCGCCATTCATAGAAAAATAAAACAGTATAGGTTGAGGATAGTCAGCGAAAACGCCTCTGATGAGCCAAGGTGCCGTGAAACAAGGGCGCATAGGGCTTATGCCCATGCGCCCGAAGTTGAACGGCAGATTGGCCATCAGAGGCGTTTGCAGCGTCGAGTCAGCCGCCGTTCGTTAGAACGGCGGAATAGGTGTCCGCAGTAGCGAGCAAAGCGTCGGGACGCGTCCCCGAGTAAACCTTACGAGAAGTCAGCAACCTGAGCAGTCAGCGCCGCCAGGATCTCCTTGAGCTCAGCTGCACGGTCCCTCTTCTTCTGCACCACCGCAGGCGCGGCCTTAGCCACAAAGCCCTCGTTGGCGAGCGTCTTCTCGCAGCCGGCGAGCTCCTTCTGAGCAGCGGCAATCTCCTTCTCCAGGCGCGCCTTCTCGGCCGAAAGGTCAACCTTGCCCTCGAGCACCACAAAGACCTCGACGCCGCTATCGACCACGGCAATGCTCGCGGCCGGCTTCTCAACATCGGTACCCATGACCAGCGAGGCGGTGTTCGCCAGCGGCTCAATAGTCGAGCGCAGGCTCTCGAGCTTCTCGATGTCCTCGGCACCGGCGCGCACGACCACGTCGAGCTCGGCCTTGGGGCTCAAGCGATAACGCGAACGCGTGGCGCGGGCGGCAGACACGACGGTACGGCACAGCTCAAATGCGCGCTCGGCGTCCTCGTCAACATACTTGGCGTAGTCGGCGGGCTCGGGCCACTTGGCGATCATGAGCGCCTCGGCGCGGTCAACGTTGCCCTCGGCGTCCAGGTCGAGCACGCTCGCCGGCATGTTGTCCCAAATCTCCTCGGTGACAAACGGCATAAGCGGGTGCATCAGGCGAATGGAGGTGTCGAGCACAAAGATCAGGTTGCGCTGCGCCTGCAGACGGCCCTCGCCCTTCAGACGGGCCTTGGTGACCTCGACGTACCAGTCGCAGACCTCGTTCCAGAAGAACTGCTGCACGCCGCGGGCCATGTCGCCAAAGGTGTAGTTCTCAATACCCTCGGTGACCATCTTCACGGCCTTGGCCAGGCGGCTGAACATCCAGGCGTCAGCCGGCGTCTCCACGACGGGCTCGCCGGGCGTGTATCCCTCCATGTTCATGAGCAGGAAGCGGCTGGCGTTCCAGATCTTGGTCACAAAGCTCTTGGCCTGGTCGGTACGCGGGCTATCGATAAGCAGCTTGGTCTTCTTGTCGATGTTCGCGTCGAACTTGACGTCCTGGTTATTGGTGCACAGCGTCAGCAGGTTATAGCGCATGGCGTCGGCGCCGTACATGCCAATGAGGTCCATGGGGTCAACGCCGTTGCCCTTGGACTTGGACATGCGGCTGCCGTCCTTGGCAAGGATCGTCGGGTAGATGACGACGTCCTTAAACGGAACCTCGTCCAGAAAGTACAGCGAGCTCATAACCATGCGGGCGACCCACAGCGCGATGATGTCGCGCGCGGTGACGAGCGCCGTCGTGGGGTGATGGCCCTCGAGCAGCTCCGGCTTTTGCGGCCAGCCCTGCGTGGCGAAGGTCCACAGCTGCGAGCTGAACCAGGTGTCAAGCACGTTCTCGTCCTGATGCACGTGATGGCCGCCGCACTTGGGGCACACGTCGGTGTCCTCGGTCAGAGCGTCCTCCCAGCCGCAGTCCTCGCAGTAGAACACGGGGATGCGGTGGCCCCACCACAGCTGGCGGCTGATGCACCAGTCCTTGAGGTTCTCCATCCAGGTGGTGTAGGTCTGCGTCCAGCGCGCGGGGTGGAAGGTGACCATGCCGGAGTTTACGGCGTCGAGCGCCGGCCCCTTGAGCTTGTCGACGGCGACGAACCACTGCTCGGACAGCCACGGCTCCAGGGCGGAGTCGCAACGGTAGCAGTGCATGACGGAGTGATCATGCTCCTCGACGTGGTCGAGCAGGCCATGCTCCTCGAACCACTTGATGACGGCCTCGCGGCACTCGTCGCGGTTCATGCCGGTGAACTCGCCGTAGCCCTCGACGACCACCGCGTGCTCGTCGAAGATGTTGATCTGCGGCAGGTCGTGGGCCTGACCCATGGCGTAGTCGTTGGGGTCGTGGGCCGGGGTGACCTTGACAAAGCCGGAACCGAAGTTGGCGTCGACATGCCAATCCTCAAAGATGGGGATCTCGCGGTCGACGATGGGGAGCTTGACGGTCTTACCCACAAAGGCGGCCTTCTCGGGGTCCTTCGGGGAGACGGCAACGCCCGTATCGCCGAGCATGGTCTCGGGGCGCGTGGTGGCGACGACGATGTAGTCCTGGCCGTTAACCGGCTCGGTCAGCGGGTAGCGCAGGTGCCACAGGTGGCCCTTCTCGTCCTTATACTCGGCCTCGTCATCCGAGATGGCGGTGGTGCAGTTGGGGCACCAGTTGACGATGCGCTTGCCGCGGTAGATCAGGCCGTCGTGGTACCAATCGCAGAACACCTTGCGCACGGCCTGTGCGTAGTCCTCGTCCATGGTAAAGCGCTCGTTATCGAAGTCGACGGAGCAGCCCATGCGCTTGATCTGCTCGACAATGATGCCGCCGTACTCGTGGGTCCAATCCCAGCAGGCGTCGACAAACTTATCGCGGCCGATCTCCAGGCGGCTGATGCCCTCACTCTTGAGCTTCTTGTCGACCTTAGTCTGCGTGGCGATACCGGCGTGGTCGGTACCCAGCACCCAGCGCGTGGACTTGCCGCGCATGCGGGCCATACGAATGATGGCGTCCTGGATGGAGTCATCGGTGGCGTGACCCATGTGGAGCTTGCCGGTCACGTTGGGAGGCGGAATGGTGACGGTGCAGTCGCCCACGCCCTCACGGCGCTTGTAGTAGCCGCCGTCGAGCCACTTCTGCAGGATCGCCGGCTCGTTGGTCGACGGATCGTAGTTCTTGGGCATCTCTTCCATATATCTCTCCCTTGCCCATCGGGGAGGAATGTAGGCCCGATTTTCGCTCGGTCAAGTCCTGGCTCGCTCGAAGACCACATTAAGTGGTCTTCGGCTCGTGCGGAATCTACGAAAATCGGGCCTACATTCCTCCCCTTAGGTATCGATTACTTCAGTCTGATATGACTTCGCTGAGGCTTAAACAAACACACAGAATAACACAGGTAGTTGGGTGTTTTGCGTATATATAAAATAGCCTCCGACCGTGGATGGTCGGAGGCTATTTGCAAGCACGTTTTTGGCTGGTTTACCCGTAGATGCGTTGGGGCTGTTCTTCGCCCTTTACGGAGGCTTCGGTCACGATGACCTTAGAAACACCTTCCTCGCTGGGGAGGTCGAACATCGTCTGCTGCAGCACATCCTCGCAAATGGAACGCAGGCCGCGGGCGCCGGTCTTGCGGGCGAGCGCCATGCGGGCGATCTCGTGCAGGGCCGCGTCCTCAAACTCAAGATCGACATCCTCGAGCTGGAACATCTTGCGGTACTGACGCACCACAGCGTTCTTGGGCTCGGTCAGAATCGAGACCAGGTCGTCCTCGTCGAGCGCCTGCGTCTGGGTGACGACGGGCGTACGTCCCACAAACTCGGGGATCATGCCAAAGGCGTTGAGGTCCTGCGGGAGCACCTGACGCAGCAGGTCGTTCTCGTCGACCGAGGTGGGGCCAGCGATCTCGGAGTTAAAGCCCACGCCCTTGTTGCCCACGCGGTCGGCGATGATCTTGTCCAGACCCACAAAGGCACCGCCGCAGATAAACAGGATGTTAGTCGTGTCGATCTGCAGCAGCTCCTGCTGGGGATGCTTGCGGCCACCGGTAGGCGGAACGCTGGCCACCGTGCCCTCAAGAATCTTAAGCAGCGCCTGCTGCACACCCTCGCCCGAGACATCGCGGGTAATGGAAAGGTTCTCGGCCTTGCGGGCAATCTTGTCAATCTCGTCCACGTAGATAATGCCTACCTGAGCGCGCTCAATGTCGCCATCGGCAGCATTGATGAGCTTGAGCAGGATGTTCTCCACGTCCTCGCCAACGTAACCAGCCTCGGTGAGCGCGGTGGCATCGGCGATGGCAAACGGCACCTCGAGGATGCGCGCGAGCGTCTGGGCCAGCAGCGTCTTGCCGGTACCGGTGGGACCGAGCAGCAGGATGTTGGACTTGGCGAGCTCCACCTCGTCCATGTCATCGTCAAGCTGCGAGTCCAAACCGTCGTCAAAGGCCGAAAGCGCAGCACCGCCCTCGATGACGCGGCGGTAATGGTTGTACACGGCAACCGACATGGCGCGCTTGGCGTCCTCTTGGCCCATGACATAAGCCGAAAGCTCGTCATAGATCTCGTGCGGCGTCGGCACGTGCGTGATGACCTGGCGGTCGTCCTCGAGCTCAAAGCCCTCGGCCTCGGGGTCCACGGCGGGCTGCCCAGCAGCCTGGCCGTGATCGTTGAGGAAGCCCGGCAGCTTGCCGTTGCGGGCAGCGTCCATAAAGTCCGAAGCCAGCGACTCCTCCAAGATCTCAGAGCAAGCGGCGACGCACTCGTCACAGATAAAGATGTTGGTCGGACCCTTTACAAGGCGACGAACCTGGCCCTGCTCTTTTCCGCAGAAGGAGCAGCGGATGGGGTTGCCGTTCTCGTCAAAGTTGTCCTGCATGTTTCCTGCCATCCTAGGCGTCCTTCGCGGCGAGGTCGCGCGAGGTAACGATACGGTCGATCAGGCCGTAGTCGAGGGCCTCGGCAGCGGTCAGGTAGTTGTCGCGCTCGGTATCGGCCTGGACCTTCTCGATGGGCTGGCCCGAGGCGTCGGACAGGATCTGGTTGAGCTCGCGACGGGTCTTCTTGATCTCCTCGGCAACGATCTCGATCTCGGTCTGCTGGCCCTGGGCACCGCCGCTGGGCTGGTGAATCATGACCTTGGAGTGCGGCAGGCAGAAGCGCTTGCCCTTGGCGCCAGCCGAAAGCAGCACGGCGGCCATGGACGCAGCCATACCGACGCAGATGGTGGAGACCTGCGGCTTGATAAAGTTCATGGTGTCCAGAATCGCCAGGCCGGAGTAAACCTCGCCGCCGGGCGAATTGATGTAGAGCGAGATATCCTTCTCGGCATCCTGGCTTTCAAGATGCAGCAGCTGGGCAACGACCAGATTGGCGCTGACGGAGTTGATCTCCTCGCCCAAGAAGATGATGCGGTCGTTGAGCAGGCGCGAATAGATATCGTAGCTGCGCTCGCCGCGCGGCGTCTGCTCGATAACGTATGGCACGAGGGCGGAATCGAACTTAGCGATCATACGCATCTCCATTTCTCTTACGGACCAATAGTGGTTCTAGATAAACGTACGGTGCCCGCATGCTATGCATTGGCTGGCACCGTACGAAGCAACCGGATAACCGGTGTATAACTTTACCCCATCACGGGCACATGCATGCGCTCGCGGGCAAGGTGGCGAGAATTACTCGGCGTCCTTGGCGGTCTCGTCGACCTCGGTCACCTTGGCGTTCTCGACCAGGTGGTCGACGGCCTTGGAGCGACGGATGGACTCGCGGACGGCAGGCATGCGGCCATCGGCGATAAACTCGGCCTTGGAAGCCTCGACGTCCTTGACGCCGGCCTTCTCGAACTCGGCGTTAATGTCGTCCTCGGTGACCTCGATCTTGAGCTCACGGGCGAGGGCGTCGAGCGCCAGGGACTCGCGGGCAACGTCGTTGGCCTGCTTGTGCAGGTCGCCGACGAACTGCTCCATGGTCAGGCCGGAAGCCGGCAGCCAGGTGTCGAGGGTCATGCCGCGGGCAGCGAGGTTGGACAGGAAGTTCTGGCCAAGCTCCTCAAAGACGGACTGCTCGTAGTCAGCGTCCATCTCGTCGAGCTGCAGACGCTCAGCGAGAGCGGCGACGCAACGGTTCTCCTTCTCGGCCGGGAGGCGGGAAGCCTTGTCCTGCTCGATCTCGAGCTTGATGGCGTCGCGCATAGCGTCGATGCTGTCGAAGCCAAAGTCAGACTTGACGAGCTCGTCGGTGAGCTCGGGGGTGTTGCGGACCTTGATGCCCTTGACGGTGACCTCGACGGTGTGGGTCTCGGCCTCCTCGCCCTCCTCGACCTCGTCGGTCCAGGTGACAGTCTTGACGTCGTCAACGTTGGCGCCGATCAGAGCCTCGTTGAACTCAGCAGGGTTGCTGTCGCTACCGGCGATGAGCATGCGGCCCTCGGCGGCGAAGTTGTCGGCGTTCTCGACGGCCTTGAGGTCGACGGTCACATAGTCGTCAGCCTCGACGGCGCGACCCTCGACGTCCTCGAAGGTAGCACGGTAGTTGAGGAGCATCTCGACCTGGTTGTTGATCTCGGACTCGGTGACCTCCGCGGGAGGCATCTCGATCTCGACGGCGTCGAAGGAGGAGAGCTCGGCAGCAGGACGCAAGGAGAACTCGACGGTGTAGGTGTAGTCCTCGTGATCCTTGGCGAGGTCGAGCTCCTTGTAGTCACCATTCTTGGTGGGGACGATGTCCAGCTCGTTGAGGACGGCGGGCTCGTTGGCGGCGATCAGGTCGTTGGTGGCCTGAGCGAGGGTAGCCTCGGCGCCAAGAGCGGAGTCGATGACCGGACGGGGAGCCTTGCCGGCGCGGAAGCCCGGGAAGCGGTACTTCTTGGCGGTGTCCTTGTAGGCCTTCTTGATCGCGGCGTCGACGTCGGCGGCCGGGATGGTGACCGTAGCGGTGAGCTTGGCGTCCTTGACGTCAGAAGCGGTGATGTTCAACACGTTCCTCCTCATACTGCCCAGCTTATCTGAGGTGCTGGTACCTTTATGCAACAAAGTGTCGCGACGGCCAGGGCCGACGCAGATGCGTTGGTGCGGGCGAAAGGACTCGAACCTTCACGGGAATCCCACCAGAACCTAAATCTGGCGCGTCTACCAATTCCGCCACGCCCGCATGAGCGCACAGACTAGGAATGATAGCAGATACGAACGGCAAGCGCACGCACACCTTTTACAGGCTCACGACCTCACCACGAGTGCAAAAGGCGGGACGAGTTGCCCCGCCCCGCCCATTACGACTTGTTCGCTGCCCCGCTACTCCCCCAGCAGGGCCTTCTCGGGCGTGATCGGCAGCGATCGAACCTGGTGGCCGGTGGCGTGCGCCACGGCCGAGGCCACGGCGGCGAGCGGCGTGTTGATGACAACCTCGCCGATCGACTTGGCGCCAAACGGGCCCGTCGGCTCGTAGCTCGGCTCAAAGGCCACGCGAATGCTGCCGATATCCAGACGCGTGGGCAGCTTGTAGCTCATAAAGTTGCCGGTGCGCAGGCGGCCGCGGTCGTCGTGCTCGACGATCTCGTAGAGCGCGTGACCGATACCCTGGGCAATGCCGCCCTCGGCCTGGACGCGCGCGAGCGCCTCGTTGATCACGGTACCGCAGTCCACAGCCGCCGCGTAGTCCACCACGGTCACCTTGCCGGTGGCCTTGTCGACCTCGACCTCGGCAATGCCGGCCATAAACGGCGGAGGCGAAACGGGCAGGCAGGCAGAGGCATGCGAGGTGAGCGCGTCGCCGCCCGCGATGTTCTTGACGCACAGGTTGGCAAAGTCGCGCAGCGTGAGGTAGCGGTTCTGCTCGCGCGCGGCACGCTCGTCGGACAGGCGCACGTACTGACCATCAAAGACCACATCGGCTGCGTCCACGTCCCACATCTGGGCGGCCTTGGCGCAGATCTTCTCGCGCAGCTCGGTCGCGGCGTTCTTGGCTGCCAGACCCGTCACGTACGTGCCCGAGCTCGCGTACGAGCCGGCGTCGAACGGCGACACGTCGGTGTCCACGCCGCGCACCACAATGAGTGAGCTTTCAACGCCCAGCTCCTCGGCGGCAATCTGCGCCAGGATCGTATCGACGCCCATGCCGTTATCGGTGGCGCCGGTGCCGATGGAAATGAAGCCGTCCTCTTCCAGGCGCATGTCGATGCCGGCGATATCCACGTTGGAAATGCCCGAGCCCTGCATGGTGAGCGCACAGCCCAGAGCGCGCACGCGGTCGCCCAGGTCGACGGCCAGCGGCTTGTCGCGCCAACCGATCATGTCCATCGCGCGCAGCAGGCAGCGGTCGAGCGCGCAGGCGTTGAGCTTCTCGTTGTAGTACTGCGGCATGATCTCGCCCTCGCGCACGATGTTCTTAAGGCGCAGGTCGGCGGGGTCCATGTGCAGCATGTCGGCGAGCTCGTTGACGGCGCTCTCCACGGCAAACTGGCCCTGGGTGGCACCGTAGCCACGATACGCGCCGCCGCGATTGGTATTGGTGTAGACGGCGTCCCAGCTAAAGCGGCTCGCCTTCACGTGGTTGTAGATGGGCAGGCTCTTGTGGCCCGAAAGCCCGATCGTCGTGGTGGCGTGCTCGCCATACGCACCGGCGTTGGACAGCGTATGCAGGTCGATGGCCGTGATGGTGCCGTCGTTCATGGCGCCCAGCTTAACGGTCATCTGCATCTGGTGACGCGAGTTGCCCGCGGTGATGGTCTCCTCGCGGGTGTAGCAGCAGTAGCTCGGACGGCCGGTCTGCTGGGTAACGAACGCCACGAAGATCTCGCAGCAGCCCGTCTGCTTGGAGCCAAAGCCGCCGCCGATGCGCGGCTTAATGACCTGCACCTGCGACTGCGGAATGTCGAGCGACTGCGCGACCATGCGGCGCACGTGAAAGGGCACCTGCGTGGAGGTGGTCACCGAGATGCGGCCGAACGCGTCGGTCGTCGCGAAGGCGCGGAAGGTCTCCATGGGCGCGGTCTGCGTGGCCTGGCTGGTGTAGGTGCGCTCAAAGACGATGTCGCTCTGGGCGAAGGCCTCGTCCAGGTCGCCAAAATCGCTGGCACCGCTGCACACCAGGTTGCGCGGGACATCGCCGCCCTGCGGGAACATAAAGGTCACGTCGCCCTCGGGGTGGACCACGATGTCGTTATCGAGTGCCTTGGTAAAGTCCAGCAGGGGCTCGAGCACCTCGTAGTCGACCTTGATGAGCTTGAGTGCCTTGTCGGCAGCCTCCTCGGTCTCGGCAGCGACGATCGCCACCTCCTCGTTTTGGTAACGGACGAGGTTCTCGAGGATCAGGCGGTCGTAGGGACTCGGCTGCGGATAGCTCTGACCGGCGATAGTAAAGCGGCGCTTGGGCACGTCCTCGTAGGTGTAGACGCCCACGACGCCGGGCACCTTCAGGGCGCGCGACGTATCGATGGAGCGGATCTTGGCGCGGGCATAGGGGCTGCGCTTGAGTTTGACGATCAGGGCGCCGGCGGGCACCATATCGCCCGTGTAGACGGGACGGCCCTCGAGCAGCGCCTTCGAGTCCTTCTTGGGCTGCTTGTGGGTAATCTGCTTGTACGCGACGCCGTCGCTGCTGGTGTCGTTGACGGGCAGCTCGGGCATCTCAAAGCCCACCTGCACGCCGGACTCGTTGAGAAAGCGGACGATGGCGCGCAGCTGGCTCTCGTAGCCGCTGCAGCGGCAGAGGTTGCCGGCCAGCTGGCGCGAGAGCTCCTCGCGCGTGGCGACGAGGCTCGGGTCCTCCTTGGCAGCGCGGGCGAGCGCCAGCACGTTCATGATGAGGCCGGGGGCGCAAAAACCGCACTGCTCGGCGCCTTCGGCAGCCATCGCGCGGGCAAGCGCCTCGGACTCGGCCTTGAGACCCTCGAGCGTGGTGATGGTGTGGCCCTCAACGCGGGCGGCGGGAACCGAGCAGCTCAGCACCGGGTCGCCGTCGAGCCACACCGTGCACAGGCCGCAGTTGGTGGTCTCGCAGGCGCAGCGCACCGACGCACAGCCCTGCTCGCGCAGCAGCGCAAAGAGCATAGTGTCGGGGGCAATCTGAACCTTGACCTTACGGCCGTTGAGCGTAAAGGAAAGATCGATGAGTTTGGTAGCCATTAGCGCACCTCGCTAGAATCGACGCCGGGCACGCGGCGGCAGGAATACTCGTCCGTGGCAAACTTAGGAATCTGCACGGTCTCGAGCTCGCGGGCAAGCGCGGCAGAAAGCTCGATGCCGGCGGCACGACGCACGGCCTGGACGGCGAGCGGTGCCGAGATGCGACGGCGGTACTCGACCGAGCCCCACAGGTTGGTTCCGTAGCTCAGGGCACGCACGGATGCAGCAAGGGCGCGAAGCTCGTCCTCGGAAGGCTGCTCGCTGGAAAGGCCACATGCCTCGCCCTGCAGCAAGGTAGTGCGCAGCGGGCGGGCGCCCACGGTGACGTGCCAGCTGTTGTCCCACCAGGCGGCGGTGACGTTTAAGGAGGGGAAGTCGGTCGCGGCCTTGCGCACGGCCTCATAGCTCGCGCGGTAATCGTGCTTGACGACCACGACATGCTCGATCACGTCACGTACGTAGCCCATGTCCACGAACTCCGCGAGCGGCACGCGACCGGCGCCCGTCAGCTCAACATAGGAATCGAGCGCCAGGAAAGCCGAGAGCACGTCCGAGAAGCCAAAGCGGCCGTAGATGCTGCCGCCCACCGTAGCGGTATTGCGCAGCTGCACACCCACGATGTCGTGGACGGCGAACTCAAAGACATTGTTGACAAGCGCGTTGAGCCCGGCATGGCGCTCGAGCTGGCGCAGGGTGCACATGGCACCGATGCGAAACTCGGTCTCGGTCTCCTCGATCTGATCGAGTCCGCAGGCCGAAAGGTCAATCGCCGTCGCGACGCGACGCGAACCCAGGCGCATCCAAATGCCACCGCCCACAATCTTGTTATTGCGGTTCTTCTGTAAGAGCTCATAGGCTTCGGCCGCGTTTCCAACACGGACGTAGGTACCGAACTTGAGCACGTTCTCCCCCATCTCTTCACTTGTCCAGTACTTTTAAGTGTACCAAACGAGGGGGCATAGCTCGTGTCGGGACAAAATGAACCGTTTTCCTCCGTCGCATGCGGATCAAAAAAGGCTCCCAGCCAAGATGACTGGGAGCCTTATCAATGCTATGTCAAGCGAAGATTTAGCAGACACCCTGGGCGAGCATGGCATCGGCGACCTTCAGGAAGCCGGCGATGTTTGCGCCCATGACAAAGTTGCCCTCCTCGCCGTACTCCTTGGCGGTGTCGTCCACATTGTGGAACATGCCGCGCATGAGCTGCTCGAGCTTGCCGTCGACCTCCTCGAAGGTCCAGGACAGGTGCTCGGCGTTCTGGCTCATCTCCAGGCCGGACACGAGCACGCCGCCGGCGTTGGCAGCCTTGCCGGGCATAAAGGCGACACCGTTCTCCTGGAAGTGGGTCGTGGCCTCGATGGTCGTGGGCATGTTCGCGCCCTCGCCGACCACCTTGCAGCCGTTGGCGACGAGTGCCTGGGCATCCTCGAGCAGCAGCGTGTTCTCGCGAGCGCATGGCAGCGCGATGTCGCAGGGAAGCTGCCACACGCCGCGGCCGTCGCCCTCGTGCCACGTGGCATTAGGCTTCTCGTCGACGTACATAGCGAGCGTGACGCCCTTGTCGTGGCCGGAGCGCTTCTTGTTGTAGACATGCTCGAGCACGGTGTAGTCGATGCCGTCGGGATCCTCGACCCAGCCGTGAGTATCGGAGCAGGCGAGCACCTTGCCGCCGAGCTGGGAGACCTTCTGGACGGCGTAGATGGCGACGTTGCCGGAGCCGTGAACGACGACGTTCTTGCCCTCGAAGGAGTCGCCGCGGCTCTTGAGGTACTCGTCCACAAAGTAGACCAGACCGTAGCCGGTGGCCTCGGTACGGGCGAGCGAGCCGCCAAAGGAGAGGCCCTTGCCGGTGAGGACGCCAGTCCACTCGTTGGTCAGGCGCTTGTACTGACCGAACATGTAGGCAACCTCACGGCCGCCAACGCCCAGGTCGCCGGCGGGAACGTCGGTGTTGGGGCCGATGTGGCGATAGAGCTCGGTCATGAAGGACTGGCAGAAGTGCATGATCTCGTTGTTGGACTTGCCCTTGGGGTCAAAGTCGGAGCCGCCCTTGCCGCCGCCCATGGGAAGGGTGGTCAGGCTGTTCTTGAGGATCTGCTCCAGGCCCAGGAACTTGAGCATGCCCAGGGTGACCGTCGGGTTAAAGCGCAGGCCGCCCTTGTAGGGTCCAATGGCAGAGTTGAACTCGACACGATAGCCGCGGTTGACCTGAACCTTGCCCTGGTCATCGACCCAGGGGACACGGAACATAACGATGCGCTCGGGCTCGACGAGGCGCTCAAGCAGGGCGGCCTCCTCGTACTCGGGATGGGCGTCGAGCGCCGGCTGGATGGTGCCGAGGATCTCGGTCGCGGCCTGGATGAACTCAGGCTGCTCGGGATAGCGGGCCTTGAGCTCGTCGAGAACTTTCTGCGTGTAGCTCATGCTTCCTCCAATTGATGGAAAAGAAAGGTGTCGTTCGCGGCGCCTCATACGCCGCGAGCTTTATCGAGTATGGATAATATCGCACTGTTGCAGCAAAGTTTCGCATAAGCCGACGAGCAGATGTTTCGTTTTGATTACGATGCAGGTAGAAGCGTTTTTGAGCACCCGACGTACAAATCGCGTGTTTCGAAGCTGTTTCGTCCACGTGGTCCATACCACCACAAAGAGGACAGGCACCTTTGTGGCGGTTGGCAGGATGCGTTGGCGGGAACGTATGTGAATCGAACACATCCAAGACGTTTTGCACGCCTCACAACGGTTTTGAGGACCGCGGGGCCCACCGGAGCCCATCCGTTCCCAAACGTGGCGGTATTTTACCAAACGCGCAGTGTCGCGCCACGAAAACGGCCCATCTACTACGTTTAACCAGCAAGGGTAAACCATACCCACTTTTTCGTAACATCGGCAAGTCATCTACCTGCGGTTTTGTTTTTGCGGTTTTTGAAATGGTCGAGGGTAGTCACTTAAACGTAGTAGATAGGCCGGTTTTGTGGCGAGCGGCGATTCGGAGCCCTAGCGCAGGGATCTGAGAGCGCCGGCCTCCTTGTTGAGCGTCGTAAAACGCACCGCATCCAGGTGCTCCAAGATGCTAATGGCTCGTTTGCGCGACACGCCTAAGGCCTCGCGCAGCACACTCGTCGTGGCAACGCCGCCAGCAGCCTCGATAGCCGCGGCGACGACCTCACGTGCATGGGCCTCGGCGGCGGCAGACAAGGCAACGTCGCGTTCGATCTTAACGATCGCGCGGTTGAGCGAAAGCTCGCGCAGGGCACGCGTCATGGTGTCGCGATCGAGCTGCAGACGCTCACCCACCTCGGGCAGCGTCGCCGCACCGAGACCCGCCTCGTCGAGGGCGGCCACGATGCGCTGGCTCGCCTCGCGCACCACACGTATCGCCGCAGCGGCAGAGTGCGGGTCGAACACCTCGGCACCGTCGACGGTGCACACGCCGCGCGCACAGCCCTCGAGAACGAGCGCGGACGCGATGTCTTCGCCCGCTGTCGGCCAGGCGGCATGCGCGACCTCGCCCGGCGTGAAACCCGTCTGCTTGGGCGCGGCCCCGTGCATGGCGGCCAACGTGACGGAGAGCGTGGCGAGGGCGGCATCGAGCACAGCGGGGGCGGCATAGAGCTCCTCGGTCGAGCGCTCGGCATGAAGCGCCACGGCGTCACCCGAGGAAACCGCCCCGTGCAGGAGCGCAGCCGCCTCGGCACCCGAAAGATCGAGAGCACGGGCTGCGGCCGCGGCAGGCACAGGCAGGCGCTGCAGCCCCAACCATGCGGCAACGGCGGCGGCGCGGTCGTCGGCATCCAGGGCCCCGAGCAGCGCGCACTCGCCCGCGGAGAGGACGCGCGAGCGGCGGCACCGCGAAAGAAGAACACGACCGCCGCCGATAAGCACCACCGGCGAGAACGCGAGCACAATGAGGCCGTCGCCCGATCGCACGGGAAGGCGCTCCTCCAGACGGACCTGCACGATGCGGGTCTCGCCAGCCTCAATGGGTCCCTCACCCTCCATGAGCATGATACGGCCAAGGACCTCCGCCGTACCCGCCATCACATGAACGCGCGTACCGGACTCGAAGGGCGCGGGCTTGGTGCCCTCGCGCCCCAGATACGTGAAGCGGGCGATGAGCCTGAGCGTCGAGCCCTCAGCACCAGACCCGCAGAGGACCTCGCCACGCGGAAGGTCGCCCGCACCGTCGCCCACGATGTTGAGCGCCGCGCGCTGCCCGGGCAACGCCCGAGGAGTATCACCATGCACCTGAATCGCGCGCACGCGGCAGCGCACGCCCGCGGGACATGAGACGAGCTCGTCGCCCACCGCTACGGGGGCATTGTGAAGCGTGCCCGTGACGACCGTCCCGGATCCCTTGATGGTGAAGCAGCGGTCGATGGGCAGGCGCGGGGCCAGACCGGGGCGCACCGGGCGGGATCCGGCATCGGCCAGGAAAGAGTCGATGGCTGCATCGAGGGCAAGGCGAACGTCCTCGATGCCCACGCCCGTGCGCGAGGAAACAGGCACCACGGGCGCATCGGCAAAGACGGTATCGCCGAGGAAGTCCATCACGTCGAGCTCGGCGAGCTCCGCCGTCTCGTCATCGGCCAGATCGCGCATCGTGAGTGCCACCACGAGGTGCCTCACGCCCAACAGCTCCAACACGTACACGTGCTCTCGCGTCTGCGGCATCACGCCCTCAACGGCAGAAACCACCAGCAACGCAACGCCCACGCCGGTGGCACCCTGTACCATCGCGCGCAGGTAGTGCGCATGCCCGGGCACGTCGACCAGGCCGACAAGCTTGCCGCTGGGAAGCTCGAGCTCGCCAAAGCCGAGCTCAGTGGTCATGCCTCGGCGCCGTTCGACCTCCAGACGGTCGGGATTTTTGCCGGTCAGCGCCTCGATAAGGGCCGACTTTCCGTGGTCGACGTGTCCTGCTGTTCCAACGACAACGGGACACTCGACAAGCTCAAGCGCGGTCATCAACGCAAACCCGCCCGCACGGCATCCACCAACGCAGACGCACACAGGTCAAGGTCGGTGTCGCGCAAAAGCGTGCGAACGTCAAACAGTACCTGGTCGTGTCGCACGCGCGTCACAACCGGCGTATCGGGCTCCTGAACCAAAGCGCGCTTTAGGCCATCGGCAGATAGGCGCCCATCGACGGGGCAGACGGCAACGCAAAATGTTGGGAGCTCGACGGTCGGCAGCGATCCGCCGCCGGGAGCAGAGGCGCCCTCGACAACCTGCAGCTCCACCGCCTCCTCGAACTGAGAGTCGCGAAGCTTGCGCAGCATGCGGTCGTGCAGGCGCTTGGCCTGACGCTCGAGCGGAGCCGACGCAGCGGAAAGCATGTTGATCACCGGGATCTCACGATGTGCCGTATCGGGACCGGCCACATACAGACGCAGGGTGGCCTCGAGCGCCGCGAGCGTGAGCTTACCGGGGCGAAGCGCGCGCATAAGCGGATGAGAGGCGCAGGCGGCGATTGCCTGGGCGCTGCCGAGGATGATGCCCGCCTGCGAAGCACCGAGCAGTTTGTCGCCCGAGCACGAGACGACGTCAACGCCGGCGCCAAGAGACACGGACGTGGGCCTCTCCCCCGCATCGGCGAGTACCCCATCTGCAAGCAAAGCGCCTGAGCCTTGGTCCTCGTAAAGCAACAGGCCATGTTCATGCGCCAGCGCAGAAAGCTCCGCCACGGAAACCTCCTCGTGGAAGCCCTCGATACGGTAGTTGGAAGGATGGACTTTGAGGATCATCGCCGTGTTGGGCGTGATGGCGTTTCGATAATCATCCAGATGTGTGCGGTTGGTAGAGCCAACCTCGACAAGCTTGGCACCCGAAGCCGCCATGATGTCGGGGATGCGGAAGCTGCCGCCCACCTCGACAAGCTCGCCGCGGCTCACGATGACCTCTTTGCCGAAGGCATGCGCGGCAAGCACCAAAAGCACCGCGGCGGCATTGTTGTTGACAACTAAGGCGTCCTGCGCCCCCGTGAGCGTGCGCAGCAGACGCGCGGCATGCTCTTTGCGGCCCCCGCGAGCGCAGGTTGAGACGTCATACTCAAGCGTGCTGTAACCTCGGGCGACATCGGTCACCGCCTGCACCGCCGCGGGAGCGAGCGGAGCGCGGCCCAGATTGGTGTGAATCACAACGCCCGTCGCGTTGACGGCAGGGCGCAGGGTCGGCAGCGACAGGCGATGGGTCCGCTGCTCAATTGCCAAGGCGAGCTCGCGCTTGTCCCTTGCAGGGGCGCCGGAGCGAATCGCCGCGCGCTCGGCATCGAGCTCGGCGTCAATCGCCTCGCGTACCATCGTGTCGCCTGCATCGCCAGCAGCCTTCATGACCGGCCACTCGGCAAGCAGCTCGTGAACGGCGGGAATGGAACGCAGGCGGCCGCGCACCTCGGCAGACATGGATTCGCAGTCGCTCATGAAAAGCCTTTCGACATGTTCAATAAAAAGCTGGTCCCCCGCGATCGTCATCGGGCAAATAAATACCGGCGCGCACGCAAAAGGGACAGGTCCATTATGGCAGCTCGTGACAAGACGTCGAAGAGCCTCGTCTAAAACCTGCCAAAATAAACCTGTCCCCTTTTGGTCGGTTATGGCTAGGGGGCTTTAGGCATTCCTGTTGGCGTAGATAAACCAGTAGCCCAGCGCCACGATCAGGGCGCCGCCCACGATATTGCCGAGCGTAGCGAAGGAAAGATTGAGCGCCAGGCCCGCCGCGTTGAGGGCGTCGGCGCCGGCGACATCAGCTCCATAGCCGCAGGAGTGCATCAAAATGCCCATGGGCAAAAAGTACATGTTGGCGACGCAGTGCTCAAAACCGCAGGCCACAAAGGCGGCAATGGGGAGCAGAATACCCACGACCTTGTCGACCACGGTTTTGCCGGCGGTACCGATCCATACGGCCAGGCACACAAAGATGTTGCACAGGATGCCGCGGAAGAAGATGGTGACGGCATCGATCGTAACCTTACCGGCAGCGACACTCACCATGGTGTTGGCGACGGCCTCGCCGTTGAGCTTGTAAATAGCCGCCATGTAAATCAAAAAGACAACGAACAGGGCGCCGACAAAGTTGCCGACCCACACAACGGCCCAGGCCTTGAGCATCTGGATGAGCGTGATCTTATTGCTCTTAAGCGCGCACACCATCAGCGAGTTACCGGTAAACAGCTCCGCGCCGCAAATGAGCACGAGCACCAGCCCCAGGCAAAAAGCAAGGCCGCCCACAAAGCGCTGGGCGCCCCAACCAAGGGACGCATCGCTCAGAAAGACCGTGAAGAACAGGCCGCCGAAAGCGATAAACGCGCCGGCGAACATGGCGAGCAAAAAGGCCTTCGAGACCGGCAGGTTGGCCTTGGTAACGCCTGCGGCCTCGGTCTTCGCCTCGATCGCGGCGGGCGCCAGGCAATCGGAGGTGGGGTATTCTGCCTTGCTCTGTGCCATGGAAATCACTTCTTTCTTACGATTCGGGACAAACGCTCCTGGTTCATTTGCCCCGCGAGGTCGGACGGTATAAAAATAAACGCGAGCCAAATTAGCATATTGGCCTGCGATTATATAGCTTGGAGCGGGCGACGGGAAGTCCAAGGATTTGCTTCGCTGCGGGCCTTCGGCCCTTGCGTGCTGCGCTGGAAAATGCTCACGCATTTTCTCAGCTCCGCACCCTGGCGGGCTCGATTCCCGTCGCCCGGCGCGTAAACGAAAACAGCTCTGATCCCCAAAGGAAACCAAAGCCGTTAAAACAATTCTTATGGAGCGGGCGACGGGAATCGAACCCGCGTCATCAGCTTGGAAGGCTGGGGTTCTACCATTGAACTACGCCCGCAAGATATGGTCGGGACGACAGGATTTGAACCTGCGACATCCTGCTCCCAAAGCAGGCGCGCTACCAAACTGCGCCACGTCCCGAAGGTGTTGAGCAGCTAAGGTCTAAACCTTGCGTGTCCCAAAGCGAAGGAAATTATAGGGGAGACTCCCCGCCTGTGCAAGCGACGATACCCTAGCTCCTTGAATGTACGACAAACCGGCTGTGGAGCAGGCCGATCACAAACGCCACCACGGCAACCGGCGCCCACGCGGCTCCAATGTCTGCCAGCGGCAGCGCATCGAACGGCAGCCACGCGCCCGTAAAGAACGCATCGCGGACCGAGGTAATCACGCTCTGCACTGCGACAACGCCGCCGACCCAAACCCACACCTGCGGATGCGCGTCGCAAAAACCGTACACCAGACCCATAAGCACCAGCACGATGGCGACGGGGTACAGGGCGTTGAGCATGGGCACCGAGAACATAAGGATCACGTCGAGACCCACGTTGGAAAGCACGCACGAAAACGCCGCGAACACAAAGGCGAGAATCGCAAAGGGGCGGCGCATGGCCTCCTCGGAAGCCTCCGCTCCCCCTTTGACCACATACGTCTCGCAGAAATAGCGCGAACAGCAGCTGATGAGGCCGATGCACACGTTCATGCAGGCGAGGAAGAAGATCGCAAAGACCACGACCGTGCCGGCAAGGCCAAAATGCATGGAGGCCGAACGGGCGAGGATGGCGGCGCCGTTGGTAGCGTCGGGCATCACGGTGCCGAGCTGCATACCGGCAAGACCCAAGCCGCAGTAGATGATAGCCATGAGCACGCCGGCGATCACACCGGAACGCGAAATCTCAAAGGCCACGCGCTTGTCATCGGTAACACCCAGCTCGTGGATGGTCTCGGCGATGATGATGCCAAAGGCGAGCGACGCGAGCAGGTCCATGGTCTGATAGCCAGTCAGAAAGCCCTGCACGGCAGCACCGGCATCGTAAGGGGCCTGCGGCGCGGCAGCCGGTCCCAGCGGCGAGATCACGGCAGCACCCACGACCAGCACGATGAGCGCAATGAGCGCAGGGCCCGTAATGCGGCCGAGCACGCGCGTGATGACGCCTGGACGCAGCGTGAGCGCAAACGCGACGACGAAGAACCCGATGGCAAACACCAGACGTGCCGTGCCGAGCGAAACGCCCTCGGGTAGCAGCGGCACCAGCATTTCGAACGCCGTAGAGCTTGTGCGCGGAATGGCCAGGCACGGACCGATGGCCAGGTAGACCGCCGCAACGAAGAATTCGCCAAACTTAGGATGCACACGCCCGGCCAGCTCTCGGGCCGTGCCAGCGAGCGCGACGGCGATAAATCCCATAACGGGCAGACCGATAGCGGCAATCAAAAAGCCGATCATGGCAACCGGCGTGGCAGAACCTGCCTGCAGCGCCAGCAGCGGCGGAATAATGAGGTTACCGGCGCCAAAGAGCATCGAGAACAGCGCAATGCCGACGGTAACGACATGGTCGGAACGCAGACCGCGCGGGGCGGATGAAGCCATAGGCACACCTTTCGGGTCGAAACAAAAACGGGACGGGCAAAATACCCGTCCCGCAAGTATAAACGGTCCAGCAGCTTTAGCAGACTAAATTGCGCAGAGCATCGATAGCCATGTCGACTTCCTCGGCCGTGTTGAAGTAACCAAACGAGAACCGAACCACGCCCTGGCGCTCGGTTCCCAGCGCACAGTGCATGAGCGGGGCACAATGGGCACCGGGGCGCGTCGCAATCCCCCACCCCTGCATGAGCGCATCCGAAATCTCGGCCGAATCGATATTACCCACGTTGAGCGAGACGATCGCCGAGCGTGCTGACTGGTCGAAGGCACCGTAGAGTTTGATTTCCGGAATCTCACGAACACCGGCGAGAAAGCGATCGGCCAGGGCGCGTTCGTGAGTCGCAATCGCTTCAACTCCACCCTGTGCCTCGATAAAATCAAGGCCTGCGGAAAGGCCCGCTACGCCGTGGCCGTTGAGCGTGCCCGCCTCAAGGCGCGTGGGCCACTCCATGGGCTGCAACGTATCGAAGCTGTGCACACCCGTGCCTCCCATGGCCCAGGGCACCACGTCGACGTCCTCCGCCACGGCCAGGCCACCGGTGCCCTGCGGGCCCATAAGCCCCTTATGTCCAGTAAAGCACACGACGTCGAGCCCCATGGCGCGCATATCGATATGCGCCGTACCGGCAGACTGCGAGGCATCGACGATCACAAGCGCACCCGCGGCATGTGCCAAGGCCGCCACGCGCGCAATGTCGACCGCGTTGCCGGTCACATTAGAGGCATGCGTCACCACCACGGCACGCGTACCGGGCGTGACCAGCCGCTCGAGCTCGTCGTAGTCGAGCACGCCGTTGGTATCACAGCCCGCATGCTCAACCGTCACACCCTGCTCTGCCGCCAGGCGGTTGAGCGGACGCAGCACGGAGTTGTGCTCGAGCACCGTTGTGACCACATGGTCGCCGGGACGCACCACCCCGTTGATGGCGGTGTTGAGCGCCGCCGTGGAGTTGGGCGTAAAGCACACATGGTCCGCCCTCGGGCAACCCAAAAGGCGCGCGAGCTTGGCACGGCAAGCGTGAATCGTACGAGCGGCATCGAGGGCACCCGACGTGGCGCCGCGCCCGGCATTGCCGAGCGAGCACATCGCCTGCGTCACGGCATCGATGACCGTCTGCGGCTTGTGCATGGTCGTCGCCGCGTTATCCAGATAGATCATCGCACGACCTCCCACATATCAATCACGGTATAGCCCTCGGTGGGAATGCCCGCTGCGGCAAGCTCGGCGCGCAGCAGTTCCTCATCGGCAGGCAACGCCTTCCACGCCAGACCGCAGCCGGCAGCGACCTCCCCGGGCACGGGAATCGTTCGCCCGGGAAGGCCGCGCTCGATGCATAGGGTCTCGCAGCCCATGGCGGCCGCCGTGGTGGGAAACGTGATGACAAGCGCCGGGCGCTTCTCCCTCATGGCAACTCCAACCAATACGCTACGGGCGCACGACGCGCACGGCCTGCTCCATCTTCTCCACGATCACGTACATGTTCGTGACCTCACCCACCGCGAGCTGATCCTTAATGCCAAAGTGATCGAGGCAGGTGCCGCAGGTGAGAATCTCGACACCCTGCTCCGCCAGGCCCTTCAGGTCATCGAGCACCGGCGAGCCCTCGACGGTAAGCTTGGCGCCGCCGTTGTAGAACAGCATGGTCGCGGGCAGCTCCTCCTGCTGCGTCACGGCAAAGATAAACGCCTTCATGAGCTTGTGGCCCAGCTCGTCGTCGCCACGGCCCATGCAGTCGGTGTAGACGGAAATGACGAGCCCACCCTTGCCGGCGCTGGCATCACAGAAGGCAGCGCCATCCTGCTCGGGGTCCGCAACGGCCACGGCACCCGCGGTCGTGACGGTCACGTGCCACTCGGCGTCCGAGATCTTCTCGACCGAGGCCGTGCAGCCCTTCTCCTGCGCCATCTTGGAGATGTTCTTGACGGCGGTCTCGTTATCGACCGAGGTCACGACAACGCCCTCACCATCGAGCTGCTTGAGCGCCTTGAGCGTCTTGACGACGGGCAGCGGGCAGGCATCGCCCATGGCGTTGACTTCAATCTTAGTAGACATAGCTACATCCTTTCGAAAGAGACCGCCCGGATAGACGGGCGGTCGCATAGACAGTTTTTCTTAACGCACAACGCGAACGGCAGGACCGCCCGGCACCGGCTCGCACACGCGACCGATTGTGGCGGCAACGCGCCCCTCGGCATGTAAACGACGCGCAAGCTCATCCACATCCGCCGCGGGCGCCGCGATAAGCAGGCCACCCGATGTCTGTGGATCGTACAGCGCATCCAACACACCCGGCTCCAGGTCCTCGTCGGCGGCCACACGCGGGCCAAAGAAGTCCTGGTTGCGGTAGGAGCCCGCGGGGATAATGCCCAGACGCGCCATGTCGAGCACCTGGTCAAAGAGCGGCACCGCCCCCGACACAAGCTCAATCTGCACACCTGAGCCCTCGGCCATCTCGCACGCGTGCCCGATCAAGCCAAAGCCCGTGATGTCGGTACAGCCGTGAAGCTCGAGGCCCTCGGCCAGACGAATCGGGGCCTCGTTGAGGGTGCGCATCGAGTCAAACATGGCTGCGGCCTCGTCCTGCTCGATGAGCACGCCCTTAATGGCCGTGGTGATAATGCCCGAGCCGATCGCCTTGGTCAGCAGTAGGACATCGCCCACGCGCGCACCGCTGTTGGCGAGCATGCGGTCGAGCGCGACAAAGCCACTCACGGACAGGCCGTACTTGGGCTCGTCGTCGTTGATGGTGTGGCCGCCCGCGATGGTGCAGCCAGCCTCGACGCACTTGTCGGCGCCACCCGCCAGAATCTCACCTGCGACCTCGACGCCCAGGCAACTGGGAATGCACAGCAGGTTCATGGCATGGCTCGGCCGCCCACCCATGGCGTAGATGTCCGACAGCGAGTTTGCCGCCGCGATCTGGCCAAACAGAAACGGGTCGTCGACCATCGGCGGGAAGAAGTCGATGGACTGAACGAGGCCCAGATTATCGCCAACGCGAAAGACGCTCGCATCGTCGGAGGTATCGAACCCCACGAGCAGGTTGTCGTTATGCACATTGGGTAAGTCGCCCAGGACCTGGGCGAGGGCTCCAGGAGCCAACTTAGCGGCTCAACCAGAGGCAGCGGTCATCTGCGTGAGCTTGATGAAATCGTCAGCCATCGATCCCTCCTCTCATAGGTCAATCTTTTCCTCCCAGTATACGCATGGCGGCGCCGCGAGCGGGCGGCGTATCGCAACCCCTACGCGACGCAGCAGAAGGGACAAAGGGACTGTCCCTTTGTCACATTATCGACAGACGAGATGGATTCTCTTGGCGTCGAAGTGCATGCGCAGGGTCTCGTCGGCCTGCGGCAGCTCGTCGGAAGCCACGCTCACCTTGTTGACCTTCCACTGCAGACGCGTGGGCGCATCGACACGTGGCACGTCCAACAGCACCAGCCGCTCAAAGCGCGAATCGCTCACCCGGGCCACGTGTAAGTCGTAGCTGTTACGACCACGCTCGGCACGGTTGTCAACATGGAAGTAACTTGCGCGAATCCCCAGGTACGCCACATCATCAGGAACCTCGCGACCCACATTAAAGGTCATGCCCCAGTCGAGAGCCTCAACTTCTTCGTCGCCGATCTTGCACGCCCGGCTTGTGTTCTTGCAGCCCGTCAAGCGCAGCGCGGCCAAGGTTTGCGGCCGGCGGACCACATCTTCGACGGAGCCGATCTCCTCCACATGCCCGTTATGCATCACGCAAATGCGCTGGCACAGGCGACACGCTTCGTCGATATCGTGGCTCACGTAGAGCACGGTGCGGTTGCACACGTCGAACAGGTCGAGCATGTTCTGCTCGAGCGCGCTCTTAAGGTAGGCATCGAGCGCGCTCATGGGCTCGTCGAACATAAAAATGCCCGGGTGTGCCGCCACCATGCGCGCAAGCGCCACGCGCTGCTGCTGACCACCCGAGAGGCGTGCGGGATAGCGGTCGGCAAAATCGGCCAGACCAAAAATGCCAAGATAGCGCTCGGCGAGCTTTTTGCGTGCAGCGACGTCACCCGCATCCTGTACGCCGGCGCACACGTTATCGGCCACCGTCATATTGGGAAACAGCTGATAGTTTTGGAACAGCAGGGCGCATTTACGCTCCTGGGGCGATAGGTTGATGCCCGCCGCCGAATCAAAAAAGGTCACGCCGTTGACGACGATCTTGCCCTCGTCGGGCGTCTCCACACCGGCAATGCAGCGTAGCGTACAGCTCTTGCCGCACCCCGAGGCGCCCAGCAGCGCCACGCGCTCCTCTCCAGCCTCAAGCTGCATATCGAGCGTAAACCCAGGATAGCGCTTTTTGATATCCAGAACGATCGACATGGCCTATCGACCTCCCTGCAGAGTGGCATCATCGCGCATGAGCTCGGCCAGCGCCTCGCGATCGATACGCAGGGCATCGCCGCCCACCGGGTCGAGCGAATCGGCCGTATCGGCGAGTTCTTTGGCCCGCTTGCGCTCCGCACGGGAAAGGCCCCGCTCGCGATACTTTTGCGAATGCGCGGTGTACATGTTGATAAACAGGATGACCAGGAAACTAAACGCAATCACGACGACAACCCAAAAGAGGGCCACCGAGGTGTAGCCGCCCATCCACTCAAAGTAGATAGCGATGGGAATGGTCTGCGTAATACCGGCATAGTTACCCGCAAAGAAGAGGGTGCAACCGAACTCACCCATCGCACGGGCAAAGGCGAGCACCGTACCGGCGGCGATCGAGGGCCAGCCGAGTGGCATCATAAGCTTGGCAAAGATACGGCGCTCGGACCACCCCAGGGTTCGCGCGGCGTCGAGCATCTGCGTGTCCAGGCTCTCAAAGGCGCCGAGCGCCGTACGGTAGACCAGGGGAAACGACACCACCACGGCAGATATCACCGCCGCTGGCCACGTAAAGACGATCGAGATGCCGTGCGCGATAAGCCACTGGCCAACCCCGGTCGAGCGGCCAAACAGCATGAGGAGCAGAAAGCCGCACACCGTGGGAGGCAGCACCATGGGGATGGTAAAGGCCGAGTCGAGCAGGCCCTTCACGCGGCTCGTCGTGCCCATAGTCTTCCATGCGGCAAGCAGGCCCAGCGCAAAGGCAATCACCAGGGCAAGGCCACTCGTTTTGATAGACACCCAAAGCGGGCGATAGTCGATGCCGGTCAAAAAGGCGACAAGGGACGCCAAGGGCTCCTGTTCATCTTGCATCACAACGGATGATGCTTCCACGATTTGAGCGCTATCAAGCCAACGCGCGCCGCCCTTGGCATCACCCGAGGCTGATGCGATGACCACATAGCGGTCCCCATTCGCACCGCGCTCATCAAAGGCATAGGTATACCCACCGACATTAAACGCCGCTTCCGTCGTGGCATACCAAGGAAGATCCATGTCTTCCAGCCGTGCGCCTCCCATGCAGTTTGCGCCGTCAAGCTCGCAGACGAGGGTCTTTAGACCCGATACGCTCTCGTTGTTCTGCAGATCCCATCCATATGTCTCGACCGCCTTGGGCGATATCCACACCACCACGCGATCGGCAGCCGGCGCCACTATGAGGTCCGTGTCCCCTTCAACGGGAAACCGATAGCCCTCGGGCTGGCCCTCCATGACACGGGCGGTCCCCTTGGCTAACCGTTCAAAACCATCGAGCCCATAAGAAAGCCCCTTGGCGGTCACGGCAACCTGGGCCCCGCCCTCAGTACCACCGGCAAACGCCCATCCCGGCACCCAGCAAAGCTCGAGCGTCAAAGCACAGGCGACAAGAATGCGAAATCTATTACGCACGAAACGCTCCAAGGAAAGACGAGGACAGGGCAAAAGACAAAACGATGGGATTATCGCTCCAAGCCGCACTACGCGGAAAGCTCAAATCCGTACTTAGCCCAAATCTTCTGCGCCTTCTTGTTGGTCAGACAGAAGTCGATGAACGCCTTGGCCTCGTCGGCGTGCTCGGAGCTCTCGGCAACGGCACCCGGATACACGATGGGCTTGTGCGAATCCTCGGGGCACACGAAGGCCTCCTCGATGCCGTCGTAGCGGAAGATGTCGGAGCTGTAGACAAAGCCGGCCACGCAGTCGCCCGTAGAGACGTAAGCTGCGGCGGTGCCGACCTTGTCGGCCAGGGCCACCTTGTCGGCGAGCTCGGGTGCATACTCGCCGTCGTCGCCCTCGGTACCGGTGTAGAGCCCAACAGAAGCCAGCGCTTGGTTGGCATACTTGCCGGCGGGAACGGTCTTAGCGTCGCCGACGGCAATCTTGCCGTCCAGGTTCGCGACGTCGGCGATGGCCTCGACCTTGGTGTCGGAGCCCTCGGCACGAATAATCACGAGGTCGTTGACGAACATGTCCTCACGCGTGTCGGCGTCGACGAGCTCGGCGGCCTCGGCGTCGTCCATAGTGCCCTTGGAGGCCGTGATGAGCACGTCAACCGCGGCGCCGGCGCGCATCTGCTCGACAAGGTCGCCGGACGCCTTAAACTGCGTGTCGGCAAAGGTGGTACCCGTCTGCTCGGTGTAGAGCTTCTGAACCTCGGGCAGAGCCTTCTCGAGCGAGTTGGCGGCGAACACCTGCAGCCCGACGGCCTTCTTGAAAGAAGTCTTGGCAGAACCCGCATCGGAGCCGGCCGGCTCAGACGTCTTGTTGCCCGAGCAGCCAGCAAGGCCAAGGCCGGCAGCGGCGACAGCAGAAAGCGAGACGAATCCGCGGCGAGAAACCATATCGAACATGTTCAACCCTTTCGAGCGCTACGCCCGGGCACCCCGCCGCGGGCTTTATCCTGTAATTGAATTATACTTTAGCGCGAATAATACTTGTGATAAGAAATTATCGTTTGATAATTTCTTATACCGATAGCCGCAAGACGCTCGCGTTGTCGCCGCTTAAAAAAGCGGAGCGACCCATAAGGTCACTCCGCTACAGGCAAGCAGTTTAGCGAGCGTGTCCACCGCCCGCCGTCATGTGGGCCGCGTGCTCCAGCTGGTCGCTCACGGCCTCCCAGCTTTCGCGAGCCGCCTTCGTGGATCCCGGAAAGTTGATGACAAGCGCAGCCCCACGCTGCATGCACACGGCGCGCGAAAGCATGGCACGGCGCGTCTTGGTCATAGAGTATGCACGGATCGCCTCGGCAATACCCGGCACATCGCGGTCGCAGACGGCACGCGTCGCCTCGGGCGTCACGTCGCGCATCGAAAGCCCCGTGCCGCCGCAGGTGATGACCACGTTGGCCTGGCAATCGTCGGCCGCAGCCACAATGGCAGCACCGATCTCGTCAACATCGTCATGCACCACCGTATGCGAGGCAACCATCCAGCCCTGCGCCGCGATGAGCTCCTCGAGCACAGCGCCTGCTTCGTCCTGGGCAAGATCGCGCGTATCCGAGCACGTCACGATCGAAATCTTCAACTCCATAGCATTCCTCCTACAGCACGGCGCCCTCGGGCAGATCGACACGGACGACATCCACGACGTCGCCCGGCTCAAGATCGCACGGACCCTCGTTGATGCGCAACAGGCAGTTCGCACGCTGCATGGTTCCGAGCAGCGCCGAGTTCTGGCTGTGCGCCTCGGTGACCGTAAGCTCACCCGTCTGCGTATCGCGCGCAACCGTGGCGCGATCATAGAAGCGTCGGTCCTGTCGCTTCTTCACGCCGTGGGTAAGAACCGCCTGCTGCACGGGACGCGCACCCTCGGCAAAGCCGCGCATCTTGCGAATCGCCGGGCGGGCGAGCATCTCAAAGCCCACGTATGCCGCCGCGGGGTTGCCCGAAAGCCCCAGATAGGGCTTGCCGCCGAGCAGGCAAAACGTAATGGCTTTGCCGGGACGCAACGAAATGCGATCGAACAGCACCTCGCCCTCGCGCCGAACCAGCGCCGTCACGTAGTCATAGTCGCCAGCCGAGGCGCCACCGCTCGTAATGACAAAATCGCACTCTTGCGCGGCGCGGTGCACCAGCTCGGCAATCGCCCGCTCGTCGTCGGGCGCAATGCCGTAGAACACTGGGTCGGCCCCAGCATCGAGCACCTCGGCCATTAACGCCGAGGAATTGGAATCGCGAATCTGCCCGCGTGCCGGCAGCTCGCTCGGCGCGACCAGCTCCGTGCCCAGCGAGATAATGCCCACGCGCGGAGCGGCATGGACCTTCACGCTCGCATACCCGGCGCTCGCCAACAAGCCGGCGCCCGCCGGAGCCACGACCTCGCCGGCGTGCATCACAACATCGCCGGCATGGGCCTCCTCGGCGGCAGAGCGAACGTTCTCCCCTACCTTGGCAGGCGCCGAGAACCTCACACGCGAACCCTCGTTGCCGTCACCGACGAGCACGTCGACGATCTCATACTTCACCACGGCATCGGCACCTTCGGGTACCGGTGCGCCCGTCATGATGCGGACCGTCTCGCCCGCGCCAATTGTGCCCTCAAACACATGGCCCGCGGCCTCGTGTCCGATAACGTCGAGCGTCACCGGCGCCTCGCCAGATCCCTGCGCCAAATCCGCCGAGCGCACGGCATATCCGTCCATAGCGCTGTTAGCAAACGGCGAGATGTCGATATCGGCCACCGCGTCCTCTGCCAAGGGAAGACCGGCAGCCTGCCACACGGGAATCTCGACAACTTCGGTGCGATTCACGTGCGACAAGACGATCGCCTGTGCGTCCTCCAACGGAATGAGTTTCTCTGCCATATACACCTCTAGCATGCAACGGCGCACATCACGGGCGCCGATTCTTTATGTTTATCTCAGTATAATCCCCCGCCGCACGACGGCGACACGGCCCGTGCCCACGAATACACCTGTCGGTAACGGACGGCGAAACAGAACCAAAACCAACCAGCCGGTTTGTCACGTTTGGCACGTTCTATAATGCTCGTGTTGCAATCAAGAAGAGGAACGTATGGCTTTTACCGACAAACCCGAAAGCGCTAACGAGGCGCAGGATCATTCCCAGTCGCTCGACGACGGCGGCTTTTTCTCCCTTAACGACGTCATCATGGCCGGCAGGCATCAGCTCACCCGCTCCGAGCATCTCTTGGCTGCCGACACGCGCCGCAACGCCCGCAACCTACTCGCGAGCGCCAAGTTGCTCGCACTCGTCGTCATCGTCTCGCTCGCCATGGGCGTTGCCGCCTGGGCGTTTTTGACCTCGCTGAATATCGCGACCGACTATCGCGAGCACCATGCATGGGTCTACGCCTTGCTTCCCGTTGTGGGCGTTGCCACCGCATGGGTGTACAAAAACCACGGCCTTGCCGCCAAACGCGGTAACAACCTGGTCATCGACTCCGCTCTGGGCACACGCCTCATCCATATGCGCATGGCCGTTCTCACCTTCGTCTGCTCCACGCTCACGCACCTAACGGGCGGATCTGCCGGTCGCGAGGGGGCCGCGGTGCAGATTGGCGGCACCATCGCCAGCAACATCTCGAACCTCGCCCACCTCAAAAAACATGACCACCACGACCTCATGCTCGCCGGCATCTCGTCGGCCTTTGGCGCCGTATTCGGCTCGCCCCTTGCTGGAGCTTTCTTTGGCATGGAGATGTGCTTTATCGGCAAGATCGACTACACCGCGGGCATCTACTGCCTGGTCGCCTCGTTTACCGGCTACTTTACGTCACTTGCCTTGGGAACCGAGTACGAGGCGAATGTCATCGCCAGCGTTCCCAACATGACACCGCGGACGGTTGTCATCGTTGTTATCAGCGCAATTATCTTCGGTCTGACGGCACGCCTCTTTGCCTGGTCGGTTCGAACCGTCAAAAGCCTTTACGGTCGCTTTATCACCAATTACCTTACTCGCGCACTCGTGGGCGCACTCGTGGTTTTGGCCGCCTATGCCCTCCTTGACGCCTGGGACTACGCCGGCCTTTCCACGTGGCTTTCCGGCGCCGGATTTGCAGGCAACACCACCCTGGCGGACGCAGCCATCAAGTTGGTCGTCACAGCGCTTACCCTGGGCGCGGGCTTCCAAGGCGGCGAGGTCACGCCCCTGTTTGGCATCGGTGCGGCACTCGGTGGCTGGATCGGTTGCCTTACCGGGCTTGACCCCAGTTTTCTGGCGGCTCTCGGCATGCTCGGCGTGTTCTGCGCCGGCCTCAACGTGCCCATCACCACCTGCATGATGGCCATCGACCTGTTCCACGGCACGGCCGCCGGGTTCTTTGTCATCGTGGCCTTTATCAGCTACCTAACCGGCGGACACCGCGGCGTGTACCCCGCCCAGCGCATCATCTCACCCAAGCGCCGCTCGCTTATTGTGGATGAGGGAGGTACGGTAGCGGATGCTATCGAGCGCCACAACGACCTGATAGAGTAGATGTAATAATCGCCGTGCAGCCACAATCGGGGCTAATTCGACCTGAGCGCGACCGCACTGTCATGTCACACGCCGGGAGTCGCCCCATGCACGCAACTGATTTTGGTCGCACGCTCATCATCGCCAACCCAGCCGCCCAGTCGGGTGCGGCACGCGAAGTTGCCGAGCGCCTGCAACGCTTTTTGGACATGACTGCACGCGCATCCCAGTTTGACCTGGTGTTGACCGAGCGTATGGGACACGCCAAGGAGCTGGCCGCACAGGCTCAGGGCTATCGCACCGTTATCGCACTCGGCGGCGACGGCGTGATTCACGAGGTCGTCAACGGGCTTATGACGCAAAAGGAGGACGCCCGCCCCGCTCTTGCCGTCCTGCCCGTGGGCTCCGGCAACGATTTTGCCCAGACGCTCGGCATCGACGATTTCTCCGGCAAGGATTATGGCGCGCTGCTCACCTGCGAGCTGCAGCGTCAGGACATCGGGCGCATTCGCTCGTGGAGCCCTGCGAGCGGCAGCGGCGAGGCTACCGTTGAGTACTACGACCAGACGCTTTCGGTCGGCATCGATGCCGCCATCGGCCTGGGCACCACCGAGCTGCGCAAAAAGACCGGCTTGACGGGCGCGCCGCTCTACACCCTTTCGGGACTTGAGCAGTTTGGCCTGCGCTACCGCAACTACCCCATGACAGTCAGCTTTGACGGCGCGCCCGCCGAGCGCGTGAGGGCGATCATCATGGCGATTCAGCTTGGTCCTACCTATGGCTCGGGCTATCGCATCTGCCCCGATGCCGACCCCTGCGACGGCATGCTCGACGTCTGCTACGCCTGCGGCCCCGTCCCTCGCGCGGTAGCCCTGCCTATGTTCCTTTCGGCCAAGGACGGCCACCATACCAAGTTGCCACCGGTTCGCATGCGCCGCTGCCGCCATGCCGAGCTAACTTTTGAGGAGCCCGACTACCCCATCCAGGCCGACGGCGAGCCCGTTGACGCCTCGCGCATCGAGGTCGACGTCCTCGGCAGCGCCCTCCAAGTTTGGCACCCTACCCGCTAGCAAGGCCAGTGGAACAAACGACTACTCGTCGCTGCCCGGCTTGCGTCGGTTGGCCTTTTTAATGGCATTGAAGTGCTTGTCATTGAGTCTGCGCTGACGAGAGCGCTGGGGCACCTTGGTCTTTACACGTCGACGCGGTGGACGTCCGCGTCGCTCGAGCTCGGCGTGCAGCTTGCGCAGGCAGCTCGCGCGATTTTGGAACTGGCTGCGGCTCTCGCGCGCCGTCACGGTAATCCCTGTGGGCACGTGCTTCATGCGCACCGCCGAGTCCGTCGTGTTCACGCCTTGTCCGCCCGGACCCGTCGCGCGAAACACCTGTACCTCGCAATCGCGCGCCAACTCTTCGGCCGCCATCGCGGCATAGCGCGCATACTCGCACCATCCCATCTTGTTCTCATCCATATCAATACCTCCCCTCATACAAAAAATGTGACAAAGGGACAGTCCCTTTGTCACATCGCATACCAATCGCTTGTGTTGCGCGCTTAGGCGAAGGTGATCTCGCCGGTCTCGCAGTCCATATCGGCGATACGGGCCAGGCTCTCAACGCGGAAGCCACGCTCGCGGAGCTTATCGCCACCGCCCTGGAAGCCCTTCTCCACCGCAATGCCAATGCCGGATACCTCGGCACCCGCAGCCTCGCAGATCTTGATAAGACCCTCGAGCGCGCAGCCGTTGGCCAAGAAGTCGTCGATGATCAGGACCTTGTCGCCCTCGGACAGGAAGCGCTTGCCCACGATGACCGGATACTCCTTCTGCTTGGTAAAGGAGTAGATGGTCGTAGCATACTGCTCGCCGTCGAGGTTGATGGACTGTGCCTTCTTGGCAAAGACAACCGGCACGCCACCAAAATGCTGGGCTGCGATGCAAGCCATACCAATGCCCGAAGCCTCGATCGTCAGAATCTTGTTGATCTCGACATCCTTGAACAGACGGGCCCACTCAGCGCCCATGTGGTCGAACAGCTCAACGTCGCACTGGTGGTTGAGGAAGGCATCAACCTTAAGGACGTTACCGGCCTTTACGATGCCGTCATGGCGAATACGATCCTCAAGCTCCTGCATGGCGCAACCCCTTCTCGCGGCAACGATGCCGCGCGATTAATAAACGTTGTTCGATAGTCTACCACGGACCGACCCCCGCCCGCCCCACAAGCCGCATCGCACCACAAACCGGTCTTTTTGGGACGGCGCGAATCGTGGCAGACAGTCTCTCAACACACTAATGGCGGGCGCGCATCCTCACCAAACGCACCATGGCGAGCGCAAAACCCACAGCGGCCACAGCCATGAGCACATAGAACACCGAGCGAAAGCCGAACAGGAACACATCCGGACGGCCTGCAACGAAACTGGTCACGGACTCGCCCATCGCCACGCTCATCTGCCCATACAGGATATGCGATGCCGCTGTAATGCCCACTGCCATACCCGCATAGCGCGCCAGGCTACCCAGGCTGCCCGCAAAGCCGAGCGCTTCGCGCGGAGCCGAGCCCATATACAGCGAGTTATTGGGGCTCTGGAAAATCGACGTACCGCACGACATAAACGCGACGCAACACACGATCACAGGGATGGAAGAGTGCTCGTCGAGCGTGCTTACCGCAAAAAGACCGCATACGTACACGCCTAGGCCGACCGCCGTGGGGCCCTCGCAGCCAACACGGTCCGAAACCGTACCCGAAAGCGGGCCGATAAAGGCATTCACCATCGGCAGCGCCAAAAAGAGCAATCCGGAAATGTCGGAACCAAAGCCGTGGGCGTCCTGAAAATAGAACGGCAGGATAAACTCTGATGCGCCAATACCAACGAACACGATGAGCATGCAGGCAAGATTGATGGTGAAGGCCGAATTTGCAAAGCAGCGACGCGCGGCCTCCGCCAGCGACATGGGGCGCTCGCCGGCCTCCGGCTTAACATGCGGCAGCGTGTAGAGCCCCACGATAAACGAGATGACGCCAATGGGCAGGTTGATGAGGAAGATGCTCTCCCAGGGAAAGCTTGCCACCAGCATGCCGCCGAGCACGGGGCCACACATCATGCCGAGGGCCACAAAGGTCGCGAGAATACCCATGGCACGGCCTCGTTCGCGCGCCGGAAACGACTCGGTGATGATACCCATGTTGTTGGCCATGGCCGCTGCGCAGCCGACGCCCTGCACAATGCGTGCCAGAATAAGAACTTCGAGCGAACTCGAAAGGCCGCAAAGCAGCGAGCCAGCCGTAAAAACGATTACGCCCAGCTGGAATACGCCCACCTTGCCGCGCACGTCGCCCAAGCGGCCAAACGGCAGCATAGCCACGCATGTCGCAAGCAGGTACACCGAGCTCACCAGCTGGATGCGGTCGAGGCCCACGCCCAGCTCCTTTTGCATCACGGGCAACGCCACGGTCACGACGGTCGAATCCAGACACGACATAAACGTCATGATGAGCACGGTAAACAGAATCGCCCATTTGTTCTTGCCATGGGTGTCGCCCTCAAGGGCAATGTGCTCGCGGCGCAGCTGCTCTGCGGTTTTCTCCATATCCATCCTTTCGAGTGGCGCAACGCAAAAACGGGGCCCCAATCGCCTACAAACAGTCGCGATTGGGGTCCCGCCTACGGAATCGGAACGAAAGATCGCCGAAGCTTTCTGCCAGCATCGGCGCCTTATGCGAACGCTAGCCTAGCACTGCTCGAGTGCCTGCTCAAGGTCGGCAATCAAATCGGCCGTATCCTCGAGGCCGCACGACAGGCGCACCATATCGGCGGAGATGCCGCAGGCGATGAGCTCCTCATCGTTCATCTGGCGGTGTGTGGCATTAGCGGGATGCAGGCAGCAGGTGCGGGCGTCAGCCACATGCGTGGCGATCTGGGCAAGTTTAAGGCTCTTCATAAAGGTCTCGGCCGCCGCGCGACCACCGTTAAAGCCAAAGCTCACAACGCCGCAGGTACCGTTGGGCATGTACTTCTGAGCCATGTCATAGTACTTATCGCCCTCCAGGCCCGGATAGCTCACGAAGCGTACCTTGGGATGGCTCTGCAGGAACTTGGCAACGGCCAGGCCGTTCTCACAATGACGCGGCATGCGTACATGCAGGCTCTCGAGCGAGCTGTTCAGGAAGAAGGCCGCCTGCGGATTCTGCATGGGGCCAAGATCGCGCATGAGCTGCGCGGTGGCCTTGGTAATGAAGGCGCCCTCGCGACCGAACTTCTCGGCATAGGTCACGCCATGGTAGCTCTCGTCAGGCGTGGTGAGACCCGGGAACTTGTCCGCATGGGCCATCCAGTCAAACTGGCCGTGGTCGACGATCACGCCGCCCAGGTAGGCAGCATGTCCATCCATGTACTTGGTGGTGGAGTGCGTAACGATGTCGGCGCCCCACTCAAAGGGACGGCACATAACGGGCGTCGGGAAGGTGTTGTCGACCATCAGCGGCACGCCGTGGTCATGTGCGGCCTTGGCAAAGCGCTCAATATCGAGCACGGCAAGGGCGGGGTTTGCGATCGTCTCGCCAAAGACGAGCTTTGTGTTGGGCTGAAAGGCAGCCTCCAGCTCCTCATCGGTGCAGTCGGGGGCGACGAACGTGCAGGTCACGCCCATGCGGCCCATGGTGTGGGCGAGCAGGTTATACGTACCGCCGTAAATGGCAGAGCTTGCGACCACGTGATCGCCGGCACCGGCAACGTTAAAGATCGCGAGGAAGTTCGCAGCCATGCCCGAACTCGTGAGCATCGCTGCGGTGCCGCCCTCCATCTCGCAGATCTTGGCGGCAACCAAATCGCACGTGGGGTTCTGCAGACGGCTGTAGAAGTAGCCAGACTCCTCCAGGTCAAACAGCTTGCCCATGTGCTCCGACGTGTCGTACTTCCACGTGGTGGACTGGTAGATGGGCACCTGGCGCGGCTCCGCATCTCCCGGGTGATAGCCGCCCTGAACACATGTAGTACCGATAGTCTGCTCGCTCATATCTAGCTCCCTTGCCTGGGTTTTAGTTTTATTCGGTTCACGATACCGCTACCCTGCACCCCTCTCAACCCATCCCCAAGGTAGGTTATGGGACAAATTGATTAGGGGCATTTATCTCAAGCCTTGGGCATTTGCTCGATAGATAAAAATGAGGCATACATGAAGCTCTCGATGATTACATGCCCCGTCACGGGTACCATAGGCGGGTACACCGTGACCAAGGAGACAACGATGAAGCAGATCGATACCACCCAGCTCGACACCGCCGCCTGCCAGGCTCAGGCTGCCGAATACCACGCCCGCGGCTTTAACTGCGCACAGGCCGTTGCCTGCACGCTCGCACCTGCCGTCGGGCTCGACCCCCAGACCGCCTTTACCCTCACCGAGGGCTTTGGCGCCGGCATGGGTGGCATGACCGAGACCTGCGGCGCCATCTCGGGCGCTGTTGCCATCATGGGCTTTGTAATGAGCGACGGCATGGAGAACCCCAAGACCAAAGGCCAGACCTACAAGCTGTCGCGCGAGATTGCCAAGCGATTTGGCGAGAAGAACACGACGACCGTCTGCGGCACGCTCAAGGGCATCGGATCGGATAAAGGTCCGCTCCGCAGCTGCCCCGGCTGCATCGACGATGCCGTCGAGATCGCCTGCGATGTGCTAAAGCAGCTCGCCGAGTAAACGGCAGCAACAGAAAAACGACGGCCGGCGCGCTTAGGATCCATCCAAAAGCACGCCGGCCGTCGTCGTTAGAACTCGGCAAACTCGGGAGCGCCGACCTCGATCTCTTCGCGCCCCGCCATAAGCTCGCGCATCTTGGCGCAAAATTGCTCCTGCTCCCCCGCTTTGAATACCAGGTGAAGTGTCACGGCATCCGCGTAATCGGTATCCGAAACCTTGGCACCCGAATCCTGCGCCAAACGAAGCACCTGCTCATACTGCGGATAGGCCACATGCACGTCAACAGGCACGACGCTTGTCATCTCAACGATCTGCCCTGCCTCCTGAGCCGCGGCCACCGCCGCCTGCGTCGCCGCGGTATAGGCGCGTACCAAGCCACCAGGCCCCAACAGCGTGCCACCAAAATAGCGCGTCACCACGCAGCAAACTTTTTTGAGCCCCGCACCGCGCAGCACCTCGAGCGTCGGCATGCCGCTCGTGCGGCTCGGCTCACCATCATCGCTCTGGCGCTCGCGCCCATCGACCAAAATCCACGCGGGAACATTGTGTCGAGCGTCGTAATGACGCTTGCGAACCATCTCGATAAAGGCATTCGCCTCATCCTCGGACTCAATATGCACCAGCTGGGCAATAAACCGGCTCTTGCGGTCCACAAACTCGCCCGAAGCCTCAATATTCGATTGCAGAGTAAAATAGCTGTCCAACAAAGCCCCTCAAACACAAGCAAAGCAACAAACAGCCTCAATAATACGGCAAAGACCGTACCGATAACCTCGGTAAAAAGAACGAAGCCACCTATGATTCCGTCAACGAAAGCGAGAACCCGTCAGCGCGAGCAAGGTGCCTTGAAAGACGAGGGCATTGACCTTATGGTCATGCCCGAAGGCTTGAAAGGCAGATTGCCGCGCTGACGGGTTCGCAGCGTCAGCAAAGTGCTGAGCGGGCCTATAAGCCGGGTTCTGTCGTGAACGGTCATTTATCTTGTCTGCACGTTACCGTGCAGCTCCACGCACGCTACCCGAACGCGGACCGGGCCGGCCCATAGCGTTCCTATTCGCGCTTGCTCCGGATGGGGCTTGCCAAGCCGCCGTGTTGCCACGACGCTGGTGGTCTCTTACACCACCGTTTCAGCTTTTCCCTTTACGCCTTGCGGCGCAGGTGGGAGTCTTCTTTTCTGCGGCGCTTTCCGTCGGATCACTCCGCCCGGCCGTTAGCCGGCATCCCGCCCTCTGGAGCCCGGACTTTCCTCACGCGTACTGCAAGCAGCACATCGCGCGACCGTCTGGCCCACTCAGCAGTGCAAGAGTGTAGCACACCGTTGCCGCAGGCAATGGCACAACGCAAGCGTTCGACACGATAAACCAAGAACCGGCATGCGCTACAATGGTCCTGTCGATGGGCAACGTCGTCAGTCGAGACGCGACCGCGCTCCGCACCCCTCCGTCTACTCGGTGTGTTCCCGCCTCCTCCCCGAGGCGGGATGTCGGCATTTTTCATGCATCGACAACCCAATAGTAAATAGACAGCCCGGACAGCATTGCGCATTTCGGCGCCAAATGCAAAAAAGGGACCCGTCCATTGCGGACGGATCCCTTAAAACAAGTGATCGTCAAACCGATTTACTCGGCGTCGGTCTCCTCGTCCTTCTTCTCGGAAGGCAGCGGAGTAACCTCGATCTCAACGCCCAGAGTCTCAGCAGCGGACTTCATGGACAGGGAGATACGACGACGGTCGAGGTCGATCTCCATGACCTTGACCTGAACCTTGTCGCCAACATGGGTGACCTGAGAAGGCTGATCGACGTGCTTGTTGGCCATCTCGGAGATGTGCACCAGGCCCTCGATGCCCTCGCCCAGGTCGACGAAAGCGCCGAACGGGACAAGCTTGGTCACAGTGCCCTCGACGATAGCGCCGACGGGGTACTTCTTGACCAGTGCGCGCCACGGATCCTCGGTGGTCTGCTTGAGACCCAGGGAGATGCGCTCGCGGTTGAGATCGACGTCGAGAACCTCGACCTCGACCTCCTGGCCGACCTTGACAACCTCGGAAGGATGGTTGACGTGGTTCCAGGAAAGCTCGGAGATGTGGATGAGGCCGTCGATACCGCCGAGGTCGACGAAGGCGCCGAAGTCGACGATGGAGGAAACGGTGCCCTGGAGACGCATGCCAGACTTGAGCTTGGACAGAATCTCGGAGCGCTCGGCCTTACGGGACTCCTCGAGCACGACGCGACGGGAGAGGACGACGTTGTTGCGGTTGCGGTCCATCTCGATGACGCGAGCCTCGATGCGGGTGCCCATGTAGGAGGTGAGGTCCTTGACGCGACGGAGGTCGACGAGGGAAGCGGGCAGGAAGCCACGCAGGCCGATGTCGAGGATCAGGCCGCCCTTGACAACCTCGATAACCTCGCCCTCGACGTTCTCGCCGGAGTTGAACTTCTCCTCGATGCGGTTCCAAGCACGCTCGTACTCGGCACGCTTCTTGGACAGGACCAGACGACCGTCCTTGTCCTCCTTCTGGAGAACCAGAGCCTCGATGGGATCACCGAGTGCAACGATGTCTGCAGGGTTAGCGTCCTTGCGGATGGACAGCTCGCGGACCGGGATAACGCCCTCGGACTTGAATCCGATGTCAACGAGCACCTCGTCATGCTCGATCTTAACGACAGTGCCGTTAACGAGATCGCCCTCATCAAAGTCGGTAATCGTACCGTCGATGAGGTTGTTCATCTCCTCCTCATTGACATCGTCAAGAGAGAAAATGGACGAGTTCTGAATCTCACTCAAAGGTGGACCCCTTTCGAACTACGGGGCCCCGATTGCTAGGACCTACAGAAGGGTGCGACAAGCACACAACGTTTAGGAACACTCGGGAGCCGACAGATACTAATGTGACGCTTATGCAATCACGTTCGTATAGGTTACGGGGAAATGAGTTCGATTTCAAGCGTGAACTGCGATTTTTTACTCGTGTGGAGACTTTTTCGTAATCTTATGAACACACGTCTCCGCAACTTGACGATAACCAGCCAGGCATTCGGCTTTGGGGTAAAGTATCCGGAGCCAACGATTCTAGATCGATTTTTCGAGAAAGGTGCCCGCGTGCTCAAAGCAGTCGTTTTCGATATGGACGAAACGCTTCTTAGCATCAACCTCAACGCGTTCATCCTTCGCTATTTTAAGGATGTCTCTTCGATGCTCGCGGATATCGGGCGCCGCAGCCGCGGTGGCACGATGGCACGCCTCGGCACCATCCTGGTCGACCTCAACGCCAATCGCCGCAGCGGCACGGACAACCGCACCAATCTTGAGTTTTACCAAGAAGAGGTCGAGCGCCGATGCGGGATCTGCCTCTCCGATCCCCTCATCTACGAGGCGTTTACCTACTATGACCGCGAAGTTCTTCCGTACAAGAACGACGATGTCATTAACGCCCACGCTATGCCGGGCGCGCACGCCGCGCTCCAGGCCGTACAGGACGCTGGACTGCGTTGCGCGCTCTTTACCAACCCCAGCTTTCCCCAGGGGGCCATCGAGTGCCGCATGGGCTGGGGCGACCTGGCCGACGCCCCCTTTGAACTCGTGACGCACATGGGAAACACCACCCGCTGCAAGCCCGATGCTACCTACTATCTAGAGCAGCTTCAGGTGATGGGGCTCGAGCCACACGAGGTCCTTATGGTGGGCAACGATCCCAAACGCGACTTCCCGTCCCCCGATTGCGGCATCCAAACCGCCTTTGTGGGCCAAGGCAAGCCCAGCCGAGCCACCTGGCGCGGAACCATGGAAGACTTCGCCCGCGACTTTAACGCCGTAATCGAGGCCTTCTACGAGCACCAAGTAGCCCACGAACTGTCGTAGGACCCCTCGCTCCAAACCAAATATCGCCGCAGGTTGAGCACAAGTCAGCGAAAATGCCCCTAAGCGAGCAATGTGCCTTGAAAGAGGAGGGCATAGGCCTTCTGGCCATGCCCGACGATTGAAAGGCAGATTGCCGCTTAGGGGCGTTTGCAGCGTCGACTGGTTACGCGGTTTGGTAAAACCGCGTAACTAGCACACCTGGGTTTTGCCGATCATGATGTTGAGGATCTCGACGTCGGTGTCCTTCATACCCACACGGCCTACGTAGCCCATGCTAGCGATTGTCTGCTCAACGGTATCTTGGATCAGGCCCTCGCCGGCGCGGAAGCCGCGACCCTGCATGGCCATATCATGGCCCAGAATCGCCGCATCGACGGCAGCCGAGATCTTGGCGGCACAGCTCGCCTTGGCGCCGTCGCACACGATGCCGCCCACGTTACCGAGCGTATTCGAGACCGTCGCGCCAATCTGCTCGCGCGTGCCACCGCACAGCCAGGTAATCGCAGCGCCGGCGCCGCACGCGGCGCAAATAGCACCGCAAAACGCCGAGAGCGCACCAATATAGCTCTTGATATGCACGGCGATCAGATCGGACAGCATCACGGCGCGCACCAGGCGCTCGTGGTCGCAACGCAGGTACTCGGCATACTCCATGACGGGCAATGCGCAGGTAATGCCCTGATTGCCCGAGCCGCACACAATGGCGACCGGCAGCGCGCAGCCGTTCATGCGGGCGTCGGACCCGGCGGCCGCACGGGCACGGGCACGGCAGGCGACGTCATCGGCACGAGCACCCAGCAGCGTACGACCCACCTCGGCGCCCCAAGCGTGCGCAAGGCCCTCGGCACTGATCGCGCCATTCAGCTCAATCTGACGCTCAACGGCAGCGCGGGCGTCCTCAATGTCGCCGTCCTCGATAAAGTCAATGATGGACTCAATCGACATGGGCGTGTCGGCCTTATCCGCCGCACGCTCGGCCACCACGCGCTCGGCGCAGGCGGCACACTCCCCCGCCGACTTGCCGCACACCGGAATACCGTCGAGCGTATGGCACGTGACATTGGTGTGGTGATCGGTAATCTCGACGACCGCGGTATGGCCCCCGGCCGTCGCAGTCACCTTGATGTAGAGGTTGGGCACGCCCTCGACAAGCGACACATCGCAGTAGTCGGCGTCGGCGAGGAGCTCGACCACGCGTGCACGGTCTTCATCGTTAACGCTCTCGAGCACCTCGAGCGCGCTCTTGGCGTCGCCGCCCACGGCACCCAGCACGGCCGCGGCCTCAATACCGTGCATACCACCCGAGTTGGGCACGGTCACGCTCTTGACGTTCTTGATGATGTTGCCCGAGCAGGCAACATCCATATGATCGGGTTCGCAACCAAGCGTCTGGCTCGCCAACGCCGCTGCATAGGCAACGGCAATGGGCTCGGTGCAGCCGAGTGCACAGACAAGCTCGCGGTTCAAAACATCGCAAAACGCGGCATCGCGAAGAGAATCGGCAGGCATAGGTATCTCCTACTTGTATAACGGACAGGGCTCTCGAAAATAATTAGCTCTTTTATTTGATAACAATGCATCAAAAACCGCAACCCAAGTTCCGGCGGACGGCGTTCAAGCGCAAACTGACGGCATTAATACATGAAAAGCTAGTCTTGTTGCATGCTAAAGCGTTTGACCAAAAAACGCCCGAGCGTTTCCACAAAAGTCGCGCTATCATGCAGTCGAACGCGGTAAAACCTTTAGCAATTCCGCCGCACGGACCAGAGAGGAACCACTCATGAAGATTGGTATCGGTAACGACCACGCCGCCGTCGAGCTCAAGAACATCATCTCCGAGCACCTGAAGGAGCGCGGCTGCGAGGTCGTGAACTTTGGCACCGACACCTCCGAGAGCTTCGATTACCCCATCGCCGGCTACAAGGTGGGTAAGGCCGTGGCCAACGGTGACGTCGACCTGGGTATCCTGATCTGCGGTACCGGCGTCGGCATCAGCCTGGCCGCCAACAAGGTCGAAGGTGTTCGCGCCGTCGTATGCTCCGAGCCCTTCAGCGCCAAGCTCTCCCGCATGCACAACAACACCAACGTGCTCGCCTTTGGCGCCCGCGTCGTGGGCTCCGAGCTCGCCAAGATGATTGTCGACGAGTGGCTCGACGCCGAGTTTGAGGGTGGTCGTCACGAGCGTCGCGTTAACCTCCTCAACGAGATCGATCGCACGCGCGGCCTTAAGATCGTCGACGAAGCCTAAACTATTCAGTGCCACAAGCTAACAGCAGGGGCCCGCTCGGAACACATATCCGAGCGGGCCCCTGCATAGATTTTGGAATAAAAGGGCGCCGCGGATGGAGTTCCGCGGCGCCCAAGCCACACGCTAACAGCTTTAAGGAGTCAAAGCTGGTTTAGCCAAAGAAGCGCTTGATCTCGATCTCGGCATTCTCCAGGCAGTCGGAGCCGTGGATCACGTTGGCGTTGACATCGACGGCAAAGTCGCCGCGGATGGTACCAGGAGCAGCCTCAAGCGGGTTGGTAGCGCCCATGAGGGTGCGCATCTTAGCAACAGCGGAGAGACCGGAAACGACCATCTTGACGACCGGACCGCTCGTCATAAAGTCGCAGAGACCGCCAAAGAAGGGCTTGTCGGCCAGATGGGCGTAGTGCTCCTCGACGGTAGCGCGCTCGAGCGTGGTCATCTCCATGCGCTCGATGACAAGGCCGCTGCGCTCAATGCGAGCAACGATCTCGCCGATCTTGCGGTCGCGCACGGCGTCGGGCTTAATCATGATGAAGGTCTTCTCGATAGCCATAAAAGTAGCCTTTCAAGTAGGTTCGCGCGTGCCCAAGTCCCATTCCGGCACCCGCCTGGACTGCATCGTAACAGAGTTTTAGCTGCAGTTAAACAAAAAGCTGTTTATTGAAACGTTGCAATTGATTAAAGCGCTCCATATGTGTCACTTCTGTTTCGAAGCCCGATTAGAGTACCATCCGACCGCCCATCAACCGCATCGAACAGAGCAGGCGGTCGGTTGCCGCCCGCGAACGTAACCCCTTCACAACCTGCCCAAAGGTCCTACAGAAGTTCTCGACAAGCCCCTCCCCCATAGCAACAAAATACGGGCGCCCACATCAGCAGGCGCCCGTAAAGTGAAAACGATTTATCAATAAATGGCCAAAACGGCTTCAGCCAAATCCCTACTTTACCCCGTGGCCCATCTCGACGACCTTAGTCAGTGACCCAAACACACCCTCGTCAGCCACGAGCTGTGCCTCGGCGCGATCAAGCTGCACGGCAACGGCGGCAGGGGCGGTGCCGCCCTCGGTCGTGCGCGCGGCGACAATCGACGGGATGTCGAGCGCCTCGGTAATGTCGCGCTCAAAGAGCGGGCTTGCCTCCTGGAACACCTCAAACGGCAGGTCCTCAAGATTGCAGCCGCGCTTCTCGCACATCAGGACCAGATGGCCCACCACGGCATGTGCCTCGCGGAACGGCAGGCCACGCTTGGCCAGGTAATCGGCAACATCGGTGGCGGCAAGGTGCCCCACGCCGCACTCGCGCGCCATGGCATCCTCGTTGACGGTCCAAGTCGAAATCATTCCGGCCATAACGGACAGGCACTGCATGAGCGTATGGGCGGTATCGAGCGCGCCCTCCTTGTCCTCCTGCAAGTCCTTGTTATAAGCAAGCGGCAAGCCCTTCATGGTTACCAGCAGCTGCACCAGGTTGCCGTACACGCGACCGCTCTTGCCGCGGATAAGCTCGGCAAAGTCGGGGTTCTTCTTCTGCGGCATGATAGACGAGCCGGTGGAGTAGGAGTCTGAAAGCGTGATAAAGCCAAATTCGGAGCTCGACCACAGCACGATCTCCTCGGAAAGACGCGACAGGTGCATCGCCATGACGGATCCGGCGTAATGCAGATCGAGCAGGAAATCACGGTCGGAAACCGCATCGAGCGAGTTGGGGATCACGCCCGCAAAGCCAAGTTCGGCAGCCGTCATCTGGCGATCGAGCGGATAGCTCGTACCGGCAAGCGCGGCAGCACCAAGCGGGCAGTTGTCGGCGGCATCAAAGGCGGCCTTCAGGCGCGTAAAGTCGCGCGCGAACATCCAGAAATACGCCAGCAGATGATGCGAGAGCAGCACGGGCTGAGCGTGCTGCATATGCGTGTAGCCCGGCAGAATCACCTTGTCGTACTTCTTGGCCGCATCCACCAGCACATGGCGCAGCTCAAGATTGGCCTCCATGAGCTCCTTGGCCAGCGCCTTGACGCCCAGGCGCGTATCGGTCGCCACCTGGTCGTTGCGCGAACGCCCAGTATGCAAGCGCTTGCCAGCCTCGCCGATGCGACGCGTCAGCTCGCTCTCGATGGACATATGAATGTCCTCATCGTTGATGTCGAAGGTAAAGTTGCCGGCATCGATATCCTGTTCGATTCCGATCAGGCCCTTGGCAATCGCCTGCTCGTCCTCGGCACTGATGATGCCCTGGGCGACCAACATCTTGGCATGCGCCTTAGAGCCGGCGATATCCTGCTTATAGAGATGTTTGTCGACCGGCAGCGACGCGCCAAACTCCTGCGTGACCTCGGCCACGCCCGCCTCAAAACGACCGCCCCAAAGAGCCATGGAACCGTCTCCTTTCTCCAAATACCAAAACAAGCGTCCAAAGCAATGTGCCCTGTCGCTAAAGCGATTTATCAACCGCTAGTTTTACACACTCCCTGCCGCGCGCGGGGCCATGTGGCTAATTTGCAAAGAAGTGACGCACCATGCACTTGGCGCCCAACGTCTCCCTCCGGATGTTGCCCTGCGAACCATCGATCCAGGACTTCAGGCTCATAGGAACGTCCTCGACCCTTACAGCATCGAACTCGGGCGCGAGGGCAAGCAAAGCATGCGCGATAGCATTGAACATAATGGATACTCCTCATATATATAGGCACAGAGCCGCCAAATTGATAGAAGGAGCCCCGCCGGACAACCCCGGCGGGGCTCGGACTCAGCCGCAGACGCGGCATCATATATGCGGGCGGAACGTAGGGGCCACCGATGTTAAGAAGTGTCAGCAAGCATAACGAAAGGTAGGGACCCCGTGCGCCCGTTATGTATCACGCGGATGGGCCGCGCGGATACCAAGGGAAGGAGGCGCTAGGCCTGGGCAGCAGCAGAGCTGGGGCCCTGGACCTTTGCCCACGTCTTGAGCGACAGCGTATCGATCTCGATAAAGCCGGCGCTGGCCTTCTCGTCAAACGTGGTGTCGCGGTCGTAGGTAGCCAGACCGTAGTCGTAGAGGCTGAAGGGGCTCTTGCGGCCGACGACATGGCAGTTGCCCTTAAAGAACTTCAGACGGACAGTGCCGGTCACGAACTTTTGCGTGTCGGCCATAAAGGCATCGAGCGCGTTCTTGAGCGGGCTGTACCACTGGCCGTTGTACACGGCGGTGGCCCAATCCTGCTCGAGCTTGATCTTGGTCTTGAGCAGGTCGCCCTCGACGCAGATGTCCTCGAGCGCCTTGTGGGCGGTGATGAGCGTCAGGGCGCCGGGAACCTCGTAGCACTCGCGGCTCTTAAGGCCCACCAGGCGATCCTCGACCAGATCGAGACGGCCAAAGCCATTGTCGCCGGAGATCTTGTTGAGGGCGATGACGATCTCAGAGAGCTTCATCTTCTTGCCGTCGACGGCGACGGGCTTGCCGGCCTCAAACTCAATCTCGGTGTAGGTCGGGGTGTCCGGGGTGTCCTCGGGATTCTTGGTCATAACCCAAGCGTCGTCGAGCGGCTCATTCCAGGGATCCTCCAGGTGACCGCACTCAATGGCACGACCCCACAGGTTGTCGTCGATGGAGTAGGGGTTGTCGTTGGCACCCTCGGGAACCGGCACGTTGTGGGCGTGGGCATAGGCGACCTCGTCGGGGCGACACTTCAGGTCCCACTCGCGAACCGGGGCGATAACCTTGAGCTCGGGGTCGAGGGCCTTGACGGCGGCCTCAAAACGGACCTGGTCGTTACCCTTGCCGGTGCAGCCGTGGGCGACGTAGGTCGCGCCAAACTCGTGGGCGACCTCAACAAGCTTCTTGGCAAGCAGCGGGCGAGACAGGGCGGAGAGCAGCGGATACTTGTTCTCGTACATGGAGTTTGCTGCAATGGCTTTGGTCAGGAACTCATCGGAGAACTCGTCGCGCAGGTCGAGCACCTGGCAATCGAGAACGCCCAGGTCGAGCGCCTTCTGCTTCTTGGCATCCAGTCCGGTCTCTTCCTGGCCCACGTTGCCGCAGACACAAACGACATCGAGATTCTTCTCGTCCTGGAGCCACTTGACACATACGGATGTATCAAGACCACCGGAATATGCGAGAACGACTTTTTCCTTGCTCATGGCTGTTTCCTTTCGCCCTTGGTAGCTAGTTAGAACATCGGTCAGTTGCAAGTCATTTCAAGGTCATATACCGTGCAATATCAGGTTAAATAGCAAAAATCAGCACATACATGCCCTAGAAACATGCAGCAATGTCGTGCTAAAACCCAACGACCTCAAAATGACTCTGTTGAGGCAATTCGCCCCATGCGGACAGAGACGATTGTTATCGTCGTCGGGAAATTGCGCGCTGGCGTCGGATGGCATTGTCTGCAGTGGTGATGATCGTTACGAACTGCATCTGCCTCTCCTTTCACCTATCGCCGGGCGCAATTCTAATATCGTAAACGGTACCTTTTCCTCGGTAAGCGGTTGTTTTTCCGTCTCCGTTTTCGATGGTCGCTATATTACGCTAAAGTGCCCGCAGCACAAGCGACAAATTCAAATTTCTGAAAAGTTTTTTCATTACTTTGTGAAGCGTGGTGCAAATACGCTCCGTTCCTGCGAAAATACGCCCGACTACGAATTGATGGCTATAACGTCTGAAACAATCTCGAAACGAAAGGCTCGCTTTTATGCAAACTTACGAATCGGACGCCAATATCGGAAACATTAAGATTCTCGCCGTCGACATGGACAAGACGCTGCTGACCGACGAGCGCGTGCTGCCCCAGGGTCTTGATGAGCGCCTAGACAAGCTCGCCGACGCCGACATCGTATTCTGCCCCGCCAGCGGACGTCCCGCCCCCAAGCTCGAGGAGATGTTCGAGGGCGTCAAGAACCGCCTCGCCTTTTGTCCCGACAACGGAGCGTGCGTGATCTATCGCGGCAGCTATATCTATAAGAGCACTATTGACGTGGAGCTGTATCAGCAGGTCTTGAGCCGTGCCTCGGAGGATCCGCGCGCTGTCCCCGTCCTTTGCTGCTTCGACGAGTTCTACGTGCTTGCCCGCGACCATCAATACCACGACGAGATCAGCGTCTACTACAACACAATCAACTACGTCGACAGCTTTGATGGCATTGATTTCGAGTCCAACAAGATTTCGGTCTTCTTCCCCGGCTACGACGCCGAGCCCGCTTTCCGCGAGACCTATAGTCCCGAGTTCTCGGACAAGCTCTACGTCACCAACGCCGGGCGCGAGTGGATCGACTTTATGAACCTGGGCGTCGACAAGGGCGCCGGCGTCGCGCACCTGTGCGAACACCTGGGCATCGATATTGCCGACGCCGCCGCCGTGGGCGATACGTACAACGACATCCCCATGCTGGAGCGCGTCGGTCACAGCTTTATCGTGGACAACGCCGAGGAGCACATGAACGCGCATGCCAAGTGGCGCATTCCGAGCAACAACGACGGAGGCGTACTGACGCTCATCGACGCCATCTTGGCGGCTCGTTAACGTTGCTCGTCGGACCTGGCCGGGCGAGGCGGGTAAGTTTTTCGTTCGGTCGGGTCCTGGGCTCGCTCGGAAAGCACATTAAGTGCTTTCCGGCTCGTGCGGAATCTACGAAAACTTACCCGCCTCGCCCGGCCAGGTCCTGCGGTGACTTGCTTGCCGCCTGGATGGCGTCTTGGCGCCTAGATACTTTGGCTGAATTTAATTGAACGAAGGACGCTCCTTGTTGATAAGGGGCGTCCTTCTGTTTTTGGTTACTTTGGAACTGTGGTTGCTTCCCTATTTGGCGTCGGCCCAGGTTATGCCGGTGCTGGCTTCGGCGATGAGGGGTACGCGTAGGTCTACTACGTGCTCCATGACGTCGCGGACCATGGCGGTGAGGCGCTCGACTTCGTCGACGGGGCACTCAAAGTCCAGTTCGTCGTGTACCTGCAGGATCATGTGGGCGGCAAAGCCTTCTTCTTCCAGGCGACGGCTTACGCGGGCCATGGCGATCTTGATGATGTCTGCTGCGGTGCCCTGCATGGGATGGTTCATGGCCGTGCGCTCGCCAAAGCCGCGGAGTTGCGGGTTTTTGGCCTTGAGCTCGGGAATATGGCGTCTGCGGCCATACATGGTCTCGGCGTAGCCCGTCTGCTTGGCGCGCGCCACCACGTTGTCGAGGAACGTACGCACGCCCGGGTAGGCCTCGTAGTAGCGGTCGATCATGTCGCGCGCCTCGGCCATCGAGATATGCAGCGACTGCGACAGGCCGTAGGCCTGCTGGCCATACACGATGCCAAAGTTCACGGCCTTGGCGCGACTGCGCAGGTCGGGCGTTACCTCGGACACCGGCACACCAAACACGCGCGCCGCCGTCTCGGCATGGAAGTCCTCGCCCTCGTTAAAGGCGCGCACCAAGTGCTCGTCACCCGAGAGATGTGCCAGCAGACGCAGCTCGATCTGCGAGTAGTCCACCGCCAAAAAGACGCTTCCCTCGCCTGCCGAAAACGCCGTCTTGACGGTACGCCCCAGCTCCGAGCGCGTCGGAATGTTTTGCAGATTAGGGTCGCTCGAAGACAGACGCCCCGTCGCGGTGATGGTCTGGTTGTACGTGGTGTGCACACGACCGTCACCGCGGCGCAGCGGGCCCAACGTGTCCAGATAGGTTGACTTGATCTTGGACTTCTCGCGCCAGTCTAAGATCAAACGAACAATCTCGTGGTCACGGGCAAGATCACTCAGTACCTTGGCATTGGTCGAATAGTAACCGCGCTTGGTCTTTTTGAGACCCTTGGTCGGAAGGCCCATCACATCAAAGAGCACATGCGAAAGTTGCATGGGGCTGCCGATGTTAAAGGTCTCGTCACCGGCAAGGTCGCGAATGCTTCGTTCGACCTCGGTGATCTGGGTCGCCAGACCCTCGGACAGACTGTGCAGGCGGTCGGGGTCCACGAGCATGCCCGCGCGCTCCATCTTGGCAAGTACCGGAACGAGCGGCATCTCGATGCCATCGAACACGTTGGCGGCGTTCTCACGGGCCATGCACTCGCGCAACGGCGCCACGAGCGCCAGCGTCAGAGCCGCAGTACGAGCGGCAGGCGCCGGAGCGTCCTCACCAGCACCCTCTGCACCGCGCGCCGCAGGCAACGCCATCTGCAGATAGGTATCGGCCAGATATGCCTCATCGAACTCGGAGCGATCGGAATCCAGCAGATAGGCAGCGACCACGGTATCGAAGATACGCGTGGAATCGGCAGCGAGCGGATCCATGAGCTCGGGCTCAGAAGAATCGATGGGCGAAAGCTCGTGCAGCAGCGCTTTCGTATCCGGGCTCGCCACGCGGCCCTCCATAAACAGGCGCGCAAGCACGCCGGCGATCACACCGTGAGCGAAGTTGAAGCCCTCAACCTCAGCCGCCGCACAGCTGTCGCCCTCCTCGAGCGCGAACAGGCCCTTGGACGTCGCCAACCACAGCGTGCGCGTCAGCCCAAAGAGCGCGCCCTCTTCCTTGTCGTCGTCCACCACGGCGGCGACCCACTCGCCGGCATCAATCGCGCGGGAGACCTCAGCCGCAACGGCACCAAGCGCGTCGGCATCGCCGGCGGCTGCGCGAACCATAGCAGGTATCTCAAACACACTGGAGGCAGCAGCCCCGCCCTCGCCGCCGATCAGCGCCAAGAAACGGTTCTGCATGGCGGTGATACCAAGCGTACCCAGCGCCGCGGAAACCTCATCGGCAGAAAACGCCGGGAAGGACGTCGCCTCAAAATCGAGCTCAACGGGCGCATCGGTGCGGATGGTCGCCACCTTACGGCTCAGCAGCGCGTCGTCGATGTGTGCACGCAGGTTTTCACCCATCTTGCCCTTGACCTCGTCGGCATGCGCGATGACCTCGTCCAAGCTGCCGTACTGTGCGATGAGCGCACTCGCCTTTTTGGGACCGATGCCCGGCACGCCGGGGATGTTGTCGGACGCGTCGCCCTTCAGACCATAAAAGTCGGGCACGAGCGCCGGCGTAATGCCGTGATACAAGTCATCCACGCTCTCGGGCGTCATAATCGCAACGTCGGACAGGCCCTTACGGGTCGAGACCACGTTGACGTGCTCGGTAACAAGCTGATACATGTCGCGATCACCGGTCACCAGCAGCATGTCACAGCCGGCCTGCTCGCCCAGGCGCGCCATAGTACCCAGGATATCGTCGCCTTCCCAGCCCTCGGACTGCAGAATCGGCACGTTGAGCGCGGTGAGCAGCTCCTTAATCATAGGGAACTGCGCATGCAGATCGGGGTCCATGGGCGGGCGTTGCGCCTTATACTGCGGCAGCATCTCCATGCGCACGCGCGGCTTACCCTTGTCAAACGCCACGACCACACCGTCGGGGTTAAAGGCATCGATCATCTTAAGAAACATGTTCAGAAAGCCAAAGATCGCGTTGGTGGGGCGACCGTCCGGCGCGTTCATGGTCGGCGGCACGGCGTGAAAGGCGCGGTGCATGAGCGAGTTGCCGTCGATAACGGCAAAAGTGCGGCGCTTGTCAGACATATTAAATACCTCGCTTTGGGCTGGGCACGGTTTGCTCACTCCAGTTTACACGCTCCCCGCCCCGCGGCCACCTCACATAAAGCTCCCCCGCCACCGTGAGCCCGCGCGTGATACGATGGCTCACGGTACATCAACCAGCACGATCGATCCGAAAGGAGCCTGCGTCATGGAGCGTCCCTGCGCATGGAAAAAGTACACGCCACAGCAAGTCGAGGAGCTCGAGGAGCTTTGCCGCGGCTATAAGCAGTTTTTGAGCGAGAACAAGACCGAGCGCCTGTGCGTCAAGACCGGCATCAAGATGGCCGAGGAGGCGGGATACGTCGACCTGGAGACCGTGATCGCCGAAGGCCGCGAGCTCAAGGCAGGCGACAAGGTGTACGCCGCCAATCACGGCAAGGACCTCATGCTCGTCAACCTGGGCAACGCCCCGCTCGAGCAGGGCTTTAACATCCTGGGCGCCCACGTGGACTCGCCGCGCCTAGACCTTAAGCAGAACCCCGCCTTCGAGGCCGGCGACATGGCCTACCTCGACACGCACTACTACGGTGGCGTCAAGAGCTACCACTGGGTGGCCTCCCCGCTCGCACTCGTGGGCGTCATCTGCAAAAAGGACGGTACCACCGTCGACATCAATATCGGCGACAAGGCGGACGACCCGGTCTTTACCATCTCCGACCTGCTGATCCACCTCTCGAGCGAGCAGATGTCCAAGCCTGCCAAGGACGCCGTCGATGCCGAGATTCTCGACGTGATCGTGGGCGGCCGCCCCGTCAAGTTCGATGAGGACGACAAGGACGCCCCCAAGGAGCCCGTCAAGCAGATGTTCCTGGATATCCTCAAGGAGCAGTACGACGTCGAGGAGGAGGACTTCCTCTCCGCCGAGATCGAGGTCGTGCCCGCCGGCCCCGCCCGCGACATGGGCCTCGACCGCTCCATGATTCTGGGCTATGGCCATGACGACCGCGTCTGTGCCTACCCCTCCATGCTCGCCCAGATCAACGTCACCAACGTGGAGCGCACGAGCATCACGCTCATCGTCGATAAGGAGGAGATCGGCTCCGTGGGTGCCACCGGTATGACGAGCCGCTTCTTCGAGAACACCGTCGCCGAGATCATGACGCTCGCCGGCGAGGATAGCCCGCTGGCCCTGCGCCGCGCGCTCGCCCGCAGCCGCATGCTCTCCTCCGACGTGTCCGCCGGTTTCGACCCGGGCTATGCCGGCAAGTTCGAGACGAAGAACGCCGCCTTTATGGGTCGTGGCCTGTGCTTTAACAAGTACACGGGCAGCCGCGGCAAGGGCGGTTCCAACGACGCCGATGCCGAGTACGTGGCCCTCGTCCGCGACATCATGGACGAGGCCGGCGTGGACTTCCAGACCTGTGAGCTCGGTCGCGTCAACGCGGGCGGTGGCGGCACCATCGCCTACATCATGGCCAAGTATGGCATGAACGTCATCGACTCCGGCGTTGCCGTCCTGTCCATGCACGCCCTGTGGGAGGTCGCCAACAAGGCCGATATCTACGAGGCCTACCGCGGCTACAAAGCCTTCATCGAGCGAGCCTAATCCACCCTTCATCAGTTGCGGTGAATTACGGACTAAACTGGCCCATAAACGGCCAAAACAGACCGTATTCCACCGCAACTTTTTTGGCAGAGGAGAGTCCATGCTGCAGGTCATCATTTCGCCCGCCAAGCAGATGCGCGCGGCCCAAGATGCTTTTGAAGTCCTGGGCATCCCACCCTTTGTGCGCGAGACGGCTCGCCTCCACCGCGCACTGCTAGATATCGAGCGGAATGAAGGCAGCGGCGGCCTGCAGGCGCTGTGGAACGTGAGTGACAAACTGCTGGGACCTTGCCTCAACACACTGCATGAGTTCGGGCCCATCCTGAAAAGCGGCGATCTCGACAATCCCGCACTCGCCCGTCACCTCTCCCCTGCCGTCATGTCCTATCACGGCATTCAATACCAGAGCATGGCACCCGAGGTGATGGATTCCACGCAGCTCGCATGGCTGCAAGACCATCTGTGGATCCTCTCCGGCCTCTACGGGTGCGTTCGTCCCTTTCATGCCGTCGAACCGTATCGGCTGGAGATGGGCGCGAAGCTCGCCGTTGACGATGCCCGAGACCTCTACGCGTTTTGGAGCGACAAGCTCGCACGGGCCATCGCTCCGGCGGGCTCTAACACCACGATCGTCAACCTTGCCAGTGTGGAGTACGCCAAGGCCGTTCTACCCCATCTCGCAGGCGACGCCACAACCGTCACTTGTCTCTTTGGCGAAGGTGTCCGCAACGGCAAGCCCATCCAGCGCTCGACAGCCAGCAAAAAGGCGCGCGGCTCCATGGTGCGCTGGATGGCAGAAAACAAGCTCGAGGATGTAAGCGGGCTCACCGCGTTCGACGTTGGTTATCGTCACTTTCCCGAGCTTTCAAATAAAAACACTCTGGTCTTCCTGAACGAACAGGCCTTGTAGGACCACCGCTACTTTTGAATGTGCTGCCTAGGCACGGCGTCTATTCCGCCAAGCCGTCGGCTTTGGCAATTTCATTTGTCGAGCCGTCCTGATAGGTAATCTTGACATGCTCCACCTCGGACACCTTGACGCCCGACGGGGGCTCCAGGCGCCATTCCGTCAGCGCGATATCCATTGTCGTGGGCACATCCCCTTGATCTTTGAGCTCGACCGACAGCGTCTTAAGCGACGCATCGAAGGTCACGCGCTCGATCTCTTCACCAGGAATGGATCCGCCACTCAGCTGCAACTGCACAAACTCGTTGCGCGGATACCAATAGTCGCCCGGCGCGGCAACGGTATTGCCGCCCGCGACCTTCACTGTCATGATCGGCAGGGCATCGTCGGCCTCAAACTCCCAGGCAGCGCCGCCGCGACCGCCAAACGTCCAGATACAAAAGGCAATCACCAGCACGGCAAGCACCGCAAAACCAATCGCGACAAGGCCATGGTGCGCACGGCTTTCCTCGGCCGATACATCCCATTGCGTCTCTCGATATAGATGCTTGTCTTCCATGTTCGCCTCCCCACAGGCACGCTCGTTGGCCCAATCGTACCCATTCAGGCTATACTTGAGCCCACCACATAAACGGGGAGCTTGCAGGACAAGACGGCAGGCTGAGACTGGGCGCGCCCGCCCTGACCCGCAAACCTGATATGGGTAATGCCAACGAAGGGAGCCGTGCCAATGAGCACACAGACCGAGCCCAAGCTCGTCACGCAAATCGACTTCGCCCGCGCCGGGCAGATCACACCGCAGATGAAGGAGGTCGCCGAGCGCGAGCATCGCGACCCCGAGTACATCCGCGAGCGCGTGGCCGACGGCCGCATCGCCATTCCCGCCAACATCGTGCACATCAAAAAGGGCATGCGCGCCTTTGGCGTCGGTGAGGGCTTGTCCACCAAGGTCAACGTGAACCTGGGCATCTCGGGCGACAAGGCCGATGCCGCCGAGGAATGGAAGAAGGTCAAGATCGCCGAGGACTTTGGCGCCGACGCCATCATGGACCTCTCCAACTCGGGCAAGACACGTCAGTTCCGCCAGCAGCTCATCGACGAGACGCCGCTCATGGTAGGCACCGTCCCCATGTACGACGCCATCGGCTACATGGAAAAGCCGCTGGTCAAGCTCACCAAGGACGACCTGTTCGAAGTCGTGCGCGCGCATGCCGAGGACGGCGTGGACTTTATGACCATCCACTGCGGCATAAACAAGTCGGTCACCAAGACCTTTAAGGAGACCGGCCGCCTCATGAACATCGTGAGCCGTGGCGGCTCACTGCTGTTTGGCTGGATGGAGGTCACCGGTAACGAGAACCCATTCTATGAGTTCTACGACGAGTTGCTCGAGATTTGCCACGAGTACGACGTGACGATTTCGCTCGGCGACTCCTGCCGCCCGGGCTGCCTCTACGACTCCAACGACGCCACCGAGACCGCTGAGATGATCGAGCTGGGCAAGCTGTGCAAGCGCGCTTGGGCCGCCGGCGTCCAGGTCATGGTCGAGGGCCCGGGTCACATGGCGCTCGACGAGATCGCCGCCAACATGAAACTGCAGAAGCGCCTGTGCCACAATGCTCCGTTCTATGTGCTCGGGCCGCTGGTGACCGATATCGGCGTGGGTTACGACCACATCACCGCCGCCATCGGCGGCGCCATCTCCGCCAGTTCCGGTGCCGACTTCCTGTGCTACGTGACACCGGCAGAGCACCTATGCCTGCCCAACGCCCAGGATGTGCTCGACGGCCTCATGGCCACCAAGATCGCCGCACACGCCGCCGACATCGCCAAAAAGGTGCCCCACGCCCGCGACATGGACGACAAGATGGGCCAGGCACGCCGCAAGCTTGACTGGGACGCCATGTGGGAGTGCGCGCTCGACCCGGTTACGGGCAAGAAGCGCTACGAGGAGTCCCCCGCCGCCACCGAGGGCACTTGCACCATGTGTGGCAAGATGTGCGCCGTCCGCACCGTCAACAAGATCTTCGAGGGCACCACGATCGACCTCGGCATGGAGGACTAGCCTGTCGCCGCGGCCGCTTCTGTCGGCGAGCTGGTGCCTGTCAATTGTTGACGTGTGAACATTTGCTTGCATTTGCGTAAAGATTGCATCGCCCGCCCGGGTTCGACATAGAGTCGGCCCGGGCATCTTTATAATGCTGGCTTAAAGACCCATTTGATTCCGACCGAACAAGGGAGCGAACATGGATCGTAGTAAGGTACCTGCCGTCCTGTCCATCGCGGGATCCGATTCCAGCGGCGGCGCCGGCATTCAGGCCGACATCAAGACCATCACGGCGCACCGTCTGTATGCCCAGACGGCCATCACCGCCATCACAGCGCAAAACACACTGGGCGTTACCGCCGTGCAGGATATCTCGCCAGATATCGTAGCCGCGCAAATTGACGCCGTTTTTGACGATATCCGCCCGAGCGCCGTCAAGATCGGCATGGTTTCTTCTGTCGAGATTATCGATGTTATCGCCGACCGCCTGAGCGCCTGGAAGGCGACAAACGTGGTAGTCGACCCCGTCATGGTAGCCACCTCGGGCGCACGGCTGATTGCCGAAGATGTCGCAGAGGCGCTCACTCGCCGCCTGTTCCCGCTAGCGACGGTTATCACGCCCAATATTCCCGAGGCCATGGCCCTGCTCGACTACGAGGTCGACTCCGAGCGCACGCAGCAAAATGCTGCCATGCTCCTCACCCGCCGCTTTGGTTGTGCATCCCTCGTTAAGGGTGGGCATCTTGTCAACGAGGCCAACGATGTACTGGCCGAACCCGCGCCACTCGATGACGAGGGCAACCATCTGGGAGATCCACTCACCACGTGGTTCCGCCACAAGCGCATCGAGACCGACAACACGCACGGCACCGGATGCACGCTCTCGTCCGCCATCGCCTGCGCGCTGGCTCAGGGCATGGATCTTGCCGACGCCGTCAACGCCGGCAAGGCATACCTGACAGGCGCTCTGGCCGCCGGCCTGAACATGGGCAAAGGCTCCGGCCCTGTCAACCACATGTGGCAGTATTAAGATTCACAGCCCAGAGCCACCGCAAAGGGGGCAGGCACCTTTGCGGTGGCTCCCACAAACATCTCGATCTGTAACAGTTAGAGCCCATTTTTCGGCCCACCTGTTACAGATCGAGACATTCAAATTCCGCTGAGAAGATAATCTCAATCTGTAACAGTAACTCGGCAAAATCGACCCTAGATGTTACAGATCGAGACAAACGACCGATATCGACCTAAATAATCTCAATCTGTAACATCTAGCCCGTTTTCGACCTTACAACTGTTACAGATCAAGACAAACAAACGATCCAAAACCACCGCAAAGGGGGCAGGCACCTTTGCGGTGGCTTGGGCTCGCGCTACTCACCGAGCATCTCTTGGAGCTTGGCTGCCACGGCATGTCCCAAGCTCTCGTGGCTTTCGGGCATCATATGCAGATAGTCGATATCGCCCGGCTCGGCATAATCGGCGGCATTCAAAAAGTCGCAGCCAAACTGCTCAGCCACATGCGCGTAGTACTCACCAAAATGTTCCGAGGCTTCTACGGAATGCTCGTCAAAGTCGGTCATATATACATCGGCGATCTGCGGCTTAATCTTGATAGGTGCCATCAGCAGAATCCGTGGGCAGGGCGCGGCATCGGTCCAGGCAAACGCACGGACGGCGCGAATCAGCGCCATGGCACCACGGGCGATATCGGAAGCTGTCACGCCAAAGACCGTCTTACAGTCGTTGGTGCCCAGCATGATCACAATGGCGTCCAGCGGCTTATGGGCCTCGAGCAGCATCGGAAGTGCGCGGATGCCGTTAAGATTGGTGTCCAGATGGCACATGTCGTCGCGTACCGTCGTGCGGCCGTTGAGGCCTTCTTCAATTACATGCCAGCCCTCGCCTAAGTCACGTTGGGCCACGCCGCACCAGCGCACATCCTGCGCATAGCGCACCGCGGTGCCGTCGCGCATGCCCGCCGGATCGTAACCATAGGTGTTGCTGTCGCCAAAGCATAGAACGTTTTTCATCGTAAGCCCCTCGCTCAGTAAAAAGCCGACGGAAGCAGCCTCTCCCGTCGGCTCGACCTATCTGTCAGCACGTACCGATTACAGGTACTTGCGCCAATCGTCCTCGTCCTCATCATCCTCGGTAGCAGCCTGGGCCTGCTCGGCAGCGCGAGCTGCCGCAGCGCGAGCGGCAACCTGGGCATAGGACTCCTCGTTGCGCTCGGGGAAGTTTGCCAGCACGTGCTCGAACTTGGCAAAATCCTCATCCCAGCGCGTAGAAGGCACGGCAAAGAAGACCTGCTTGACCTTGAAGTCGCCCGATGCGAGCTCCTTGCGGAAAATCTCGGCCACGGCCTCGGCATCAAAACCGTTGTTGTCGCAGCCCCAAGCGCCCAGTACGAGCTTCTCGCGATCCAGCTCGTCGCAGATGGCGAGCACAAAGCGGATACGGTCGCGCAGCGCGTCCAGCAGCGCATCGTCGCTCACGCGGTACTCCTGGCGTGCGCGCTTGGCATTGGGCGCGGCGGCCACGATCACATCGGCATACGCATGCACGTGGTTGCGGTCAAAACGCACCGCAGGCACTACCAGCGCACGGTTGCGGTAGAGCTCGCAGTTGATATTGCGGCGACGGTTCTCGCCATACCACTTGCGCTGCTTGTCGAGCACGTTGTACAGATACGAATCGGCGCAGAGCGTAGCCTCCTGGCCCAGATAGCCCTGGACGTAGCCGCCACCCGGGTTGGTGAACGAGGCAAAGGCGAGCACTGCCATGTCGCAAAACTGCGCATAGCCACGGCCGTTGTCCAGAATGGCCTGCGTGGCGGAGGCATCAAGCACGGTGACCTCGGGCAGGGTCGGAGCGGGCTCCTCGGCAGGCGCGGACTCGGTCTCTGCGGGTTCCTCGGCAGGCGCAGACTCGTCCGTGACCTCGGTCTCGACGGACGCAACCTCAGCGGCCTCGACCTCGGCGGACTCAGACTCCTCGGCAACCGGCTCCTCGGCAGCCGCAGCCGCTTGGGCCTTGGCCTTCATCGCCGCGACAAAGCCGGCAGGCATACCGTCGAATTCGCGAACGCCGGCAAGCGAGCGCTCGATATCCTTGGCACACGCCTCGGACACAGCCGCCACGTGGCGCTCGGCAGCCTTTGCGCGAGCCTCACGCTTGGGGTTGGGCTGTCCCGCGCGGTTGGGCCTGCGGTTACGATTCCTGTTGTCGACATCTGCCATGAGTGGTCACCTTTCCTGTCGCTGCCGCTTTCGGTTTTTCCCATCCATGATACCCCGCCACGTACAAAAAAGACGGCCCCGAAGGACCGCCTTTCGCATTGATTTACGCACGCGGCAAGCACCGCTGCAACTCGCCGCTAGTCGCGACGACCAAGGATATTCAGGATACGCAGGAACACGTTGATGATATCCACGAACAGGTTGGACGCCATGAGCACGGCGTTGGGCAGCGTGGGCGGCACCGTCATGGCCACATAGGTGTCGTAGCCAATAAAACCGGCGAACACCACGATCACGATCAGGTCGGTAATAGACTGCGAAACACCCATAAACATCAGCACGATCTCGACCAGGATCGTGGCAAGCAGAACGCCAAAACCGATGCCGTACACGCGCTGGAAGAACTTGGGGAAGGTCACGCCCAGCGCGCCAAAGACAAAGGTGATGGCGGCGGTGGCGATAAAGGCGGTGTTGATGGTGGGCAGGTCGTAGTTGGCAAGGCCAAACGACGCGGTCAGGCCAAAGGTGCTCGCAAAGATCACGTAACCCGTGAGCGACAGGCCCACAGACTGCTTGCCCGCGGCAGCCGACATCATGACAATGCCGACGATAGTCAAAATAAACGAGCCAAAGACCAGCGGCAAAGCGGCGCCGCTCATCATCATGCGGGCAAACGCCATGGTGCTCGTAAAGTAGGCGCCGGCGCCCATGGCGCAAAAGCCCAAAAAGATCAGGGCAGACATGACAAGGTTGTACGCGCGCGGCGACATCTCCTTGGCGCGGCTTGCGCCGCTCTCGACGGGGCCGTTCTGATAGCCCTGGATATCGTTCATAGGTTCGTCCTTTCAAAAAGCGCCACAAATAACGGCGCAGTAGCTGACAAGATTCCTGTCATTGTACCCGAACGCCGTGCGTCCTTACCTACGGCGCTCGCCCTCAAGCGTACGATCAAACGCCCAGACCCACCAACGCATCACGTGGGCCTGCGAGCCGTCCGGCCGTCCGCACGCCTGGTCCTCCAGATACAACTCGGTCGCATGCCCGCCAAAACGAACCTTATACGTTGCCGTACGAACACCGTGAACCGTTAAGCCAAAGCCCGTGGACGAGACAATCTCGTCAATTGTAAAGCAACGACCGTCGACCCAGCAGACGGTGACCGGCACGACTTGTCCGCCCGCGAGGATGCGAGCCACAACGTCCACATACTGCTTGTGCACGCGCCGAGTTTTGCCATCTGTCTGTCGATATTCCATGTCTCCTATTATCGAACGCATGTTTGCATATTGTAAAGCGAACAGACTGTGGTTTTGGAGTGTCGTAGCAATCGCACGTGTCCGCATGGCGTGATAGCAAAAAGAACACCCGCGGTCAACAGGGCTAATATTCAATTTTAGTGCCAAAAAATTACTTCTCCCATCAGAACTCGGCAAAGAAACCCGTAGGAGGTGATACGATTTATCATGTTTTTGTAACGTGTCTGCAAACTTCGAGAAAGCCCATATATGGACGTAACGTTCTCAACCTTCCTCGGCCAAATTGTGTCGAACCCAGTCCTTGCCGTCACCGTGATCCTCGCGTTGGGCGCCATCTTCGTCAATGGATGGACCGACGCGCCCAACGCCATCGCGACCTGCGTCACTACGCGTTGCATGCCCGCCCGCGCCGCCATTCTCATGAGCGCCGCATTCAACTTCCTCGGCGTGCTCATCATGACGCACTTTAATGCGAGCGTCGCCAACACCATCTCACATATCGTCGACTTTGGCGGAAACAGCACCATGGCGCTCGCGTGCCTCTGCGCAGCGCTGTTCTCCATCGTCGTCTACGGCGCCACAGCATCGCGTTTTGGCATCCCCACTTCGCAAAGCCACAGCCTTATCGCCGGCCTGACCGGTGCCGCTATCGCCCTCGGCGGCGCGAGCAGCGTCAACGTCCACGAGTGGATGAAGGTCATCTACGGCCTGGCGCTCTCCATCGGCCTGGGCTTTGTCATGGGCTGGGTCCTGTGCAAACTCGTCTCGGTTCTTTTCGCCGCCGCCAACAGGCGACGTGCCAATGTCTTCTTTAAATACGCTCAGATCGCGAGCGCTGCGGCCATGAGCTTTATGCACGGCGCGCAGGATGGACAGAAGTTCATCGGCGTGCTCTTTTTAGGCGTGGCCTTCGCAAACGGCCAGACCAGCGTCGGCGATGCCGGCATCCCCATCTGGATTATGCTGCTATGCTCGGCCACCATGGGCATCGGCACCAGCGTGGGCGGCGAGCGCATCATCAAGTCCGTTGGCCAGAGCATGGTCAAGCTCGAAAAGTACCAGGGCTTCTCCGCCGACCTGGCGGGCGCCGCGAACCTGCTGCTTGCCACCCTTACCGGCATCCCCGTGTCCTCCACACACATCAAGACCTGCGCCATCATGGGCGTCGGTGCCGTCAAGCGCCTCTCGGCCATCAACTTCGGCGTCGTCAAGGACATGATGTTCACCTGGTTCTTCACCTTCCCCGCCTGCGGACTCATCAGCTTTGTCATGGCCAAGCTGTTCATGATGTTCCTCTAGTCAAACCGAACGTCCATCTGGACCGCAACACTTCGCCCACCCGTCTTCACCTCGAAAGGACCCACCCATGGCAAAGAAACCCGATTCGTTCTACTTTGACAACTACGTCGCCTGCGCCGACCTTGCTGTCCAGGCCGCAGAGTTGCTCATCAAGATTTTTGAGAACTTTGATCCCGCGCAGATCCACGACATGCTCGAGGAGATGCATGCGATTGAGCATGCGGCAGACAAGAAGCACCACGAGCTCGAAGACGCCCTGCTCACCGCCTTTATCACCCCGCTCGAGCGCGAGGATCTGGATCTGATGAGCTGCGCGCTCGACACCGTGCTCGACCGTATTGAGGGCGTCGTGCAGCGCGTCTACTTCACCAACATTCAGAGCATCCATCCCGACGCCATCGTCATCGCCCACAAGGTGACTGACGCCTGCCGCGCCATGAAAGACCTGATGGTCGAGCTTCCCAACTACCGCAAGTCCAAAACGCTGCGCGAGCTGGTCATCCAGATCAACACCATCGAGTCCGAGGCCGACGAGCTCTACATCAACGCCATGCGTAACCTGCACGTTAACGGCAAGGACCCGCTCGAGGTCATCGCTTGGCGTGACGTGTACGCCTTCCTGGAGTACTGCGCCGACTGCTGCGAGAATGTGGCCGATGTCGTGGATTCGATTGTCATGAAGAACAGTTAATTGGGGGTACATGTCCCACCGGTCGCGGGCCCGGCCACTAATAACCTTTTTCACTCCGGCTGCAAGCAGAGTCGTTCAAAAGGTTATTAGTGGCCGGGCCCGCTCCCTTATGCACCACCATTGGGAACTTTGGCTGATAGATTTAGCGCGACGGGGGTTTGGCTGAAGGGACCTTTGGTATCCGTTCGGACACTTTGGCCCTTGATGAGCGTTTGGCTGATTGCTGCTTTGGGTACTCTTTGGGTTACTTTTGGTTTGTTCGATTTTTAATTTTAGGAGGGCTTGTATGTCTTATTTGGATCTGGCTCGTGGTCGGTATTCTTGTCGTTCTTTTGAGGACCGTTCTGTTGAGCAGGCTGTGGTGGATGCCATTGTTGAGGCTGGGCGTATTGCTCCTTCTGCTTGTAATAATCATCCAGCCCGTGTGATGGTGCTGGATACGCCTGAGCTGTTGGAGAAGGCTGCTGCTTGTCAGCCTCGGTTTGCTCGTGATGGGTCTATCTTTGGAGCTCCGCTTGTCTTCCTTATTTGCAGCGTTACCGATGATGCTTGGGTGCGCCCGTATGACCAGATGAATTCCAGTGAAATCGATACGTCCATCGTGTGCGACCAGATGATGATGGAGGCCACCGAGCAGGGCCTGGGAACGTGCTGGGTATGCCATTTTAAGCCTGAGGTGGCACAGGAGCAGTTCAATCTGCCCAAGGGCGTCTATCCCTATCACATGCTCGTCTGTGGCTATCCCGCCGACCACATCGCAGACCCCGAGCATCGCGAGGCCCGCACCATTCCCCTCTCCGACTTCCTCCTCAAGTAGATTTTTGGGACATGCCTTAAAACCTACCCTTGACCGCTCACCCGTTCGCCGAGTTCTGCGCCACTATGTGCAGGGCTCGGTTTTTTATGTTACGCACCCCGGCACAGTCATAAAAAAGGACCCGCAAGCTGCGGGTCCTTTCTAGGCACTAAATTGTAGGCCGAATGTTAGTCCAGGTCGTCGGCAGCAAAGTTGTCGATCGGGGCAAAGGGATCGGCCACGGGGACAACCGGGTCAGCGACGGGCAGCGGCTCGGCGGGAACAGTCACCGCAGGAGAAGCGGCAGAACCGACCGGCGTGGAGGCCATGAGGTCGGCCGGGAAGGAGTTCTGGGCATCGTCCATGAAGTGCTGGATGAGCTTGAGATACTCGGCCTTGAACTCCTCACGGGAAGCCTTGAGACGATCGATTTCCTCGAGCTCGGCCTGCTTTTCGGTCAGAGCCTGGCGGATAACCTCGCGGGCCTTGGCGTCAGCCTCGTTGCGGATACGCTCAGCGTTCTCGTTGGCATCGTTGACGATGGTCTCAGCGGTCTGCTGGGCAGCGATCAGGGCAGCGGAAATCTGGCGCTCCTGAGCGGAGAAGTCAGGGGCGGGAGCAGCCACGGGGGCGGCGGGAACGGCCTGGGCGGTGGCATCCTGAGCCTGGGCAAGCTGAGCCTGTGCATCGGCAAGCTGCTGCTCGGTAGCAGTCAGACGACCCTTAAGGTCGACGATCTTAGCGAGCATAGCGTCAACCTCGGAGGACAGCGTCTCCAAGAAGACGTCGACCTCGGCAGGATCGTAGCCACGCTTGGCCTCAGAGAAAGTCTGAGCCTGGATGTCTGCAGGGGTAATAGCCATAACAAGTCTCCTTTTTCATCGCCTCGGCGCTACACGCCCGACGTAAGTTACAAAGTCAGTTCTATACGAGTATACCTATAAGAAGCTGCAGAACCAGCCTCTGCACCAACTGCAACGCAATAATCGCAACGACCGGCGAAAAATCGATACCGCCCATCGGCGGAATGAAACGACGGAACAGGTTGAGCCACGGACCGCACACGCTATCGAGCACCGCAGCAATATCCTGAAGTAAACCACCCTGCTTCATGGGAATCCACGTCATAAAGCAGTAGACGACAATGAGCGTGGAATAGAAGTTGAACAGCGTGTTGACCAGCTGGACGATAGTGTAGATGTTGATGGGAATCTCCTCGTCTTGTCTTTACTTAAGGTAGCCGTCGGCACGAAGCTTCTTGAGATCGGAATCTTTGACCTCGCAACCGGCGGGCAGCACCATGAACACGCGGTCGCCTACCTCCTTGACCGTGGCGCCCAGACCGCAGGCAAAGCCGTAAGAGAAGTCCAAGACGCGCTTGGCAACTTCGGTGCGTACGCCCACAAAAATCAGTGCGACAGGCTGCTTGGTGCGAACGCGGCGCACCACGGTCTCCACGTCGTCATAGCTCTCGGGGCGCAGGACATAGGCCGGCAGTTGCGGCGTGGCGTTGATGATATTGCTCGCATAGGCCGAGGCATCGCTCGGTGCAGGCGCGGGTGCAGCGGCGGCACGGGCGCGGGTGTTCTCGGCGTAGCTCGACGGCGTGTCATAGGCACCAGGACGATAACCGCTCGCAACACTGTCCTGCGAGCGCGAAGGCGGGTTATACGTCGTGGCATGGCGGGAGTCATCGCCGACCAGCTGACCGGAGCGCGTATACACGGCAACCGACTCAGCTTCACCGCGGCGCGTCTGACCAAGCAGGCCGTTGCTCGGCTCGTCTTGGGTGTAGAAGCCCTCGCCCGAAGCACCGCCGTAGCCGTTGCCCTGATAACTATCGTCATAGCCGTCATCGTAGCCGTAGTCGTCGTCCTGGCCATAACCCTGGTCGTAACCCTGCTGGCCGCCCAGGTGCATCTTATTTTTAATCTCGTCAAGGAAGCCCATGGTTGTGTCCTCTCGCGGTTTAGTGCAGGCGCCCCGATAATCAGTGCGCACTTCAGAGCCTTATTTTACTGCAAACTCCGGGCTAAATACTACCCTGCCCAGGCGAACGAGCGTAGAGCCCTCCTCAAGGGCAGGCTCAAAGTCCTCGCTCATGCCGCAGGAAAGCTCAGGCAGGTTCAAATCGGGATGCGCCGCCTCCAGCTCATCCCTCAGCTCACGAAGCCCCGCAAAGGTGCGGCGTGCCACATCCTTATTCCCCCGGGGCGCCATAGTCATAAGCCCCTGCACGCAAATTCCCTCAAGCTCCGCAAGCTCACCCGCGGCGGCGCGAATCTCATCGGGCGAAAAGCCTCCCTTCGACTCCTCACCACTCACATTGACCTCAATGAGCACACGCTGGAGGACGGCGAGCTCGCCTGCCTCAATCTTGCGGACAGCACGGCTCGAGATCGCCTGTGCCAGATGCAGCGAACCCACCGAGTGAATCAGCTCGGCTGAGCCCAGCACCGCATTGATCTTATTGGTCTGCAGGTTGCCGATCATATCGAAGCGCACCTCGGGCAGCTCCGGATGCTCCGCCAGACCCGTGAGCTTGCGAACCAGCTCCTGCGGGCGGTTCTCGGCAAAATGGCGATACCCCGCCTGGATGGCGGCAACGGTCTCATCGACACCAACGGTCTTGGACACGGCAATGAGGCGCGCGGCGTCGTGGGGGCGGCCCGCGCGATCGAGCGCCGCATAAAAACGTTCCAGAATCTGCTCGCGGCGAGCGCGCATCAAGTCCAAATAGTTATCCATTGCTAATCGCCTCCGCTGACAGCCAAACAAGTAGTCCCATGCTAACGCAAGAGCGCGGTCCCGCATGTGCAAGGCCGCGCTCACTTAGGTATTTACAATCTTTCGACGAACGGGGTCACTTACTCCTCGTCGTCCTCGCCATCGTCCTCGTCCTCAAGATGATCGAGCAGGTAGCGAAGACCCTCGCTGACCTCGTTGGCGGGCACCTTGGCAACGTAGCGCGCGTCGACGGCGGGCCTCATGATAACACCCTCGCCCGAAGGCACGCGCATGCTCTCGAGCTCATCCTCGTCCACACGGGCGATATCGCCGGCAGTCATGCGCTGTCCGGTCAAAAGGAAGGTCAGACGGCAGGCGGCATCGATAGAGATCGAGGCAATGCGATCCAAGTAGCGCGAAACCATGATGGCGCGGCGCAGGTCGTCGTAGTTGCTGTCATCGTCCATAAAGTCGCCCGTATCCATACGGTTAAAGGTGCGGAAGAACTTCTCGTATGCCGCATGCACCGGCTCGTCCTCGACGGCCAGGTTGCAAATGATGGACATGTCGTTGGTGACGAGCGCAGAAAGCGACGAGCCTAGCACCTGGTACACGGCCTCAGCCTCGGCCTCGACCGTGCCGACAAGCTCCTGGGGCAGCGAGATGTCGGCCTTGATCATATGACGCGTGGCACGGCAGATCTGACGGACCTTATCGGTCATGCGCTGCAGGTTAAAGTCGACGTAGATGATCGTCTGAAGCAGGCGGAAGTCGGAAGCAACCGGTGACTGCGTGGCGATCAGGTTGTAGCAGACGGCCTCCAGGTTGGCGCAGCGCGCGTCAATCGAAAGCGTGCGCTTCTTGGTCTTGGTGGCGAGCTTGCGGTCGTCGGTCACATAGGCCTTCACGGCATCGTGGAGGGCCAGATCGACGGCCTCATAGATGCTCAGCATCTCGTGACGGGCCTCGACGAGCTGACGGGAAAACAGTTTGCGCATGGTTCACTCCAATCAGTTGGGTGCGGTCATGCCGCCCGCACAGTGAATACGCACCGGACTAGGTCCGATCGGCTTGGGACTAGTCGCACCGATCAGCCAAAGCGGCCGGTGATATAGTCTTCCGTCCGCGAGTCCACCGGGCTGGTGAAGATCGCGTCGGTTTGACCATACTCGATGAGCGTGGCGGGCTCGCCGGCAACTTCCTGCAAGAAGAATGCGGTGTAGTCGCTGATACGAGCTGCCTGCTGCATTGAATGCGTGACGATGATGATCGTCATCTCGGGCGCCAGCTCGGCCATCAGATCCTCGACCTTAGAGACGGACGTGGGGTCGATGGCGGAGCAGGGCTCGTCCATCAGGAGAACATCGGGTTGCACCGCAAGCACGCGCGCGATGCACAGACGCTGCTGCTGACCGCCCGAGAGCGCCAAACCATCCTTGTTGAGCTGATTGGATACCTCTTTCCAGAGGTTGGCGCGCTTGAGCGATTCTTCCACGATGTCATCGAGGTCGCTTTTGCTAGTCACGCCCTGTAGACGAGGGCCAAAGGCGACATTCTCGTAGATGGATTTGGGAAACGGGTTGGGCTGCTGAAAGATCATGCCCACGCGACGACGGAGGTCGACCGGGTCGACGCCCTCGGCATAGATATCATTGCCGTCGAGCGTCATGGTGCCCTCGACGCGCGTACCCTCGATCAGATCATTCATGCGGTTGATGCAGCGCAAAAACGTCGACTTGCCGCAGCCCGAAGGGCCAATGAAGGCGGTGATGGCGTTTTTGGCGATGTTGAGGTCAAGCCCCGTCAGCGCATGAAAGTCACCGTACCAAAAGTTGAAATCCTTGGCCGTAATGGCCGCTTGCTCCAGCGTGGGAGCGGACTGATAAACGGACATGGGACTCCTTAACTAGCGACGCTTGCGCGACAGGAAGCGCGCAAACAGGTTGAAGGCCAGAATGATCACCATCAGCAAGAGCGCGGTGCCGTAGGCTGCGTTCATGTTGATGCCGTCGTTGGCAAGCAGGTACAGGTGAACCGTCATGGGGCGGCCGGAATCGAGCGGCGAAATAGGTAGATTGATGGCTTGGCCCATGGTGTAGAGCACCACCGCGGTCTCGCCAATGGCGCGGCCGATGGCGAGGACGATGCCCGTGGCAATACGGCCAAAGGCAGAAGGAAGCACAATCTTGGAGACAACCTGCCACTTGGTGGCGCCCAGGCCGTACGCGCCCCAACGGATATAGCGCGGGACGGCGCGAATGGCCTCTTCGGTGGTGCGCATGACGATGGGAAGCATCAAGAGCGCGAGCGCCAGAGCGGCCGAGACCATCGAAAGGCCCAGGCCCATGGCCTCGACAAACAAGGCGTAGCCAAACAGGCCCATAACGATGGAGGGCACCGAGGCCAAAGCGTCAGCAGCGTAGCGAATGAGCTCGACGACCTTGCCCTGCTTGGCGTACTCGGCCAGATAGACGGCTGCCAGCACAGCAATCGGCGTGCAGATAAGCATGGCGAGCGCCGTCACATAGACGGTCGAGACGATCGTGGGCCAAATTCCGCCCTCGGCGTTGACGCCCTGGGGCCAACCGAAGATAAAGTCGAGCGAGATGTGTGGCAGGCCGTTGATGACCACGTAGGCGATGATAGCGACCAGCACCAGCGTGGTGATGTATGCCGCGGCACGGAACACGCCAAGCATGATCTTGTTGGACAGGTCCTTGTTGATGCGGCCCTTCTTGCCGTGGGAAAGGGCACGCTTGATGCGCTCGCGCGACGAGGTCGTATCGACCGTCGTGTCAACGGAATCGGACATAGCCTACCCCCTCTTCTTCTTGGAAACCAGGCGGACGATGCCCACCAGCGTGGCGGAAATGATAAACAGGACCACGCCCATGCCGAACAGCGCCGAGCGATGCAGACCCGAGGAATAGCTCATGTCGAGCGCAATCTGGCTCGTGAGCGTCGAGATGGGGCTCGCAATGCTGTCGGGAATAACCGGGGCGTTACCCACGACCATGAGCACGGCCATGGTCTCGCCGATGGCACGGCCCATACCCAGCACGATGGCATCCACGATACCCAGCTTGGCGGCAGGTAACACGACCTTATAGATAGTCTGCCACTTGGTGGCGCCCATGGCATACGATGCCTCGCGAATGCCCATGGGAATGGAATTGAGAGCATCGATGGTAAGCGTCGTGATGGTGGGCACGATCATAATGGCGAGCACGAACCACGCCGTCAGCGCGCCAAAACCAAGACCGCCGGTCAGTTGTGCGATAAACGGGCGGATGATGATCATGCCAAAGAAGCCATAGATGATAGAAGGGATGCCGGCCAACAGGTCAACGGCAGGGCTGATGAGCTTGCGCACGCGCTTGCTGGCGATCTCGACCAGATACACGGCCGTGCCCACGCCTAGGGGCACACCCATGGCGAGCGCGCCGACGGTCACCAGACCCGAGCCGGCAAGCAGCGACACGATGCCGTAGTGACCCTCAGAGGGCGCCCACGTAAAGCTAAAGAAGTCCGCCAGACCGATGTCGGTAAAGACGGGCAGCGCCGAGTACGTGGTAAAGACAAAAATCAGGATGACGGTAACAACCGCCAAGAACGCGCAGGCAAAGAAGATCCACTGCAGCGCCTTCTCCTTGATATAGGTGCTGCGCGATACGAGCGCCAGCTCGCGCTTCTTGGGCGCCTGACCATTCTGCTCAGTCTGGGAGTTTTCCTGTGCTTCCATGCTACTCACTCCCCTTCTCGTCGTTGGTGACGGGGATAAAGCCCGCCTCGCGAATCTGCTTGTCCATCTTTTCGGACGTCACATAGTCGATGTAATCCTGCGCCTGCTGCGAAGGCGCACCCTTCACAAAGAAGTAAAGGTCGCGTGAGATGGGATAGCCGCCGCTCGCGACCGTCTTCTCGGACGCCTCAACATGATTGACCGAGACGGCCTTGACCGAGGTCTTGGCGTTGAGGCTATCGACGAAGCCCAGCGAAATGTAGCCAATGGCACCGTGCGAACGAGATACCACGTCGCGCACCTGGCCCGTGCCCGAAAGAACGGCCGAGCAGCGATCGAACGGGGTGCCGTCCATCACGATGGTGCGGAATGCTTCACGCGTGCCAGACGCCTCGTCTCGGTTGATGACCTGAATCTTCAGGTCCTCGCCACCGACCTCTTTCCAATTAGTAATCTTGCCGGCATAGATATCGCGGAGCTGCTCGGTCGAGAGGTTATCGACCGGGTTATCGTCGTTCACGATGACCGCGATACCGTCGTGGGCAATGACGATGGGAGTCAGGCCCAGATCCTGTTCGTCGGCATTGAGTCCACGGGAGGAGCTGGCGATATCGGCCGTGCCAGCACTGACGGCTTCGATGCCAGCGGAAGAGCCCAAACCGGAAACGAGCACGTCGATGCCGGTCTCCTCCTTAAAGCCCTCTGCCGCAATTTCGGCGATAGGAAGGCAGGTCGTGGAGCCGGCCACGGTAATGGAAGAGGTAGAAGATCCCGAAGAACAGGCGCACAGCGTAAGCGTAAGCACAGCGGCGCTCAGGACCGATACGATCTTTCTCATAGCATCACGCCGATCGCAGCATGGCGCCCACAGGTGCCGTCCTCGTTACGGTAGGAATAAAAGCGGTCGTTCTGGCGCACAGTCGAAAGCTGGGTATCCACGATATTATCCGCGTCCACACCGGCATCTACCAGCGCCTCACAAATGGCAGCGGAAAGATCGAGCATGCGAGAGGCACTCGCATCGATGCAAGAGAACTCGACGGCAAAGCGATCCATGAGTTCCTGGGATACCTCATATTCGTCAGCCAAGATATGGGGGCCGATATAGGCGGAAACGTCGCTCGCATCGCAGCCGGCAGCATCGCAAAGCGCCTGGCACGCCTTGGCAGAAATACGTGCAATCGTGCCCTTCCAACCGGAGTGCACCACGGCAAATCCGCCAGGGGCCACCAGCACCACGGGAGCGCAGTCGGCAAAGCAGAGCAGCACGGGCACGTCATGGGCCGTACAGACGATGGCATCGCAGCCCTCGGCAATCTGCTCGCGAACAGCCTCAAGATCGTCGGCGCCGTTCGAAGTCACCGTAACGATATGGTCACCATGTACCTGATTGGGCACGAGCAGATTATGCTTGCACTCAGTGGCGCCCATAGCTTCGAGCGCTCGACGACGATTTTCTTGAACAGCAAAGGGGTCATCGCCTACATGCGAGCCCAGGTTGAGCGAGGAGTACGCATCTTCAGAAACGCCACCGGTGCGCTCGGTAAAGGCAAAGCGGACATCGGATGTCGCGCCCTCCACCAACGTAACTCCATCATGGTCGACACGCGAAACGTTGTCCGCACGTGCTGCCATACTAAAGCCTCCTAATAACACAAGTACCGCGGCGTCGCCGCGCAGTCCGCGTTTATACGGCTGTCATACTTCCTTAAAAGGATACCCGCAGCGGTAGGGACCAAACGTAAAGGGAACGTAAGGAGATTGGAGGCTTTCGTTTACAAACGAGAAACAAAACGGGGTGCATCCAAATGGAGACACCCCGTGCAGGTCGTTGAGAAAAACGAACTAGAAGCTACCGCGCTTCAGGAAGTCGGGAAGCTCGAACTGGTCGTTGCCAAAGTTGGGCAGCTCGGTACCACCGACGTTGCGGGTCGGAGCGGCCTGAGCCGGGCTGGCAGCCGGAGCGGTGCGCTGCGGCTCAGCGGAGGCAGCGGCCTTGCTCTGAGACTGCTGAGCAGCAAAGAGCTCATCCTGACGGTTGACGTTGGAGTCGGAGAAGCCCGTAGCGATGACGGTGATACGCACCTGATCGCCCAGGGACTCGTCGACAACGGTACCGAAGATGATGTTGGCCTCGGGGTCGACGGCGTTGGCGACAACGTCGGCGGCGTCGCTGATCTCCTGGATGCCCAGGTCCTTGGAACCGGCGATGGAGAGCAGCACGCGCGTGGCACCATCGATGGAGCTCTCGAGCAGCGGGCTGGAGATGGCCTGCTGGGCAGCGTCGACGGCACGAGTATCCCCAGAAGAGGTACCGATACCCATCATGGCGGTACCGGCCTGCTTCATGATGGTCTTAACATCGGCGAAGTCCAGGTTGATGATACCGGGGACGGTGATGAGGTCGGTGATGCCCTGGGTGCCCTGGGAAAGGACGCCATCGGCAATCGCGAAGGCCTCGAGCATGGTGGTCTTCTTCTCGGCGATGTCGAGCAGCTTATCGTTAGGAATGACGATCATGGTGTCGACGCAATCGGAGAGGGTCTTGATGCCCTCCTCAGCGCTCTTCTTACGCTTGCGGCCCTCGAAGGTGAAGGGCTTGGTCACGACGGCGACGGTCAGTGCGCCGACCTCGTTCATCGCGATATCGGCAACGATGGGAGCAGCGCCGGTACCGGTGCCGCCGCCCTCGCCGCAGGTGATAAACACCATGTCGGCGCCAGCGAGCGCCTCGGCGATGTCGTCGCGGGACTCATCGGCAGCCTTGCGGCCAACCTCGGGATTGGCGCCGGCGCCCAGACCGCGGGTAAGGTCGGTGCCGATGTGCACCTTGATATCGGCATCAGAGATCGCGAGTGCCTGAGCATCGGTGTTGATGGCAACAAACTCGACGCCGCGGATGCCCTCTTCGATCATTCGATTGACCGCGTTGGTACCGCCGCCGCCGACGCCGACCACCTTAATGACGGCAAGGTAGTTGTTGATCTCTGTCTCGTGCATGTCGGTCCTCCGAACAAAGGTTATAGCCATAGCATGGGTCGACCCCTGCGCACATTAACCTTCAGGTTGAAAGTAAATGCAAAGGTAAACCGTATTATGTTTGCACATTATGAACGTATCAGTCAAATAATTGACCGTGAAAACCAAACAAACCAGATAAACGGCGTGGTATGGCCCCTCAACAAAGCATCAACCAGCGCTACGAGGTCGGAGCATTCCTAAATGTGTAGTTGCCCGGAGAGCGCACATTGATATACGTTACGCCCTCTACCTGCGAAAGCAACTTGGTGACTACGCGTTCCTTCTTGGCGATATCGTCCGAATCGCCCAGCGACACCTCAATGCCGTTATTGAGGTTTGCCGAGATGGCTTCGACCGAAGGCGTGGAAATATCCTTGACTTGTCCCAAGAACTCGCTCGAAAAACCACGCACATAATCCAGGCCGGCCTTAACGGCTTTGGAGTTCACCGCCTGGCCGGAAACCGGAGCGACATCCGCCGAGACATCAGTCAACAACACCGCGCCATAATGCTTGGCGAGCGCCAGCGCGGCATCGATTCCGGTCAAGGTATTTGAGCCCTGCCCTGTCGTGATGACGTTGCCCTGGTCGTCCACTTCGACCGACGTCGACAGCGGGGCGATCCAGGTGTCATCGTCTCCGATAGCCCAGGCAAGGTCGTCGGAGCTGATATACGCAATGGCGATAACTTTACGCTCCGTCGGCGTGATGATAAGCGTATGGGGAAACTGGCGCTGGACATCCACGCCCGAAACCCACGGGTTCTGCTTGAGATCCTCGGTAATCTGGTCGGGATCGACGTTAAAAAGCGACGTTCCCTCGGGCAAGTCGATCAGCTGGATAGCATCGTGCTTCGTCACATGCTCGCTGCCTTGAATCTGAATATCAGTGGCAGTAAACAGTCCAGAGTTGATCACCACGATGGCAACGACGACGAGCACGGCCAAGACGGCCAGAACGCCGCCCACGATTTTGCCTTTGCCTGTAACGACAGAAGCGGCGTCTGACGTTTTATTTGCCATCGCCCCAAGTGAAGACAACGGGTTGACGCCTTTTTTACCCGAAGGCTTCTTGGCGGTAGCCGGCACCGATGTCAGCGAGCGCGGTTTCGATGCGCCAAGCGTGCGACCCGGACGCGCCGCCTTAGTTCCCGTCGAGGGCTTAGGAGTTGCCATGGGACGGGCAGGCTTGGCGCCCATAACAGGCTTTGACGTCAGCGAGGGACGCGAGGACTTTTTTGCGGCCGGACGATTGCCGAGCTGCGAGCCGACAACCGGACGACTGGTCTGTCGAGCATGCCCGACAAGCTTAGAGTGCGCGACGGTATTGCGTTGAGGTTTGGCAGGCGCGCCGGAACGCCCTCCGGCGCGGCGGAAGGTTGGTTTCGATGCTCTAGAAGCCGAGGAATTTAACTTCCGGTCTGAGCTCGATGCCATACGCCTCCCTCACCTTTCCGTGCACATGTCTGATAACCGCGGCAACGTCATCGGCCGAGGCAGTTCCGTTATTAACGATATAATTAGCGTGAACGGGCGAAACTTCCGCGCCGCCAATCGAAAAACCCTTTAATCCACAATCCTCGATAAGCTTGCCCACACTCGCATCGGGCGGGTTGCGAAAGACAGACCCGCAGGATGCGCGACCCATGGGCTGCGTACGCTTGCGCCTTGTAAGGTACCGCTCCATGCGCTCGCGAATGTCGGCCTTGGGCGCCGGTTTAAGTTTGAGCACGCACTCGAGGATGATCTCATTGCGGGGAAGGCTACATTCGCGGTAGCCCCAAGTGATCTCGGACCCCGCATAATGCTTGATACCGGATGCCGGGTCAAACGTTACGACATCCTCAACCAGCAAGCCAATCCACTCGGTCCGTGTGCCGGCATTCATAGATATCGCACCGCCGACCGACCCAGGGATGCCAACGGCAAACTCAAGGCCCGAGAGGCTACGCGACAGGGCATCGTTGACCAGGCGCGCAAACATCACGCCCGCACCGACCGTCAGCGTACAACCGTCATCGGCAACAACCGTGCGCTGAAACTCACGTCCGAGCGAAATGACGGCACCGCGATAACCGCCATCGGCAACCAGCAGATTGGAGCCCTTGCCGATGATGACCCACGGCACCTGCTCGCGATCGAGCACCGCCACGGCGCGGCGAAGGGCATGATAGCTATGGCACGTCACAAAGAGGTCGGCCTTGCCGCCGATACGATAGCTCGTATGACGCGCAAGGCGCTCGTCCTCGATCACATCCGTGTCGATCATGCCCGAGAGCGCCATGACGGCGTTAAACAGACCCATTAGACTTAAGCGTCTTTCTTGGCAGTCAGATACTCAATGAACTCGGGGCCGACGGTCGTAACGTCACCGGCACCCATGGTGAGCAGCAGGTCGCCCTCGCCCACCATCTGCTCGAGCTCCTGATTGAGCTCAAGACGGCTGGAGCAATACACGACCTCCTTGCCAGGATGCTTGGCGCGCACGGTATCGGCGAGCATCTTAGAGGTGACACCCGGAATGGGCATCTCGCCAGCCGAGAACACATCAATCAGCAGCAGTTTATCGGCATTGGCAAATGCATCGGCAAAGTCGTCGCACAGGGCCTGCAGGCGCGAATAGCGGTGCGGCTGGAACACGACGTCGACGTGCTTGTAGCCCAGCGACGAAGCAGCAGCAAGCGTCGCCTTGATCTCGGTGGGGTGATGGCCGTAATCATCGACCACGGTGATGCCATCGATATCGCCCACGTGGGTAAAGCGACGGCGGACGCCCTCAAAGCTCGAGAGCGCCTTGGCGGCGGCGTCGATGTCAAGGCCCAGGACATGGGCGACGGTGAGCACCGCCGTGGCGTTGAGCATGTTGTGGCGACCGGGATTGCTCTTGATCTCCACAGCGTGCTCAGTGCCGTCCTCAAAGCGAACGATAAAGTCGCTCTGGATGCCCTTGACATCCGGGTGCATGCAGACGATGTCGTTGCTCTCGGCAAAGCCGTAGGAAAGCACGTGACGGCCCGTCGACTTGGCGAGCTCGACCAGATGCGGGTCCTCACCGCAGACGATGACGGTGCCGTCCTCGCCCACCAAGCTCATGAATTTGGCGAAAGTTGCCTCGATCTCCTCGATACCCGAGTAGTGATCGAGGTGGTCGGCCTCGACGTTGGTCACAATGACCACGTTGGGGTTCAGGAACAGGAAGGAGCTGTCGGACTCGTCGGCCTCGGCGACAAAGTAGTCGCCCGAGCCGTTCTTGCCGTTCGTGTCATAGCCCTCGACGATGCCACCGATCAGGAAGCTCGGATCCAGACCCATGCGGTCGAGCATGGTGGCACACATCGAAGACGTGGTGGTCTTGCCATGCGTGCCGGCAACAGCGACGGTGGTGTAGCCGTGGCCCAAAGCAGAGAGCATCTTGGCACGGGGCCACACGGGAATACCAAGCTCGCGAGCACGCACGAGTTCAGGGTTGGACTCCGGAATAGCGGTGGAGACAACAACCACGTCGGGCTTGACCTCGTCGATCGTGGCGGCCTCATGGCCCACATGCACCTTCACACCAGCGCGGGTAAGCTGGCGGATATAACGTGACGTCTTAAGGTCGGAGCCGGTAACGGCATAACCGCGCTCGTGCAGAACGAGGGCGATGCCGCTCATGCCGGCGCCGCCGATACCGATAAAGTGGGCGCTCTTAAACTCGGGCGCGGAGGTTGCAGTCTGGGAATCAGCCATGTGCTCGTGTACTCCTTGCGTAAACACTGCCTGTAACCCGTTAACTGTACCGCACCTACCGCATCAGCGCGAGGGCGACCGAAGATATCCCGTCTAACTAACGCAAACCCTCTACCGCATCCGCCAGAAGAGCGGCGGCTCTATCCTGAGCCAGACCACGCGCCGCCTGACGCATGGCGTCGCGCGCCGCCGCGTCATCGACCAGGTGCAGCAGCTCATCGGCAAAGGCAGAACCGTCGATATCGGCATCGGCGCAGAGCACGCCGGCCCCGGCGTCGACCAGATAACGAGCATTGGTGGTTTGGTGGTCGGCCGTCGCATGCGGATACGGCACGAGCACCGAGGGCACGGCGAGCGCAGCGATCTCGGCCACGCTCGATGCACCCGAACGCGAGAGCACCAAATCGGCAGCAGCCAGCATATCGCCCATGTTGTCGATGTAAGGCTGGACGCGGTAACGCTTCGCCTCCTCGGGCGTCAGCGCCAAAGCGCGCTCGGTCTCCTCAAAGCCGTCGGCACCCGTCGAATGCAACACATAGAGGTTCTTGCGCGAAAGCAGCTCGTTTTTGAGCGAAGTCACGCGCTCGTTGAGGTGCTGGGCGCCAAGTGAACCGCCAAAGACGAGCAGCAGCGTAGCGTCCTCGGGAACGCCAAGTGCCTTGCGGCCACGATCGCGATCGCCCTCGATCACCGAGCGACGTACGGGGTTGCCGGTCATGAGCACGTGGTCAGGGTCACCTTCGCGCTCAAAGACCGAACGCGCTGCCGGCACCGAGATGCACACGCGGGCGGCGTGGGAGTTCATCATCTTGTTGGCCAGGCCCGGAACAGAGTTCTGCTCATGCAGCAGATACGGAACGCCTGCGCCCTTGCACCACCCCAACAGCGGAACCTCGACATAGGCACCAAAACCGATGGCGGCATCGGGCTTGCCGACCTTTGAGAAATGATTGGCGAGCGCACGCTTGGCCTTATTGACACGCCACAGCGAGGTCAGCGCCGTCCAAGGACGGGAGCGGTCGAAGCCCGTGACCGTAATGGGCACAAAATCAAACCCAGCCTCGGGGACCAAACGACCCTCGAGCTTGCGCGACTGGCCCACGAACACAACGTGGTGGCCACGGTCACGCAGTTCTTCGGCCAAGGCGAGCGCGGGGTTGATGTGTCCTGCCGTGCCGCCGGCTGCAATAGCAACGGTCATTTTATCGGTCATGGTAGTCCCTTCGTACACGCGGTCCCTGGTCGTCGGTGCGCAGACGCGCCGACGGGTCCGAGTTCAAATCGATTCGATTATATCCGCCGCCCGCGTTGCGAGGGCTGGGGCGCTGCGGACGACCTTGCGGAGCCGTTCGCGAGCGTGGACGAGCTGCCGGCTCGGATGCAGAACCATCCAGAACGGTAAAGCCGCTACGCGAAGGTCGTTCACCGCGCACATGGGCCACGCCGGCGGTGCTCTCGTCCATAACGGCAAAGCTCTCACGGCGGCGGTCATACTCATCGCGGCGGGCGCTCTCGTACGAAACGCGCAGGATCAACCCGGCAAGCATAAGCGACACAATAATCGACGAACCGCCGTAGCTAATAAACGGCAACGGTTTGCCCGTCATGGGAAACACGTTGAGGATGCCCAGCGCGTTAATCAAAAACTGCACCGCGAGAATGACCGCGGAGCCAGACGCCATAAGCGCGCCCCGACGATCGGTCGCCTGCTCGGCAATGCGAAACGCCGAGTAGATCAGCATCGCAAACACCAAGAAGAACAGCACGGTTCCGACAAAGCCGACTTCCTCGCCAATGATGGCCAGGATGTAGTCATTGTGCGCCTCGGGCAGATACGAGTACTTCATGGTTGAGTTGCCGATGCCACGGCCGAACAGACCGCCCGAGGCAAAGGCCATGATGGCAAGCGTGGCCTGATAGCCGTCACCATACTCGTCAGCCCAAGGGTTCAAGGCAACCTGAATACGCACCATACGGTACGGCTCTGCGACAAGTGCAATCACGATCACGAGAATGCCGAAGATTAGCACGCCGATGATAAATCTCGGGTCGAGACCCGCAAACAACGCCATGCACATGAGGGTCAACAGGATGATCAGGACAGTACCGAAATCGGGCTGGATAAAGATCAGAAAGAGCGAAATACCCAGGTAGATGCCCATCTTGCGAAGGAATTCGTTTATGTTGCCACCGGGCGAAAAGAAGCGATCAAGCATGATGGCCGAATACGCAATGGCAAATGGCTTTAAAAACTCGGAAGGCTGGAACTGAATACCGGCGATGTTGAGCCAGCGCGTGGCGCCACGGCTGCCGCTGCCCACCAAGAACACCAGAAACAGTAGCCCTATCATGCCGATAAGGAAGATCCTAAGCACATCCTCCCCAAACCAGCTGTCCGGCAAAACGCGCACGATGGCAATCAGCGCCAGAACACCAACCACGGCAAACGCGGCCTGTCGACCCAGGAAAAACGTCGCCGAGCCATTCTCGTGCAGCGCCTCGACCGAAGACGCCGAGTACACCATCAGCAGACCAAAGCACACCAAAGTAAACAGGCAGGCCATAAATATCAGACGGGGGCGCATGATGCGGGCGGGAACGCCGGCAATATAGCGTTCGCTAAACGACTGCCCGCCGCGACCGGAACGCGGTGTGCTACGCCGCGAGGAAGCACGGTCCGAGTCGGGCCTCCTCATACCTTGTCGGGGGCTCTCCTCTCTCACCGGCAACCCCTATTCCATTTGCGATTTCGCCGCAGCGGCAAGCTGCGCCACATAGTCCTTAAACACGCGGCCGCGCTCCTCATAGCCCGAGAACTCATCGAACGAAGAGCAGGCAGGAGAAAGTAAAATCACGTCGCCACGGCTCGACAGCGAACGGGCGACGTCCACGGCATCGCGCAGGTCATCCGCCTGGGCAATATCCACATCGCCATCGACATCGGCCTCGTCCATAGCGGCGGTAAAGCGCTCGCGCGCATCGCCAAAGCAGACGACCGAGCGTACGTTATCCATAACAACGCGCGCGAAGTCCGTGAGCGGCGTGCCCTTATCGTGGCCGCCGAGCAGCAAGATCACGTCGTCATCGGGAAATGCCGTCAGCGCCTTCTCGACCGCATCGGTGTTGGTCGCCTTGGAATCGTTGACGTAGCGCACGCCGTCAATCTCGCCACACGGCTCCACGCGGTGCTCGAGCGGCTGGAACGAGGCCAGACCGCGGCAGACACCATTGACATCGGCACCGACTGCCAGGGCAGCCGTGGCAGCGCACAGGGCATTGATAACATTGTGATGGCCCGAGATCTTGAGTTCGGACGTGGCGACAAGCTGAGTCTCGACGCCCTTCAGGCGCACGACCATTTTGCCGTCGCGCACAAAGGCGGCGTCTGCACCCTCGGGCTCGTCAAAAGCGACCTTGCAGATGCGGCGACCCGGCGTATAGATGTACTCATCGAACTCGTGAATGCCGGCGTCTTCGACGTCGACAACCACCAGATCGTCATCGACCATATTGTCAAACAGCTTGATCTTGGCAAGCGCATAGTTCTTATGGCTCTTATGCCAGCCCAAGTGGTCGGGAGTGATGTTGAGCAGCACCGCCACACGAGGGTGGAGCTCGGTGGTCGTAGCAATCTGATAGCTCGAGAGCTCAGCCACAAACCACTCGTTGCGGGCTCGGCCGTCAATCTCGTTGACCGGCGGCTCGCCGATGTTGCCGACAGCTACGCTGGCCTCGCCGGCAGCCTTGAGCAGATAATCGGTCAGCGACGTGGTGGTCGTCTTGCCGTTGGTGCCCGTGATGGCAATCCAGTTATCGGGCGACAGGCGATAGGCAAACTCTGGCTCACCCATAATCTGGGCGGCATGTTCGCGCCCGGCCTTAAAGAAGCCCGAGAACTCCGAGATGCCCGGGCACGTCACGCATGCGTCATAGGCGCCCTCGACCTGTTCGGTCCCATAGACAAACGACGCACCAGCAGCCTCGAGCGCACGCGTGGCGTCATTGGGCTCAGAGGTGCCGCCGCCATACACGGTAACGGCGCTTACGCGCTCGGGATGTGCCAGCGCCCAGCGGGCGACATCGAGACCGGATTTGCCCTGACCCAAAACGAGCAGGCTAAAGACTTCAGCAAGAGGCATGAAAGACCACTATCCCAACTGGAAGAACAGAGCAAGGCCAACGGCACCAAATGCCGCAGCGATAATCCAAAAACGGATGACGACCTTGGTCTCGGCCCAACCCTTCTTTTCGAAATGATGATGGATGGGCGCCATAAGGAAGACGCGCTTGTGCGTAAAGTGGAAGTAGACAACCTGAATCATGACCGACAGGGTCTCAACGATAAACAGGCCGCCGATGATGAGGGAGACGACCTCGGTGTTAGTCATGATGGACGTACAGGCAAACGCGGCACCCAGAGCAAGCGAGCCGGTATCACCCATAAAGATGCTCGCCGGATAGCAGTTGAACCACAGAAAGCCCAAGCAGGCACCGGCACACGCGGTGCAGAAGATGGACAGGTTCACGTCTCCGTGCAGAAACGCCATGGCAGCCATGGCGAGCATGGCGATCATGGAGGTGCCGCCAGCAAGACCGTCAAGGCCATCGGTCAGGTTCACGGCATTAGAAAGACCGGCAATCATCAACCAGCAAAAGACAATATAGAGCCACGGGAACGAATAGCCGCAGATGGTGGTCGAAAGCACGCCAAGGTCGATCGTCAACCCACCGGGAAAACGAATCTCGGGGGCGACGCCGCACCAGTTGACGGCAAGTACCGTAAAGGTGACACAGATAATGGTTAGGCCGATCATCTTGGCATGGGGCGTCAGACCGAGCGAGCGCCCATGCGTAACGGAGGTCAGGTCGTCGATCAGGCCCAGCACGCCGGTCGCCAGCGTGGCGAGCAGCACGAGTACGAGCTCGGTGGTGAGCTTGCCCATCAGCAGGCAGGTCAGCGAGATCGCGACGAGGATGACAACGCCACCCATGGTGGGCGTTCCCTGCTTAACCAAATGACGCTTGGGGCCGTCGGCACGAACCTGTTGGCCGATACCCTCGACCTTGAGCAGCTTGATCCACCACGGCATGAGCAGCAGCGCGATGGCTGCGGCGATGCCAAGCCCCAAAAAAGCCTGATACGTTGGATACGAGGGATTGCCGAACATGGGCTAGCACACACCTTCCACAAAGCGGTCGAGCTCAACAAAGCGGGAACCCTTGACCAGTACAACATCATGTTTTTCAAGCGCGCCGCCCATGCGGTCGAGCACCTGCTGATAATCGGAGAACACCTGGATGCGGTCCTCGTCCATGCCCATCATGCGTGCGGCATCGGCCATAAGCTGGGCCAGCTCACCACCCACGCACGCCAGCATGTCGAGCTTCTTGGCGGCGGCATAAGCGCCCACGAGCTCATGCATGCGAGGAGCCTCATCGCCCATCTCGCCCATCTCGCCCAGGATCGCCATGCGAGACCCCGTGCACGAAAGCGAGCACAGCAGGTCGAGACCGGCTGCCATCGATTCGGCGCTGGCGTTATAGGAGTCATCGATGACGCGGGCACCGCTCTTGGCGCGCTTGATCTCCTGGCGGTGACCGGTGATCGTGAGGCCCCTAAAGGCAGCATCGATCTGCTCGGGCGTCACGCCCAGGCGATAGGCAACCGCGGCGGCCTTAACGGCATTAGGAACGGACTGCACGCCGGGGATGGCAAGCATGGTATCGATTGTCTCGCCCTGACCAAAATCGAGCGTAAAGACCGGACGGCCCTCGTCATCAACGCGAACGTCGCGGGCGCGGACCTCATCATCGTCAGAGACACCGGCCAGCATCACGTCGATACCAGCAGGCTGGGCGAACGTATCGCGAATGAACGGCGTAAAATCGTCCTCGCCGCCCAAAACCAGCAGCGGCAAATAGTCGCCGGCGGCGCACATGCCCTGTACAATCTCGGCCTTAGCGCGGGCGATGTTCTCGCGGCTGCCCAAAATGCCGATATGAGAGGTGCCGATCTTGCTCACGATGGCAAGGTTGGGATTGGCGGACTGAGACATGCGCTCAATCTCGTGGAAATGGTTCATGCCCATCTCGAGCACCAGAACCTCGGTGTCGGCAGGGGCCGCCAGCACCGTGAGCGGCATACCGATCAGGTTGTTGTAGTTACCCTTGGTTGCCCAAACGCGATAGCGCTTGGCGAGCACCGCGGCGAGCACGTCCTTGGTCGTTGTCTTGCCGATAGAGCCGGTAATGCCAACGACCAGGCAGCCAAGCTCCAGGCGATACGCATGCGCCAAACGCAGCAGAAACTCCTCGGGATCATCGGTCAGCAAGATGGCACAGCCCTTGTCCTGCGCCAGCGAGACCAGCTCGGCCTCGGGCTCACGCGTCATCACGACGGCGCCGGCACCCGACTGGACCGCACGGGAAGCAAAATCATTGCCGTCGACGTTTTCACCGGGAAAGGCGACGAAAATCGTCCCTTCCTCGACCTGGCGCGAGTCGATAACGCACCCGCGGCATACCCGATCGACTTCTCCCGTCACGGTTCGGGCCCCTGTTGCGGCCGCGAGGTTGTTGACGGCGATCTCTATCATTGCAGCTCCCCTGTAAACCTAAATAATGCTATCGGCGTATTGTATCCCAGCGCCGCGCATGCGTGGTGCAGGGCATGTGAACACCCCTCATATGGGACAACAAACCACGCCCCAAAGATTGTAACCCCCTACTTCGTGTGCGGGATACCCAGCACGTCGAGCGCGTTGGCCATAATGGACTGGAACGGCACCGCAGCGGCATCTGAGCCGCTCGGCGTTCCGTCGAGCGTGATATAGCACAGCACCTTGGGCGATTGTGCCGGTGCAAAGCCCATAAAGGACGACATGTAGTTCTCCTTGAGGTAGCCGCCGTTCTCGTCGGCGCGTTCGGCCGTACCGGTCTTACCCGCCACGTCATAGCCGTCAACCGCGCCGCCAACGCCCGTTCCCTCGGACACGACCGTCTGCATGCACGATGTCACCTGGGATGCGGCGTCCTCCGAAATCGCGCGCTCGCCTTCGCCCCAGTCCTTCTCGTCGCCTTTGCTGGACTTATAGAAGTGCGGTGTCATCATCACGCCGCCGTTGGCGATGCCGCCCACGGCGCGTGCGATCTCAATCGGCGAGACGGACAGCGCCTGTCCAAAGCTCATCGAGCCCAGCGTGGCGCCGTCATACTGGTCACGCTCCTTGACGATACCCAGGCTCTCGCCCGGAAAATCGACACCAGAGCTGTGACCGATGCCCCACTTGTCCACATAAGCGGCAAAGTCATCGGCACCGATCTTGCGCCCCACCAGGACAAAGCCCACGTTGGACGAACGGCGCATCATCTCGCGCACATCCATGGTCATGGCGTAGTCGCGCTTGTCGGCATCGGTGACGGTATCGTCGCCCACCTTGATGCTCGCCGGCACCTCAAACGACGTACTCGATCGCACGACGCCCAAGTCGAAGCCGGCGCCCGCCACGAGCGTCTTAAAGACCGAGCCGGGCTCGTAGGCGTCGGTGACCAGGCGCAAGTTCATATCCTCGGTCTTGGCGTTTTCCAGATTGGTCTGGTCGTAAGTCGGATACGAGCAGGCTGCCAAGATCTCGCCTGTCGTAGGATCGGTGACCAGCGCCGAGCCGTTCTTGGCCTTAGTCTTCTCAACTGCCTCTGCCAGGGCATCCTCGGCCGCACGCTGGATATTGACGTCGAGCGTCGTCACGATATCAACGCCGTCGACCGCAGCCACCTTTTTATAGGCACCGCCCGCGATATAGCTGCCGTCCCTCGCGCGCTCGCGTACGAGAGAACCGTTCGTGCCGGTCAGAAGCTTGTTGTATTGCTTTTCGAGACCCGTCAAGCCATCGTTGTCCACATTCACTACACCCAGCACCTGCGATGCCAGATTGCCGTATGGATATACGCGCTTCATGGCCTGCTCAAAAAGCACACCGGGCAGGTTCTTCTTCTCCAGCGTCGCAGCATCGTCTTCGTCCACCTGGCGTTTGATATACACCCAGGTTCCATCGGACTCAACGAGTTTGCGGCAGGTCTTTTTATCGATTCCAGTTGCCTTGACCAGCGCCGACACCGTCTTGTCAACGTCCTCGACAAGCTGCGGGTTCACGGCGATGTTGCGACATTCGACCGACGACGCCAGCACGTTACCGTTGCGGTCGTAGATGGTGCCACGTTTGGCATAGAGGGTCTGCGCAAGCAGGCGACGCGCATCGGCACGCTCGCGCAGTTTATCGGCTTCGACAACCTGATAGTCGGCAAGGCGAAAGACGCCCAAGCCCAAGCCAAGCCCAATGAATCCCATGACGGCTTTGCGGCGAGGCAGAGGCGTGCCTGTGAGCCATTCGGTCGGCGAACTCTTGCGCGACCTGGTGTTATGCACTTGAGGGCCGCCCGAGCCGCGAAGTCGCGACGCCGGGTCGTTGCCACGGGACCGCCCGGCGTTGTAAGATTGCCGACCCGTTCCTTGATAACCAGAACGTCCCCGCGACGAGGGACGTCCAGAACCGCGGCCCCTATCGGAACCGCGGCGATAGTCATTTGTCATACTCAGCTACCGTCTTGCTACTGAGCGGTCGCGGTCGCGTTGGCGCCCGCGGCTGCATCCTGCGAAAAGTCAAGTGTAACGCTCTCGCTGGGCTCCACCATGCCATAAGCGCCCGCAAGGTCGCGAATGCGCGTGTCGGCGCCATAGACCGAGTGCATGACCTCCAGGTCGGAGCTCTCATCGGTCGCCTTTTCGAGCGTGTTGGTAAGCTCGGCGTTGCTGTTGAGCACCTGGGCCGTAACGCCGGCGAGCGCCACGCGGGCGACGCCGATCGTCATGAAGATAGCCGCAATGATGCAAAACGTTTTAAGAACGCTCATGAAAACCGGGCTTACCGCCTGGTTTGCCTGACGGCCCGCGCCCGTGTAGACATCAAAGCGCGGCGTGCGCTGCTCACGGGGAGCAACGGGGGCCTGCGGCGTCTCACGATAGGCGGGCATGGCGTTCATATCATAGGCGAGTGCTGCGCTTGAAGTGTTGTAGCCCATGATATGCCGCCTCCCATCCCGAGTACGTTGGTAGTGTGTTTAAGCTTCGTTTATGGTGCGAGCGGGAGGTCCAATATCGCGCGGTCGCGCCTACAGACGCTGCGCCACGCGGATTTTGGCTGATCTCGCCCGAGGGTTGCGCTCAACCTCATCAGGCTGGGCAACCAGGGGTTTGCGGGTGATGACCTTGAGTATCGGCACGTTGCCGCACACGCACACCGGAATCTCCGGCGGACACGTGCACCCCTGGCTCATCTCCTTAAAGTGGTTCTTTACGATACGGTCCTCGAGCGAGTGATACGAGATGACGCAGATACGTCCGCCCGGGTTGAGCCACCTGGTGGCGGCATCAAGCCCTCGTTCGAGCACATCGAGCTCGTGATTGACCTCGATGCGAATGGCCTGGAAACTTTTCTTGGCCGGGTGTCCGCCATGCCGACGAGCGGCAGCCGGGATACCCGCCTTGATGATCTCGACAAATTGGCCGGTGGTTTCGATCGGTTCTTGCTCGCGGCGGCGCACGATCTCGCGCGCGATCTGCGAGGCAAACTTCTCTTCGCCGTAGACGCGTAGAATCCGGGCGAGGTCGTGTTCGTTATAGGTGTTGATGACCTCAGCTGCGTTTAAGGTGTTATTACCCGGATCCATCCGCATGTCCAATGGGGCGTCCTCGTTATACGAAAAGCCCCTGCCAGGGATATCGAGTTGCGGTGACGAAACGCCCAAATCGAACAGGAAGCCATCGACCCCGGGCACCTCGGCCGAGCAAAGCAGCTCGTCCAAGTCGCCGAAGTTGCCCTTCAGCAGCTGGTGCGGAACTCCGGGAACCTCGCGGTCCAGACGGGCGCCAGCGGCCTCGAGGGCCATGTCGTCCTGATCGACGCCGAGCAAAAGGCCCGTCTCCCCCACCTGCGCGGCCATCTTTACCGAATGGCCGGCACCGCCAAGGGTGCAATCGCAGACAACGGAGCCGCTCTTTAGCCGCAGCGACTCAAGCACTTCGCCGAGCATGACAGGTTCATGCCGATATTCTTGTGTCAAGATCCCACGCTCCATCCGTTACCCGTGCCTTGCCCTTACGAGAAGAAGAGGTCCAGCAGGGCCTCATCGTCATCGTCCTCATCGGCCGCGGCGCGATCCCAAACCTCAAGGTGGTCGTAGTTGCCCACAACCGTAACCTCGCGGTCGAGGTTCGCCTGCTTGCGGAGAGACTCGGAAAGACCGATACGACCGGCGCTGTCCACGTCCATCGACGTGGTGCGCTTGTTGATCGCCCTCATGAGCTTCTGGTCATTAATGTCACGCGGGTTAAAACCCTCGTGGCCCTCACGACCCGCGAAGAGTCCTTCGACCCACTTATCGAAGGCCTCGGCAGAGAACACGTACAGAGCATCGACATCCAGGGCTTTAAACACGCGAACGTGCTCTCCAAGCTCCTCGCGAAGGGGCGCAGGCAGGGATAGACGACCTTTTGCATCGAGATTGCGCTCGTATGCACCAGTCATTCCCATGTGCGCCCTCCCCTCGGTTACTCAGATGGCACGTACGCGGGAAACCACCCCGCCTGTCGACGTCATCAATAATATGGGGAACCGCCCCATTTTTCAACACCTTTCCCCACCCCTTCCCCCACCCCGCCCCACCATTCCACCCCCAATATGTTGTAAAACACCCCCGAGCATATGTTCGAAAACACAATATGTTGTGTTTACAGCAAAGGCGGGATGCCACCTGTGGCACCCCGCCTTTCAACCTCAACCTTCAAGTTGACCTTGAGGCGATTTTTGCGTCCTTTTACATGGCGTTCACATCGCCCCCAAACTCCCCCACCCAAGGCCCGTGCGGCCCACCACCGCGACGCCAAGTGGCGAAAAATGGGACGGGCCCCAGATTGCCCATGCGCGCGCAAAAGCACGCCGCGGCAATCTGGAGCCCGTCCCCAAATACCTATAAATATGCAGGTCAGCGATGTGTTAACGATGTGCCAGCGGGTGCGCCGCCAAATAGACCTCGGTCAGTTGCGTACGATCGACATGCGTGTAGACCTGCGTGGTCGATATATCGGCATGTCCCAAGATCTCCTGTAGCACACGGAGGTCTGCGCCGCCCGCAAGCATATGGGTGGCAAAGGAGTGACGCAGCGTATGGGGATGGAGCCCCACCAGTCCCACCTGGCGCCCGTAGCGCTCACAGATGGCATGGATGCCCTGGCGCGACAGACGGCGGCCGTTCTTATTTAAAAAGACCGCCGAGGTCTCGGTTCCGCGGGCATGGGCCGCCAAGCGAGAACGCCCCTCAGTTACATAAAGCGTCAGAGCTCGCGCCGCGCTTCCCACCAGCGGGGACAGGCGTTCCTTCGAGCCCTTACCGCGAACGAGCACAAAGCCATCGTCGATATGGATATCGCCCACATCGAGTCCCACCAACTCGCTCACACGCAAACCGCATCCGTAGAGCACTTCCAAGATGGCATGGTCGCGCAAGCCCATCTCGCCCTCGGGGAAGTCTTGATCGAGCAGCGCCGAGACATCCTCCACCGATAGATACTCCGGCAAACGCTCAGCCTTTTTAGGCAGGCGCAACGCCGCCGTTGGATTTTGGGCCACAGCCCCATCGCGCACCAAAAAGGCATGCAGGCCCTTCACGGCCGCAAGCGCACGCTCCACCGAGGCATCCGAATAGCCCCCATCGCGACGGTCGGCGACAAAGCCCTCCACGACCTGACGGGTCACCTCTTCAAAAGACACAATACCCACCCGCTCCAGATAGGCGCAGTACGTCGTCAGGTCACGACGATAGGCCGCAATCGTGTTGCGCGCCAAACCCCGCTCGACCGCAAGGTAATCGAGATACTCCCCCGCCGCCACGGCGAGCGACGAGGGAGTAGCTTCGGTATGTTCCTTATTCGCCGGCACCCTTAGTCCGTAGCGAGGTTCATGGGCGTCACCTGCAGACGGTCGACACCCTCGTGCTGGCCGATCGAAGCGCGCACGAACTCGCGGAACAGCGGCTGCGGGTTGGTCGGGCGGCTCTTGAACTCGGGATGAGCCTGGGTTGCCACATACCACGGATGCACGTCGCGCGGCAGCTCGACCATCTCGACCAGGCGCTCGTCAGGCGACAGACCCGAGATAACCAAACCGGCGTCCTCGAGCTGGTCACGGAAGGCGTTGTTGAACTCAAAGCGGTGACGGTGACGCTCGTAGACGAGCTCCTCGCCATATGCCTCGCGAGCAAGGGTATCGGCGGCGAGCTTGCACGGATAGGCGCCCAGGCGCATGGTGCCGCCCTTCTCGGTCACGTCCTCCTGCGAGCTCATCAGATCGATGACGCTATACGGGCCATCCGGATCGAACTCGGAGGAGCTGGCGCCGGCAAGGCCGACGACGTTGCGCGCAAATTCGCACACGGCCACCTGCATACCCAGGCAAATGCCCAGATACGGAATCTTGTGCTCACGGGCAAACTCGGCCGCGAGGATCTTGCCCTCCAGGGCGCGCTTGCCAAAGCCGCCGGGGACCAGGATGCCCGAGGCGTCGCCCAAAACCTCGGAGACATTCTGCTCGTCGAGGCTCTCGCCGTCGACCAGCTGGACGTCCACATGGCGATCGTAGAAGACGCCCGCATGGTGCAGGGCCTCGATAACCGACAGGTACGCATCGGGCAGCTGCGTGTACTTACCCACGACGGCAATCTTCACCTTGTCGGCGTGATGGTTGGCGTGATTCTGTTTGCGCAGGAACTCGTTCCACTCGCTCATGTCGCGCTCACGCGGGTCCAGACCCAGACGCTCGCAAATGCGCAGGTCAAAGTCCTGCTCGGCAAGCAGCTGCGGAACATCGTAAATGCTCGCGCAGTCCTCGTTGGTAAAGACACAATCGGTGTCAACGTCGCAGAAGCTTGCGATCTTTCCGCGGATAGCGTCATCGATATGGTGGTCGGAGCGCAGCACGATGATATCGGGCTGGATGCCAAAGCTGCGGAGCTCCTTGACGGAATGCTGCGTGGGCTTGGTCTTGACCTCGTGGGCGGCGGCGATATAGGGAACGAGCGACACGTGGATGTAGCAGACGTTCTCGGGGCCGGCCTCCTTGCGGTACTGACGGATGGCCTCGACAAACGGTTGGGACTCGATGTCACCGATCGTGCCGCCCAGCTCGGTGATGACTACATCGGAGCCGGTCTGCTCCTCAATGCGGCGGAACTTGTCCTTAATGGCATTGGTGACGTGGGGAATCACCTGCACGGTACCGCCCAAAAAGTCGCCGCGACGCTCGCGGGCGATCAAGCTCTTATAGATGGCGCCGGTCGTAAAGTTGGAATCGCGGGTCAGGTTCTCATCAATAAAGCGCTCGTAATGACCCAGGTCCAGGTCGGACTCGTAACCATCCTCGGTAACGAAGACCTCACCATGCTGGAAGGGGCTCATGGTACCGGGGTCGACGTTCAGATACGGGTCGGCCTTCTGCATCGTTACTTTGTAGCCACGCGACTTGAGCAGACGGCCCAGCGAGGCCGCGGTAATACCCTTGCCCAGGGACGAAACCACGCCACCGGTTACGAACACATGCTTGGTCATATTGAGTTACCTGCGCTTCCCGTAGAAGTTGTTTATCCACATCTTACGGGTCTTCATTGTAATACTCGCGCCGCGGACCGTTCGCAATTTTTCTCGCGTGCGATTGCATTTCTCAATCTTGAAACAAAACGCCGCCCGGTTTCCCAGGCGGCGTCGCTATGGCAAGGGTTACATGCTGCTATCGATCAGCAACCTCGTCCTCGAGCATTTCTTGAACGAGCATGCCGGTACGGACGCCCTCAAGATACCACTTGCCATGTTCGGTGAGGCAAATGCCATTTGCAAGCTGACCGCCGTCGTCGCTATAACGCGAGACGACATCAATCATGCCTTCGGAATCCAAGCGATCGATTGCGGCGCGGGCACGATACGGCGAAACCCCCACGCGCTCGGCAAGCGTTTTGCGCGAGAAACCATACGGCCCGCCATTGTCTTCGGTTTGCCGGTCGATCTCCATCAACACCAGCACCTCGACACGCTTCATATCGTTGACACTCGCACGACCCTTGCCCGCCATAGCAGCCTCCTCAAACCGAGCACGAGCATCTAACGCGCCGTGCGCGACCGACACACCTCACGATGGCAGGTAATATCCATCATGCGGCATCCCGCTAAGGATGAAACAGTTACGGTTATTGTATACCGCTCAAATTGTTTCTAGGCAGGTAAACAGCTATTTTTCGCCGAAATAGACGCTTTATTGATCAAAAAGCCGTACCGGGCGCTAACCCGATACGGCCAAAATGCAATGCAATTACCGCGGTGCTTCAAACTTAGCGATGGAAGAAACCGCGGCGCTCAAACTTGGGCTCGCAGCACACGTTGATACCCAGTTTGCGCAGTACCGTCTCGTCCGTCGGCGAGATAATCACGCTAAAGAAGGCATCGCAACCGCGCAGCTGCTCCAGGCCCGAAAGGACGCGAGCGGCCGTCTCACTCGTGGCCGAGGTGATCGACAGCGCCATAAGCGTCTCGTCGGTGTGGAGGCGCGGGTTTTTGCTGCCCAGGAAATGCGTCTTGAGCTTGCTGATGGGCTCGATCGCCTCATCGCTAATGACCTCGAGCTCAAGGTCGACGCCCGAGACATGCTTGAGGGCGTTCATAATGAGCGAACTTGCGGCGCCCAGGCGCGTGGAGGTCTTACCGGTCACCACGGAGCCATCGGGCATGACCATGGCACCCACGGGACCACCCGTCAGCTGCTCCCTGGTGAGGGCCGCCGAGCGCGCCGGTGAGTAGTTCTTATCGATGCCGGCTTTCTTCATAATAATCTTGAGACGGTCGACTTGCTCATCGCCCACGCCGGTACGGCGCACATTTTCGACCGCGGTAAAGTAGCGGCGAACGATCTCCATCTTGGAAGCGTCGCGGCAGGCATCGTCATCGGTGATGGCAAAGCCGACCATATTGACGCCCATGTCCGTAGGGCTCTGGTAGGGGCTCTTGCCCAGGATCTTTTCCATCAGGGCACGGACTACCGGGAAGGCCTCGACGTCGCGGTTGTAGTTGACCGTGGTCTTGTTGTAGGCCTCCAGGTGGAAGGAGTCGATGATATTGGCGTCATCGAGGTCAGCCGTGGCGGCCTCGTAGGCAATATTGACCGGATGCGTCAGAGGAAGATTCCAGACCGGGAAGGTCTCGAACTTGGCATAGCCGGCGGCCGTGCCATGCTTGTGCTCGTGATAGAGCTGAGACAGGCAGGTGGCAAGCTTGCCCGAGCCAGGACCGGGGGCAGTGACCACAACGAGCGGTCGGGTGGTCTCGACAAACTCGTTCTTGCCATAGCCATCGTCGGACACGATCAGATCGACATCGTGCGGATACCCCTCGATGGGATAGTGCAGCTTGGCGGGAATACCGAGCGCGTTCAGGCGGTTGCGGAACACATCGGCAGCGGGCTGGCCGGCGTACTGGGTGATGACCACAGCCGCGACGGCAAAGCCGTTGCCGCGGAACAGGTCGACCAGGCGCAAAACGTCCTCGTCATAGGTAATGCCCAGGTCACCGCGAGCCTTGTTCTTCTCGATGTGGTTCGCGTTAATGGCGATGATGACCTCGACGTCGTCGGCTATGCTCTTGAGCATGCGAAACTTGCTGTCCGGCTCAAAACCCGGCAGCACGCGGCTCGCGTGATAGTCGTCAAACAGCTTGCCGCCAAACTCCAAATACAGCTTGCCGCCAAACTGCGAGATGCGCTCCTTAATATGAGCGGCCTGCAGCTCGATATATTTCGCGTTGTCGAAACCCTGGCGCATGTATGGCTCCCGTCCCGTTTCGTAAATTAAGTTCCTACGCGATTATAACGGAGCCTGCCCTCCCCGATGCCCAGGCCATCAACAGGCACCAACCAAACACGCCATCGATAAGTTGCGGTGAAATAGCTCCTGTTTAACCCCTCAAGACGGCCAAACGGGAACTATTCCACCGCAACTTCCCCTTTTGGCGCAAAGTAACCTGACCCCTTTGCACCAACAGCAGAAACGTCGCGGGCAGAGAACGAACAGCGAACAGACACCAGAGCGAGCAAGCCGCCCCCTGCGCCAACAATGGCAGCGCCGCAGGTTGAGCATAAGTCAGCGAAAGCCCACCAGAGCGAGCAAGGTGACGTGAAAGAGGAGGGCATAGGCCTTTTGGCCATGCCCGACGATTGAACGTCAGATTGCCGCTCTGGCGGGCTTGCAGCGTCGAGTGGTTCCGGCGTTTGGTAAAACGCCGGAACACAAGAGCGCCCCCTCCCGCGCACGGAACGGGAGGGGGCTAAAGGTAGGAGTCTACCGGTGGGTTGACCCCACCGGACAGACGATGACCAGGTGATCCGTTATAGGATCGTCATGGTTTCCGTGGGGTACCCAGGGGGTACTTAGATCATCACGCAAGCGATGGTCAGGATGATGGCGCAGACGACGGAGAGAGCGACGATGAGCTTAAGAGCAAACTTGAGCCAGGTCGTCCACTCGATCTTGGCCAGGGCGAGACCGCCCATGATGGCGCCGGAGGTCGGGGTGAACAGGTTCACGATGCCGATGGCGGCGGAGTAGATCATGACCATGACCTCGGGCGAGAAGCCGAGCTTGACAGCCAGCGGTCCCATGATGGGCATGGACACGGTAGCCATACCAGAGGTCGAGGGGATCAGGAAGGACAGGCCGAAGTAGACCAGGAAGCTCATGGGAGCGAAGATCACGCCGGACAGGCCAGACAGAGCATTGGCGGCAGCGTCGAGGACGTAGACGTCGAGGCCGGTGCTAGCCATGAGGACGGAGATACCACGGGCAAGAGCGATGACGAGGACAACGGACATCATGTCGGCAGCGCCGGTGATGAAGGTGTTGACGATCTGCTTCTCGGACAGGCCGCCGATAATACCGATCAGGACAGCCATGAGGAAGAACCAGGTGGAAGCCTCGTCGAAGTACCACTGGCCAATGGGCAGGCCGGTGATCAGGGCAGACCAGCCCTGAACGATGGCGTTACCGTCGGCGTCATAGACAGCGCCAGCATCGAAGAAGTTGGCGACGCCCTCGTTGAGGTCGGCCAGCGGGATGAAGCCGACAATCATGACGACGAAGGTGAAGGCAAAGGCGATCAGAACACCCTTCTGACGACCGGTGAGCTTGACCTCCTTGTTAACCTCGGAAGCAGCCTTGCCGTGAGTCTCTTCGGCGTCCTTGAGCTCCTGCATCGAAAGGATGGTGGAACCCTTGTCAGCCTTGACCTTCTTGGCATAGCTCATGACGAAGAAGATGGACATGGCGGTGGTGACAATCCACAGGACGGCACCGAGGCCGATGATGATGGACTGGTTGACCTCAATGCCAACGCCGGTCAGAGCGTCGACGGCAGCGCCGACGGCAAACGGGTTAACCGTGGAGCCGAGGCAGCCGCAGCCAGCGCCGAGCAGGACGGTAGCGGCGCCGACCATGGGGTCGAAGCCAGCAGCCATCATGGTAGCGGCGAGCAGGGCGTAGAAGGGAACGGTCTCCTCGCACATACCATAGGTGGTACCACCGAGGGAGAAGATGAGCATCAGCACGGGAATGAGCATGATCTCATTGCCCTTAAGCTTCTGCACCAGAACGGCAATGCCGTTGTCCAGGGCGCCGGTTTCGGTCATCATGCCGAGGAAGCCGCCGAGGATCATAACGAAGAGGCAGACGGGCAGAGCGTCAGCGAAGCCCTTGACCGGGGCGGTGCAGAAATCGCTCAGGCGGGCAGCGGTAACCGCGCCACCGGACGTACCGGAGACGATAACGGTAATAACCGCGACGATTGCCAGCAGAGCAAGAAGAATGGTGAACGATGAAGGCATACCGCGCTTTTTCTTAGCGGTCTCAGTCATAGTTCTCATCCCCCCTTCATAAATCATTTACTGATCTCGCCCGAAGCGGCTCTTCCGTGCCGTGCATGTCGCTCGGTGCGAGATTTTTACCAGACAAAAGCGCTCGGGGTGCGCAGCAATGCACCCCGAGCGAGATGCTAGATGCTCTTACTTGAGCGTAGCGTACATGACAGCCTTGATGGTGTGCATGCGGTTCTCGGCCTCGTCGAAGACCTTGGAAGCGGGGCTTTCGAAGACCTCGTCAGTGACCTCCTGCTCGGTGATGCCGAACTGCTCGCACTTCTCGGCGCCAATCGTGGTGTTGGTGTCGTGGAAGCTGGGCAGGCAGTGCAGGAAGATGGCACCCGGGTTGGCCATAGCCATGACCTCGGAGGTAACGCGATACGGGGTGAGCTGAGCGATGCGCTCGGCCCAGACCTCGTCGGGCTCGCCCATGGAGACCCACACGTCGGTGTAGAGAACGTCAGCGCCGGTGACGCCGTCCTTGACGTCGGTGGTCAGCTTAATGGTGCAGCCGTTGGCCTCAGCGATGGGCTTGCAGGCCTCGATGACGTCGTCAGCGGGCATGCACTCCTCGGGGCCGCAGGCCACGAAGTTCATGCCGAGCTTGGAGCAGACGACCATGAGGGAGCGAGCGACGTTGTTCTTGCAGTCGCCCATGAAGACGAGGGTCTTGCCCTTGATGTCGTAGTTGAAGTTCTCCTGGACGGTCAGGATGTCGGCGAGCATCTGGGTGGGGTGCCACTCGGTGGTCAGACCGTTCCACACGGGCACGCCGGACTTAGCGGCAAGCTCCTCGACGTCGTCCTGGGCAAAGCCACGGAACTCGATGCCGTCATACATGCGGCCGAGAACGCGGGCGGTGTCCTCGATGGACTCCTTCTTGCCCATCTGCGACGAACCCGGATCGAGGTAGGTGACGCCCATGCCCAGATCCATGCCGCCGACCTCGAAGGCGCAGCGGGTACGAGTGGAGGTCTTCTGGAAGAGCAGGACGATGTTCTTGCCCTCGAGATAGCGGTGAGGAACGCCGGCGCGCTTCATGTCCTTGAAGTTCTTGGAGAGCTTGAGCAGGTACTCGATCTCCTCGGTGGTGAGGTCGAGGAGCTTGAGGAAGCTACGGCCGGAGAGGTTAACACCCATGGTTCGTTTCCTTTCGAAAAAGTGAATTACTAAAAAGTGGTGCCCGTTTGACGGGCGAAACCGGTGCGGCTGTAGGGGGACCGCACCGGAACCGTTAAAACCTTAGAGGTCCTCGCGCCAGAAGGGCATGCTCATGCAGCGCGGGCCGCCACGGCCGCGGGAGAGCTCGGCGGAGGGCACGACGAGAAGGTCCAGGCCCTCCTTGTACAGCACGTCGTTGGTGACGGTGTTGCGGGCGTAGACGCAGATCTTGCCGGGCTCGACGCACAGGGTGTTGGAGCCGTCGTTCCACTGCTCGCGGGAGGCCGCGATCGGGTCGCCGCCGCCGCAGGGGATCAGCTTGACCTGGTCGACGCCGGTGGCGTCCTCCAGGACGTGCTCGAGGGTGTCCTCGATCAGGCGGATGTTCACGTCGCCCGGGTTCTTGCCGGCGGTCAGCTCGTAGACGCGCAGGGTGCCCATGATGGCGGGGTGGATCGTGAACTTATCGACGTCGATCTGGGTGAAGACCGTGTCGAGGTGCATGAAGGCGCGCGAGACCGGGATGTCGAAGGCCAGGATGCGCTCGACCTTGGAGTCGGAGTTCCAGAAGATGTTCTGGGCCATGACGTCGATGGCGGCCGCCTGGGTGCGCTGGGAGATGCCGACGGCGAGGGTCTTCTCGTTGATGTTCAGCACGTCGCCGCCCTCGGTGTGGAACTGGCAGTCGCGGCGGAAGTACAGCGAGACGTCCTTGTAGTCGGGGTGGTACTTGAAGACGTACTTGCCGTACAGGGTCTCGCGGTTGCGGGTGACCGAGTACATGCGGTTGAGGTTGACGCCCTCGCCGACGACCGCGAACGGGTCGCGGGTGAAGTAGAGGTTGGGCATCGGGTCGATGATCAGGTCGGACTCGGACTCGGAGTTGACCAGGGAGTCGAGGGTCGTGGACGCCGTGAGGGGCATGTCGATCTCGGACTTGGTCATGCCGGCCATGGTCTTCTTGACGAACTCGAGGTTGTCCTCGATGGAGTCCAGCTTCTCGCGGACGATCTGCGGCATCTGCTGGCCGCGGATGCCTGCCTCGGCGATGTACTGGTCGGTGAACTCGGCGCGGGCGCCGGGGACCTGGTCGAACACCTCTGCGACGAGGTTCTCGAGGTAGAGCACCTCCACGCCCTGGTCCTTAAGGATCTGGGCGAAGGTGTCGTGCTCCTGCTGCGCGACCTCCAGGAACGGGACGTCGTCGAACAGGAGTCGCTCGAGCTCGTCGGGCGGCAGGTTGAGGAGCTCGTCGCCGGGACGGTGCAGGCAGACCTTCCTGAGCTTGCCGATCTCGGAAGGCACGTGCAGACCTTTCGTCATGGCCTCCTACCTTTCTTTCGGGCCCTTGTCGGGGCCGATTCGTTAGCGCCCCTCCGTGTGAGGCGTTATTGCTGACGACATATTTATATCCAAAATCAGCCCATACTTCCACCTTGCCCCCGAACGGTTTTATATGAGGGGTGAACGGCATACACATATACTTCACGCATGGTACACTTTGACTTAATAAAGTGTATTTACGTGCTTAAATGCCTTTTTAACCGAAAAATCAATTGGAACTAATCTTTCTTAAACCACCCTCGATTTGCATATTTCACGCAAAGGTATGAATAGAATTCGCAATTCTTGCTACGTCTCAACCATTTTGATTTTTATTCAGAAAAAAGTTCGTCCTATTCATTTTTGGCAAACAGGCTACCGTTTACCAGACGTTGGATACCGTTCACCGGAAGCTCAGTATAAGGCCCATCGAATACTCCGTCTGCTTTGCGCCTCCATTTGTAACAAGTTGATTTTTTCGGCGGTAAAGACAAACAGACCCGCCCCCAAGGGAGCGGGTCTGCATTCGGTATATCTAGGGCCCAGAAAGGTTTAGGCCCTCGAAAGCCTCAAGGGGCTAGCGATCGAACTCGGCCAGCGCCTCGCCCAAAAGCCTCAGGCCCTCGCGCAGAACGTCCTCGCTCGCGCAGTAGCCCAGGCGTGCGCCACAGGGAAGCTCAAAGCGGCTGCCGGGTACCAGCAGCACTCCCCTCTCGGACAGCAGGCGCTTGCAGAACTCCTCGTCGTCCTCGGGAATATCCAGCTGGATAAACGAGGTAGACACGCCCTGTGGGGCCGTCCAGGAAACGCGATGCTGCGTATCGATCCAAGCCTGCGCGATATCGCGGTTGCCAAACACGATCTTGCGATTGCGCTCGAGGATCTTGTCCTTGTGCTCAAGCACATAGGTCGCCAAGGCGTCGTTGAACACACCGCCGCAGATCATGGTGTAATCGCGATAGGTACGGATGCGGTTGGACACCTCTTCGTCTGCCACGACCCAGCCCACGCGGGCCGCAGGCGTCGAATAGGTCTTCGACAACGAGTTGGTGACAATGGCCCTCTCGTACACGTCGACCATCGACATAAAGGACTCAGTGTTTTCGAGCGGCAGATACACCTCGTCGCACAGCACGTAGGCGCCCACCGAACGGGCGATCTCGGCAATCTGGCCGAGCATATCGGTATCGAGCACCGTACCGATGGGGTTCGATGCGTTGTTTATGCAGATAAGCTTGGTGTTGGGGCGCACCAAGCGCTTGAGTTCCTCGATATCGGGCTTCCAGCCGAGTTCCTCGCAAAGCTCCCAATACTCGACCTCGGCGCCCAGCGTGCGCGGAATCTCGTAGAGCGGCGCGTAGGTGGGCCACTCGGCGATAACGTGGTCGCCGGGCTCGACCACGGCCATGATGGCGTTGAGGTTCGCACCCGTGCAGCCATTGGTCTGCAGAATGTGGTCGGGATTGACCTCCCGACGATACAGCTTGGCAACCACGGCCTTAAACTCCGGCGAGCCCTCGATCCAGCCGTAGTTCATCTTCTCGCGGTCCAAGCGCTCGTAGAACGTGGCGCCGTCCTGCTCATCGAGCGCGCGCAGCTCGCCCATGGTGAGCGACGAGATCGTCGACTGGGCGATGTCCCACGTGGCACTTTTCTCCCAAACGTTGAGCCATTCCTCAACGCCAATCGTCTTGATGTCCATGGCCAAGCTCCTTACAAAAGCAGTCATCCAATCGTGTTGACGTCCCTCATACAAGATTGGGGCGGTGCGAAAACCCGCACCGCCCCAATGGGAGACATCTAATGGCAGCTAGATGTATGTATTATGACCTGTACGGGTCCTGAAAGACCTTAGAGGTCCTCGCGCCAGAAGGGCATGCTCATGCAGCGCGGGCCGCCGCGGCCGCGGGAGAGCTCGGCGGAGGGCACGACGAGAAGGTCCAGGCCCTCCTTGTACAGCACGTCGTTGGTGACGGTGTTGCGGGCGTAGACGCAGATCTTGCCGGGCTCGACGCACAGGGTGTTGGAGCCGTCGTTCCACTGCTCGCGGGAGGCCGCGATCGGGTCGCCGCCGCCGCAGGGGATCAGCTTGACCTGGTCGACGCCGGTGGCGTCCTCCAGGACGTGCTCGAGGGTGTCCTCGATCAGGCGGATGTTCACGTCGCCCGGGTTCTTGCCGGCGGTCAGCTCGTAGACGCGCAGGGTGCCCATGATGGCGGGGTGGATCGTGAACTTATCGACGTCGATCTGGGTGAAGACCGTGTCGAGGTGCATGAAGGCGCGCGAGACCGGGATGTCGAAGGCCAGGATGCGCTCGACCTTGGAGTCGGAGTTCCAGAAGATGTTCTGGGCCATGACGTCGATGGCGGCCGCCTGGGTGCGCTGGGAGATGCCGACGGCGAGGGTCTTCTCGTTGATGTTCAGCACGTCGCCGCCCTCGGTGTGGAACTGGCAGTCGCGGCGGAAGTACAGCGAGACGTCCTTGTAGTCGGGGTGGTACTTGAAGACGTACTTGCCGTACAGGGTCTCGCGGTTGCGGGTGACCGAGTACATGCGGTTGAGGTTGACGCCCTCGCCGACGACCGCGAACGGGTCGCGGGTGAAGTAGAGGTTGGGCATCGGGTCGATGATCAGGTCGGACTCGGACTCGGAGTTGACCAGGGAGTCGAGGGTCGTGGACGCCGTGAGGGGCATGTCGATCTCGGACTTGGTCATGCCGGCCATGGTCTTCTTGACGAACTCGAGGTTGTCCTCGATGGAGTCCAGCTTCTCGCGGACGATCTGCGGCATCTGCTGGCCGCGGATGCCTGCCTCGGCGATGTACTGGTCGGTGAACTCGGCGCGGGCGCCGGGGACCTGGTCGAACACCTCTGCGACGAGGTTCTCGAGGTAGAGCACCTCCACGCCCTGGTCCTTAAGGATCTGGGCGAAGGTGTCGTGCTCCTGCTGCGCGACCTCCAGGAACGGGACGTCGTCGAACAGGAGTCGCTCGAGCTCGTCGGGCGGCAGGTTGAGGAGCTCGTCGCCGGGACGGTGCAGGCAGACCTTCCTGAGCTTGCCGATCTCGGAAGGCACGTGCAGACCTTTCGTCATGGCCTCCTACCTTTCTTTCGGGCCTTACTGGCCGAATGTATCAGCGCCCCTCCGTATGGGACGCTGCTTGCTGACAGCTCTAGTTATATCCAAAAACCACCTGCAATTCCACCTCGCCCCCGAACGGTCAGCAAAGTGCGATGAACGGTATATCTCATATGATTCCCCCATGATGCACTTCGGTTCTCTAAAGCAGGTTTTCAAAGGTAAATGTTCTTTTTTCTAAGGAATTAAGCTAGATTGCACAAATATTTTCATGTTTAGGAATTGCATAGCTAAAACGGTTTTCTGCATATATATGTCGTTTGTCCATGATTCAATTTGGATTCGATTATATTCAGCTCGCAATCATTCTTATTCATACATCCTCACCAATTGAGTATGGATATAGATTGTTTCTAAACGAGTTGGGCAGTTAGTTGCATGCCTTGGCAGCGTAAGAAGTAGGTAAAGATACCGTTCACGCGATACGTCCGTGCCACAGGTCGACTAAATTGAGACAATAGTGAATAGTGTTAGGCTACCGTCCCCTGTGGGGACTGAACGGACAGATGCATATGCCGAGCAAAATCGAAAAGAAGCAAGCCGCCGCAAAGCTGCGCAAACCGCCGCGCGACTTCTCATGCACGCAAAACCGAGAGCTCAGCTGGCTACGCTTTGACAACCGCGTGCTCGACGAAGCCTTCGACGAAACCGTTCCGTTATTCGAGCGACTAAAGTTCGTCTCGATCTTCGAGTCCAACCTCGACGAGTTCCTTATGGTGCGCGTGGGCGGCCTGTCCGATCTGGCGGAGCTCAAAAAACAACCTGTCGACAACAAGAGCAATATGACCGCCTCCGAACAGGTCGATGCTGTCATGGAAGAGCTGCCCGGGCTCCTTACCCGTTGGGAGTCCATCTTTAAGAGCATCGAGGGCAAGCTCGACACCTTGGGCGTTCACCGCGCCCACATCGATTCGCTTACGCCCGAGGAGCGCACCTTTGTAACCCGCTACTTCCAGGCCTACGTGTCGCCGGTCATCTCGCCGCTGGTCATCGATCCTCGCCACCCCTTCCCCAACCTGCGCAACGGCGCGCTCTATCTGGCCTGTGGTCTGGACGGCGCCACCGACGAGGAGAGCCTACTGGGCCTTATCGAGATTCCCGCCTCGATGAACCGCGTGGTCGAGATCCCCTCGCCCACCGGCACCTACTCCTACATCTTGCTCGAGGACGTCATCCTCGCCTGCCTGGACAGCTGCTTTGGCTCCTATAAGCCGCTGGATCGTGCGCTGATCCGCGTCACCCGCAACGCCGACATCGATCCGGACGGCGAGGGCATCGAAGAGGAAGAGGACTACCGCCAGCACATGAAGCGCATTCTCAAGAAGCGCCTGCGCCTGCAGCCGGTAGTGCTCGCGGTCTCGGGGTCGCTCGAGAAGGCGACGCTCAAGACTATCCGCAAGGCGCTCGAGCTTTCGCGCCGCTCTGTCTTTACCTGCGATATCCCGCTCAACCTGGGCTACGTCTTTGGCATTGAGGGCAAGATTCCCGAGCACCTGCGCAACGAGCTGCTCTTTACGCCGTTTAAGCCGCAGCCCAACCCCACCATCGATATGACCCGCTCCATCCGCGAGCAGGTACTTCAGCACGACAAGCTGCTCTTTTATCCCTATGAGGCCATGAACCCCTTCCTGGATCTGGTGCACGAGGCCGCCTACGACCCCGAGTGCATCTCACTGCGCATCACGCTCTACCGCGTGGCCAAGCAGAGCCGCCTGTGCGAGTCACTGATCGATGCCGCCGAGAACGGCAAAGAGGTCACGGTGCTCATGGAGCTCCGCGCGCGCTTTGACGAGCAGAACAACATCGAGTGGGCCGAGCGCCTGGAAGAGGCCGGCTGCACCGTCATCTACGGCTCCGAGGGCTTTAAGTGCCACTCCAAGATCTGCCAGCTCACCTATCGCGAGGGCATGGCGCTAACGCGCCTGACGCTGCTGGGCACCGGCAACTTTAACGAGAAGACGGCCAAACTCTACAGCGACTTTATGCTCATGACCGCTCACCCCGGCATCGGCGAGGACGCCAACCTGTTCTTCCGCAACCTGTCGCTGGGCAACCTGCGCGGCGATTACCGCTTCCTGGGTGTGGCGCCCGTCGGACTGAAACCGCTCATCATGCGCGGGCTTGACCGCGAGATCCAGCGCGCCCTCGCCGGCGAGCCCGCCCGCGTGTTCTTTAAACTCAACTCGCTCACCGACCGCGAGGTCATCGACAAGATCGCCGAGGCATCGTGCGCAGGAGTCCGCGTGGACATGATCATCCGCGGCATCTCGTGCCTCAAGCCGGGCGTTCCTGGCAAGACCGAGAACGTGCATGTCCGTTCTATCGTCGGACGCTTTTTGGAGCATGCGCGCGTTTACGCCTTTGGCGTGGACTCGGACATGATCTATCTGAGCTCGGCCGACATGATGACGCGCAACACCGAGCACCGCGTGGAGATCGCCTTCCCCGTGCTCGACCCCACCTGCCGCGCCCTGGTGCACGAGTACATGAGCATGCAGCTGCGCGACAACGTGAAGGCCCGCAGCCTCACGAGCGACGGCACCTGGGTCCCCGTGGAGCGCGCAGAGGGTGAGAAACCCTTCAACTCGCAGGAAGCCCTGCTGGAGCGTGCCTACCGCAACGCCGAGGCCGCGCCCGAGCCCGTCATTGAGGCAAAGCCCGCCCCTGCTCCTGAGCCGCAGCCGGCCGCACCCGAGGTTCAGAAGGTCCAGGCGACCGTCATTGAGCCCGAGCCTGCACCTGTACCTCGGCCCGAGCCGCAGGTCACCAAGCCCGCACCCGAGACGAGTGCCCGTCGCGATAAGCCCGCTGGCAAGACCAAGGCCATCGAGCGCCATCGCCCCGGTCGTGTGCGCATGGGCCTGGGTCTGATCGGCCTGGGTCTTAAGACGCTCATTACCGGCAAGACGAAATAGTCGTTTGTAGAAGCAGTTTGTAGAAGCGCCCCGCATTTGAGGAAAGCCTCGGATGCGGGGCGCTTTTCCCTGCTACCATGGTGCGAACAACAACGCGAATGACAGGCAGGAATATGAAGCTCACTATAGAATCGATGACCTACGGCGCCGACGGGCTGGCGCACGCCGACAACGGCAAGGCCGTCTTTGTGCAGGGTGCCGTGGCAGGCGACATCGTCGAGGCCGAGGTCGTACAGGACGGCAAGTCGTTCATGCGCGCCCGCACCACCGAGATTCTGGAGCCAAGCCCCGATCGCATTCAGCCTCCCTGCCCCTTCGTGGGCATCTGCGGCGGCTGCTCGTGGGGCAATCTCTCACGCACGGCACAGCTCGCCGCCAAGGAGCAAAACCTGCGCTCCACGCTCGAGCGCATCGGCAAGTTCGCTCCTGAGCAGGTCGATGAGTTGGTACAGCCCATCTGCCACACCAAGGACGACTGGGGCTACCGCAATAAAATCGAGCTCGAACCGACCGTCGTCAACGGTCGCGTGCGCCTTGGCATGCACGGTGTCGACCCCAGCAAAATCGTGACCGTCGATATGTGTCCGCTGTTCGATAAGCGCTTCCCGAAGGCACTCAAATCGGTCGTCGGCGCACTTAACTATCTAAGCGGCAGCCATGACTTGGGGCTCGAACGCGTGGGCATTCGCGCATCGCGCCGCACCAAGGCACTCGAGGTCGCACTCTGGACGCCGACAGGCTCTTTTCCGCGCTCGCAGGTCTCCCGCGTGCTGGCGGACGCCGCTCATCCCACGAGCATCGTGCGCGTGATGAGCAAGGGCGAAAAGAAGGCCCGCCGTGTCTCTAAGGTGGAGATGCTCGCCGGTGAGGGCTCGTGGACCGAGAACATCGCTGACGGCCAGATGCGCCTGTCCGCCCCATCGTTTTTCCAAGTCAACACCAAGGGCGCCGAGATTTTGATCGAGCTCGTTATGGAGGCGCTCGATCCGCAGGAAGACGAGCTTGCCGTGGACCTGTACTGCGGTGCCGGCACCTTTACCCTGCCGCTCGCCCGCCGCTGCGACTTTGTCGCTGCCGTCGAGGCCTACGGCCCCGCCGTGCGCGATCTACGCCGTAACCTGGAAATCAACAAGCTTGATAACGTCGACGTCATTGGCGGAGACGCGGTGCGCGAGTTCCCCGACCAGGACGCCGATGTCCTAGTAGTCGACCCGCCGCGTGCAGGCCTAGCGCCTGAGGCCATCGACCTCATCGCCAGCACAAGCGCTCGCGATGTCGCCTATGTGAGCTGCGACCCGGCCACCCTGGCGCGCGATCTCAAACGCTTTGTCGAAGAAGGCACCTTCTCCCCCGTAAAGATCACGCCAGTCGATCTGTTCCCACAAACCTTCCACTGCGAGACCGTCGTCCACCTTAGGCGCAACTAGCTGATGATTTTTCTGGGACGGGGATTAAATGATCAATTTGTACCGAATGATTATTTAATCCCCGTCCCTTTTAAACATTGGGAAATCGAGCGTGGCAAGCGGGGGTCTTCGGGGTATAAGACGGCTAATTGTATGCCGCCCTATGAAAGGAACCCTTATGCCCAGCGTTGCCGTTCTTGCCGCCGATGGCTTTGAAACGATTGAATGCCTGACCATGGTCGATGTCATGCGTCGCGGCGGCGTGCGCGCCACGCTCGTCTCGATTATGCCCACGCGCGAGGTCGTAAGCTCGCTGCAGATCCCCGTGACCTGCGATGCGCTCTTTGATGAGATCAACTTTGACGAGTACGACTGCGTCGTGCTGCCCGGCGGCCTGCCCGGTGCCACCAACCTGCGCGCCGATCAGCGCGTCTGCGACGTGGTCTGCGAGTTCGCCGCGACCAAGCACGTCGCCGCCATCTGCGCCGCCCCGTTTATCCTGGGCGAGCTCGACCTGCTCGAGGGGCGCCACGCCACGTGCTTCCCTGGCTTTGAGAAAAGCTTCCCCGAGGGCGCCTATACCGGCGAGAAGGTTACGCAAGACGGCAACATCATCACCGCCAGCGGCATGGCCCAGTCGCTCCCCTTTGCGCTTGAGCTGCTGCGCACGATCGCCGGCGACAAGGCTGTCGAGAAGGTCGCCGAGGGCATCCAACTATGATTTTGGCTTCGCAATCACCGCGCCGCATAGAGCTGATGCGCGAGGCAGGCTACAACATTCGCGTGATTCCCGCGGATATCGACGAAACGCCCTTTGATGGCGAGGCCCCGCTCACGCTTGTCGAGCGCTTGGCACGCGCCAAGGCGGCTGCCGTTGCTGCCGAGTATGCCGAGCCCAATGAGCTGACGGTCGCGGCCGACACCATCGTCACCTTCGACGGCAAGATTTTGGGCAAGCCGGCAACCGAGGGCGAGGCGCGCACCATGCTCCGTGAGCTTTCGGGCCGCACGCACCAGGTCGCAACCGGCGTCTGCATCGTTAAGGCAGGCGATACGGCCGCCCCGCATGCCGCCGAGAGCCTGTCGTTTGTCGATATGACCGACGTGACATTCTACGAGCTCACCGACGAGCAGATCGAGCACTACGTTGCCTCGGGTGAGCCCATGGATAAGGCAGGCGCCTACGGCATCCAGGGCACAGGCGGCCGCATGCTCGTGCACGATATTTCGGGCGACTTCTATAACGTGGTGGGCCTACCCATCGCCCGCGTCGCGCGCGCGATTCAAAAACTCTCGTAATTGCATCTGGCGCTGGGTATCCCCCAGCGCCTACAATTTTGGCGTACCGTACGGATCCCGACCGGGCACAAGGCGCGGCGGAAAACCGATAGGAGTTAAACATGGATACACTGCTCGAGGCCATTGACGTCTGCGATGTCGATGGCTTTTGCTATGGCAACTATACGGACGAGGAGGCCGGCACCGGTTGCACCGTAATCGTGGCACCCGAGGGCGCCACCGGCGGCGTTGACGTTCGCGGCGGTGCTCCCGCTTCGCGCGAGACCGACCTGCTGCGACCCGAGAACACCGTCGACAAGGTCCACGCCGTCTGCCTTTCGGGCGGATCGGCCTTTGGCCTCGAGGCTGCAAGCGGCGTCGCTCGCGAGCTTGAGAGCTGCGGCATCGGCCTTCCCGTCGGCCCCACGCAGGTGCCTATCGTGTGCTCGAGCTGCATCTTCGACCTCGCCTTTGGTAACCCCACCGTTCGCCCCGACATTGAGGCCGGCATCGCCGCCGTGCGCGAAGCACTCGACAACACCCCCACCAAGCTCGAACAGGGCAACGTAGGCGCCGGCACGGGCGCTACCGTGGGTAAGCTCATGGGCCCCGCTACCTGCATGAAGGCCGGCCTTGGCGCTGCCGCCGTGGCGCTCGGCCCCATCAAGGTGGGCGCCGTGGTCTCGGTCAACGCCTGCGGCAACGTTGTCGACCCCTTCACCGGCGAGTGGGTCGCCGGCATGCGCGCCGCAGCCGATAGCGACCAGATCGTCGACATGGAACTCGCAGCCTTTGCCGCCGCCGGATCCATGCAGATGCCGACCGACCGCACCAACACCACCATCAGCTGCATCGTCACCAACGTGGAACTCACTAAGGCACAAGCCACCAAGGTCTCCCAGATGGCCGCAGACGCCTACGCACACGCCATCCGCCCCACACACACCACCAACGACGGCGACACCATCTACACCCTCGCCAGCGGCAAACTGGGCGCCCAGGCAAGCGCCGCCGTTCCCCTAGACCTGCTGGGCATGCTCGCCGTAAGGGCCTTGGAAACCGCCATCGTAAACGGAGCCAAAACCGCCAAAACCTCCCACGGAATCCCAGGTGCTGCAAAGTAATCTCACTCGACCGTCGGTCGGAGGCGGGCGGGCATTACGTTTGCTGCTCTACAGTCCTGCGCAAGACGAAGGCCACATTAAGTGGCCTTCTTTGCGTGCGGAACTCGCGACAAACGTAATGCCCGCCCGCCTCCGACCGACTACCAACTAATATTTTTTCAGCCCAGGCCCCTGTGTACCGCGCGTCGAAGATCTTCAAATTCAAATAACCTGACAATCGATTCTTATAGCAGAGGCCCCTTGGCCTTTAGTTTGATACAAGTTCCGCACGAGCCGGAAAGCACTTAATGTGCTTTCCGTGCGAGCAGGACTGTTCGCAGTAGCAAACTAAAGGCCAAGGGGCCCAGTCAACCTATCAGCAGCGATTACTCGGCAGCTAGTTGAATTTGAAGATCTTTGAGGCAAGACGGTATAGGCCGAGTGTGGTTTTGTCTCCGGCCCGTCCGCGCAGATTGGTGAAGAACCCGACCACGCCGTAGCGTGCACGACGATACATGCGCTCGTCGTAGGCCTTCAAATCATTCCACAGCGTCTTTAGGCGCTCGTCGGCGCAATCTTCCTCGGAAAGCTTGGTGAGCACCGAGCAGATCGCCATCATCATGGTGAAGTAGCCCATCATGTACGAACGTAGGCGTGACGACTCGACATCGCTGTACAGGTGGTACGACTCCATCATGATACGCGTAACACGGAACTGCTGGTCCAGACGCTTGACCATCGTGGCCTCGTTGACACTCTGGCCCTCGCGACCGATAAAGTAGCGGTAGAGGTCGATGTCGGCGTAGTACATGGTCTTGCAACGCGGCAGCGGCACGTAGGCGTAGATGTTGTCCACATAGAACGTGTGCGGCGGCATGGGAAGGTTGGACTCGCGCAGCACATCCGTGCGATAGCACAGGCTGTGCATGAGTAGGTTCTGGTCCAGGCGGAAATGACCGATCTGATCCCAAGAAAAGATCTTTTTGCGCGGCAGGGCAAATTTGTAGCCAATAGCGGTATGCGTGCCCTCGTAAACCTTCTCGTACACGTAGTTCGAGATAAACAGGTCAACGCGCTGGTCGCGCTCTTCAAAGCCACGCAGAATCGACAGCATGGTCGAAAGGGCAGCACCGTCAAGCCAGTCGTCCGAATCAACAACCTTGTAGTAGGTGCCCTGCGCCTCGCGCAGACCCGAAAGGACGGCAATACCGTGACCGCCGTTCTCCTGGTGCACCGCGCGGATGATTCCAGGGTAACGGGCCTCCCACTCGTCGGCCTTGGCGGCCGTCTCGTCCTTGGAGCCGTCGTCCACCACGATAATCTCGATATCGGTGGCGTAATTGCTCCCCTCCAAGATAGAGGTGATGCAATGGTCCATGTCCTTGGCGGCGTTATACGAGGGAATACCGAATGTTATGACTTTACGCATGGCAGGCGATAATCTCATCCGAAAGATCGAGGGCGGAATTGGTCACAGCGTCCATATCGTAGTAACGATACTCGGCCAGACGACCCACCGGGTGGAAGTTCGTCAGGTTCTGGACGCGCTCAAGATAGCGCTCATAGAGCTCACGGTTCTCGGGCTCAAGAATGGCGTAGTACGGCGTCTCACCCGAGCCGGGCGTATAGGCCTTGGAGTATTCCTTCATGATGGTGGTCTTGCCGGGCAGGACCTGGCCAGTCATATTCTTGAACTCAGTGATGCGCGTGTAATCCTCGCTCGTGGTGTAGTTGACGGTGCCCACGGGCTGGAACTGATCCATATCGAGCGTCTCGAACTTCATGTCGAGCGTACGGTACGGCAGGGCGCCCAGGTCGAGATTGAACAGCTCGTCGAGCGGACCGGTGTAGACGATCTCGCCGCCATAGACCTTACCGTCGATCTTGACGGTGGTCTCGTCGATCTCGAAGAGGTCGCGGGCGTCCACGTCGCAGAACACATCAATCAGATCGTGGTCGAGCATATGCTCAAACAGCGCGGTATAGCCGTCCTGCGGCATGCCCTGGAAGGGAGCCTGCGGGAAGTAGCGGTCATCATCGCCCACAAAGACGGGAACACGGCCGGTGATCGAGGGATCAATCTGGTCGGGCGTCTGGCCCCACTGCTTCATGGTGTAATGCAAAAAGACGTTCTCGTAGACGTAATCAGCGACCTCGGCCAAGTCGGGGTCGTTCTTCTTACGCAGCTCCATAATGGGCACCTTGACATCCTTGCCAAAGGTCTCCACGAGCTTCTGATACAGCTCCTCGCCGCGCTCGTCACCAAAGGCGAGCTTGAGACTCGCGTGGTTGAAGGGCACGGGCATAAGGGTGCCGTTGATGTTGGCGAGCACCTTGTGCTGATAATCCGTCCACTTGGTAAAGCGCGACAGGAAATTGTGCACGCGCTCGTTAAAGGTGTGATAGATATGCGGACCGTACTCGTGGATCAGGATTCCGGCCTCGTCAGTGCAGTCATAGGCATTGCCCGCAATGTGGCTACGGCGCTCCAAAACGGCAACACGATAGCCGATGGTCTCGGCAAGACGGCGGGCGCAAACGGCACCGGCATATCCAGCACCGACGACAATCATGTCGTACGCGCCGGCGTTAAAGCCTTCAGGCAGGCCTGAGGTAATCTGCATCGATACTCCTTGTCAAAAGCCACGGGCTCGTTAGCTGGGCTTTTCTCGAACATTCTTCGAGACATATTTATCAGAGCGATTATAGCGCTAATGCGTCCTATAATGAGCTTGCCACACAAGGAAAGCTCAAGCACCGCGGCGTACATAATTGAAAGGTAAACCCGCTAGCAGCGGGTTTATTCGTGAACAGCCGGGCGCCTGGAGCTTAGTGAAACGCTTGTAAGGAGTAACATGAGCGATTTCCTTAACCGTATGAAGTCTGCCGCCAAGGCCGACCTTAAGACGATCGTCCTGCCCGAGGGCGAAGATCCGCGCACCATCGTCGCGGCCACCAAGATCATCGAGGAGGGCCTGGCAAAGATCGTCATCCTGGGCAACCCCGACGAGATCAACGTTCCCGGCGCTACCGTCATCGACCCGCGCAATGCCGAGAAACACGAGGAGTACGCGCAGAAGTTTGCCGAGCTCCGCGCCAAGAAGGGCGTTACCATCGAGCAGGCTCGCGCCCAGGTGATGGACGCCACCTACTTTGGCACCATGATGGTCAAGATGGGCGATGCCGACGGCCTGGTCTCCGGCGCCTGCCACTCCACCGCCGACACCCTGCGCCCCGCGCTTCAGATCCTCAAGACCGCCCCGGGCACCAAGCTGGTCTCGGCCTTCTTCGTGATGTGCACCGACACCCCGCAGTTCGGCACCGACGGCACGCTGATCTTCGCCGACTGCGGCCTCAACATCAACCCGTCCTCCGACGAGCTCTCCGAGATCGCCATCGCCTCCGCTCACTCCTGGTCCACCTTCATGGGCAACGTTGAGCCGCACGTGGCCATGCTCTCCTACTCCACCATGGGCTCCGCTGGCGGCGAGGTCGCCAAGAAGGTCCAGGAGGCCGTGAAGTTCTGCAAGGAGAAGGCTCCCGAGCTCGCCATCGACGGCGACCTGCAGCTCGACGCCGCTATCGTCCCCACCGTCGCCCAGCTCAAGGCTCCCGGCTCCTCCGTTGCCGGCAAGGCCAACGTGCTCGTGTTCCCCGACCTCGAGGCCGGCAACATCGGCTACAAGCTGGTCCAGCGCTTCGCCGGTGCCGACGCCTACGGCCCCATCCTGCAGGGCATCGCCAAGCCGGTCAACGACCTGTCGCGCGGCTGCTCTGCCGACGACATCGTGGGTGTCGTAGCCATCACCGCCGTCCAGGCTCAGATGGCTGAGTAGCGGACATAGCCCCTCGGGACCCTACAGGGTAAAGCTCTGAAAACGTCCTCGGACATGTCGGAAGCCCCCGCTGCGCACTACGTGCGGCGGGGGCTTCCTCCGTCCTGCGGAATGTTTTCAGAGCTTTACCCTGTAGGGTCCCTGCCGCCACGTAGCAATCAGAGCATCTGGAGTGGACGGCGGCTTGGCTACGAGCTGGCGCTGAAAAACTGAATGGATGAGTGCCGTTGCTGGAGGGTCAAACGATGCAGATATGGTCACTTTGGGACCGAAATGTTGGCTGCGGTCTGATGTCTGGCCCACCGGAAAGTGTGTCCCGGTTTGAAGGCGGATTGTGGGATGCAGCTTCCGCTTGGGGCCTGTTTGGGAAACCGTGGGACGGAATTATGCTTTATTGTGGGTCGCACTTTCCGCAACGTGCCTCAACCGGAAAGCGTGTCCCAGTATTTGCGCTCGAAATGGGATGGGGTTTCCGCCGTCCGCCTGCTAGTAAAAAAGGCCTCCGGAGCTGTTGCTCTGGAGGCCTTTCGTTTACTTGTAAATGCGCGCGTTAGTTGTTCTTGGTCAGACGCTCGACGTCGTGGGCGATCATGTATTCCTCGTCGGTGGGGATGACCATGACCGTGACGGCGGAACCGGCGGCACTGATGACCTGCGGGCCGCTGCCCACGGCCTCACGGTTCTTGTTGTTGTCGATGCGCACGCCCAACCACTCAAAGCAGTCGCAGAAGGCCTTGCGGATCGACCAGTCGTTCTCGCCGATGCCGGCAGTGAAGGTAATGGTATCCACGCCCGCCATAGAAGCGATCATGGAGCCGGCCTGCTGCATAGCCTTATAGGCGAACATATCGAAGGCGAGCAGGCAGCGCTCATCTCCCTCGGAGGCGCGCGTGCGAATGTCGCGGGCGTCGTTGGAGATACCCGAGATGGCGAGCAGACCAGACTGCTTGTTCATCATGTCGTCGACTTCCTGGTAGCTGTAGCCGCCCTCGCGCTGCAGGTAGCACACGGTAGCCGGGTCGATAGAGCCGCAGCGGGTTCCCATCATCAGGCCGTCAAGCGGCGTGAGCCCCATCGTGGTGTCACGGCATACACCGTCCTCGATGGCGGCAAGCGAGGCGCCGTTGCCCAAATGGCACGAGAGCAGGCGGTGGCAGCGCGAGCCCAGGATCTCCTTGGCCATCATCCACTCATAGCGGTGGCTCGTACCGTGGGCTCCGTACTTGCGCACGTGATACTTGTCGCACACGTCCTTGGGCAGGGCGTAGGTGTAGGCGACCTCGGGCATGGTCATGTGGAACGAGGTGTCGAAGACGGCCACGTTGGGCAGCTCCGGATACTTCTCACGGCAATACTCAATCGCCGCCGCCTCGCCGTAGTTGTGCAGCGGAGCAAGCGGTGCCACCTCGAGAATCTTAGCCATGACCTCGTCGTCGACGACCGCAGAATCATCGAAGTGCCAGCCGCCTTGAACGATGCGATGTCCAATGCCATCAATCGTAAAGTCGGTCTTCTCGAGCTCCTCGAGCACGCGAGCGATAGCAGAGCGATGATCGGGGAAGGGAACCTCCTCGGTCTGTTTGGCGCCACCGTTCTCGGAGTGGCCAAAGATGCCCATGTCCGATCCGATACGCTCGCAGTTGCCCTTGGCGAAAACCTCGCGGGTATCGGTATCCAAAAGCTGATATTTAAGGCTTGAACTGCCGGCGTTGACAACAAGTACGTTCATGAGACTCCTTTGCAGTGCAATACGGCCGACGCAGACCCCTTAAGGCGGCCGTATTTTAATAAGAAGTTATCATATCTTGATAAATAGCTATCAGCATATCGCCCAACGAGCGCAAAAGAGGGACTAAACGACACTTGGTCGTCCAGCCCCTCCCCTCTTGCAATTACTTGCCGTTGACGATGCGCTCGACGTCGGAAGCGATCATGAACTCCTCGTCCGTGGGGATGACGAAGATCTTGACCTTGGAATCCTTGGCAGACAGGCACCAAGCGCCGTCGCCACGCAGGGCGTTACGGGCATGGTCCATCTTGACGCCCATAAAGGCCAGACGGTCGGCAACGCCGGCGCGAACGGCCGGAGCGTGCTCACCGATGCCGGCGGTGAAGACCAGCGTGTCCATACCGCACATGGAAGTGGCCATCTCGGCAGCCTTGGCGGCAATCTTGTAGACGAACATGTCGAAGGCGAGCTGAGCCTCGGGGTCGCCGGCGGCAGCAAGCTCCTCGACGTTGCGGCAGTCGTTGGTCTTGCCACCGGTCACAGCCAAAAGGCCGGACTTCTTGTTCATCATCTCGTCGACCTCGTCGAAGGTGTAGCCGCCCTCGCGCTGCAGGTAGCACACGGTAGCCGGGTCGATGGAGCCGCAGCGGGTGCCCATCATGACGCCGTCGAGCGGCGTCAAGCCCATGGTGGTGTCCATGCACTTGCCGTCCTCGATGGCGCACAGGGAGGCACCGGAGCCGATGTGGCACACGACAACCTTGCGGGCCTCGCCGTTGGTCATCTCGGCGACCTTCTTGGAGATGTAACGATAGCTGGTGCCGTGGGCGCCGTACTTACGGATGTGCAGCTTGTCGCAAACATCCTTGGGAAGGGCGTAGGTCTTGGCGACCTCGGGCATGTTGAAGTGGAAAGCGGTGTCATAGACCGTGACGTTGGGCAGGTCGGGATACTGCTCCAGGCAGAACTCGATAACGTTGGCCTCGGGGTTGTTGTGCAGCGGCGCCAGCGGGGCGACCTCACGGATCTTGGCGAGGACGTCCTCGTCGACGAGGGAGGAATCGCCAAAGTACCAGCCGCCCTGAACGATACGGTGGCCAATGCCCTCGATCTTGACGCCGTTGGCCTCGAGGTCCTTCAGGACGACCTCGATGGCGACCTTGTGGTCGGGGAACTCGATGTTCTCGGTCACCTTCTTGGAGCCGTTGGCAGCGTGGGTGAAGGTACCGCCGGTAAAGCAGACGCGCTCGCAGGAGCCCTTTGCGGACACCTTGTGGGACTTGGTATCGATGACCTGATACTTAAGGGTCGAAGATCCTGCGTTGACGACCAGAACGTTCATGTGTCTCCCTACTAACAGGCGGTGTGGCGCCGCCAGGTTACATACGCTTCAATAATAAACCCAAACGCCCTCGCGCTCGGGTTTATTGCGTTGATATATAAGTTATCGGTGCCAGAGCTTCCGTTTCATTGCACGGAAGAAGCGTCCTCAGATGAGGTTCTCGCCCAGGTTTTTGCCGCCGAGGACGTGCATGTGGAAGTGCATGACGGTCTGGCCGGCGTTGACGCCCTTGTTGGAGATGACGCGGAAACCGTCCTCCAAGCCCTTGGCCTTGGCAACCTCGTGGATGGCGTGGGCCATGGCGCCCATGGTCTCGGCCGGCACGTTGTCGGCGATGTCGCTGTAGTGCTTCTTGGGGATCACGAGCGTGTGGACCGGCGCCTGGGGGTTGAGGTCGTCGAAGGCGATGACCTGGTCGTCCTCATAGACAACGGTTGAGGGAATCTCGTGGTTGGCGATTTTGCAGAAGATGCAATCACACATGGCTGGTTCCTTTCTCACAGGCCAAGGTAATTATATTTGGTCGGGATGGTTAGAACGATAGCTTGTCGTCGGTGTTGGCGGCCTCGCCGTCGGCGAGCACGTCGTTGCCGTCGACGTCCTTAAGGAGCACCGAGACCTTCTGCTCGGCATCGGACAGGCGGGTGCGCAGGCTCTTGAGGAGCTCGACGCCGCGGGTATAGCTCTCGAGTGACTCCTCGAGCTCCATATCGCCCGACTCCAAGCTGCGGATGATGAGTTCCAACTCCTGCGAGGCCTGCTTGTACGTAAGCTGCTCGACCGGGGTCTTCTCTGCCATATCTGTTTCCTTTCCTAAAGGTTTATCGCTGTGAAACGCGGTCTACTCGACCGTATCGACCGTTGCCGCCACGTTGCCGTCTGCCATGCGCACGCGTATGGCGTCGCCGGGCTTAAAGGTCTTGGCGCTCGTAGCCACCCCATCATCGCTGTACGCGATGGAATAGCCACGGGCAAGCACCTTGAGCGGCGACAGGGCATCGAGTGAGGCTGCCGCACGGCCCAGGTCGGACGCGGGTTTGCTGAGCATCGTGCGCCCCTGATGCTCCAGACGGGAACTCGCAAGCGTGAGCGCATGGCGCTTGCCATCGAGCCCCGAGGTGCTTGCAACCAGACGCTCGGGCAGGCGCTCAAAGTTGGAGCGGAATGTCCCGACCGAGCGTACTATGGCGCCCGACAGGCGATCGGCAGTCAGCGCAAGCTCCGATTCGCGACGCTCGACCATAAATGTGGGGTCGTTGAGGCACGGGCGGCAGGCGGCGGCATCGAGTGCATCGCCCAGACGGGCCGTATAGGTATTCCAAGCGCGGCGACCACGCTGATCGAGCATCTCCAGGTCGACCTGATTCGACCCAATCATCGATGCCATCGCGGCGCCAAGACGCTGATGGCGTGCCTCGAGCACATCGGCCAACTCCGTCATAGCCGGCGCCACCGATTCGGCCGCCGCCGTGGGCGTGGAGGCGCGGCGGTCGCTCACCATGTCGCAAATCGAGGTATCGGGCTCATGGCCAATACCGGTCACCACGGGCACAGGACAAGCCGCCACCGCGCGGGCAAGCTCCTCGTCATTAAAGGTCATGAGGTCCTCAAAGGAGCCGCCGCCGCGCACCAGCAAAATACAGTCGGGCGCCGGCGTAATGGAAGCGGCGCGGCGCAAGCCCTCGATGAGCTCGGCCGGCGCACCCTCGCCTTGAACCTTGGCGCCCACGCAGACGACCTCGACGAGCGGGTTGCGACGACGCAACGTGCGCTTGACGTCGTCGATTACGGCACCCGAAAGCGAGGTGACGACCGCCACGCGGGAGCAGAACACCGGGATGCGGCGCTTGCGCGCTTCGTCCATCAGGCCCTCGCGGCGTAGCTTTTCGGCCAGTTGCGCCACTTGTTGACGCAGCAGACCCTCCCCCGCCAACGAAAATGAGCGGGCAACAAAGCTCATGCGACCCGTGGGCTTATAGAGATTGAAGCTGCCCTTAAAGCTCACCTGCATGCCATCGCGCAGATCGAAGGTGCGCTTGAGATAGGCGCCCTTCCAGATAATGCAGTCGACGGCGGCCGAGTCGTCCTTGATCTGGAAGTAGCAGTGACCGCTTCGGGCGTTAGGACCACGAAAACCTGTGACCTCGCCCAGAACGCTCAGCTGCGGAATGGCATCGAGCGCACCGGCGGCGATCTCCACCGCCTGGCTCACGCTGAGTTCCTTACGCTCCTGCTCGTCCGAACCGTCGAACTCGGCGGAAACGGCATTGCCGGTCAGATTCCAGCCTGCCACGCAGCCTCCTTTCGTTATCGTGCACAAGGGCTCCGGCCCTGCGCAAATTCAAGTCCAACACATAGTACAGCGCCGCGGGGACACAAATCTCCGCGGCGCCTGTCAAGCCAATTTGTTATCGGTTGGAGTTTCTGTTGTAGCGAGCCATCAGGTAGAGCAGCTGAATGATCGAAGTGAGCGCTGCAGCAACATAGGTAAGCGCGGCTGCCGTCAGGACCTTCTTGGCACCATTGACCTGCTTGGAGCTCATGCCCGACTGCTCGATGTACGCCACGGCGCGGCGGCTGGCATCAATCTCGACCGGCAGCGTAACCAGTTGGAACAGCACGCTAAACGAGAAGAAGATCAGTGCGAGGGTCGTGAGTCCCGCGATGTTCATAAACAGGCCCAAGAGCAACACGATGGTCCAGGTGTTCTGGGTAAAGTTGACGACCGGCACGAGGGCGGTGCGAACCTTCATCATGGCGTAACCGCTTTGACGCTGGGCGGCATGGCCCGCCTCGTGGCAGGCGACGGCAACGCTTGCGACCGACCCGCCCGAACGGTTGGCATCCGAGAGATACAGGTTATTGTCCTGTGGGTTGTAATGGTCGGTGAGCTCGCCGGCGACACCCTTGATACCCACGGCGTTGCAGCCGTTGGCGTCGAGCATGCGGCGAGCGACCGTGGCGCCCGTGTCGCCGTCCGAGCGAACCTTGGACCAGGTTTTGTACGTCGAGTTGATATAGTTCTGTGCGGCAAGGCCAATCACCGTGCAGACAAGAACAACCAGCAGGTACAGCGGGTCGATGCCAAAGCCGTATCCATAGTAATAAGGCATGCGAATTCCTCCGAATCGAGTTACACGTTGGAGGCATTCTACCCACTCAAGCGGCTAGGCTTCCTTACAGCAATTCAATTTTGCCATCTTTGACCGTCAACCCCATGTTGCCCGAGAGCAGATCGTCCAGGCGCGAGCCCACAAGCTCAAAGCGCCAGCCTTCGCGCAAGGGGCTCTGCTCGGGATGCTCAATGTAGTCGGCCAGGTCATCGCGCGAGGCAATGACCGAGGTCGCCACTCCCGAGCGTTCGGCAACCAGGCGGATGAGCGCGTACATGAGATCCGTCACGCTCTCCAACTCCGGAGAGATCTGGCGATGCCCGCGCACCATGAGCGGCAGGCGATCGTGCGGGCAGCTTGCGCCGCGCTTGATGGCCATGAGCGCACCGTCCACGTCGCGCTCCCCCAACTGATCGGTACCGCGAATGCTGCGGAACTCCTCAACGCGCACGGGATTGCGTTTAACGAGCGCAAGCAGCGTGTCGTCGGACATGACCCATTTGCGCGGGATGTTGCGGCGCTCGGCGCGGTCCTCACGCCAGGCGGCGAGCTCGCGCGCGATACCCAGCTGGTGACGACTGCACGAGTTGATGCGTTTGACCTTGCGGAACGCCTCGTGGCGATCGGCGCGATAGTGCGACTCGTCAGCCAGCGGGCGCAGCTCGTCGAGCACCCAGTCCACGCGGCCCAGCTCGCGCAGGCGGCTCATCATCTCGGTATAGGCGACGATCAGATACTTGACGTCATCGATCGCGTACTCAATCTGCTTATCGGTCAGCGGGCGACGCGACCAGTCGGTCAGTGACTCGGTCTTGGGCAATGAGACGCCGCAAAACGTCTGCACGAGCGCGCCGTAGGAAATCTGCTGACGCTCGCCCAAAAAGGCGGCGGCCACCTGCGTGTCAAAAATCGGACGCGGCAGCACGCCTACGGTATGGAGCATGACCTCCATATCCTGCGAGCAGGCGTGGAAGACCTTGGTCACGCTCTCGTCGGCCATAAGCTCGGCCAGCGGCGATAGGTCGTCGATTACCAGGGGATCGACCGCTACACTCTCGGCAGGGGTGGCAATCTGAACCAAACACAGACGCGGATGGAACGTGCGCTCGCGCAAAAACTCGGTATCGACGGCAATCGCGTCGAACTCACGGGCGCGCTGGCAAAAGTCGAGTAGAGCCTGATGTGTGGAAATGTACATATCAACCCATCGAATAAGGTTAGGCCCGAAAAACACGGGTAGGATATCGGCATTGCCTTACAACTATACTCGGTTAGTCACAGAACGGGAACGTAAGTATGCGCTGCCTTATCATCCACAACCCGGCATCGGGCCCCAGCTCAGATGAAATCTACGCATTCACGCACGCCCTTGCACAGGGCGGCGACGAAGTCGTGATGCGCTTTATCGGCGATGGCATGGAGCCCGAGGACGCCGTGGCAGACGTTCGCGAGTTCGACCGCGTGGTCGTCTCGGGCGGCGACGGCACCGTCTCCAACGTGCTCGACCAGATGCGCGGCTGCGGCGTCCCCACGCTCGTTTTCCCCTCCGGCACGGCCTGCCTGTTCTTTAACAACATCGGCAATGCCCCCGAGGCAGCGGCGCTTGCCAAGGCATGTCGCGCCGGCCGCACGGTCAAAGTAGACATGGGCGAGCTCTTTTGGCTCGACGAGAACGGCAACGAAAAGCGCCATGGCTTTATCATCATCGCCGGTTCGGGCTTTGACGCCGAGATCATGATGAAGGCCGCCCCCACCAAAAACGACATCGGCGAGATCGCCTACTTCCTCTCCGCTCTCGCCACGCCCAACCCCACGGTGGCGCACTTTACCATTGAGCATGATGGCATTGTTGAGGAGCTCGACGGCATCTGCTGCATGGCGGGCAACACGTCTGTCATCCAAAACGACATCAACCTGTTCCCCAACTGCCGTATGAACGACGGCATGGTCGACATCGTCGTTATTGAGCCCGTGCGCACGGTGCAGTTGCTCCCCACGGTAATCACCGCCGCGCTCGACCCCGCCGGCAAGGTACTCGGCCGCCCGCAGTTTAAGATCATCCAGACCAAAGAAGCCAAGATTACCTGCACGCCATCGCTGGGTATGCAGTTCGATGGAGAGATCATCTCCAGCAACTCCGGCGTCTTTGGCGCTCGCGCGCTGCCGCAATGCCTTGATATCATCGTCGACGAATTCTCACCGCTCGGAAAATAGGAGGACCCCGTGAACGACAATCCCTTTCTTGGCTTTATCGTCATCGTTCTGGCCATGCTCGTCGGCTACGCCATTAACGTGATTCACCGTCGGAAGAAGTAAAACCACATTGGTATGATATTCATCCAGTTATCGACTCTCCCGCTGTTTATGCAAATTCTAAACAGCGGGAGAGTTTTCTTTTTGAGTATTGTCTGGCGCTTTATTCCACTGCAGTAAATGCAGGGGGCCTTTATTTAACTAAAGCCACAAAATGAGTATTCTTATCCGTTCATCGCATATTTTATGACGCTCATCGAGTATTTCATCGAATCTAGTGAATACTCTTTAGACTTCCGATAGGCTAATAGATGTATTTATTAGCTGAAATCCTGCACGGTTCCGCGGGGTTTCAACGGTTGGGAGGGATCATGAGGTTTACTCATCCCGTCAACACGCTCAAGAAGCTTGGCTGCGGCCTTGCATTCGGAGCTGCGGCCATTATGGCCATGCCGACCTCGGCACTCGCTTGCACCCAGATCTACATGGGCAGCAAACTCACGGCGGACGGCAACACGTACTACGGCCGCGCAGAGGACTTTAGCACACGCTATATCAAGCACTTTGGCATTGAGCCTGCGCACAAGGACGGTAGCAAGTACACCTCGCTCGAATCCGGCTTTGAGTACAAGTCCACGGGCCCCACGTATCGCTACACCTTCGTTCGCGACAACCCCTCTCAGTGGGAAGATCGCTATGACGCTTATTCCGAGGCTGGCATCAACGAGAAGGGCGTCTCCTGCTCTGCCACGCTGAGCACCTCCTACAACGAGAAGGCCGAGGAGGCCGACCCCCTCACCGAGGAGACCGGCATCGGTGAGTACAACTACGCCAGCGTCATCTTGGGCGAGAGCGCCACGGCCCGCGAGGGCGTCGAGCTCCTCGGAAGTCTGGTCGACGAGCAGGGCATCTGCACCAACGACCAGGTCATCATCGCCGACAACAACGAGACTTGGCTGTTCGCCGGACTTTCTGGCCATCAGTGGATTGCCATGAAGCTCACCGACGACATCGCCTCGGTCAACCCTAACATCGGCAACCTTAACTACAAGGTTAACCTCGACGACACCGAGAACTGCCTCCACTCCAAGGACATTCAGACCATGCCCGAAGAAAAGGGCTTTGCCAAGTACTTCGATGACGGCCAGTTCGACGTTGCCCAGACCTACGGTGAGGAAATTAGCGAGCAGGCCATGCATTCTTGGTCGCGCTATATCCAGGGCCGCGATTACTTCATGGCTCCGCTTGCCGAGGGCACCGACTACGAGATCGTTAAGGACGAGCGCGAAGATGCTCGCGCCACGACCGGTGCCCTGGTCCACGAGATGCAGCCGCTGTTCTTCCAGCCCGGCAAGTCCGACTGGAACACCTTTGAGATGATCCGCAGCTTTGCTACTCGTGGCGAGAATGTCGCCGGCCTCAACGCCAACACCGACGGCGCCTATGCCATTGGCTCCAACCGCAACACCGAGATCCACACCTTCCAGATCCGTCAGGGCATGGACCCCGAGATCGCGACCATTCAGTGGGAGATGCTCTCCAACGCCGAATTCTCCGTCGCCATCCCCTTCTACTCCGCACTGCTCACCGAGGTCAGCCCCTACTTCAGCGATCAGGATGTCTCCTTCGATCACTGCGAAGAGGAAGACGTCGTGAACAACGAGGAGCCCAAGAACTCCATCAACTACGTCCTCATGGACATCAACACACTCGCCTATGAGAACCGCGACCACTGCGCCACCGGCGTCCGCGCCTATCTCGACGCCCTGCAGAAGGAACTCATCGAGCAGAACCTAACCGTCGACGATGCTATGCAGGCCACTGAGGGCACCGAGGCCCGCACCGCCCTGGCAAACAAGGCCGGCAAGGCTGCCACCAAGAACACCTACCTCAAGTGCAAGGCTATGCTCGAGGAGATGCGTGACTACCTCAAGGAGGAGGATTTCTCCGAGGAGTTCGTCCCGAGTGACTACGATGCCGACAACGACTGCCTGGTCGAGTCCATCACCTACGCCGACGAGGCCCTCTCCGATGAGGATGTAGCCGAGCCCGAGGTCAAAGAGGAAGAAGCCACCGAGGAGAAGTCCGAGGGCAACAACATGGCTGTCATGGCCGTTGGCGCCGTCGTCATCATCGGTGTCTGCGCCTACGTGATCTATCGTCGCAAGAAGGCCTAAGGCCCTCATGTCCTAGCTGAGCGGGCAAGGCAGCAATGGCAGCCTCGCCCGCTCAGCCCGCTCTTTTGACCGGCGGGAAACCCGCCTGAAATCTTTTAAAAAAGATTTCCCCGCACACACTTCGCTGTGCTATAGTGCAGCGCAACAGCAACTAGGTGCGACCGCGCCACGACATCACGAAAGGAGCCACCAACATGAAGAACACGATGAACTCTCTCAACAACTGGTGGTGGCGTGATGCGAATACGATCGGTCGACAGTGAGTCCCTCACGCCTGTTTTTGCGCTCTAGGTGATTGGAAGGCCTCCGGTTTCGACCGGGGGCCTTTTTCTATCTCGAGCCCGATCGCATTCGCATCACGCGCCTCCGCTTTTCTCTTGCACTCCCATTCCGAAAGGATTTTCACCATGTCTCAGAACACCACCGCCGCCCAACCCCGCACCGTCCAGACCGCCGACCGCGGCAAACTCGATGTCCGCGCCCTCGTCCTGCTCGCCATCCTGCTCGCCGCCGGCTTCATCCTCAACTTCACCGTCGGCAAGGCAATCTCGGGCATCTCGGGCGGCATGATCAGCCCCGAGTTCATCATCTCGGCCTTCTGCCTCACCATCCTGGTCGTTCGCCCTAACATCGGTCAGGCGCTCGTCATCGGCCTTATCTCGGCTGCCGTGATCCAGATCACCACCACCTCGCCGTTTGTCGATTTTGCCGCCGAGGGCATCGCCGCCATGCTCATGGCCGTCATTGTCAACGCTGCTGCCAAGGGCTGCCAGGTTAAGCCTGCCGTCGCCATCGTCGCGACGTTCGTGACCACCTTTGTCTCGGGCGTCATCTTCATGGTCATCAAGATGGCCATGCTCGGCGTGGTCGGCGAGCTCGCCGCAGCCATGCTGCCCGTCGTCGCCATGACCGCCGTGTTCAACGCCATTCTGGTCGGCGCCCTCTACCTGCCCATTCAGAAGGCCCTGAAGCTCAGCTAACCCGCTCGGGGCTTTACGAGCCACCCCATCTTGGCGTTCATTCGACGCTCGCGTACCCAAGTACGCTTCGCTCCTCTTTCGCGCCAACCTGGGGCCCCTCGTAAAGCCGTCTCCGTGCTTCACCACCAAAGACCGTCCCAAACAACGAGCTTTTTTGGGACGGTCTTAAACAACTGGTCATTTAAGACTGTCCCCAATGACTATGAAAGGTATCCATGGAAACGATCATCAACGTCGACGATGTCTCGTTCTCCTATGGCACGCAGACCGAGCAGGCGCTCAGCCACATCTCGCTCAGCGTGAACAAGGGAGATTTCATCGGCATCATCGGGCCCTCGGGCGCCGGCAAGTCCACGCTTTCCGCCTGCCTGTCGGGCGCCGTGCCCCACCACTACACCGGCACGTTCTTTGGGTCCGTCATGGTTGACGGCCACGACACCTGCGAAGCCTCGCTCACCGACGTGTCGCAAATCGTCGGCAGCGTGCTGCAGGATATCGACACGCAGATGGTCGCCTCGGTCGTCGAGGACGAGATGCTCTTTGGCCTCGAGAACTTTGGCGTTCCCCACGACCAGATCGAGCAGCGCGTGAGCGAAACGCTCGAGACCGTCGGCATCAGCGATCTGCGCGACCGCGAGATCGCCACCCTCTCGGGCGGACAGAAGCAAAAGGTAGCCATCGCCGCCATCCTCGCCATGCGTCCGCGCGTCTTGGTTCTCGACGAGCCCACCGCGGCACTCGACCCCGCCAGCTCCACGTTGGTCTTCGAGACGCTGCGTGAGGCAAACCGCGCACTTGGAATCACCATCGTCGTCGTTGAGCAAAAGGTCGCCCTGCTCTCGGAGTACTGCAACCGCGTGCTCGTGCTCAACCATGGCGAAATCGCGCTGCAGGGCGAACCACACGAGGTCTTCGCGCATACCGACGAGCTCCGTGCCATCGGCGTCGACTGCCCTCGCGTCACGCGTATCTTCAATAGCCTCAAGGCCGATGGCCTGGCAAGCGGTACCCCTTCCTTGGATGTCGATGAGACCGAGCGCCTGATTTCGGGCATTGTCGACCCCGCACGCGCGGCCAGCGAAGCCCAGGCGCCCGCCGGCTCCCCGCATGCACCGTCGTTGCGCCCTCATGCCAAGGACGCCGAACCCGTACTCACCTTCGACCATGTTGAGTTTGTCTATCCCAATGGCGGCGCCGCCGTACACGACCTCAACCTGACGCTCTATCCCGGCGAGCTCGTGGGCATCGTCGGCCAAAACGGTGCCGGCAAGACCACGCTCACCAAGCTGCTCACAGGCCTGCTCAAGCCCGCCTCGGGCAGCGTGCGCGTCACGGGACTGGATACCGCGGCCGTTCCCACGAGCCGCATCGCCCGCGAAGTCGCAACGCTCTTCCAAAGCCCCGACCGCCAGATCTGCAAGGATACCGTACTCGACGAGGTCGCTTTTGGCCTGGAGCTTGCCGGCATCGACCGTGCCGAGGCTCTGCGTCGTGCTCAACTCGTTATCGACCGCTTTGGCCTGCCTGCCGATGAGGCACCTTTCTCACTTTCGCGCGGCCAGCGACAAATGGTGGCGCTTGCCTCCGTCGTAGTGGTTGAGCCCAAGATCGTCGTGCTCGACGAGCCCACGAGCGGCCTTGATTACCGCGAGTGCATGACCGTCATGGAAACGGTGCGCACCATGGCCGAGCGCGGCTGCGCCGTTATCATGGTCTGCCACGATATGGAAGTTGTTTCCGACTTTGCCGAGCGTATCGTAGTAATGGCCGACGGTCGCATCCTCGACCGCGGCCGCACGCACGAGCTATTCTCGAACATCGATCTCATGCGGCGTGCCTACGTGGAGCCTCCCCAGGTTATTGAACTCTCGCGCCGTCTGGCATCTTCCGTCTCGCCCGCTTTTGCGCAGGTGAGCGAGGTCACCGATGTCGTTCGAATTACCAAGGAGATGGTCCGCCGTGGTTAACGTCATCGACTACATGCCGGGCGATACGCTACTGCATCGCCTGAACCCCGTCGTCAAACTGGGCCTCGCCGCCGCCATCATCGTCGGCATCTTCTTGTCCGACACCTACGTGGCGCTGCTGGGCTTTTTGGCACTCACCCTTGCGCTGGGTGCCTATGCCGGTGTCGTCGACCGTCTGTTCTCGCTGCTCAAGTTGCTGATTCCGCTCGCGCTTATCATGCTGGTGCTCCAGCTGGCCTTTATGCGCGATGGCAACGTTGTGTGGGGCTTTATCACCGACACGGGCCTCATCACAGGATCGAAGGCCTGCCTGCGCCTGCTGGGCGTGGCGTTACCACTCATCCTCATGCTCATGGTGACCAAGCTCAACGACCTTGCCAACGCCTGCGTCGAGGTGCTGCACGTGCCGTATCGCTATGCCTTCACCTTTACCACGGCGCTGCGCTTTGTGCCGGTGTTTGGTCAGGAGATGAACGCCATCATGGAAGCGCAGACCGCACGCGGCGTCGAGTACGACACCAAGAACCCCATCAAGAAGCTTAAGCTCATGCTGCCACTGTGTGTGCCGCTGCTCATCTCGAGCGTGGGCAAGACCGATGCCACGGCCTTGGCGGCAGAACAGCGCGGCTTCTATCTGCGCACGCGCGCCAGCTCGTACAAGCGCTACCCCATCAAGGGCCTGGACATCGCCGTACTCATCGTCAGCATCGCCCTCATCGCCATCGGCTTCCTGTTCTAGTTCACCACCGACAGCAACCGCCCAACGCAAAAGGCCTCGGCTCGCACCAAACGAGCCGAGGCCTTTATTGTTTCACCAGATAAAACCTACCAAAATTAACCTGTCCCTTTTTGACGGGTCGGAAGCTAGAGGCGGTAGGGGACGCCGCTGCGGATGATGGATTCGCGCACTAGGACATCCATAGCATCGAGGGTGATCTCGGGCATCTCTCGATACTTCTGCAGCACCGATAGCTCGGTGCAGGCCAGAATGACACGGTCGCAGCCGCTACGGGCGAACTCCCACATCACGCGGTCGAACTTATCCATATCGGGCTCACGTCCGGCTTTCACATCATCGTAGATAAGCGACATCACATCGTTCTGACGTTTCTCGCTGGGATAGACGACCTCAACACCCGCAGCCTCGCATTCGCGGCCGTAGACGCCCGCGCCCACGGTTCCGTCGGTGCCCATGATGCCAATCTTGCGCACCGGCTCGGCCGGCATGCTCAGGTTGGGGTCGAACTCGCACTCCCCCATCACCGCACCCGCAAGGGCATAGCGCACCGACTCGCGCGGCATGTGGATAATCGGCACCTTCGTAAACGACTGGATCTGGTCGTAGAAGTAGTGCGACGTGTTGCAGGGAATGGCAATGTGCGCACAGCCCAGCGACTCGAGTGCCTGGGCACACTCTTTCATGGTCGCCAGCAGCTTGGCATGCTCGCCGGTCTTAATGGCCAGCGTGCGGTCGGGCATGGTCGACTTGGAGAGCACCACCATGTCGATATGTTCCTGATCGCGGGCAGCAGCCGTGTGGCGCACCACCTGGTCGTAATAATACGACGTGGCCTCGGCGCCCATGCCGCCGATAACTCCCAGCTTTTCCATCGCCGCCTCCTTGGTGACGCTTGCGCAATTGCGCGTATCATACCCGCGCCCGCCCGATGCAAACCGGACGGGCGCCGCGCTCATCTACTTGTAATACGTCTTGAACAGCTTAAAGTGGCGCAGCTTGGTGTGCCATATGCGCAGCCAGCGGTTAAAGACAAAGTCGCCCTTCATAAACGAAGGGTCGGCGCCCTTGCCTTCCTTGTCCAGGCGATGCACCTTAGCGCGCAGCTCGGGATCCTTGACGTACTTGTCGACGACGCCCATGGGGACGACCATCCACAGGGCCTCGTCCTGAGCCGTCACAAACTCCGGCTCAAATGGACGGTTGAACACATACTCGTCCACCACATACTTGGCAACGTTAAAGCCGCTGTTGGTAACGTAGTAGTTGCTGCGGCCCTGGCGCGTGTTGAAATCGAAGAACTTAAACGAGCCGTCGCGCTCGTCGTACTTAACGTCAAAGTTGGAATAGCCCACAAAGTGAAGGTCCTCGAGCAACTTGCGCACGCCGCCCATGAGCTCGTCATTGGGCTCGGTGATGATGCAGGCGTGGTTGCCGACACCGTGAGGCTGATGCTCCTCGAGCAGCACGTGACCCAGGCACATCATGCGGACCTTGCCGTTGCGGTCGGAATAGCTGGTGAGTACGCGCATGTACTCGTCGTTGCCGGGCACGCGATCCTGCAAGATCAGGTCGTCGGTGTAGCCGCTGGCATACGAGTCGCGAATGACCTGTTCCAGCTCGGCACGGTCGGCAATCTCATAGGCCTTTTTCTGGCCCTCGAACTCGTGCTGCCACCACATGATGCCGTCGGAAGGCTTCAGGATCATCGGGTAAGGAAAATCGATCTGGTCGAGCACTTCGGCAGGTGCCTCGCCTTGGGCATTCAGCATCGCCATGGTGAAGGTAAAGGTATGCGGATAGGGCACGCCGTGCTTCTCGCACAGCTCGTAGAAGATCTCCTTCTTCTGACACTGCTCAAGCATGCTGTAGGGAGCGTAAGGCGCGACGATGTTATCCGCCAGCTCATGGGCATCCTTGGCCTGAGCCACGAGGGCAACATAGTTATCGCCACAGCCCACAAGGACAATCGTCTTGTCGGCATGCGCTTGGGCAATGCCGTTGACGGTTTTGAGCATCACGGGCATGGTGTCGATATCCACGTTGGGCGTGTAGTCGATAATCTGGCTGCGGTAAGCGGGACCCGTCTGGTACTTGCCAAAGACCAGACTCTTGACCTGGTACTCCTCATAGAAGGCGCGCGCCACCGAATAGGCGTTGATGTCGCCTCCGAGCAGCACGGGAATGAACTCGCGCTCTGTAAACTGCAATGCCATGGAAACTTCCTATCATGAACTGCCCACACAACGGGCGGTCTTTGCGCAACTGATTTATTCTAGCGTGCCAAGCCGCCGGCGCCCAAAGCTCCACCGTATCTATGGCAATCGACGTGATCGTCCAGCATAAAGCCGCACTCACCGCGATGGGGCCTTGTAGCCGCAAACCCCCTGTTGAGATAGCTTTCACGACCGAAAGCCCGTCCGCAAACAGGCCCCCGTAACGTTAAAGTTGAACTCTATGGTTTCTCAACAATTCATCATAACTGCAGGTCAAAGCCAAAGCCTCAAGTTCAACTTGACCCTTTGGGACCTTTAAGGTTCAAGTTGAGGTCGAAAGCAGTAGTAGAATACCGTTCGAACCATAACCTACGATTGATTGCAGAGGGACTGGATGCAGCATTCGAATCATCGCACCGCAGCGCTCATTGCGTCGAAGCCGGCTCGTATCATCACGAGCGCCGCGCTCGCCGTTGCGCTGACGGCCACGCCGATGCTCTCCCCCGTTGCGGCGTATGCCGCCTCGCAGGCAACGCAGGACCAGCTTTCCGCAGCCCAGCAGAAGATCGAAGCCGCCACGAGCGCCTACAACGACGCCCGCACCAAACTCGATGACCTGCAAAAGCAGATTGACTCCAATGAGGCAAGCATCGAGGAAATCGAGGCTAAGCTTCCCGAGCAGCAGGCCAAGGCAAGCTCCGCCATGCGCGATCTGTACAAGTATCAGAAGGGCACCAATCCCATCGTGAGCTTCCTGGTCAACGCGCAGAGCCTGGGTGAGTTCATCACGACCTGCAAATACACCAACCAGATCACGAGCTCGAGCGTCGACGAGATCGAAGAGCTCAATAACATGCAAACCGAACTCGAGCAGAACAAGGCCGAGCTCCAGCAGGCCAAGTCTCAGCTTGAGGCAGAGCAGAAAAACGCCGAGGACGCGCTGGCGCAGGCCCAGCAGCTCCGCAGCGAGGCGCAGGCAAAAGCCGAGCAGGAAAATGCCGCCGAGCTTGCCAAGCTTGAGGCCGATAAGGCCGCTGCCGCCGAGAAGCTCTCGGGCGAGGGCGTAAGCGGCAGCAATTCCAGCAGCCAGGCCACCAACACCAACACCACCATCGACACCACGGTGAACAACGCCAATACCGGTAGCTCCGATTACGATTCGTTCATTAATGAGTGGACGAGCCGCATCGACAATTATCTCGCCGGCTCCCCCATGGCAGGCCAGGGCTATAACTTTGCCGTCGCCGCTTGGAATACCGGTGTCGACCCCCGTTGGTCCCCCGCCATCGCCTGCATCGAGAGCACCAAGGGTGCTTATTGCGCCAATTCTTACAACGCCTGGGGCTGGAGTGCACGTGGCGGCGGTTGGCGCAGCTTTGGCAGCTGGAGCGAGGGCATCTCCGCTCACGTTGCCTATCTGGGCGCCAACTACGGCTCCACCCTTACCCCAGCAGCGGCCAAAAAGTACTGCCCGCCCACATGGCAGGACTGGTACAACAAAGTCGCCGCTCAGATGAACCGCATCTAAGTGCAACTGCAAAGGGCCCCAATGGGGGCCCTTTCCTTTTAGGTAGTGGAGGTATCGACGACGCCGGTCGCATTGGCAACCGCGACTATGACGATCATGCATAGGAGCAGCACACCCAATGCCTTGAGCCAGAGTTTCGCGAGTTTCTTGCCGCGATAGCTGTCGAGCAGTGCGAATCGCCGACGAAGACGGCGCTTATCGAGCAGCGCAAAATGCATAAGCACCATAAGGCCATCGACAAAGAAAAAATACTCGATTATGAGAAGCCACGTCGGGTAGCTTTGGTTTGCTCCTGTGGGGCGAAAGACGGCAAAGTGACTTCCGGCAAAGAACACAAGCAGCGAGAAGCAGACGAGCGTATTCCAAATACGCCCCAGAGACTCCGGAACGCGAGAGAGCAGACCACATGCAGCGGAGGCGGCAGGCCTAGGAAGCCCTGTGGGGTTCTGGAGCCCTTGGGGCGTCAACACCGTCTCCGAGGCCGGAGTACGGACAAGCACAGGCGCAGGAGGCCGCACGGGGCGACTTAGATCGTATGCCGCGCGCGTCGCCCGTCCCAACGCTTCCGCGCTCGCAAAACGCTTGGCCGGGTCGAGCGCCATCGACATGCAGACGGCATCGGCAAGTGGAGTGGGAATGCCGCGCGCCTCGCATTGCTCGCGCATGTCGAGCCCTGGTTTAGGGTCGACTCCCGTCAAGCAGAAGAACAACAGGGCGCCAAGTGCGTAGACGTCGCTTCGCACGCTCGTCTGCCCAAACCCATACTGCTCGGGCGGCGCATAGGGCCGTGTCCCAAACTTGACGGTATCGGCATCGGCGCCATCGCGCCATACGCGCGCGATCCCCAAGTCGATAATCACCAGCGATGAAAATGTCAGGCCGTCATCAGGCGTATAGTTGGCGCCTGTCACGATGATATTCGACGGCTTGAGGTCGCGATGGATCACTGGCGCCGACGTCTCCCCCGCCATTGCAAAACCGGCATGGAGCTCGCCCACGGCGTCGCAAAGGACAGGATACAATTCACGCGCATAATCGGGGGTGGCTCCCAGACGGTCCACCAGCGCCCCGAGCGTCTCCCCTTCGATGTATTCCATAACCACGTTGAGCTCGTCGCCCGCACGACGACAATCGACGATTCTGGGCAGGTGCTCAAAACGCCTGCCTGCCCGCTGAGCGGCAAACAGGCGCTCGTATGCCCCGCCGATTTGAGCCGAAGCATCGATGCGTTTACGGACAAAGGGGCCGAGCGAACCACCGCCGGCTCCTTCAAAGTACACAAGCTCGGTTGTTTCAACGGACGAGCGCTTAAGTACACGCTCCACGCGATAGCTGTCGTCGCGATCGAGCGACGCCAGGTGCTCGGCAAGCGCTGCGGTCAGCTCGTCATCGGAATATGTTGGGGTCTGAGTATCCATAGCCTCCATCATAGCGCAGGGCGCAGACACCCCATGGCATCTGCGCCCCGTTCGTTTGCATCGTTGTTTGGCAGCTCTGCCGGCTCAGATATCAGCCGCTAACTCACCGTCTCCTCGCCAAAGCGATACAGCTCCTCGTTGACCTTTTGGAGGCTGCACCCGCGATCGATGCAAAAGATGATAATCGCATCGCGGCGGTCCTTGCAGTTTAGGACGCTTACCCCGGCAGCCGTCAGCGCACGGTTGGTCTCTTTGAGCGTCAGCGCCATCGCAAAGGCAATCTGCAGCACCTTATTGCGACTCGGATGACGCGCACCGGTAAAGATCTGATAGCCAAAGGTCTCATTGAGATCGGCCATACGAACCACGCGCGAGCGCTCCAAGCCCTTTTCCTGCAGCAGCTGCTTCAGGTAGTCCGAAAGCGACGGGGCGGCAAAGTCGTGTTCCCTGATATAGCCATCGATGTTCGGCGCATCGAGAAGCTCGTTGAGCAACTCCTCGGTCAGCTTTTTATCGGGCATACGACTTCACCTCCCCCAGTGCATGCAACATGCTAGAAACCGCTTACGTCCGAACGCTCCCAGCTAGCAACCTGGTCGGGAGACACCGTACCCAGCGCCTCGAACTTCCAGGAGCCGCCCGCCTTCAGATGATTGGTGTTTGCAAGAGCCGTTCCAACCTGGTTGCCATCGGCATCATACAGAACATACTCAATCTGAATGTAGCTCTTTTCCTTGTCCGTGTTATTGGTCAGCGTGCCCGTGATCTTATAGGTAAACTGATTGGAAGTGTCTTCAGCCTCGTCAGCAATGGTATACGGTTCTTGCGGTTCTTTTTGCTCCTCAGCCTGCTGTGTCGCCTCGGCAGGTTTTGCCGAATCGCTCGCAGACGAATCGGTTGAGTTGCCGCCCATGGAGCCCACGGCACCGACGATAACCAGCACCACGATGACGCCTAGGACAATCTTGCCGATCGGCTTCTTTCCCTCTTTTACCATTATTCATCCTTCCTACGATCCGGCTACCGCGCCGGCACACAGCACATCGTAGAAAGGATTGAACTTGAATTCATTAGCTGAGAGCTAAGGTTGCGGTAAACGGCCAATGCAGCTATCCAGACGCCGAGCAAACGCACTTTGCGTGACCGTCTGCTAGCAGCGCATCAACCCACCGTGACGGATTCCCCGGTAAAGGCACTGATCATCAACAGGGCAAAGAACACCAGGTAGCTGACACTCAGCGGGTACGCAATGATCAGGAATACGACCCAACCGACATTGGTTTTACCGTCGGCACGGCGTTGCCCGCGATTGCGGCAGAGCCAAATCGTCACGCCGATGGCAGTGATAAACAGTACGAGTGCCGCCGCAGCCAGCCCAGCAAGCACAAACATCACGCCAATGCTCACAGCAATGACCGGAAGTAGCAGCAAGCCACACCCGCATCCACCCGGACTATATACGGCAGACTGTCGGCGTCGTTCCATCGTCACTCCAAGCCAAGCAATCGTTTGTAGACATCGAGGCCCTTGAGTAGGATTTCCTCGTCAAAGAGCATGCTATCGGTATGCAGGGCGCTTGTTACATAGGCGGGGCAGCCATCCGAATCACTCGGGTTGTCTTGGCCCTCTGGCACGCCCGTGCCCAGCAAGAAGAACACGCCCGGCAGATGCCGCTGATAGAACGCGAAATCCTCGGCGATTAGCAGCGGCTCGTCCACGAGCTGCAATTCGGGCAGAGCGGGCGCGATTCGGGCAAACAGCTCGGGGTCGTTGTCGACCGGCGGATAGCCCTCGGCAAAGTCGAGATCGTACGTGCAGCCCGTTGCAGCGCATGCCTCATCAAGCACGCGGCACACACCCTCGCGTGCACGGTCGAACATGTCGTCCGTAAACACACGCAGGCTTCCGGCCACATGGGCCTCCCCCGCCACCGCGTTGCAAACCGTACCGGCCCGCAGCAGACCAAACTTACCGATACAGGGCTCGTCGGCGCCCAACTCGTCCATCAGCTCGCGCTCGGCAACCAAAAACTTCGCTGCCGCCAACGCGGCATCGTGCGACTCCTCAACCGGCACACCATAAGTCTTAGCAATATGGATACTCGTACCGTGAATGTGGATATGTGTCTCGCTCGAGCGCGCCAGCAGCGGGCCGGAACAACTCGCCAACGTGTTCGCAGGCAGATCGGGCCACACGTGAAAGCCAAAAATGCGGTCGACCCCGTAGCGCTCGAACACACCGCTATCGCATACCGTCTTGGCGCCACCGGTCGTCTCCTCGGCAGGCTGGAACACAAAGAGCACGTTGTGTTTGATGGCACCTGGCTGCTCGCGAATCGTACGGTCGACATACGTCGCGGCGGCAAGTGCCATGGCCATGTGTCCATCGTGTCCGCAAGCGTGCATCTTTCCGGGATGCGTCGAAGCAAAGGCCGCACCCGTCGCCTCCGCGATGGGCAGCGCGTCCATATCGGCGCGAATCGCCGTGGCATGCGCGGCGCCCGCGCCAGCGTCGAAGAAAGCACAGACGCAGCTGGGGCACGGATAGGTCACCTCGCAGGTGAGCGGCGCCAACACGCCCTCGATATAGGCTATGGTTTGAGGAAGATCGAAATCGAGCTCCGGAATGCGATGAAGATCGCGGCGATAGCGACGGAGTTCTTGGAGCTCGGTCATAGAGGATCCTTTCGTGAGACACATCAGTTTCACTTATTGTGATGCAGAATTGTGAAGCCCTTGTTTCTAGCATGTCCCTGCATTTTTTAAACGTTATATACGAATACTCTTGTTTGGTAAAGTGCAACGTGGTAGGGTCGTTACTACTTGATAGAGGCGCGGGCACGAAGAACCGCGGGCGAGCCGGCAGGCTTTGACCCCGTGGGGAGGCGAAACCCGCCGAACTGGGCTTTTCGGGCACGAACAACCTGGTGGGCCTGTGGGAAACACCCACAGGACTGTCTGCAGCAATGCGGGAGCGCTATCCGGACATTGGGTCCACGCTATGCGGATTCGATGCGCAGGTAGCGCCGTCTGGATAGCGAGGTTTACGGGACATGTCATTGACTCCCAACGAGGCATATGCGGCTAAGCGGCCGTTTGTGGACAAGGAGACACTCGAGCATATCGTCGAGCAGTTCCCCACGCCGTTTCATCTATACGACGAGGCGGGCATCCGCCGCAACATGCAAGAAGTGCGCGACGCCTTTGCATGGAACCCGGGCTTTAAGGAATACTTTGCCGTCAAGGCCAACCCCAACCCGGCGCTCATCTCCATTCTCAACGAATACGGCTGCGGTTGCGATTGCTCGAGCTATACCGAGCTCATGATCGCCCGCTCGCTGGGCATCACGGGGCATGACATCATGTTCTCGTCCAACGACACGCCGGCGGCGGACTTTGAGCTCGCCGACAAGCTGGGCGCCATCGTCAACTTTGACGACATCAGCCACATCGAGTTCTTTGAGCGTGTTGCGGGACCCATCCCCAAGACGGTCAGCTGCCGCTTTAATCCAGGCGGCCTGTTCCAGCTCTCCAACGGCATCATGGACAACCCGGGCGACTCCAAATATGGCATGACCACCGAGCAGCTCTTCGAGGCCTTCCGCATGCTCAAGGCCAAGGGTGCCGAGGACTTTGGCATCCACGCATTCCTTGCCAGCAACACTGTCACCAACGACTACTACCCCAAGCTCGCGCGCATCCTCTTTGAGCTTGCCGTACGCCTGGAGCGCGAGACCGGCGCACACGTCGCCTTCATCAATCTGTCCGGCGGCGTCGGCATCCCCTACCTGCCCGAGCAGCAGGCCAACGACATTCGCGCCATCGGCGAGGGAGTACACGCGGCATACGACGAGATCCTGGTTCCCGCCGGCATGGACGATGTGGCCATCTGCACCGAGATGGGCCGCTTTATGATGGGCCCCTACGGCTGCCTGGTCACCAAGGCTATCCACGAGAAGCAAATCTACAAGGACTATATCGGCGTGGACGCCAGTGCCGTCGACCTCATTCGTCCCGCCATGTATGGCGCTTACCACCACATCACGGTGATGGGTCAGCCGGGCGGCGCCGACAAGGCCACAGCGCCCGTCACGAACACCTATGACATCACGGGCAACCTATGCGAGAACAACGACAAGTTCGCTATCGATCGCGAGCTGCCGCATATCGACATGGGTGACCTGCTTGTAATCCACGATACCGGCGCGCATGGCTACTCCATGGGCTACAACTACAACGGCCGTCTGCGCTCCGCCGAGGTCCTGCTGCGCCCCGATGGCTCGGCCGACCTCATCCGTCGCGCCGAGCGCCCGGGCGACTACTTTGCCACGCTCGACGTGCTGCCGTGCGGCCGAGAGTTGCTGGCCAAGTCGCGCGCCGAAAGTGCCCGCCGCCGCGCTCAGGACGAGCGCCTGGCCGTCGCCGCTCAGTGGAACAAACGCATCCAGATCGCGGAAGCGAAGGAGAAGAACATGGACATCCGCAATCTCGAGGGTTCAATCGTCGCCCTTGTCACGCCGTTTAAAAAGGACGGCAGCGTCGACTTTGACGCGCTCGAGCGCCTTATCGATTTCCACCTGCAAAATGGCACCGACGCCATCCTCACCCTGGGCACCACCGGAGAGAGTGCCACGATGACCGACGACGAGGACAACTCCGTTGTCGCCGCAGTGGTCAAGCAGGTTGCGGGCCGAGTCCCCGTTATTGCCGGCTCGGGCTCTAACTCCACGCAGACCATGCTCACTAAGTCGCTCACTTACCAGGGCCTGGGCGCCGATGGTCTGCTGCTCATTACCCCCTACTACAACAAGTCTAACGAAGAGGGCATCTACCAGCACTTTAAGACCGTGGCCGACGCCGTGGACATCCCCTGCATTCTGTACAACATCCCCGGCCGCTGTGGCTGCGGCATCAGCGAGCGCAACGTAGAGCGCTTGGCCGCGCACCCCAACATCATGGGCATCAAGGAGGCCTCGGGCAACGTCGCCTACGCGGCCAAGATCGCCCACCTGCTGTCAGACGACTTCCGCATGTACTCGGGCGAGGATGCCCTCACCGTGCCGCTCATGAGCCTAGGCGCTTCGGGTACCATCAGCGTGTGGGCAGACGTTCAGCCGCAGCTCGTGCACGACATGTGCCGTGCCTATCTGGACGGCGACGTGGAGCGCGCCCGCGATATCCAGATTGCCGGTCAGCCGCTCATCAACGCCCTCTTTAGTGAGGTCAACCCCATCCCCGTCAAAGAGGCGCTCGCTCAGATGGGTATGATCGAGGCAAACTACCGTATGCCGCTGTGCCCCATGGCCAACGACACGCGCGCTGCACTTACCGATGCTTTGAAGGGAGCTGGTCTGCTTGATTAAGACCGTCATTATGGGAACGGGCCGTATGGGCTCGCTCATCCGCACTACCGCCGAGGGCATTGTCAACGCCGCTGGAGAGGCCGTTTTTGACATCGTCGCCCAGATCGGCTTCGACTTGTCCGAGCTCGAGAACGCCCCAGCAGCCGACGTCATCATCGACTTCTCGAACGTTGCGACCTTCAATGCTGTCGTCGCCTATGTCGAGCGCACGGGCGCGGCGTTGGTCTCGGGCACCACGGGCTACACGCCCGAGCAGATGGATCGCCTGCGCGAGCTGGGTCAGAACGCCCGCGTCATGCACTCCGGCAATTACTCCATCGGCATCGCGGCCCTGCGTCATCTGGTGGCACAGGCCACGCGTGAGCTGCCCGGCTTTGACTGCGAGATTGTCGAGACGCACCACAACCAAAAGGCCGACGCCCCCAGCGGCACCGCGAAGCTGCTGCTCGACGCCGTCGTCGAAGCCGAGCCCGAGGCAGGTTACCACCCCGTCTATGGCCGCGAGGGCATGTGCGGCGCACGCGACCCCAAGGAGATCGGCATGCACTCGCTGCGCGGTGGCACTGTCGCCGGCGTGCACGAGGTGAGTTTCTTTGGCCAGGACGAGGAGGTCACGCTCACACACCGTGCCACGAGCCGCCAGATCTTTGTCAACGGCGCCCTGGCCGCCGCCCAGAAGCTCATCACCCGCGACCCCGGCTTCTACACCTTCGACCAGGTCATGTTTGCCTAACCAGGTATCAACCGTATCCACGAAAAGGAGAAACAGCATATGAGTAACGCAGCCGAGATGGATGCACAGGAGATTATCAACTACATCGCCACCGCGCCCAAGAAAACGCCCGTCAAACTGTACGTGCGCGAAAAGCCGGGCATGAAGGTCCAGTGGGGCAATGCGCACGTCTACGGCGGTCATCGCGGCAAGACCGTCTTTGGTAACTGGGATGAGCTTAAGACCATCCTGGTCGCCAATGCCGATTCCATCGACTACTACGACGTAGAGAACGACTGCCGCAACTCCGCCGTGCCCATGCTCGACCTCAAGGGCATCAACGCCCGCATCGAGCCGGGCGCAATCATCCGCGACTGCGTCGAGATCGGCGATCGCGCCGTCATCATGATGGGTGCCATCATCAACATCGGCTCCGTCATCGGCGAAGGCTCCATGATCGATATGGGCGCCGTGCTGGGCGGCCGCGCCACCGTGGGTAAGAACTGCCACATCGGCGCCGGCACCGTGTTGGCAGGCGTCGTAGAGCCCGCCAGCGCCACGCCCGTCATCATCGAGGACGATGTCATGATCGGCGCCAACGCCGTGGTCCTGGAGGGCGTGCACGTAGGCAAGGGCGCCGTCGTTGCCGCCGGCGCCGTGTGCGTCGAGGACGTCCCCGCCGGCGCCGTCGTGGCCGGTGTCCCCGCCCGCGTCATCAAGATGCGCGACGAGAAGACCGACAGCAAGACCGGCCTGGAAGAGGACCTGCGCCAACTGTAATAGTTACGGCGTTTTACCAAACGCCGTAACGACTCGACGCTACAAACGCCCCAGAGCGGCAATCTGACGTTCAATCGTCGGGCATGACCAAAAGGTCAATGCCCTCCTCTTTCACGTCACCTTGCTCGCTCTGGGGCGTTTTCGCTGATTTATGCTCAACCAGTAGCGTAATTAAGCCCCGAGTAAAAAGGGCCGAAGCCCTCATCCGAGGCTTCGGCCTTTGTTTTTTGCAGCGTCCAGGCGCAGTTTATCGATTCTCGATGCTGCCGATGTTTTTGAGCTCGATGGAGATGAGGCCGTTGGGTTCGTTGACGAACTCGATGTACTCGGAGTTCGAGCCCATCTCGGCCGGAAAGCTGATCTCGATGCCCGTGTCGGTACGAATCTTGTGGTTGCGCACGGCCGCACGCTCGACCTGCTTGCGCTCCACGGGCACACGCTCGGGCACCTTCTCTTCGGTCAACGCCGCACGTACGCTCTCCTTGATGACCGGTTCGTCCTCAAAGACCTCATCGACGATATCCCAAGGCGGAAGCTCCTCGTCATCCTCGACCTTCTCGGCAACGGCAGCCTTAACCTTAGCGAGCGCTACGGCCGTATTGGCACCGTGCTCCTCGGCGACTTCCTCGACCACACGCGTCACGGTGTCGATGACCTCCTTGCCCGATACGCCCGTGTCGCACTGCAGCAGGCCATCGGGGATAAGCATACGGTCCTCGCCGGCAATCTTGCGCTTCTTGTCCACGTAGCCGATCTCCATGGTACTCGCGCGCACGATGGCATAGCTCGGCACCTTTTGCGAGGGGTTCGGCAGAATGGCGTAGTGGCGCGCGATGTCGTTGCGCACCTCTCCCTCCTCGCGGCCCACTTCGTGCATAAAAGCCTGCTTGGAGCCCAGCAGCATCACGGCAAACCAGCGGGCATCCTCATCGTCGTCAAAATCGGCCACGAGCACGTCGGTGGACTCGGCTTTCTCGGCTTTGGTGAGCTCGGAGGAGATAAACTCTGCAATCTGCTGCGACAGTTCCACGAACTCGCGCTCGCCAAAGAAATAGCCCTTGAGCTCGCCGCCAAACGCAGAGTTCTCGGCAAACGTGGCGCGTTTATTGTCGGCCGAGGTACGTGCGCGGCGCAGATGCGTGGTCACGAAGTTGCGCACGGTACGACTCTCGATATCGAGCTCGCGCTGGCTCATGACGTTGACGGCAGAGTCAAAGTCCAGGATATGCAGAATCGCGTGATTGATTTTCATATACGGCATTCCGTTCTAGATCGATTTCGGCACGAACCAGTATAGCGGTCGAGCCCTCCCCGAGCGCATCGAAGATTGGTGCATCGGGGACAGGTTGCTTTGCATCAATGGCTAGCGCAGGAGCTCGGACTGCCAAGCCTCGAGCTGTTCTGCCAGACTCTTACCGGCAGCGGACATGTCGATCTGGGGTCGTTTGGGCAGCAGTGCGCACTTAAGGATTGCCACGATGGTCTGCGAGACAAAGCGTCGTGTATCCTTGTCGAAACCTTGCGCAGTCTGGAGCATCACGGGCAGGCTCTCGCGCAGATTCCCAGCGATATCCGCAAACCGCTCAGCACCCGTAGCCTCAAACACGGAGAACAATGCATCTACAAAACGCTCGCGCTCGGCAGGCCCCACTGCAAGCAGCATCTCGCGAATGGAGCCATCAACGTATCGAGCACCGGCGGACAGGCGCTCACAGTACACGAAGTCGCGACCATCAACCACCCAGCTAAAGGGATTGTGCTGCAGCAGGCTGAACTCGGTGCTCTCAACGATGGCATAGTCCTCCTGTGTCTCGAACATCATGCCAAAGATCGACGACCGAGGTAGCGTCTTATCGATGCGGCCGGAAAGATCGGCAAAAGCGTTGCCGTTCAGAAACTCCTCGACGAAGCCAGGACCATCATGGGAATACACCCGTTCGATTCGCTCACGGGCGACATCGGAGCACATCGCCGCACCGTACACCGCAAGGTTTCCACCCTTGGAATGACCTCCGCACAAAAGCGGCCCGTCAATCGCATCCGCCGCCTCGTCCACATAGCGCGCCGCGGATTCCTGGGCCGGCACAGGACACCGGAACGCCATGTTAAAGTCCTCTTTCCAGCCCACAATCGTACTGTCGGTCCCCCGGAAGGAAAGATAGCTAAACCCCGCCGGAAACCGGAACGCCATGGCTGCAAACTGCTCTGTCGCCACCACATCGCTCACGGCACGATAGCCGCAAACGTGCACGCCACGGTAGCGAGGGCTTGCTGCCACGGCCTCCAACAAGGCCCTGCTCCCCTCTGGATCCCACAGGTCGCCAATCATGTCCCGATAGCACTCGGCACGAAGCAGCTCGCGTACGTCTAGGCCCTGCCAGTTCGTCAGCTCCGCCATATCACCCGGCAAACGCAAATAGGACAACCACGCAAAGACGAGGCTATCCACAGCGCAGAACGGCCGTTCCTCAAACGGGTCAAACGCCGTCTGGGCATAGGTCAAAAAATTAGGCGAATCCGACATGGCGTTCCCATCAACTATGGCGCATTGGGGTCAGGTTACTTTGCACCAAAAAGGCGCCCGGACCGTGTGGACCGAACGCCTTCATTGTAGCTTTTCGCTTTAGCGAGCTTGATTTAGCAGGAGAAGTCGACGCTGTCGATGATGTCCTTGAGGGCCTTGGCGGAGGCGGTAAGCTCATGCTGCTCGTCATCGTTCAGCGGCACGGGGACGCGGCAGACAACGCCGTCGCGGCCAACGACCGTCGGCATGGAGATGGCAAGATCGGACAGGCCATACTCGCCCACCATGAGCGAGGAGACGGGCAGAACGGTCTGCTCATCGCGCATGACGGCGGTGCAGATGCGCTTGACGGCCATGGCGACGCCATAGTAGGTGGCGTGCTTCTTCTCGATGATGGTGTAGGCGGAGTTCTTGACGTCCTCGGCGATGCGCTTCTCGGCAGCCTCATGCTCCAGATGACCGTGAAGCTCGCAGAAGGTGTTCAGCGGAACGCCGGCAACCTGAGCGCTGGACCAAGCGACAAACTCGGAATCGCCGTGCTCACCCATGACATAGGCCTGGACATCGCGCGGGTCGACCTCGACATGGGCACCAAGCATCTGCTGCAGACGGCCGGTGTCGAGCACGGTACCGGAACCGATGACGTGGCCCTCGGGCAGGCCGGACATCTTGATGGCGGCGTAGGTCAGAACATCGACCGGGTTGGAGACGATGAGCAGAATGCCGTCGAAGCCAGACTTCTTAATCTCGGGAATAATGGACTTAAAGATGCTGACGTTCTTGTTGACCAGGTCCAGGCGAGTCTCACCGGGCTTCTGGGCAGCGCCAGCGGTGACGACGATCATGGCGGCGTCGGCGACATCGGAATAATCGCCGGCGTAGATCTTCATCGGCTCGGCAAACGTCATGCCGTGCGCGATATCCAGGGCCTCACCCTCGGCGCGGTTCTTGTCCACGTCGATGAGGACCATCTCGGAGAACAGACCACTCTGCATCAGCGCGAACGCCGAAGACGAACCAACGAAACCGCAGCCGACAATAGCGACCTTCTTCTCGTTAACCATTAGAAACTCCCATCTCTCTCCACAAACAAGCCGCCCGGGAACGACCCGAGCGGCTTGCCGTAATCCCAATACATCCAATCGGGACTTTGATTATGCTCCTATTCGCAGCCAAAAATCGACCGTTTACCGAAATTGTTTGCAGAAATCGTAAAATAACTGCACGAAATCGGTTTCGAGCTATTGACGAGCGGAATAGCTTTCTAATACAGGCCCGCCTCGCGAATGGCCTCGACAGCCAAAGCGATCTGATCGGGCGGCAGGACCAGCGCCATGCGCACATGCCCCTCACCCGAAGGACCAAAGCTCGCGCCTGGCGTCACCACAACGCCGGCCTTCTCCATGAGCTCCTCGCAAAACGCCATGGAATCGGTGCGACCACCGGGAAGCTTGGCCCACACAAACATAGAGCCATGCGCGTTGGGACGCTCCCAGCCCAGGCCCTCAAGACCGTCGCACAGGGCATCGCGGCGCTCCTGGTACTTCAGACGCTGCGCCTCGACCTCATCGCGCGGACCGTTCAGGCAGGCGATAGCAGCCTTCTGGATCGGGAAGAACATGCCAAAGTCGATCTGGCCGCGCAGCTTGGCAAAGGCAGAGACCACGTCCTCGCGGCCGACCAAAAAGCCGATACGCGCACCGGTGACGTTAAACGACTTGGAAAGCGAGAAGAACTCCACGCCCACCTCGAGCGCACCGGGATACTGCAAGAAGCTACCGCCCGGCTCGCCGTCGAACACGATGTCGGAGTACGCGTTGTCATGGACGATGAGCAGGTCGTGCTCGCGGGCGAAAGCGATGATCTCCTCGTAGACCTCGGGCGTGCCCACCGAGCCGACCGGGTTTGCGGGCAACGACACGATCATATACTTGGCACGATCGGCCACCTCGGGATCGATGCCCGCCACATAGGGCAGGTAATTATGTTCGGCGACCAACGGATAGTACTCGAGCTTGGCATCGGCGATCTTGGCGCCCGCCTCAAAGACCGGGTAGCACGGATCGGGAACCAAAATGGTGTCACCCGGATCGAGCAGGGCCAGGCCCAAATGGCCCACGCCCTCCTGCGTGCCGTTGCACGACTGCACCATAGACGGCGTAATGCCCGAAACGCCAAAGCGGCGCTCATAGTAATCGCACACGGCTTGCTTGAGTTCGGGCAGGTCGCGCAGGGCATACTTCCACATCTCAGGGTCCTGGGCCGCTTGTGTGAGCGCCTCGACCACGTGGTCGTACGGCTTAAAGTCGGGCGTGCCCACGCTCATGTTGTAAATGGTCTTGCCCTGAGCCTTCAGCGCAAGCAGTTTGTTGTTGAGCGAGGCGAAGACCTCCGCGCCAAAGCGGTCGAGACGCTGCGATGCCTGCATGGTGCCACCTTTCGATATGAAAAACGCGGCGCTCCGACAAGAGCGCCGCGCGATACGGGCCATCAGATTGCAAAAGTGTAACGCTTGCACCCGCTGTTTTGGTTCAATTTGGCAACCTTAGTCCATCGGATTGAGCGCGTTAATCTGGGCGAGCCACAGGCGCGAGCTGGCGTCACTCGGCATGCGCCAATCGCCGCGCGGGCTGAGCGTGACCGAGCCCACCTTGGGGCCATCGGGCAGGCAGCTGCGCTTAAACTGCTGGGCAAAGAAGCGACGGTAGAACGTGCGTAGCCACGTGTGAATGGTCTTGGCATCGTAGACACCCTCGAAGCTCTTGAGCGCCATGCGGTAGATCTTGCCCGGCTCAAAGCCAAAACGCAGCAGGTAGTAGAGAAAGTAGTCGTGCAGCTCGTACGGGCCCACCAGGTCCTCAGTCTTCTGCGCAATCTCGCCGTCGCCCGTGGGCGGCAGAAGCTCGGGCGAGACGGGCGTATCGAGGATATCGAGCAGCGTGGTCGCGATGCGCCCACCAAAGACGTCCGCCGCATAGCGCACCAGATGGCGCACGAGCGTCTTGGGCACACTCGCGTTGACGGCGTACATGCTCATGTGGTCGCCGTTATAGGTAGCCCAACCGAGCGCCAGCTCCGACAGGTCGCCCGTGCCGATGACAAAACCGCCAGCCTGGTTGGCCAGATCCATCAGAATCTGCGTGCGCTCGCGGGCCTGGCTGTTCTCGTAGGTCACGTCCTGCACGGCCGGATCGTGCTCAATGTCCTTGAAGTGCTGCTCCACGGCCGCGTGGATCGAAACCTCGCGGAAGCTCACGCCAAGATCGCGAGCGAGCGACTCGGCATTCGACTTGGTGCGATGCGTCGTGCCAAAGCCGGGCATGGACACGGCCGTGATACCGGTGCGCGGCAGCCCCAGTGCATCGAAGGCGCGCACGGTCACAAGCAGTGCCAGCGTGGAGTCCAGGCCGCCCGAAAGACCGATGGCTGCAGCCTTGGTGCCTGTATGGGCCAGGCGGGTCTTGAGGCCGGCGGTCTGCAGGTCGAGAATGGTCTCGCAGCGCTCGGCCAGATCACCGTGGTCGGCCGGCACAAAGGGCGCGCGGGGGAAGACACGGTCGATGCCGAGTGCATCGCGCAGGACAGGTTCGTCTGTCAGCACGCCCTCAAACGAAAATTCAACGGTCGTGGACTCCGGTGCATCGTCCGCGCGCGTCCACGTCGTCGAGCGGCGGCGCTCGGCAACCAGACGGTCCAGATCGACGTCGGCGATGGCCATGTCGCAGGTAAGCAGTTTGGTCGCGGCGAGCTTCGAGCCGTTTTCGTAGACGAGGTTCTCGCCCGCAAAGACCATGTCGGTCGTGGACTCGCCCTCACTCGCATCCGCGTAGGCATAGGCACAGTACAGGCGCGCGCTTTGGTTAGAGATAAGGCTGCGGCGGTAATCTGCCTTACCGATGATTTCGTCAGAAGCCGACGGGTTGAGAATCACCGTCGCACCGGCAAGCGCCATCTCGGTCGAAGGGGGCGCCGGCACCCACAGGTCCTCACAGACCTCAACGCCCAGCACCAGGTCCTCGGCGCCCTCATCACAGCAACGGTAGACAAGCCCCGAACCCAGCGGGACCGGACCCTGACCGGCAAATTCAACGCACACGGGATCGGCAGGCGCCGGAGCAAACCAACGGCGCTCATAGAACTCGCCATAGTTGGGCAAATACTTCTTGGCCGTGAGGCCCAAAAGCTCGCCCGCACAGCACACGGCCACGCAGTTGTAGATGTTTTCGGCTACCGCAACGGGAAGGCCGACGGTAAAGACAATCGGCAGCTCGCGGGTTTCATCGAGGATATGCACCAGAGCAGCCTCGCAGGCATGCAGCAATGTGCGGTTATGGAACAGATCGGCCGCGGTATAGCCGGTCAGGTTAAGCTCGGGCAGCGCCAGCGCGCGAACGCCGCGCTCGGTAGCCTCGCGAACAGCCGCCAGCGCAACCTCGGCATTGCCCTCGACATCGGCCACGCGAATCCGCGGCGACGCCGCCGCCACACGCAAAAAGCCATCAGACTGAGAAAGGTGAAGATTCATAAGAATGCTCCCGTGCGTAGACGCCATTCACAACAATTAGCAAGCCCTATTGTAGTTCAACCGCCAGGTGTAACCGCATTCCACCAACTTGGTGAGCTATTGATGAGTTGATGGTATCTGTTAAATGTCATGTACGATTCACATCTGGTGGGTACCCTGATGGCTAAACGAAACGAAGCAGATTTACACCGGGAGGACCCCGTATGACAACCAAGTACACCGACGCGCCGCGCACGCGCGTCATGACACCGGCAGCGCTCAACAACGGCGTGCACGAGAACCATTCCATCGGACAAACCATGGCCATCGCGCCCAAAAAGGGCCTGTTCGACGACATTTCCATTCCCCAAATCATCGCCGGCGCCGCAGCTGCCGCCACGAGCGTCGCGCTTGCTTCAAAGATCGGCATTGCCGGCTCGGTGATTGGTGCCGCTGTGAGCTCAGTCATCACTGTTGTGTCCTCGCAGGTCTACCGCCACTTTATCTCTGCCAGCGCCGAAGCAATCAAGGGCACGCATGCCGCTGTCGACTACCCTACCGGCGCCTACGAGCCCGTTGAGCCCAATGTCGAGGAGCACCTAGGTGGCGCCGCAACCACGCAGGAGATGCGCCAGGTTGCGGGACGCGCGACCACGGCGCGCGTCGCTCCCAACAGCCTGCGCGCCAAGGCGGCGGCTGAGCGCAGCCAGACGCAAAAGAAGGTCATCGTCTTCTCGATCGCTATCGCCATCGTCGCGGTCATCGCCTGCGCCGGCGCCATCCTTATCACCACTGCCGGTGAGGGCCTGGGCGAGCGCCCCGAGCCGAGCCTTTCGTCGCATACGACCGAGCACGACGCGGATAGCTCCGGTCAATCGCAAAGCCAGCAGGACGACCCGCAGAGCAACTCCGCATCCACCGACTCGTCATCGAACACCCCCGATCAATCGCAGGGCGCCGATTCCTCTACGGCCAACAGTGGCACGCAATCCGGCACGACCGACTCAAGCCAAACGACTGACGGCTCTCAACCGAGCACAGGCGACCAGACGAGCGGCAATGCATCGGGCACGGGATCTACCGACAATAGCAACACCAACAGCTCGAGCGGAACCGCTTCCGGCACGGCATCAGACAGCTCGAGCCAAGACACGGCATCGGGCAACTAAGCACGTTTGTCTCTCATAGATAACCGACCTGCATAACGGGCGCGAACCGGCAACGGTCGCGCCCGTTTACCTTGGGCGACGAGATGGCAAGGCCCGTGCGATGGTAAGATGCTTTGGTGTGTAAAGAGGAGATTTGCCATGAGCAAGACAATAGTTACGCCCACGCTATCGCTGGGCAACCACATCTATCTGTATCGTCTGCTGCGCGACGCGATTGGGTGCGGTAAGCAAACGTTTATGACGCAGGTCGAGGAGGCGCTCGCCGCCGGCGACATGGCCGCTTATGACCTGGGCTTCGAGTCCACGCGCGAGTTGCTCGAGGAACTCGACGACTGCATTAAGCTGACCGTCTTTAAGGGCGGCCGCCTTTATGCCACCGTCATCGCCAACGAGGCCTGGGATACCGCCCTTGCCAAAGGCGAGGACAAGCCCAAGGCAGCCAAGGGCGCCAAGCAGTCCTACAAAAAGAAAAAGCGCGGCGAGAAGGACCTCAAGGCCGTGCGTCCCAAGCACGTTAAGCATCCCGAGCCCGAACCTATGGTTGAAGCCGTACCGGAACCCAAGCCCGAGACAGAAATCGAAGTCGCTATTGAGGTAACAGCAGAAGCCGAAACCGAAACCGCCGCCACGACCGATCCCGAAGTCATATCCGAGCAGGAAGCCACTGCGGAGCTCAACGAGGCTCCCAAGTCGACAACCGAAGTAGCCGCTAACCAACCCGAGACGCCTGCGTTCCAAAACGGCGATGTCTTTGGCAACGAGGCCGAGGGCGATCAGTCCGACGAGCCCGCCGATCAAGGCGCTACCGAGTCGACGCCAGAGCCCGAGACGCCGCAGCCTGCCATCTCGCTTACGGTCGTCTATGACCCCGAGAACGCAAACGCCGGCATCACCACCATGGCATCCACGCCCATCGAGGCAAAGCCGAGCGTCGAGAACGAGAACGCGACGCAGGTTGAGGTTGAAACTACAGCTGCAGACGCGCCCGTCACCGTGAAGCCCGCAGATTCCACGATCAAGCCGAAGACGATGCTGAAGCCCGCACCCGTCATCGAATCCGTGCCCGCCTCTGCTTGCGACCAAATTCCCGCACCGACACCGGCTTCGGTACCCGCAGCGGCCCCAACCCTCGCACCTGCAGCGCCCGCCATCCCCGAGGACTTCCCCGTCGATTTCGCAACCGAGGTCTTCTGCCCCGGCCCGCTTCTGCACCAGCTGTCGACCTATCTCCCCTACGGCGCCGACACGCTCGGCATCGTCGGCGAGTACTACTGGATCGCCCGCGAGCGCGGTACCATCGAGGCCGCGCGAAACCGCGCAAGCTTCCCCCTGCGCTACACGCAGGCCGGCGAGCGCCGCGAGGTTACCGTGCGCATCCGCCGCAACACCACCGGCGGTCTCGGAGCCGCCTGGGCCATCGATAAAGTCGAGCCTTCTACCAAGTAACAAAAAGGGACGATAACCCTCAAGGTTATCGTCCCTTTCTCGTTAGGTCACCTGAGCTCGACTAATCGCGCGTCAGCTTACGGTGAATACGATGCGGCTGGGCTGCGTCCTCGCCCAGACGCTCGATGCGGTTGGCCTGATAGGCCTCAAAGTTGCCCTCGAACCAATACCAGTTGCCCGGATTCTCGTCGGTGCCCTCCCACGCCAGGATGTGCGTGGCAACACGGTCCAGGAACATACGGTCGTGGCTAATGACCACCGAGCAGCCCGGGAACTCGAGCAGCGCCGCTTCGAGCGAGGACAGCGTCTCGACGTCGAGGTCGTTCGTGGGCTCGTCGAGGAGCAGCAGGTTGCCGCCCTGCTTGAGCGTGAGCGCCAGGTTCAGACGGTTGCGCTCGCCACCGGAGAGTACGCCTGCACGCTTCTGCTGGTCCTGGCCCTTAAAGCCAAAGCTCGCCACATAGGCGCGGCTGGGGACCTCGGTCTCGCCGACCATCATGTGGTCCAGGCCGTCCGAGACGACCTCCCACAGGTTCTTATCGGGGTCGATGCCAGAACGGTTCTGATCGACATAGGAGATCTTGACGGTCTCGCCCACCTCGAGTTCGCCCGAAGTCAGCGGCTCCAGACCCACAATCGTCTTGAACAGCGTGGTCTTACCGACGCCGTTGGGGCCGATGACGCCCACGATGCCGTTGCGCGGCAGGGTGAACGAAAGGTCGTCGATGAGCACGCGGCCATCGAACTCCTTGTGCAGATGATGGGCCTCGAGCACCTTGTTGCCCAAACGCGGACCCACAGGGATGCGGATGTCGGTCCAGTCGAGCTTCTGGCTTGCGCGGGCCTCGGCCTCCATCTCCTCGTAGCGAGCCAGACGGGCCTTGTTCTTGGCCTGGCGAGCCTTGGGCGAGCTGCGTACCCACTCGAGCTCGGCCTCCATGCGCTTAGCGAGCTTGGCGTCGCGGTTGCCCTGCGCCTCGATACGGGCGGCCTTGGTCTCCAGATACGTGGAGTAGTTGCCCTTGTAGGGATAAAGGTGACCGCGGTCGACCTCGCAGATCCACTCGGCAACGTTATCCAGGAAGTAGCGATCGTGCGTGACGGCAAGCACCGCGCCCTGGTAGTTGTGCAGGAAGTGCTCGAGCCACAGGATCGACTCAGCGTCCAGGTGGTTCGTGGGCTCGTCGAGCAGCAGCAGGTCGGGAGCCTCGAGCAGCAGCTTGCACAGGGCCACACGGCGGCGCTCGCCGCCGGAAAGCACGTTGACCGACATGTCGGAATCGGGCAGCTGCAGGGCGTCCATGGCCTGGCCGAGCTTGGAATCGATATCCCAGCCGTCGGCGGCGTCGATCTCGTCCTGGAGCTTTCCCATCTCGGCCATGAGGGCGTCCATGTCGCAATCCGGGTCGCACATCTCCTCGCCGATCTTGTTGAAGCGATCGACCTTGGCAATCATGTCGCCAAATGCCATGCGCACGTTCTCGATGACGGTCTTGTCGTCGTCGAGCGGCGGCTCCTGCTGCAGGATACCCACGGTGTAGCCGGGGGTAAGCCTGGCATCGCCGTTGGAGACCTCCTCAATGCCGGCCATGATCTTGAGCAGGGTCGACTTGCCCATGCCGTTGGGACCCACGACGCCGATCTTGGCACCGGGGTAGAAGCTCAGGGTCACGTCGTCAAGGATTACCTTGTCGCCATGGGCCTTGCGAGCCTGATACATCTGGTAGATAAACTCCGCCATATGTCTGTCCTATCCTTTCTACCTGCTGTTTCCCTATTCTTGATTCGCTTTAGTGGAAACGAAATGAGAAAACCAGCTCTGAAACTTAACGAAAAAGGGGCATGGTTGCCCACACCCCCTAATACTACCTGGGAAAAGTCCCCCGGAACATACTATGAACTGCGTACGCTAGTTTTCCGCAACCTTAGCGAACGGCTCGCTGCGATTTACGCCACAGCAGATACGAATAGGCGTAGGCAGCTCCGGCCGAACCAAACGCCAGAGCCGCAATCACCGCGGCGACGACTTCACTCGAAAGCACGCTGCCCGCCACGCCCATCACAATCAGGCCAACACCCAGCACCATAAAGCAGGCACCGCCAAAACGCTGCGTACGGCGCCAGTTCTCGGGATCGGCAAGCGCCCAAGGCGTCTTGATACCGAGCGTATAGTTCTGCTTCACACGCGGCAAGTAGTTGCCTACGCCGATGAACAGCAAACCGATAGCACCGGAAATCAGCACGTTGACCGAACCGACCGCCGGCACCACGCCCCAGACCGTAAGCTCACCCAACCAGCTTATGGCACACATGAACAAGGTGAAGGCGATTACGAAGCCCTGATAGAACTTGCCCGAGGTTCGATATGCCTCACCTTTGGGATCGATGCGCGGCACCACGCAGAACATTGCGAGAAGCGCCAGAGGCAGCACGCCGAGCGCGGAGGCCATCCAGCTAGGACCCCAACCATCGACGGCGCCGTTCGCGCCCCAGTGCGTGGGAATCTGTGCAGGCAAGCTCGGCATCACCATGAGGTGCGCTACGACATTGGCAACGCACAGAACGACCAGCGCAATCCACACGCGCGACGATACCCCCGTGGGGTGAATGCCCTTGTTTTCGTTATTCATCCTTATCACCTTCCGTGTCTGTAAAGCCCATAAACCAGCCAATCAAGTCCTGCATGACGGTGGTGTTTAAGCTGTAAACGATGTTTTGGCCATGGCGCTCGTCGGTCACCAGCCCGGCGTTTTTGAGCGTCGCCAAATGATGGCTCAATGACGGCTTGCTGATGTCAAAATGCTCGGCAAGCTCCCCGGCCGTACAATTGCCCTCGCGCAGCAACTCCAAAATGCGCCGTCGCGTTGGATCGGCAAGCGCCTTAAAACCCTCTCCCGGCATAGAACCTCCTCTCGCTATCTCTCGCGACGTGCACACTATACTCATTATTTAGATGTTTGTCTAATTATCTAATAGCAATGTTATGTATAGAACATTCGTTCGTTTTTAGATACAATGGGTCCAGAAGCAGATGGGCCAGCTCCTCTTCCCAAGAAGGAGATGGACTATGAGTATTGATAATGTCCTGACGTTGTTATTGCTTGTAATCGCGGCTGTGGAACTCGGCATCCACATAGGAGGTCGAATGATATAGCCGCCCCCGCGTAATGCGAAGACGGCCACTTCTCACGCTACAAACGTGTTTGGGAGTTGGCCAACCCGCTGCAACGGGTGCCATCTGCTTCATCTTATGCGAATCCTTGCCTCATTTCAACAAGCCCCTAGGGCTCAAATGGAATCGCGATAATACCTATAATGGCGATAGCTAAAACACGATTCGCTTCCCCATCGGAGGATGTCTATGACCGAAACCGCAGCCGCAACTCCCAACGAGACACGCGACACCAAGCTCGAGATCATCATGGGCCGCGAGGCACTCGATAAGCTCGCCAACTCCACAGTGCTGGTGCTCGGCTGCGGTGGCGTGGGCTCCAATTGCTGCGAGGCACTCGCCCGCGGCGGCATCGGTCATTTCGTCATTCTGGACAAGGACATCATCGCGCCCAGCAATATCAATCGCCAGGCCATCGCCTTTCACAGCACCATCGGCAAGCGCAAGATCGATGTTATGGAAGCCATGATCCACGACATCAATCCAGCCGCTACCGTCATCAAGCGTACCGAATACCTGCTGAGCGACAACATCGACGAGTTTTTCGCGAGCGTTTTGGAGCAGACGGACGGCAAACTTGACTACGTCATCGACGCCATCGACACCATCTCGGCCAAGCTCACCATTGCCAAATATGCTCAGGACCACGACATCCGTTTGGTTAGCTCCATGGGCGGGGCCAACAAACTCCATCCCGAGTGCCTCCGATTTGCCGACATTTTCGATACGGTACGTGACCCCATGAGCCGCATCATGCGCAAAGAATGTAAGAAGCGCGGAATCAAGAGCCTACATGTACTGTTTAGCTGCGAGGAATCGGTTAAGACACAGCCCCGCGACCCTTCCAACATCCACGAGCGCACCGAGCTGGGAACCGCCAGCTTTATGCCGCCCATCATGGGCCAGATGATCGCCGGCGAGGTTATCCGCCAGATCAGTGGGCGCGGCACCGAGCACGTGCGCGCCGATGGCCAGCGCCTGGACTAGCAGGATGTCCTGCGATGGAACCGCAATTCTTTGACACGCATTGTCATCTTGATTTGATGCTCGGCCCCGATACTGCAGCCAGCGAGTCGGCGGCGTTGGGTCTGGGGCTCTTTGACTGCGGGGTCGACCCACGCGACTTTTCGGCCGCAAACGAGCGCGCCCGTCGCCAACCAAGCATCATCGCCGGCGTTGGGCTTCACCCCTGGTGGCTCGCCGACGGCCGCTGCGGTCCCGCCGAAGTCAACCTGCTTTGCGAGTTTGCTGCCCAAGAGCGCTACATCGGCGAGGTGGGACTCGACTTTTCCGCATGCTTTGCAGGAAGCGAGCCGCTACAAATACAGGCGCTTGACCGGCTCTGCGATGCGCTCGTGCAGCATCCTCTTGTCGGGCGTGTGATATCAATTCACGCCGTTCGTTCGGCAGGAGCCGTACTGGACGTCCTCGAATCGCATGGACTACTCATCCCAAACTCCGACTCCCCCGCTATCATCTTCCACTGGTTTAGCGGCACTTCGGACGAACTCGCCCGCGCGCGTAATGCGGGCTGTAATTTTTCCGTCAACGAACGCATGCTTGCGTCTAAACGTGGACGCGAATATGCCCGACAGATTCCACTCGACCGTCTACTGCTCGAGACCGATGCGCCGGCCGAGCCAAACACAGAAACAAGCGCACAGTCGCTCATCAGATCGCTCACAAGAGCCTCAGGACGCATCGCCTCGCTCAAAAACTGCGACGCTAAGCACATTGAGTCGGCAGTTTTAGCAAATGCGCGCTCTGTATTTGACCTTCGCTAACCCCTGTGGGCAAAAAATGCCAAGGGACATGCGAATCGCACAACGCAGTCCCTATTGGCAGGCAGTACAATTCGGCAGCATTACACCAATTCGTGCATGAGATCACGGTTGCGTGCATACAATTCGTCAAAGATATGACGACGCGACGCATATAACTCGTGGGCAGCCATATCGGGCACGATTGTTTGCGCAACGCCAAGGACTTGAGCGAGCTCATCCCATGATGCATAGGCGCCTCCTGCGAGAGCTGCCATGATGGCATCGCCGAAGCATGCGCCCATCGTAACCTTGGCAACCGAGACCTCGCGCCCGCATACGTCGGCGATAGCCTGCATCCAAACTGGATTCTTGGTTCCACCTCCGACAAGCATAATGCGCCCAATTGGCAGTCCATGCTCTCGCTCGATAATGTCGACATGGGATGCAACGGTATACGCGATGCCTTCCAAGGCGGCGCGAACCATATGGGCTCGCGTATGCCTTCCGGTCAAGCCAAAGAAGACGCCACGCGCCTCGGGATCGTTGAGCGGAGTACGCTCCCCCGCAAAGTACGGCAGGCACAGGAGCCCATCGGCACCCGGCGCCACGTCGGCGGCATCATGCGCCATAACCGAATATGCATCGGGGCCACCGTGGCCCTCGGCCTCTACGGCGTCGCGATACAGCTCTTGGCGCAGCCACGATGTGAGCGCACCCGCCGTATTGGTCCCCGCGCAGATCCCGTAAGTTCCGGGAATGATAAACGTCCCTGGCCACAGACAGGCATCATCGATCATATGATCAGCTAGGTAGATGAAATACGCCGTACTCCCCAACTGAACCATCATATCGCCGGGACGGAATACACCCGTCGAAATGACCTCGGCACCAGAGTCGCCCGTTCCCACCAAGACAGGTGTCCCTGCCGCGAGCCCCGTCGCCTCAGCCGCACGCTGCGTAATCACCCCGGCAATATCGGTAGCCGACATTACCTCCGCCATCTGGTCAGGCCGGCAGAAACGAGCACATTCCCGAGCATCAACCTTCCAAGTGTAGCGATCGTATAGGGGAAGAAAATCCTCCGCCAAATAACGGTCCACCGTAAAACGCCCCGTCAACTTTGCGCACAGAAACGATGACGCCGTCAGGAACTTCGCAGCACGTTCGTGCACCTCGGGCATACTCTCCTTAAACCACAAGATCTTTGGAGCAATATCTGACGAACAGGGATCGTGCCCGAAAAGCTCGCGTGCGCGATCTGACCCATATTCGGAAAGAAGCTCGTCAATCTGCGGCTTCGAACGTGCATCGACTCCGTACAAAATCGCGGGCACCAGCGCGTTGCACTCGGTATCGACCGGCACGCAGTCGCAACCCAATGCGGAAAGGCCGACGCATCCGATCTGCGCCGCGTTAACCCCCGATCGCACCACCAGCTCGCGCGACAAGCGGCAAAAATCGCCCCACCAAACTGCCTCCGCATCATGCTGGTACCATCCATCACGTGGGTTATCCGTCTCGTGTCCACAAGTGGCCTGGCAAACGATGTTGCATCGATCATCGATTAAAACGCCTTTAGAGGCGCTTGTCCCAATATCAATACCCAGATAAAACGCCATAGGTGCCTACTCCCCTCGCGCCGTACGAGCGGCAGCCATAAAACGAACTACCCGCTCAACATCAACCGGGGCATCCAGCTTTCCGTCGCGCTTTAAGCACGTGCCGACAAACGCGCCATCGTAGTGAGCAAATACGTCAGCCACGGTATTTTCGCGACAACCGGTGCCACATACCACAGGCACTTCGCCAACACGCTCGCGGACCTCATCGGCAAGCTCGCCCGAAGCGCCACGACCGGCAGCCGAACCGCCGATGACCATCGCATCCGGTAGGCAATTAAAGAGAAGTGAATCGGCAATGTCCGCAGTCGTGCGGTCGTTGAGATAAACCTCCCCCTCGCTCGTGATGAAGTGAAAAAGCTTGAGGTCGTCCAAGCGCAGCGCCGCCTTGCGACGCATGGTGTGCGCGAAATCTCGGTTAATCAGCCCGAGATCACCGGCCCAGGCACCGCAAAAATTGCAGCGCGTGAACTGCGCATCGACGGCAGCGCACAGCTCGATTGTGGCATCACCATCGTAAATAGCCTCAGCTCCCCAAGGGGTCGACAAATCATGGGACAGAGCCCCGATTACATAGCCCATCGATGCAAGGGTTGAGGGAGAAACGTGCTGCTCATAGGGCATCGAGAGCTCATTGGTAATCAAAATGCCATCGACACCGCCCTGCTGCAACGCTTCGAGATCGCGCTTGGCGGCTTCCACGACCTGCGATACGATTCCACCCGGATAAAACAGTGGATCGCCCGGCAGAGGACGCAGGTGCAGCATTCCGATAACCGGCTTTTCGGTCTTGAACACCGAAGTTAGAAACGACATAACGTGCTCCTTCATAGGGCTATTGCAGGGACGTTACTCCCCCAACACCTCGACGTACACTTTTCGCTTCTGCGGACCGTCAAACTCCGCAAGATAGATGTTCTGGGCACCTCCGCACACGATATGGCCATCTTGGACGGGAAAGAAGCAGCTGTTTCCACAAATCATGCTCTTGATATGCCCACAGGAGTTGTTGCCGGTGGCTCCATAGCTCGGCAGGAAGTGTGCATGCGCATAGGGGGCATCGAGTGGGGCGATGCGATCAAGCGTCTCCATAAGATCCGTCTCCACGCAGGGCAGCCCCTCGTTTACCACGATTCCGCAGGTCGTATGCGACAAAATAATCGCTGCCAAGCCATTCGTCACCGAGCTGCGTTCGACGGCGGCGTGCACGTCTTCGGTAATATCGATGAACTGGTCCGGAGCAGTCGAGAGATAGCTCAATGTCTCGAGCGTCACCATGTTCACTCATCCCCTTCAAGAAAACGCAGGGCATTACCCCAGTAGAGCCTTTCTCGCGCATCATCGCGCATGGACACGGTATCGAGCGCCCGCTTGAGTTTGAACGCACGGAAGCGCGGCGTATTGCTGGCAAACATCACTTGATGCGATAGCGCACGCTCATACCACAGCGGCCCCATATCGACCGTGAAAAGACGCTGCATCATCTCCTCGGGCGAATCGATGTAAGTGATAGAGGTGTCCGTGTAGCAGTTGGGATACTTGAGCAGCATCGCCACGGTCTCGCGCACCCAGGGCCAGCCAAAGTGGGTCAAACTAAAACGCACATTTGGATGCGTTGCGATTGTGTGCTCAAATGCAAGCGGATTACTGCGCGAGAGCTCTGCACCCGGCTCCCAAGACATACCGGCATGGAAAACCACCGGCTTGTTATAGCGCTCGCATAGCTCGTAAAGCGGCTCGGCCACAGCATCATCGGGGGCAAAACCCTGCTTTGCCGGATGCAGGCAAAGCCCCTTTGCCCCCAACTCGGTAAAGGCGCGCTCCAATTCGTCTGCGGCGCCGCTCACCTGCGGATCTACGCTCGCAAATCCCCACAGACGATCGGGATGCGCGGCAACCAGCATGGCAATCTGGTCATTGGTGCCAAAATGCCCTCCGCATGCCGTGGTTACATCGAGCGGCATGAGCACGCTCTTCTGCACATCGCAGACGTCCATCTCGACTTGAAGCTCATCCCAATCCATGGGGCCCATATGCCCCATACCAAATTCTCGTGACCAAAAACCGAATCCATCAGGCTCATCACCCGGCGTACAGATCTCGCTGTAGAGCATGGGCTGAACCAACATGTCGATAACCATTTTGTACTCCTTTCCAGGCATTTGACCCTAGTACGGCTCAAACGAACCAATCACTCGGGACGACAGCTCAGCGCCCGCCTTCATACACGCCGGAATATCAAGGCCATCGATCACGCCCTTGGTAAACCCGGCAATATACGAGTCGCCGGCACCCACGGTATTAACGACCTTCTCCGCCGGTACGACCCCGCACTCATAGAAGCGCTCACCGTCATAGGCAATGCTTCCCTTCTCGCCAAGCGTGGCAACCGCAACGCGCGGTCCCAATCCCTGCACGTGGCGTACCCAGTCTCGTAGCTCCGGAGTGTCCTCTTCAAACGACATGAACGCATAGTCTACGTAAGGAAAATGAGCCTCACATGCATATTCGGGATCCTGGCTGAACACCGAGAAGTCCATAACCACCGTCTTGCCCGCATCATGCCATTCGGGCAGGAGGTCCAAACAATTGCCAAACAGGTCGGTATGAATGATGTCATGTTCCAGGATAAACGCCCGGTCGTCTTCATTCGGTCGATATGTCTCCATTACGCCATCGATTGCCTCGAGATGCACGCGATCGACGCCGTCTTTCAATGCCATGAGCATCACCGAGGTGTCGCCATCCTCCACCCGCAGATGTGAGATATCGAACCCCTCGGCGGCCAGCGCCTCTCTCATCTTGTCTCCGTACTCGTCCTTGCCGACAACCGACACGGCGGATACCGAAACGCCCATTCGTGCAAGATGGATACCCCAGTCAATGCCATTACCAGTCGGATAGAACACGCCGATGTTTTGATAGACGTCCGCACAGCAAAAACCAGCCGCACACGCTTTAATACCCATACTCTTCTCCAATGTTCAAAAGGGGACCCACCACATGGCGAGCCCCCTTTTCGCGTTTCGCTTATTGTTTTGCATCGGCTGTCCAAGGCCTCATAGCCAGACCGCCGTACGCTTTCTTAAGCTATTCGACGATTGGTGCTCCGTGGCCCCAAGAACCTTCCATGCCGCACACGGTCGAAGCAAACCCGGCAGCAAAGTCGAGCGCGCGCTCGATGGCCTCGGCGCCATCCTCACCACGCTTGACGGAATCGAGATAGCACATCAAAAACGAGGTGAGGAACGAGTCGCCCGCCCCCATGGTGTCCTTCATGTCCGTTACCGGTTTAGCCAGCTGGCGGTAATAACGCTCGCCGTCGTAAGCAATGCAGCCCTCGGCGCCCGCCGTAGCCGACACAAAACGCGGACCCAGACCCTTCACCCATGCCAGACGCTCGCGAATCTCGTCCTCGCTCGCGGCATCCGCCGCACTAAAGAAAGCGAAATCGACGTAGGGCGCAATCTGCTCGTAGTACTCGTCGGTGGAGTCATCCGAAAAGTCAAAAGAGACCGTGACGCCCGCAGCCTTCAGCTTGGGCAGCTCGCGCTCGGTAAAGCAATAGTTGCCCGAATGAACCACATCGAACTGCTTCATGTACGCAAGGTCAAAACGATCGAGGACATAGCGCGCATCGCCACGGATACCGCCCTCGTTGGAGCCGAGAAAGACACGGTCACCGTCAACGACGGTCACGCGAGCCGCTCCGTTCTCGCCAATCATCTGCTCGCACTTGTCAAGCTCGATACCCTCATCCTCGAGGCTTGCAATGACATGCTCGGCAGCGGCATCATTGCCAAAAATGCCCATGTATGCGGAGCGTGCGGCACCGCATTTCTTGGCATAAACGGCGAAGTTCACCGCATTGCCGCCGGGATACATGGTGTGGATATGCTCGTAGCGATCGACGACGTTGTCGCCAAATCCGAGCGCGTTAACGTTAAATGCCATGGCCTTTGCTCCTTCTAGTACTCGACAACACCCATATAGCGACGGAAATCGGGATCGTGATCAAACACCTTGCCGCGTGCAGCACGCAGCTCGCAGTTCATGGCGTAGAACAGCACCGGGTCCAGATAGGCACGGACGCTCGCCGGCACGGCTTCCATACCGTACTCCTTGGCATCGAGCACCATCAGCGTATCGGTATGCGTCTTAAGGAACGCCAGGGCGCGCTCGTCCATAGCACGGCACTCGCTGGAGCCCATCTGCAGGAAGTAAAAAACGCCATCCTGAGTAGCCTCGAAGGGGCCGTGGAAGTACTCGGCAGAGTGGATGTAGCTGCAGTGCTGCCACTGCATCTCCATAAGAGAGCAGATAGCGAAACCGTAGGTCTGGCTAAAGTTGGGACCGCTGCCCAGAATGTAGAAGAACTCGTGCTCCTGGCAAAGCTTGGCAAAACGATCGCCCAGCTCGGCATTTACCTTCTCACGTGCCGGGGGAAGAATCTTATCCATCTCGGCGATACCGGCATACATATCGGCAAGATCGGCGTAGCCCTCCTGCTGATCGAGCAGCTCGGCCGCAAGCGACAGCGAAATGCCAGCGGGGACCTCGGCCTGCGGCACGCCCTCGCCCCACGGGTAGACCCACGTGGTCCACTTGCCGGAGTCGATCTTGGATCCAGCGTTGTCGGTCTGGGCGATCACCGTAGCGCCGGCGGCAAGGGCAATCTCGCAGCCCTCGACGACCTCCGGGGTATTGCCACTGTGGCTGCAAGCGATGACCAGGGACTTCTCGCCCAGACGACGCGGACGCATAATGTCGAATTCACGTGCGGTATAGATATACGAAGTGAAGGTGGTTGCCTCGCGCTGCAGAAGCTCGTGAGCCGGGATCAAATCGATCATGGAGCCACCGCAAGCAATCCAGTAGACGCTGTCGAACTTGCCCTTCTCGGCAATTGCCTCTTTGATCAGATCGTGTGCGTTCATATCCAGTTCCTTTCTTATTTGGGCCGCAATCAATGACGTTGGTTGCGTAGCCGATAGTTGTTTTAGTCAATCAGATATTTCTCGAATGCGGCCATGTTCTTGGCATCAGCCGCCGCCGGGTCATCGTAGTAACGGCCGTCCGTGATTTCCTGGCCCAGCATGCCGTCGAAACCATGGACGTTGAGTGTGGCAACGAAGGCGTCCATATCGTGCTTGCCATCGCCCCACACCAGATGGCCATACGGGTCACCGTCGATAAAGTGCATCTCGTGAATTGCCCCATCACCAAAGGCGGCAAACCAGTCCTCGAGCGTCTCGCCCGCAACGCCCATCGCAGTTGTATCAACCATGGGCTGTAAGTACGGGCTCGCGACCTCGTCAATCATGCGCTTCGCATCGGAAACCGTCGTCACAAGGTTGCTCTCCTCGGGACGCAGGCTTTCCATCGTAAGCACCAGACCGTGCTCGCCGGCATACTCCGCCAGAATGGACAAGTGCTCGCGGCTGCGCTTCCAGGCTTCCTCGCGGTCCTCGTCCCAGTCGCCCCAGCCCGAGTTGACGGACATACGGTCGCACCCAAGTACCTCGGCAAGCTCAATGCCGTGTTTAAAGTACGCCAGGCTGCGCTGTTCATGCAGCGGCTTGCGTGCGCAGTACTGCCAAGGATAGACAACATTCTCGGGGCACAGAGTGCGATACCTAAGCCCACGGTCTGCAGCCTTTTTCGCCAGGACCTCAGCCTCAAAGTAACCCGTATGGTCGAGCGTCACATGCGGCTCTGCACACCACAGCTCAATGGACTCAAAGCCCAAGCGCTGCTGAACATCAAGGAAGTAATCGAGCGACCACATGATGTAGTGGATATTCATGCCCGCAATCTGCTCGCGGCGCAGCGTCGGTTTGGATTCAGACATCTTATGCCTCCTTATTTCGGTCGAACACGATTTGTCCGTCCGACATCGTCATGTCAACCGCAAGATCACGTGCGTCGCGATAATCGAGGTCGAACACATCCCGATCGAGCACGCAGATATCGGCAAGCTTGCCAACCTCAAGCGTACCCAGCTCGTCTTCGCGCATCAGGTCGTACGCGCCCCCGGCAGTCCAAGCGCACAAGAGCTCGACAAGCGTCAGCGTGTTGACCTCATTCACGGGCAGTCCGTCGTCGAAGTATCCGCCGCACGCACTGTAGATTGACTCGCCCAAGCTCGGAATCAACAGCGGCAAATCCGTGCCACAGCACACTGTGCATCCGGAATCTTCCATGCCGCGGCGATTCCAGCTGTGCAAAAGTCGCGTCTCGCCAATTTGTCGACGCATCATCGACAGGCAATCCTCGCGCCGGTCCAGCGTCAGAATCTGCGGATAGACCTCGCAAATTCCACCTAACTTGCCAAACTCGACAAGATCGGTCGGGTCAGAGTTCTCGAGATCGGTAATCGCATGGCGGCGAAGCATCCGTCCATGCTCGTCTCGAGGCAGCGAGGCATAGAGCGTCACGGTGCGACGAACGGCGCCATCGCCCTGGCAATGCAAGGAATATCGGAAGCCGTCAGCATCAATTGCACGCAGCTCGCTTTCAATCAGATCCCACTCTGGCTCCTCGACGACCGTCTTGCCGGCAGCGCCCGCATCGGCCGTATCCTCATAGGGGTCAATCATCTCGGCAAGCCCCGCCCATACGCCGCGATCGGTCATACGGTTGAAGCCAGAAAAACGAACGAACGGTCCCCGGAAGCGCTCTCGTGCCTCGCGAGCATATGCCAGATTTGCACCAGCGCCCACCGGCTGCGACATCATAGAGACGCGAACCGTCAGCTCACCAGATTCCTCACGGCGAGCCATTTCGTCGGCAAAGCCGTAGTAGTCATCAAACGCCATCTCCTTGATGGCGGTAACGCCGCGCTCGTTAAGCATGCTCATGTAGTTCGAATACCCCGCGCGCACCTCGGGCAACGCGAGGAAATCGCTCATCATGCGCCAGATCTTCTCGGCATAGCACGCCTGCGGTGTAAAACCGTATCGCGCACTGGCGGCAGCATTGAGAACGCAGGTCTCCGCGCCCGGTGTAAAGCAGACGACAGGGATATCACCAAAAAACTCGTCAAACACAGCTGCCGTATTTGCGTTCTCGGCATCCGATGCCAACGTTTCGGATAGGTTGTGGCCAAAAGCCGCCGCGCAATCCGGATGATCTTCTTTCCATGCACGCAAGAGCGACACGGCCTCTTTGGCATCATCGATGCCGGACAGATCAGACCCCAACGTCCGCAGCGCCCAGCCTGTATAGAAGGTATGTACATCGATCAGACCAGGCATGACGGTGCGGTCGCCCAGATCAACTACCTCGTCCGCCTGGGTCAAATACGAAGCCACCTCACACTTGGTGCCAACCGCCTCAATTCGATTGCCACGGACCGCTACGAAACCTTCAAACGGCAGGTCCCCCGTACCGGTAAAGACGCTCTTAGACGTCAGGACCGTCAAACGATCAGACATCACAACCACCTACACCGGAAGCATGCCAGAAATTGCCGTTACGATCAGGCCAAACACGACCATGAAGATGAAGAACTTCCAAATGGTCTTCCACCATTGGCCAAACGAAATCTTAGCCACGGCAAGGCCGGCGACCGTCATACCCGCCACGGGGCTGATGGTGTTGATGGTCTGGTTGGCAAACTGGAGCGCGGTGACGGCCGCCTCGGGATTGAGGCCCATGAGCTCGGTCAGGGGGCCCATAACGGGCATGGTGAGCGCCGCCAGGCCAGAACTCGAGGGAACCAGCAAAGAGAGCAGGCCAAGGACGACATACATAAACGTGGTGTAGACGGCGGCGGGTGCACCGGCGAGCGCGGTAGCGAGCGCCTGGAGGATGGTGTCGATGATCATGCCGCCCTCGGCGATGACCAGAATACCGCGAGCGATACCGATAACGACGGCAGCGTACGCAAAGTCGGCGAGACCCTTAACGAACTCCTCTGCGATCGTCTGCTGGTCAAGGCCGCCCAGGATACCGGCAAGCAAGCCCATGCCAAGGAACACGGCGGAAATCTGATTCATGTACCAGCCCTGGGTAACAAGACCCCAGACGATAATGCCCATACCGCAAGCAAAATCGATAAGCACGAGCTTCTGACGGATAGTGAACTCTTCCTCGATGGAGGCATCGGTCACGGAAAACTCAATACGCTTGAGCTTATCGTCCTCGTACACAATGGACGACTCGGGGTTTTTCTTGACGCGCATGGCGTAGCGCATGGCCCATGCGATACCGACGGCAGTGAAGATGACCCAAGAAACGGCACGCAGCCACAGTTGCGGATTACCCTCGATGCCAATGATGCCTTGGGCGATCAAAACATTAAACGGGTCGATGGTCGAAGCACAATATCCCAGGTTAGGACCAAGGAAGCAGATGATAAACGCCGTCATCGAGTCATACCCGATACCCATCATGATGGGAATGAAGATGGCATAGAACGGTAGGGCTTCCTCAGACATACCAAACGTAGTGCCGCAAATGGACAGCAGCGTCATCGTGATGGGAATGATGAGGATGTCCTTGTTCTTGAGCTTTTTAATCACACGGCTCATGCCGGCATTCAAAGCGTTGGTCTTGGTGATGATTGCGAACGATCCGCCAATCAATAAGACGAACGCAACGACATCGGCAGCCTCCTGGATGCCCTTGGTGGGCGCTTGCAGGACCGCGAAGATATCTTGACCCAGATTGATGGTCTCGCCGGTCTCGGAATCGGTGTAGTTCTTATCGACCTGTTCATAGGTTCCAGCAACGGCGACTTCACGCTCGCCCGCCGCTGTCGAAATTGTCTTGCGCTGATACTGACCAGAGGGAACGATCCAAGTCAGGACCGCAAAGACAACGATCAGCAAGAACATGATCGTATAGACATGCGGTAATTTGAACTTAAAACGTCTGTTTGTCTTCTTCGCCTTCGTATCTGACATAGATACCTCCAAAGAACTCGAGACTGCATCGCATCTCGCTTCAACGCTTGCACAAGGCAAACGTTCTATGACGTTCTATAGATTACCAGCAGCTTTTCTCGTCATCAAGATAATTTCAAACTGATTGCCGCAACGCGGTTGAACGGTTGCGTTTGCGCCGTGAACGGTATGGAAACGCCCGGTGAGATGATCCACCGGGCGTCTCCATTCGCAATGTCCTAGATGTCAAAAACGTAGCGAGACCCAACGATCCGCTGACGACCGATGATAAACGGCCGCCGCTGCTCATCAAAGAAGAAGGCTTCCATATAAAACAAGGGTTCGCCAACGGGAACCGCCAGCAACCGAGCGACCTCGGGCGATGCGCACGCGATCTCGAGCGTGCACGGGTCGGTAAACGCAGGCGTCCGCCCCGTCCGGTTGCGCACGAACTCAAAAATGGATTGGTTAGATAGAGGCGCCGTTGATAGATAGGCGTTGTCCTCGTAAACGTATATGTTGTTCTCAAGCATGACAGGGACGCCATCGGCAGTACGCACGCGCTCAACGCAAATCAAGTCAGTTCCAACGGGAACACCAAAGAACTGTGCTTCGGTGGAATCCGCCGGCAGTATCTTTCTCGAAATGACACACGCCCCCGGTTCCATTCCGTTAGCGCGGCATGCGTCCGAAAAACTCTGGACGTCATCCTTCTGGCGAATCTTGCGCTTGAGCTTGGGGGCATTGACAAACGTGCCTTTCCCCTGTCGCTTCGTTAGATAGCCCTGTTGGACGAGCTCCTCAATAGCGCGTCGCACGGTAACGCGGCCAACTTTATAGCTCTCAGCCAATTCGAATTCGTTGGGTATCCGCGCACCTGCCTTGTAGGCACCGGAGTTGATTTCGTTTTTAATGATATCAATGACCTGTTGGTACAGCGGTATCGCTGCTTTACCGTCAGTTAGCCCTTCAGTCGGTGGCATATACCCTCTCCCAGCGCAATTACGTCTAAAACGGGCTTAAGGGCATTCAACAAGTCCTTAAGCCCGCATTAGCTTAAAGTATGCTAGGTGTCGCACCAAAATGTCGGGTATTTACTCATCGGACCCGAAAAACGCGCAACTAACGCGCTCTTACGCGAGTTCCAGCAGGTCCGGCAGCTGATCGATAATCTTATCCGCGGCGTCCTGACTAAAGCCAAAGCGCTCCTCGCGCTTGGCGATGACTGTCAGACCGGCGCGCTTGCCGGCAGTGATGCCAGGCACCGAATCCTCAACGCAGCAGCAGCGATTCGCGGGCAGCCCCAGCAGGTCCAGCGCATGCAGGTAGATGTCGGGCTCGGGCTTACTCTCCTTAAACTGCTCGCCGCTCACCACATACTCAAAGGCATCCGACAGCCCGCACGCGTTGAGCACTTCCTCGATGCTATCCATGGGAGACGAGCTGGCAAGCGCCACGCGAACGCCACGGCGCGGCAGCTCTCGAATCGTATCCACAGCGCCTGGGTTAATCAAAGCCTGATAGTCGCGCGGACGCTTATGCGCCCACTCGTCCCAACGGGCCAACGCTTCCTCGCCAGTGAAATGCCCCTTACCGGCGCGCTCAAACCAATCGACCAGCATATGCAGGAAGAACTGATGCGAGGTACCGACTTGCCCATTCAACTCCTCTTGAGTCAGGTTAAGCCCAAGCTCCTTGGCAAACGCGGCAGTCTCGCCCAGGTAGTAATACTCGGTATCGACAATGACACCGTCCATGTCAAAGATAACGGCGTCGAACGGAAATGCGGACACGGCACCCTCCCTAACAAAAGGGCGCCCGCAAGCAGGCGCCCAAACCATGCATTAATCGGCGATTCTAACCCAGCAGCTTATCCAGCGCCACTGCAATACCGTCTTCGTTGTTATTGGCGGTTACCATCTGGGCAACTGCCTTAACCTCATCGACGGCGTTGCCCATGGCAACACCGGTGCCGGCCCACTCAATCATGGACTTGTCGTTCTGGCCGTCGCCAAACGAGACGACCTCGCTGGCATCGATACCGAGCTTGGGCAGGGCACCCTCGAGCGCACGGGCTTTGTCGATACCGGGCGCCGTGTACTCAAAGTACCAGTCGGCCGTAAACATGCCCGAAAGCGTCTGGGTAAAGGGCGCATACATCTCCTCGTAATGCGCCTGCAGGTAGGTCGGATCACCCGCCGTCAGCAGCTTGTCCACGGGATAAGTGTCCACGACCTCATGCAAGCTCTCGACCTCGCGAATCTTAAGATCGCACGCATCGCGCTCATACTTGACGATATTCTTCTGCAAGCCGTCAGGCAGCGTGATCATGCAATGGTACGAGTCCTCGACGTGCAAATCGCGACCGAGCGAAATCATAGGGATCACGTCGAAATTGCGCAGATGATCAATCAGACGGTGCAGCTCGTCAGCCGGCATGGCCTGGTCAAAAAGGACCTCATCGGTCTGAGCGTCGACCACATGCGCGCCATTAAAGGCAACTAGCAGACCGTCATGGTTTTGAAGGTCGAGCTCCTGCGCCAAGGCGTGCAACCCCCATGCGGGACGGCCCGAAGCCAAGATGAGCTTAATGCCCGACTCCTGCGTCGCGAGCAGCTTCTCGCGCGTACGCGGGCTGATGACCTTTTGATCGTTGGTGAGCGTACCGTCGATATCCATTGCGATGGCTTTGATTGCCATATATGCCTCCCTGTCATTGAACAACCTTGTCTGAGCCATCATACAGAACACCCACGGCGGCGCTGTTTGCAACGGGAAAAATGTCATATTGTCCCAAACATGAACGGCGCGCCTTCGACGATTGCGATGCCCGTCGAGGCGCCTCCCGATACATTCCATCCTATCCAAATAGCAAGGGGCCCGTATCCCAACGGATACGGGCCCCTTTCAGCCATAAGCCAACTCAGCCGTAAAGACTACTTGCGATGAGCGCGATAGAACTCGATGAGCGCCTGGGTCGAAGCGTCCTGCTCGGCCTTGGCGGCGTCGTCGTGGAAGGCCGGGGTGATCTGCTTGGCAAGCTGCTTGCCCAGCTCGACGCCCCACTGGTCGTAGGAGTCGATGCCCCAGACCGTGCCCTCGACAAACGTGATGTGCTCGTACAGGGCGATGAGCTCGCCGAGTGCGAACGGGGTCAGCGTGTCGCCGAAGATCGAGGTCGTCGGACGGTTGCCCTCAAAGCAGCGGGCCGGGACGATCTGCTCGGGCGTGCCCTCGGCACGAACCTCGTCGGCCGTCTTACCAAAGGCGAGCGCCTTGGTCTGGGCCAGGAAGTTGCCCAGGAACAGCTCGTGGACGTCCTGGCCGCTGTCGGTTGCGGGGTTGGCAGTGTTGGCGAAAGCGATAAAGTCGGCCGGGACCACCACGGTGCCCTGGTGCAGCAGCTGGTAGAAGGCGTGCTGACCGTTGGTACCGGGCTCGCCCCAGAAGATCTCACCGGTATCGGAGGTCACAGCGCTGCCGTCCCAGCGGACGTGCTTGCCGTTGGACTCCATGGTGAGCTGTTGCAGGTAGGCCGGGAAGCGGTGCAGATACTGGCAGTACGGCAGCACGGCGTGGCTCTTGGAACCGAAGAAGTTGACGTACCAGACGTTGAGCAGGCCCATCAGCGCGACGGCGTTGTTCTCGAGCGGGGTGTTGCAGAAGTACTCGTCGATGGCGTGGAAGCCCTCAAGGAACTGCTGGAAGCGCTCGGGGCCGAGCACGACGATCAGCGACAGGCCCACGGCGGAGTCGACAGAGTAGCGGCCGCCGACCCAGTTCCAGAAACCAAAAGCGTTGGCGGGGTCGATGCCGAAGGCCTCGACCTTCTCGAGTGCGGTGGAAACGGCGACAAAGTGCTTGGCCACGGCCTCGGCGTTCTGCTCATCGGAGCCGTCGATGGCACCCTGAGCCTTGAGCTGCTCGAGCATCCAGGTCTTGACCTCACGAGCGTTGGTGAGGGTCTCGAGCGTGGTGAAAGTCTTGGAGACGATAATCACGAGCGTGGTCTCGGGATCGAGGCCCTTGAGCTTCTCTGCCTGATCGTTGGGGTCGATGTTGGAGATGTAGCGGCAGTCAATACCGGCGTCGGCGTAGGGACGCAGGGCCTCGTAGGCCATGACCGGGCCCAGATCGGAGCCGCCGATGCCGATGGACACCAGGTGCTCGATCTTTTTGCCGGTAACACCCTTCCACTCACCGGAGCGCACGCGCTCGGCGAAGGCATACATGCGGTCGAGAACCTCGTGCACGTCGGCGACGACGTCCTGGCCGTCGACGATGAGCTGGCCCTTCTCGCTTGCCGGGCGGCGCAGCGCGGTGTGCAGGACGGCGCGGTCCTCGGTGGTGTTGATGTGCTCGCCGGAGAACATGGCGTCGCGGCGCTCCTCGAGCTTCACCTCGCGGGCAAGATCGCACAGCAGCTTGACGGTCTCATCAGTCACCAGGTTCTTGGACAGGTCGAAGTGCAGGTCACCGGCGTCAAAGCTCAGCTTGTTCACGCGCTCGGCATCGGCGGCGAACCAGGCCTTGAGGTCGATACCCTCGGCCTCGAGCTTCTCCTGATGGGCCTCGAGCGCCTTCCAAGCGGCAGTCGACGTAGCATCGATAGGTGCGGCAACAGTTGCCATAGAGTCCTCCTCAGCATACGGGCGCACGCCTCCATGCGCCCGGACATTCAGATGCCACTATTCTAGCGCAGGTCAAGACTATAATCAGCGAGCGTTGCCAATCGGCCCCCAAACGGCAACCGACCAAAAAGGGACAGGTTTAATTTGGCAGGTCAAACGCTTTACCAATCAAAAATAACCTATCCCTTTATGCCAAATATTAGGCCGCGGCGCAGACGCTACCGAGCAACTCACGCAGAGGAGACCCGATGCCCTCCAGCAGCTCGGGCGCGATGATGGCAAAAACGGGAACCTCGCCGGCGCCCACGACGACAGGCACCTTGCCCTCCGAGACAATGCATCCATAAGGGACAAAGCCGTCTTCGCCGGCATCGAGCGCCGCCATGCGACGCGCGAGCTCGCGCGCAAAGCTGGCAGTATCGGCATCGCCAATCGCCAGGACAAAGTCCACGCCTTCGTCGGTCGCCAGGGCCACGGCTTCGTCGATCAGCTCGTCTCCCCCGGCACCCTCAACCGAGCCGCAGCGGAAAAGTACACGCTCGAGTAGGGCTCGATCAAGCGAGCCAAGTGCCGCCGAGACAAGTTCATCGCGCGTATGCTTGTCGCCGCCCAACACGACCAGCGCCTTGGTGCCGCCATAGTGGGCAACCAATCGTCCGCACCAGCGAGCCACGTCTCCATCCGCAACAAGGCGCGTCGGCATACCAAACCCATAGTTGACCATCATTCCCACAACCCTTCCGTGCATGTAGGCCGTATCGATCGTTAGGCTCATGCTACGAAGGGAGCTTTTCCGAGCTGTTTCGCGCTCTTTAGGGCTGCGTTAAAACCCAATTCATAACCGACCAAAACAAACCTGTCCCTTTTCGGCAGGTTTTGACGATGTCTGGGCGAGCGGGTATTATCGAACAGGTATTCGATAAGAACATGTGTTTGATGGGAGGGCACGGGTGGAGCACGGGCAACATACCTATATCTGCATCGACCTTAAGACGTTCTACGCCAGTGTCGAGTGCGTCGACCGCGGGCTCGACCCACTCACGACATGCCTGGTCGTTGCCGACGAATCGCGCGGGCGCACGACCATCTGCCTCGCCATCACGCAGGCTATGAAAGACCTCGGCATCCACAACCGCTGCCGTCTGTTCGAGATTCCCGATGGCATCGACTACATCAAGGCCGTACCGCGCATGCAGCACTACATGGAGGTGTCGGCGCAAATCTACGGTATCTACCTGGAATACGTCAGTCCGCAAGACATTCACGTCTACTCAATTGACGAGTGCTTTATCGACGTGACACCCTATCTGGACCTCTATCACACCGATGCGGAAGACTTCGCCTGCATGCTGCGCGACGAGGTCCTCGCGCGCACCGGCATCACGGCGACGGTCGGCATCGGCCCCAACCTATTCCAGGCCAAGGTAGCACTCGATATCACCGCCAAGCACGTGCCCAGTCGCATCGGCAAACTCGACGACGAGACCTTTCGCAAGGAGATCTGGCCCCATCGCCCCATCGCCGACATCTGGGGCATCGGCCCCGGCGTGGCGGCCCGTCTCGAAAAGTACGGCGTCTACGACCTGATGGGCGTCGCCGCGCTCGACGAAAACCTGCTTTACGATGAGCTCGGCGTCAATGCCGAGTATCTGATCGACCACGCCTTCGGGCGTGAGCCGACAACCATCGCCGATATCCAAGCCTATCGCCCGCAAGCGACCTCGACCACCACAGGGCAGGTGCTCTCGAAGGGCTATGCCTACGAGCAGGCCTACACCGTCTTGCGTGAAATGGTCGATGCCGCCGTACTGGACTTGGTCGATAAGCACGTGGTCTGCGACAGCATCTCGCTCTTTGTGGGCTACGCAAGCGAGCGCGCCGACATACGCCGCCTCGACGCCAGCGGCACGGCGCAGTATATAGACGGCTGCGGACACCTGCGCTCGAGCACGTCGAGTATCGAACCCACCGCAACCGCCGGTCCCGAGCTCGCGCCCCGTGCACCCAAGCCCGTCCAGCGCGATGACGAACGGCGCCGTCTGGTGCGCGAGGCGCAGGCAATCGATGGCATCTTTGTGGGCGAACACGGCGGCAAACCGCGCGGTGGCTATGCTGCCCTCTTTGCGCACTCCAACGCCTCGCGCAAGCTGCCCGAGCGCACCAATTCGTTTAAGAAGATCATGGGCTATTTCGATGACCTTTGGGCACAAACGGTCGATCCCAAACGACCGGTCAAGCGCATCAACCTGGGATTTGGCAACCTCATGCCGGAGGAGTTTGCCACCATCGATCTATTTAGCGATGTCGAGGCCGATGAGCGCGAGCGCGAGCTGGCCCGTGCCGTCCTGGCCGTAAAGGGCAAATACGGCAAAAACGCGCTCGTCAAGGGGCTGAGCTTTACCGCCGGCGCCACCGCACGCGAACGCAACGATCAGGTCGGAGGACACCGTGCCTAAACCAAAGCAACCCATGCGCCCGCCCACCGCCTTCGAACGCCTGGCCGACCCTGAGGGAAGACGCCGCGCCGCCGACCCCAACCTCACGGCCAACGGCGCCGTTCGCGCCGGACGCGCCGCGCAGTTTATGCCCTTCGCCGCCCTCACGGGGTACTACGAGCTCGTACGTAAGCAAGAAATCACCATCGAGCCCAAGTGTGAGCTCACGGAAGAAAAAGCCCTCGAGCTTTCGAAAAAGCTCGAGGGCCTCAAGCGCGGAGACCTGCTCCGCGTGACCTATTACGATACGTACGGCTATCGCTCCCGCACCGGCATCCTCGACGAGGCACTCCCTGCCTTCAAGCTCCTCAAGCTCAAAGACATCGCCATCGATTTCGATGACATTCTAGACATCAAACTGCGCGGACGAGCCTAGACAAGGAAATGCATCCAAGGCGGCGCTTACAGCGTCATGACGTAGTAACCCGCGTCCTTCACGGCCGCCACGAGAGCACCGCGATCGATCGGCTGCTTAGAGCGCACGCGTGCCGTGTGGTCCGCATACGTCACCGTTGCCCACACGCCATCCAGTGCATTGAGGGCATTGGCCACATTCTGAGCGCAGCCATCGCAGCTCATACCGCCGATGAGCAGCTCGTCGCTATAGGGGTAGTGGGACAGATCGGTATCCGCAACCACTACCTTCTTGGCCTTCTTACCGCTCGCGCCATCGCTGCAACAACTCTTCCCGTGTGTCGAAGCGGCAATGCGACGCAGTCCAAAAAACATGCCGACGGCAATGACGGCCAGCACGATGAGATTCGCAGGGTTGAGCAAGTCACTCATGCGTTCCCCTTTCAAGTAGCCCTATCTAGATACCCCCATGGGGTGTCCCCATCTTAACCCAAAACCATGTCCGTTCGATCAATTAGTTTCCCTTTTCTTACTTTTTAGTTGACCTAGGCTTACTTTCGTGTATAAGTTTTCCTAGGTTAACAAGTGAGGACTCGAAAGGAGCGACGTGACTCGGACCATTGATATCCCGACGTTTCAGGCGGCACTCGTGCGCAACTGCTCCCCCACGCTCGCGGGCATCAAGCCCGCTTCGCTCTTTACCTATCCCGGCGTCTACGCCCGTCAAGATGGCTCGAGCGCAACCGCGGCAATCGAAGATCGTCGAACGCGTCTGCTCAACGTTATCGCTCAGTGCAATCACGAGCTCGATCCGCTCGGCATCCACTTGAGCGTTTTGGTCTGGCGACCTTGTGGGGCGCTCGTCTACGCATACTGCCCCGCGGACCTCATGCACTACCTATCCGACCCCCGAGCCGCAAGCGCGCTCGCCGCCGAAGGCTACGATATCCGCGACCTGCTCTCATCCCTCGTGCATCTCGCCGCGCGTATCACGCAGGCCAGCAGCAATGCCGCAGAAAGCGCTTATGGCGACAGCCTTTGCGCACTCGCCCAAGATAGGCCTTGCGATAAGGGTTGCACCTGCGAGTTCCCCCACGAAATTGGCTATTTTTTGGGCTATCCCTACGAAGATGTCCATCAGTTTATCGTCCAGCACGGCGAAAACTATAAGGTCTTTGGCGCCTGGAAGGTATACACAAACGTTGAGCAGGCGCTCACGACCTTCGATTCCTATCGCGCATGCACGCAATACCTTACCTACATCTATCAACAGGGCTGCACCCTGGGACAACTTGTCCAGGCAACCCGATAGAGCATACAAAACGCGGCCACACGCCGCACAACCGAAAGGAAAACATATGAGCAAGATCGCCGTCGTCTACTGGAGCGGCACGGGCAACACCGAGGCCATGGCAAACCTCGTCGCCGAAGGCGCCACGTCCGTGGGCGCCGAGACTGAGGTCATCCCCTGCGCCGACTTCTCTGCCGACAAGGCCGCCGAATATGATGCCTTCGCCTTCGGCTGCCCAGCCATGGGCTCCGAGGAACTCGAGTACGATGAGTTCCAGCCGATGTGGGATGAGGTCAAGGAGACTCTCGGCGACAAGAAGGTCGTCCTCTTTGGCTCCTATTCGTGGGCCGAGGGCGAGTGGATGGACAACTGGAAGGCCGACGCCGACGAGGCCGGCGTCAACGTCGTGGACTCCACCATCTGCTACGACGCGCCCGACGACGAGGGCGAGACCGCTTGCAAGGCCCTCGGAGCCGAGCTCGCGTAACGAACCCAGGGCCTCCAAGAGAGCCTGCATCAAAGCGCATCCCCATCCCTACAAAAGAGCGGGGCTGGATTCAAGTCCAGCCCCGCTCTTTTGTAACGGCAGTTACATCAACCGGCTACGAGATATTGCCCAAGAACGCCTTGGTGCGCTCGCTCTTGGGGTGGTCGAAGACCTCGCTCGGCGTACCCTCTTCCACAATGACGCCGCCGTCCATAAAGACGACGCGGTCGGCGACATCGCGGGCAAAGCCCATCTCGTGCGTCACGACGATCATGGTCATACCGTCGTGCGCCAGGTCGCGCATGACGCCCAGGACGTCGCGCACGAGCTCAGGGTCGAGCGCCGAGGTGGCCTCGTCAAAGAGCATGACGTGCGGGTTCATCGACAGGGCGCGGGCGATGGCAACGCGCTGTTGCTGGCCGCCCGAGAGCTGGCTCGGCATAAAGTCGATACGCTCGGCAAGACCGACCTTGGTCAGCTCCTCGACGGCAATCTTCTCGGCCTCTTCCTTGCTGCGCTTGAGCACCTTCTGCTGCGCGAGCATGACGTTCTTTTTGACTGAGAGGTGCGGGAACAAATTGAACTGCTGGAACACCATACCCAGATGCGTGCGCACCTTGTTAAGGTCGACGCCCTTGGCGCACACGTCCACACCCTCGACGATAATCGAGCCGCTCGTGGGATGCTCCAGACGATTGATGCAGCGAAGCATCGTCGACTTGCCCGAGCCCGAGGGGCCCAAGACCACAACGACCTCACCCTTGTGCACATCCAGATCGATATCGCGCAGGACCACGTTGTCGCCAAAGGCCTTCTGGAGGTTCTTGATGCTGACGACGACCTCGTTCGAGTTATTGGTTTCGCTCATGATAGGACCTCCTTACAGACCGGCGATGTGATCGGCGGGCGTCGCGACAACCTGTCCGGCGCTCTTGGCGGGACGCTTCTTCTTGGTCTCGGCCGTGCCCAAAAGCCTCGCCTCAAGACCACTCACCAAGCGAGCGAGCGGCAGGGTGATGACCAGATAGAACAGGGCGGCAACCACGTACGGTGTAATGGAGCCCGTCGTGGCCACGATGGTACGGGCGTTCATGACGATCTCGACCACACCCACGGCGGCAAGCAGCGACGTATCCTTGTAAAGCAAGATAAACTCGCTGGTCAGCGTAGGCAAAACATTGCGGAACGTCTGCGGAATCATGACATAGAGCAGCGTCTGGAACGCGTTCATGCCCAGCGAACGCGCAGCCTCGTTTTGGCCCTTGGGGATCGATTGAATACCGGCACGGAAGATCTCGCATAGGTACGCAGACGAGTTCATGGCCATGACGATAACGCCCAAGACATAGTCGTCCACCTTGACGCCGGCCAACGGCAGACCGAAGAACGCGATATAGATCTGCAGGAACGCCGGCGTACCGCGGATGATATTCACATAGATGCCGGCAAGGCAACGCAGGATGCGCGACTTGGAGATGCGCATGAGCGACAAGGCAAAGCCAAAGGGAATTGCCAGCGGAAACGCCACAAGCACGATCGAAAGCGACATAAGGAAGCCCTTGAAGACGATCGGCAGGCTCTGGACCAAAATGACCGGGTTTAAGAACAGGCGCAGGAACATATTGGAGTTCCAAGCCTCGACCCACGGCTGCTCCTTAAGATCGGCCAAGAAGTTATCGAAGGCCGTCACGCCCTTGATCTCCACCGACGGAATCTTGGAGATCTTCTTGGTCGACCCGTCAGCGAGCGTACAGGTGCCGCTAAAGGCCTCATCGCCGCCCTCGACGGGGAAGCTCACGCCGTAAACCTCGACACGGAAAAAGCCGCCGGCAGGCGCCGTCTCGCCAAAATCAATCTTGAGCGTCTGGCCGTCAGCCTTGCACGTGGGCTTCATGGGCGTACGATCCATGAGGTCCTCGCCCGAGAGCATCGTCAATCGCGTGTCATCGGTACCAAACGTCGTGCCGTCGACAAACGTCAGCGAAAGACCGCTCAGCTCCTCATCGGCATCGGCCTGGACCTCCCAGGTAATGCGCGTCTCGGTACCGCCGACCACAGCGCTGCCCGAACCGGTGTTGGGTCGAGCGGTAATCTTTGCGGTCTCAAGCGCCTGGGCGGTCGTGGGCGCATATGTCCCCACACACACCAGCGCGAGCGCCACGGCCATGACGCAGACTAGCTTTTGGAGCAAGGCGGGCAGTGGAAAACGCTGCTCCGCAGCCCCTTTGTTCAGTCGAGACAAGGTGGCTCCTATCGTAGAAGTTGTCGGCAAAACGAGACGGAAATGCTCTCCGTCAAGAGAAGCGCAAAGGCCCTCTCCGCCAAAGCGGAAAGGGCCCGCGAGCAATCAAGTAGCTATTTTACTTGATGTTGTACTTAGCCATGAGGGCGTCAACGGTACCGTCATCGGTCAGGTCCTTGATGGCCTGGTTGATGTCGTCCTTGAGCTTGGTGTTGCCCTGGTTGATGGCGATGGCGTACTCCTCGCCGGTGCTGATCTGCTTGATGGTCTGGCAGGTGTTGAACTGCTCGGCGGTCAGCTGGCTGGCAACGGAGCGGTTGGTGACTACGGCGTCGCCCTTATCGGACTGCAGGGCGCTGAAGCACTCGGTGGCGTCCTTGTAGGGGACAATCTTGGCCTTGGGGAAGTTCTCCTGGGCAAAGGACTCGGCGGTCGAGCCAGACTGGACGATGATGGTAGCATCGGCGTTGTTGAGCTTCTCGCTGTAGTTGTCGGCCGTGATGTCGGTGTTATCGACCTTGGTCACGATAGCCTGATCGTCCATGTAGTAGGAATCAGAGAAAGTGACTTCCTTCTCACGCTCGGGCGTGTCGGTGATAGCCGCAATGGAAACGTCATACTTGGCGCCCGAAGCGACACCCGGAACCAGCGTGTCAAAGTCATTGTTGACATACTCGACATCCAGGCCCAGCTTGTCGCCGATGGCCTTGATGAGCTCAAGGTCAAAGCCCTGATAATCGCCGTTGTCATCCTTGTACTCAAACGGAGCGTACTCGGCAGAGGTGCCGACGGTGAGCGTACCATCCTTGACGAGCGCGTACTCCTTGGAGCCGTCGACCTTCTCGACCTTAGCGTCGTCAGAGCTGCTGGAACCGGCATCAGAACCAGAGGTGGCGTTGGACGAGCCGCAGCCCGTCAGTGCGAGGGCGAGCGCCATGGCACCCGTGGCGGCAAATGCGCCAAGCTTCTTGAGCTTCATAATCAGTCTCCTTCCGGTGACCTCGTTTGATTCAGAGGTCTGCAAAAACTGAGGGTTATTATGCACCCGCTTGGAAGAATCTGCAATTAGAAAACTGATTGAAACAAACCCATAACGTGAATGTAGCACTCCAGTTTATGGCAGCCTTTACTGCTGCAATGACCTTAACAGTTTGATTTCAGCCGCATAACCTGCAAGTTCGTTCGGAGTCTCCAAAATAAACGGCAGCGAACGCAAACGGCCATTCGATACAATATTCTGTATAACCTGCATACCGCCACCAAATTCCTCGCTGCCAAGGTATCCCTTGCCGATGCACTCGTGACGATCTTTATGGGCGCCACAAGGGTTCTTCGAATCGTTGATGTGTACGGCATGCAAGCGATCGATACCCACCACGCGGTCGAACTCGTCGAGTACGCCGTCCAGATCATGGATGATGTCGTAGCCGGCATCGCTCACATGGCAGGTGTCCAAACAAACGCCCAGCTTATCGGACAGCTCTGGGCACTTGGCGGCAACGCCCTCGATAATGCACGCCAGTTCTTCAAAGCTACGGCCCACCTCGGTGCCCTTGCCCGCCATGGTCTCGAGCAATACCGTCGTCTGCTGTCCCTCAAACATCACCTGGCACAGCGTGTCGACAATCATCTGAATGCCGGCGTCTGCCCCCTGTCCCACATGCGCACCGGGGTGAAAATTGTAGTAGTTGCCGGGCAGCGCTTCCATGCGCCGCAGGTCCTCCGCCATGGCCTCCAAGGCAAACTCGCGCGCCCGCTCCTTAGCGGAGCAAGGGTTATAGGTATACGGGGCATGCGCCACCAGCGGTCCAAAGTCGTTTTGCGCCATAAGCTCGCGCAGAGCCGCCACGTCATCCATGTCAAGGTCTTTTGCCTTGCCACCGCGCGGGTTGCGCGTAAAGAACGCAAAGGTATTGGCACCAATGGACAACGCCGTCTCCCCCATTGCCCGATAGCCCTTCGTCGTCGAAAGATGACACCCGATCGTCAGCATCTCCAGCTCCCCCTCATCAGTTGCGGTGAAATACGGTCTATTGGTGCCTTATTTTGGCGCAAACAGACCGTATTCCACCGCAAGATATAAAAGGGGCATCAGGGGCACGGTCCGCCGAGCCCCCCCTTGAGCAGCAGCACCGCAGCCTAGAGCGCCAAGCAAATCGCATCGATGATCTGCGCGCAGCGCTGTGTGGCGGCAAGGGGCATGACGGGACTCTCGAGTTTCCCCGCCCGGATGAGCTGAGTCGCATGCGAAGCTTCGCCGTAAAAATCATCGACCTCAAATGGGGCGTCGATTTCGAGCACTCGACCGTCGGAGTACTTCACATGGGCGAGCTCGGGGCGATGGAGGCGCTCGATTTCCAACGAACCCCGTTCGCAGGCAATCGTTAAGCGGCTTTCATATGCTGCTTTGCCGTCGCACACCATATGAATGGGTATACCGCCGACACTCATATGAATCTCATCGGCCCAATCCACGCGGCCGCCCGATACGTCACGCCAGCGAACTTCACGAGACGAAGCATCGCACGCACCCGCAAGCAAATCCTCAAACCACCCGGCCGCATAGCAGCCCATGTCATATAGACAGCCGCCCTGCAACGGATCGAGCAGATAACTCGAAGGGAACTCACCATAATCGAGTTTTTGCACGCTTTCGATCGAGACGATACAGCCGAGCTCGCCCGACGCAAGCAAGTCCTCCACGCGAGTGCGCATCGGGCAAAACCGATTCTTCATCGCCTCCATAAACAGCACGCCGCACTCGCGAGAGGCGGAGGCAATCGAGAGAGCCTCTTCCTCACTCAAAACGGCCGGCTTTTCGCACAGCACGGCCTTTCCGGCGCGCAGCGCGCGACAGGCCCAACGCGTATGCATACCATGCGGAAGAGCCAAGTAGATTGCGTCGACATCGGGGTCGGCAATCAGCGCATCATAAGCCGCATCGCCGCCATCGTCAGCCGTGACATAACTGTGCGCAGCATCGATCGAAAACGCTCGACAAAATTCCTCGACATGTGCAGGAGTGCGGCCGGCCGCAGCCACCAGCCGTGCCCCGTCGACCTTCTTGAGCGACGATGCAAATCGATGCGAAATGTGCCCAGCGCCCAAAACGCCCCAACGAACCTCACGCAAATCATCACATGAATCCCGATAGCCCACGACAGCCCCCTTCAGTTGCGACGAAATAGTTCCTGCTATCGCCCTATTCTGCCGCAAACAGGAACTATTCCATTACAAGATATAAAAGGGTCATGAGGAGCGAGTTTTGCTGAAGACTTTAAGCGCGGCCGTTACGGGGCCAGGCTGGAAACGTCGGCGCGCGTCGTCGAGACGCTCGGGGATATCGATGTGTTGCGGGCAGTGACGCGCACATTTGCCGCACTTGACGCAATTGCTCACGAGCTTGGGCTCGCTCGTGCGCACCGCGCTCGCCGTAAAGTATTGCGACAGCCCCGTAAACCAGCTGTGCGCATAGCTCGCGTTGTAAGCGGCAAAGCAGCCGGGAATGTTAATACCCTTGGGACATGGCATGCAGTAGCCGCATCCCGTGCAGGGCACGCGATTCGATTTTTCAAACTCCGCCAGCACGCATGCGATGGTATCGAGCTGAGCGGCTGTCATCGAATCCGGCAGGGCCCGATCGGCCAGCACCGCGTTCTCGTCCACCTGCGCGGTATCGGTCATGCCCGAAAGCAGCATCGTGACTTGAGGATGGTTCCACACCCACGAAAGGCCCCAAGCAGCCGGCGTCTTCAGGTACGGATCGCGTACGTCATCGAGCACGGCGCGGGCCCGCGGAGGCAGCTTGCCCGCCAGGCGTCCGCCCAAAAGCGGTTCCATCACAAACACCGCGAGCCCGCGCTCGGCGGCTGCTATAAGTCCCGCCGTTCCCGCTTGGTAGCGCTCTCCAGCGTAGTTGTACTGAATCTGGCAAAAATCCCAGTCATACGCGTCGAGCATCGTGAGGAAGTCCGCCGCACTGCCGTGATACGAAAAACCTATCTGGCGAATACGCCCCGCAGCCTTTTGGTGCGCAATCCAGTCTTCGATGCCCAACGCCACCACGCGCTCCCACTGGGCGGGCGAAGTGATGTTGTGCATAAGGTAATAGTCGATATGGTCGGTCCGCAGGCGACGCAGTTGCTCGTCGAAGAACCGGTCGAAATCCTCAGCGCACTTGCACGAAGCGTGCGGCAACTTGGTCGCCAGCAACACCCGGTCGCGCAGCCCCAAGCGCTCAAGTGAGGCGCCCACGCACGCCTCGTTACCGGGATAGAGATACGCAGTATCCAGATAATTAATCCCCTGCTCCACCGCATGGGAAATGATGGCATCGGCTGTCTTCGCATCGGGGTGTCCCGGCGAACCGGGAAACCTCATGCAGCCCAGACCCAGAGCAGATATTCGGTTACCACTTTTGGGGTCAACGCGGTATTGCACGGCCCCTCCCTTCGCCATCAGCGCCCCGGCAAGGCGAAACACAATGGTCACGCGGCCGAAACATCGTGGAATCGCAATCGAGAACGTATCGTAACGCAGCAGAAATCGAGCTGTCACGGCACCGCTTTAACATCAGCAAAAAGCCCGATGAAAGGAGCCACCCATGCCCGCGCTCGACCTTTGGAACCTCGCATCCCAGCTCAAAAGCACCGATTATCGCTGGGTCAACCTCACCCACACGCTCTCGTGCGACACCCCACACTGGTTTGGCTTTAAGCCGTGAGTTCCCATGCGTTTGTTCTTCTAAATACCGCTATCCGGAGCACGCAACACACTCCGGTAAAACCAGAGTTGAGGCTAACTTTAGGACCCCACGATCTCGTCCTCATCATCACGGCAAAGGACGACGCCGGCGCTTCCCAGCGCAGCGACAGCAATCAGGGCCCCCACAACGATAGGAGCAGCTCCGCACGTGCCCTGCATACCCGCGACGAGCGCGGCCGTAGGACCAAGGCAGCCAAGCGTCAATGCAACGGCGGCAACGGCGATATCTCGAGCGTTCACAAGACCACTTCCTCCACGAGAACGACTTTGTTTCTCGTGACTTAGTGTGCCCCGCGCCCATATGCGCGGCGTACGGCCACGGTAAGCGCTCTGTTAACTCAAGCACGCACAAAAAACGGACGCCCTTACGTTGCCCAAAGGCTCGGTAAAGACGCCCGCCCGTCATGTCCTATTGGCTTATGGCAGATTACCAACCGGTATAGTAGTCGGTGGTTCCGGCAGCACAGCCGGAGTCATAGACCTTGCACTCGCCCTTAGAGCCCGTAAAAGTCGAGCCCTGGGCCTTATCGCCCGCGGCAACGACGTAGTAGCCATCGGAATCGCGCCAAAAGCCCTCGGAATCCTGCGTCCATTCGCCCGTGCGGTGGTGATACAACACGTTGCTGCTGTAATAAGTCTCGCGGCGGCCGTTATAGTTATTGACGCCGCTCGAGCGCGTCAGACCCGAGCCGTTCGCGCAATACGCAGCAGACGTGTAAGACGAGCCGGAGCCGGCGTTGTAATACGAAGCCTGAACGGCCTCAGCGGCCTCGGCTTCGGCTGCGGCAGCCTCGAGCGCCTCGCGCTTGGCATCCTCAAGCGTGGAGCGAAGCTCGTCGAGCTCGGTCGACTTGGCGTCGACCTCATCCATCGTCAAAAGACTGCCCGCACCGTCGATGCAACCCTGTAGTACAGCGCGCTCGTCATCGGTGGCATAGTCACCGTACATGTTCATAATGATCTGAGCGCGCATCTCCAGGGAATCGCGCTTTGCCCCCATCGAGGCGTTCCACTCCTGCATGGAACCATAACCATCGCCGCGATAATCAACGGGCTGTACCAGCGTCGTCTCGGACGGCGTAGATCCAACCGTATCGGACAGTGTTGCCGCGTGGGCATCAGTTGCGCCGGCGCCCGCCAAAAGCGCCACGGTCAGAGCGGCGGAAAGGGCGACGGCTTTCGGTTTTCGTGAATCGATCCTCATGTAGCTGGAAACCTCCGTAGTGCGTTTTTGCTGCGTTTGAGCTGCGTGTGATTCGATCGCGCTGCATAGTACCTCGAGCAAATCGCGACCTGCGGTTTTACTCAAAAGGCGCACGTCAATTGCGTAAAACTCACATCCTCTCAACAGGAGTTTTCCACAACCCAAATGCATAAAGCATGCCAAAAACCCTGTAATAGCGCCTTTCCTATGCAAAAAAGACGCCTGCGCAACCATTGCTTGCGCAGGCGCCTTGAGCAGGCATTTATGCAGTTATACCTATCGAGTCGCAAGGGGTCCTTGCACAAGTCGCCTTACTCGTCCAGCACGGCGAAGGCCTGCTTCAGATCCCAAATGATGTCCTCGGCGTTCTCGGTACCGATGGAAAGACGGATCGTGGAGGGCGTGATGTTCTGCTCGGCGAGCTCCTCGGCAGAGAGCTGGGAGTGCGTGGTGGTAGCCGGGTGCACGACGAGCGACTTGACGTCGGCCACGTTGGCGAGCAGCGAGAACACCTGCAGATGATCGATGAACTTCCAGGCAGCCTCCTGGCCACCCTTAATCTCAAAGGTGAAAATCGAAGCGCCGCCGTTGGGGAAGTACTTCTGATAGAGCTCGTGATCGGGGTGCTCAGGCAGGCTCGGGTGGTTCACCTTGGCAACGTGGCTGTCGCCGGCAAGGAACTCAACGACCTTCTTGGTGTTCTCGACATGACGGTCAACGCGCAGCGACAGGGTCTCGGTGCCCTGGAGCAGGACCCAGGCGTTGAACGGGCTGATGCAGGCACCCTCGTCACGCAGCAGGATGGCGCGGACATAGGTTGCGAAGGCGGCGGGACCGGCAGCCTCGGCAAACGAGACGCCATGGTAGGAGGGGTTGGGCTCAGCGATCTGGGCGTACTTTCCGCTCGCCTTCCAATCGAAGTTACCGCCGTCGACGATCACACCGCCCAGCGAGGTGCCGTGGCCGCCGATGAACTTGGTTGCGGAGTGGACAACGATGTTGGCGCCATGCTCCAGCGGACGGAACAGATACGGGGTGCCGAAAGTGTTGTCGACGACAACCGGCAGACCGTGCTTCTTGGCGATCTCGGAGATGGCGTCGATGTTGGGGATGTCAGAGTTGGGGTTGCCGAGCGTCTCGAGATAGATGACCGTGGTGTTGTCCTTGATGGCACCCTCAACCTCTTCCAGGTTGTGGGCATCGACAAACGTGGTCTCGACGCCAAACTGGGAGAGCGTATGCTCGAGCAGGTTGTAGGAACCGCCGTAGATGGTCTTCTGAGCCACCACGTGGTCACCAGCCTGGGCAAGAGCCTGCAGGGTATAGGTGATGGCAGCGGCACCGGAGGCGACGGCAAGACCGGCCACGCCACCCTCGAGCGCGGCGATACGGTCCTCAAAGACGCCCTGGGTGGAGTTGGTCAGACGGCCGTAGATGTTACCGGCGTCGGCAAGACCAAAGCGATCGGCGGCGTGCTGGGAGTTGCGGAACACATAGCTCGTGGTCTGGTAGATAGGCACGGCGCGGGAGTCGGATGCGGGGTCGGCGCTCTCCTGGCCAACATGAAGCTGCAGGGTATCGAAACCAAAGGTGTGCTCGGGGTTGTTGATGAACTGGCTCATGATGATCTCCTTGATCGAACGAAAGTAAATAAATAAGAGAGAAGTAAGTCGCTGTCTCCTGATCACGCCGACGGGCGCAAACAGGAGCCCGGCATTCGTCTTGGTAAGCAGTTCATATGCGGTCCTCCTTTTGACATCCCGGTTCCGTGGTCGGCTTAATTACCTACCGCCTTTGTGTGTTTTGAATAGTACGAGCATTGTTTCGCTCGGTCAATCACTTAAAAGCGCTAACCTGTTATCGGTTTTTTAGATAGCTATCGAAAGGACGGGCACCGATGACACTCCAGCAGCTTCGTTTTCTTATCGCCGTGGCAGAGTCCGGCTCAATCAACGCCGCAGCTCAGCGCCTCTATACCGCTCAGTCCAACATCTCAAACGCCGTCAAAAGCCTAGAACAAGAGCTCCATCTGGAGATCTTTACGCGCTCCAGCCGCGGCGTCACGCTCACCAACGACGGCACCGAGCTTTTGGGCTATGCGCGCCAGGTCGTAGAGCAGGCCGACATGCTCGAGGCACGCTACGAGGACGGTGGCACCCCGCAAGCCCGCCTCGCCATTTCCGCCCAGCACTACGCCTTTTCGGTCGAGGCCTTTGTCAACGTAGTCGAGCGCTGCCGCGACAGCAAGTTCGAGTTCATCATGCGCGAGACCACCACATCGCAGATCATCGATGACGTCCGTGCGTTTCGCAGCGACATCGGCATCCTCTATCTGGACGACTTTAACGCCCGCGTTCTGCAGAAGGCCTTCGCCGATGCCCGCGCAAGCTTCCATCCCCTCTTCGACGCGACGGTCCACGTCTTCGTTAGCGAGCGCCACCCGCTCGCACGCCGCCCGCAGCTGTCCCTTGCCGACCTCACGCCCTATACGCGCTACAGCTTTGAGCAAGGCACCTCGAGCTCCTTCTATTACGCCGAGGAACCTTTTAGCTATATCCCTTGCGACCGCAACATACGAATCTCGGACCGCGGAACACTTACTAACTTACTTATCACGTCGAACGGTTACACCCTGTCGACCGGTGTCCTCTCCAATGAAATGCAATGGGGTATGGCATCGATCCCGTTAGCAGACGCCCCAACGATGCACGTAGGCTATATCATGCACGACGAGCGCAAGCCCTCTCCCCTCTTGCAGCAATACCTCGACGAGCTCAACCGCATCATCCGTGCCAACTAACTGTCGGAAGACGGGGTAGAAATCGTAGATTGCTAGCCCCCGGCGGGCATGGCGCTACAATGGTCACTCACACGAAACGTACCCAACGAAAGGAAGCCCGTGAAGGTCATCATCTATACCGACGGCTCGGCCCGATCAAATCCGGGACGCGGCGGCTACGGCGCCGTGCTCAAATACACCAACCCCGCCGGCAAGACCTTCACCTCCGAGCTTTCGCGCGGCTACGCCAAGACCACCAACAACCGCATGGAGCTCATGGCGGTCATCGTGGCGCTCGAGGCACTTAACCGCCCCTGCGAGGTCGAGGTCCATTCCGATTCGCAGTACGTCGTCAACGCTTTCAACAAGCACTGGATTGACGGCTGGAAAAAGCGCGGATGGAAAACCGCCAACAAGCAGCCCGTCAAGAACCGCGACCTGTGGGAGCGCCTACTCGCCGCCAAAAGCAAGCACAAGGTTGAGTTCATCTGGGTTAAGGGTCACGCCGGCCATGAGCTCAACGAGCGCTGCGATGAGCTCGCCACCACGGCGGCCGACGGCAGCAACCTCGATATCGATACCGGCTTTAACGAGAGCGACCTGTAACGGCGTTTTCGCACGCTATTTCCTGCCCCCTCGCGCTACACTCATCCTGTAAACCGAACGGCACGAGGGGGATACATGCTGCGTATAGCGACCATCGGCACATCTATGATTACCGACGACTTTATCCAGGTCGTCAACGCCAACGACCAAGCCGCGTTTGTGGGCACGCTCTCGCGCGATGCCGAGCGCGGCGCCGCCTTTACCGCCGAACACGGCGGCGAGCGTAACTTCACCGCACTTGACGAGCTTGCGTCCGCCGACGACGTCGACGCCGTCTACATCGGCAGCCCCAATGCGCTTCACTACGAGCAGGCCCTTGCCTGCATCGCCGGTGGCAAGCATGTCATCGTCGAGAAGCCCTTCTGCGCCACCGAAGCGCAGGCGCTGGAAGTCTTCCGCGCTGCCGAGGCAGCAGGTGTCGTGGCCCTCGAGGCCATGCGTCCCCTCCACGATCCCGCCTTCCACGCCATCGAGGACGCCCTGGGCGAGATCGCCCCCATCCGCCGCGCCTCATTGCGCTTTGGCAAATATTCCTCGCGCTACAACGAGATTCTCGCGGGACGCGCCACCAATATCTTCGACTGCAATATGGCATCGGGTTCCCTCATGGACATTGGCGTCTACACCGTCGAGCCCATGGTCGAGATTTTCGGCATGCCCTCCGGCCTTACGAGCATGGCTACTCTGCTCGACCCCACCACGCAACAGCTCACGCACGGCCCCATCGATGGCTGCGGCTCCATCCTCGCCAGCTATGGCGGAGGCAGCATCTCCGTCGAGCTCGCGCACTCCAAAATTACGAACGACCTGCTGCCCTCGCAAATCGAAGGCGAGCGTGGCACTATCCAGATCGACCATCTGTCCACGCCCCGCAACGTCCGCATCGACTATCGCGGCGACGTCGTACGCGGCTCGGCGACCGAGGCACCGCGCGAACAGGGAGACAACGGCCGCGTGCTCGACCTGCCCAAATCGAGCAACACTATGGAATACGAACTCACAGACTTTATCACCGCCATCTGCGGCATCGATAACGTTAAGGAAGAGATTTGGGAGACCCCGGCGGGACGCCACGAGCTTGGCCACTACCGCGATGTCACGCTCGTCTCGCTGCGCATCATGGATGCCGTGCGCCAGCAGGCCGGCATAACCTTCCCGGCCGACGCAGGCAAGCAGGCATAGCGATGGGCCTCTTCGATACGTTCTTCTCCAGCGTCACCGGCGGCAGTCGAGAACCTCAAAAACCATCAAACGTCGAGCTCGAGCTGCGCCGCAGGCTTACTGTGCTCGCAAGCGACGAGGCCACTCAAGACACTCCCCTGCGCTATTTCCTGCGCTGGGCGGGGCAAGTCCAGGGCGTTGGCTTTCGCTTTACCAACACCAACCTCGCGCAGGCACGCGCGCTCACCGGCTGGGTGCGTAACATGGAAGACGGCTCAGTCGAGATGGAGATACAGGGAGCTCCGGCAAATATCCTATCTCATCTCGAAGCGCTTCATGCCTCCTACGAGCGCATGGGTACGCGTTTTCGCCTCGTAGACGCCCAGGCCCGAGCCCCACTTGCCAATGAAGACGGTTTCACGCCTCGTTATTAGTATTGTGTGCTAAATACGGTATCATTTACCTACGACCGTTGATAGAAAAGAGGCGAGGCGCATGGCGGTGCAAAGAAGGAATACCAGGCAGCGAAAGTTGGTTCTTGACGCCGTGCGCCAAAGCTATAACCATCCCACCGCCGACGAAATCTACGACGTCGTGCGCGCGCAGGATGACAAAATCAGCCGCGGTACGGTCTACCGCAACCTCAATCTCTTGGCCGACGCCGGCGAGATTCTCTCCATCAAGACGCCGGGCGGAAGTCGCTTCGATCGCACCATCGAGCCGCACGCACATATCATCTGCACCTCGTGCAGCCGCGTCATCGACGTACCGCTCCCCTTCGATGCCCAGATCGACGCCAAGGCGTCCGAGCAAATCGGCTGGCACGTCACGTCGCACTACACCATCTTCGAGGGTCTCTGCCCCGACTGCCGGTAAATGTTTGGAACATGCCTTAAATCCACCTTTTCGCACTTTGCAGCAAAAAATAGATTTCTAGGTATGTCCCGAAAACCTACTCGGCGAGCAGACGGCGCAGCTCCTCTTCGACCGTGCGCACGTAGCGGACGTGGTCGTTGATGCCGCGCATAGAGGGATTGCAGCTCTCCATTAGATAAGGATGGCCCACTACGTTGAGCATGTCGCGGTCGTTTTCGTTATCGCCAAACGCCATCATCTCATCGGGCGAAATACCCAGGGCACGACCGTAATCGGCAAGCGCGGAGCCCTTGCCCGAACCGAAACCGATAAAGTCCGTCCATTCGGTTCCCGACGTCATCACGTCAACACGGTCGCTAAAGAGGCGCTCGAAATACTCCAGGGCCGCCGCCTGATCCACCTCGGGCATCTGGAAGGCAATCTTAATGACGTCCTCGTCGATGTCCTCGGGACGGCCGACCACCGCCACATCGCAGTGGACCTCATAGCGCAAATGGTCGACGAACGCATCGTTGCCGCTTATGGTGTAGAGGTGCCCCTCGCAGGAAAGGGTAACGTCGGCATGGGGGTAGGCGACCACGGCATTCGCGATATCCATCGCCAGGTCACGCTCCATAGAGCGCTTGACAACGGCACGCCCCTCGCTCATCACCAGGGCTCCGTTTTCGCATACATAGGCGAGCTCATCGGCCACCGGGGCAAACAGGTAGCGCAAGCTCGCATATTGACGGCCGCTCGCCGGCATAAACACGATACCGCGACGATGCAGTTCATCGATGAGTTCAAAGGCCTCGGAACGCGGCTCGCGCTCCCCCGGATGCAGCAACGTGCCGTCCAAATCGCATGCAATCAGCTTGATTCCCTCAAGACCCATATGCTTCCCCAAAGCCTCCTATCAACAGCAAGACGGACCTTGATTGGTCGCCCCTCAAAGCCCGCCTTGCGTATATACGCGCTTAGCCGCGCGTCTTTTTTACGATGGTAAAGTCGGGAGCCATGCTCACGACGGCCTCCGCCGCACTCGATGCAAAGCGCCGGTCCGCATCGAGTTCACGGGTAACCACCGAGAGCCGAACACCCTCGACGCCCCGGAGCATGCAGCCCAAAACAGGCTGCACCGGCGTATACATGCGCACGGTATGCTCGTCCGAATCGCCTCGGAAAAGCGGCGCGTGCATATTGCCGATCTCCCAGCACGCATGCGCGAGCGCAATCGGATCCATGCGGTCGACTTCGACCAAATAGACCTCGGCGCTGCGCAGGCGCACGACAACCGCCACGGGCACCATGCCCGAACGGTCGATGGCGAGCACGTCGCCATCGGCAAGACGACCGCCGTCGGCAGCATCCAGCCGAACATCGATCGTGCGCCCCAGCTCCGTCACGCCCGCAAACGCGCATACATCAGCCCGGTCCCAATCGAACAGTAGCTCGTCAACTTCAAAGACGCCGCCCAACTTCCGGCGAAGCAGGAGTTCATAGGACGGATCGTTGAGATTTCCCAAGCATGTCGTCGAAACCAAGCGTTCAGGCATACTCTAACCCTCGACCTCAACGAGCTCGATATCAAAGTTGAGGTCCTTGCCGGCCAGCTCGTGGTTGGCGTCGAGCGTCACAGCCTCGGGCGTCACGTCGATGACCACGGCGGGAACGGGCATACCGCTCGGCGTGGACAGGAAAAGCTTCATGCCCTTCTCGATCTGCTCGATGTTGGGAACCTGTTCGGCCGGGAAGGTCAGAACCATCTCGGGATTGTGCTCGCCGTAGGCATCGGCAGCAGGAATGTGCACGGTCTTCTTCTCGCCCACCTGCATGTCGACAACAGCGGCGTCGAAGCCCTTGATCATCTGACCGGCGCCGCAGGTGAACTCCAGCGGCTCGCCGCGATCGTAGGAGCTATCGAACTGCGTGCCGTCATCGAGCGTGCCGCGATAATGGGTCTTGACCTTCTTGCCCTGGTTGGACATGGTAACCTCCGTGATAAGGGCGGCGCACAACGCGGGCCGCCGTGAACATATGGCGCTAACTATACCCTAGTCATACAATTCAATGACAGTTTGCAAAGAAACGCTGCAACCGGAGGAACCATGGCATATCCCGTATTTGACCTACACTGCGACACTGCCGACCGAATCGGCTGGGCCACGCTCGATCTCGACCTGCGCTTTACCGCCGGCACCGACGGTTATTTCCCCGGCGACGAAACGCATCCGCAAGATTTCGACCTCATCGAGGGTAACGCCTGTGCCATCTCGCTCGCAAAGATCGGCAACACGCCGTGGGCACAGTGCTTCGCCACGTTTGTCCCCGACGAGATTCCCACCGCCCACGCCGCGCGCTTCCAGGCGCAGATCATGGCGCATATGAGCGGCCAGGCAATGCTCAACCACGACCGTATGGTCAACGTGCGCAGCGCCGCAGACATTCGCCCCGCGCTCAAGGACGGCAAGGTCGCTTGCATCCACACCATCGAAAACGCCACGTTCTTTGCCGAGGACCCCGCGCTGATCGAGGTGCTCAAGAGCCTGGGCGTGCTTATGTCGTCACTCAGCTGGAACGCGCAGGGACCGCTCGCGAGCGGCCACGACACCCACGCCGGCCTCACCGCCGCCGGCATCGAGGCGCTTACGCAGATGGAGCACGCCGGCATGGTGCTCGACGTCTCCCACCTCAACGATGAGTGCTTTGACGAGGTCGCCGCCCGCGCCACGCGTCCCTTCGTCGCCAGCCACTCCAACTCCCGTGCGGTTTGCGGCGCCAAACGCAACCTTACCGACGACCAGTTCCGCACCATTCGCGACATGGGTGGCATCGTCGGCCTCAACTACTGCAGCGAGTTCCTTTCCAACGACGCAACCGACAAGACCGCCGCAGACGTCACCTTCGACCAGCTGGCGGCGCATATCGAGCACTGGCTCGACCTGGGCGGCGAGGACGTCATCGCGCTCGGCGGCGACTGGGACGGCGCCACGGTGCCCGCTTTCCTCTCCGATGCCAGCAAGATGCCCGAGTTCCAGAACATGCTTTCCAAGCATTTTGGCAAGACCGTGATGCAAAAGCTCTGCAGCGACAACGCGCTTGCCTTCTTCGAGCGTTATTAATTTCACATCCCTTGAGCGGGCCGGCATGCCGAACGGTCGACATGCCGGCCCGTCCCCGATCTGAAGGACCGCTTTTGACGCAGCAGTTTACGATTTCCGCATCCCGACCGGATGGGACGACCATCCCCGTCGTCGTTACCAAAAAGCGCGTCAAGAACTTCAACCTACGCGTCACATCGAGCGGCGAGGTCCACGCCAGCGCACCGATCGGCGCCAGCCGCGAGCGTATCGAAGCGTTTGTGAAGCGCAACAGCGCCTGGATTATCAGCCGACTTGCCCAGCGCGAGCAACGTCAGGCGACGGCACGAGAGCCGCTCAGCCCCTCGTCCATCATTGCACTTTGGGGCAAGCCCATCACGGTACAGGATGCACTCGATCACAACTTTGCATCACCCGCACCGCGACCCAAACAGGCCACCTTCGCAAGTTTTATGGGTACCGATGAATCGGACGAAGGCCCACAGGCCAAGCGGCACGCAATCCTCGACGGCCTAACGTCCGATGAGCTCCAAGCCCGTATCGACCAGCTCTATGCAACCGAGGTCACCACGGCGCTGTACGATATGGTGCACGCGTACGAAATCGCAATGGGCGTCACCGTGGCCCGCGTCTCCGTGCGCAGCATGAAAACGCGCTGGGGATCATGCACGCCCAAGACCGGCGCCATTCGCATCGCACTCGAACTTGCCGCCTATCCCATCGAATGCCTCGACATGGTTGTCGCCCACGAGCTCGTCCACTTGCTCGAGCCAAGCCACAATCAGCGATTCCACGCCCTGCTCGACACGTACTGTCCCAACAATAAAGCTCTGTCGCAGCGGCTCAAGCAGCCACCCATAGAGTCGTATTAGAACCGGTTAGCGCACGCGCTCGATCTCGACGCCGCAGCTTGCCAGGGGCAGGCCAACAGGAGCCCACGGCTTATCGAGCTTTATGCGCACACCAAGCAGCGAGGGATAACGGCGCAGCAGCATCTGGGCTGTCCCCTCGGCTGCCGCCTCGATGAGCTTAAACGTATGCTCGCGCAGATAGCCATCGACATCGTGGCACACCGAGCCGTAGTCAATCGAGGCATCCAGGTTATCGTGCTCCCCCGCCGCGCGCAGGTCGGCATAGAGCACCAGAGAAACGATGAACTTCTGACCCAGCGCGTTCTCCTCGGGATACACGCCATGGTTGGCAAAAACCTCAAGGCCGTCAATGACAATACGATCGGCATGGCGCAGATCATCATAGCTCACGTGAGGCACCGCCGTTGCGGTGGATATTTCGCCCCTTCCACGGCGGGCGAGCTCAGCACCTTCAGTCTTGGTTGCATTCTCGGGCAGTTTTTTGTTACTCAACGCGATCGTCTCCTTCGTTTAGAACCCCAACCGCGCAAACTAACTACACGCGAATCGACAGGTTCTTTTTATCATCGCTCCAGTTGCAAGCATTGCGCGCGGGGCATGCAAAGCAGGCGCGCGACGCTTTGTCGGCTGCATAGAGCAGACGCTCAAGCGGTTGGCTGTTCACGCGCAGCTTTCGATGGCCCAGAATGGCCGTCTTAATGGCTGCGGCATCGGCCGGCTCAAACGCCACGTCATCGGGCATGCCGCCGAGAATCGCATCAGCGACGCGTTCGCTTGCAACATCATGGGATATACCCGATTCATACTGTTCATCTTTGCCGATATCGTGAAGAAGTGCCGTGGCGTAGATGACCTCGCGGTCAAATTCGAGCTGTTCCTCGAGATTCTTGATCCACATAATGCGAGCGACATCGAGCAGATGGTCAATACCGTGGCGGCAGAAGATGCGCCCCGATTCCAACTGTGCAATGTTGCCCAGGTGCCGTCGGAACAGCCCGTTGGCACAAATGTAATCAATGCGAGGCATGGCACCAAAGGGGGCCAGGCCCGAAGCCATAAAGCCGCGACGCGACGTCCCCTCATCGGTCTTCGATGTAAAGTCGTTGACGACTCTCATGGTTAGCGGCCCAACATCCTAAAGAAACGCTCCTCGAGCGCGGGATCGGTCTCAAAGACGCCGCGGCGAGCGAGCGTCACGGTCTTGGTGCCGGGCTTTTGCACGCCACGCATCGTCATGCACATATGCTCGGCCTCCATCAACACAATCGCTCCCTGGGGAGCGAGATAGTCCATGAGGGCATCGGCAACCTGTGCACACAGTTGCTCCTGCAGCTGCAGACGGCGCGCATAAACCTCAACCGTGCGGGCGAGCTTGGAAAGCCCAGCCACCCGACCGTTAGGGATATAACCAATGGCGGCCTTGCCATAAAACGGTAGCAGATGATGTTCACACAGCGAATAGAACGTGATGTCGCGCTCGATAACCAAATCATTCGAAGCGACGGCAAAGGTTTTGGACAGGTGCTCCTCGGCACTCTGGCCCATGCCGCCGGCGATCTCACCATACATACGGGCAACGCGCGCCGGGGTCTCCAACAGGCCCTCACGAGTTGGGTCCTCGCCTATGCCCTCAAGCAACAGCTTAATGGCGGCCTCGACTTTTTCCTGATCGACCATCTGGGCCTCACTTTTCCGATTTCACGTTCGCGCTATGGTACCACGCCCTCCGGCATCGACCACAAGCTACATAGTATGGGTCGAATAGACCGGATCATCACGCCAAAGTTCAACCGCATCACAAAGCGCAACGCCCTCGCGCTCAGCACGGGCGCGCGTAGCGTTCATATCGATCACGCGCTGGTTACTCGAGCCCCTAAAACGCAATGAGATATCATACAGATCCTGAACAAACGGGCCATCCACCAACATGTCGAGGCAGGCAAGGATACGGTCCGTGACCTCGGTATGGTGGCGGCCTCCCGGCATAAGCTCCTCGAGCACATCGCCGGTGAAACACCAAATAGTCTTCCCCGACCCCGCTGGATAGGCCGCGCGAACACGCTCGACAAAATCAACGAGTCCCGCTTGATTCTCGGGCTCCATAGGCTCGCCGCCCAGAATCGTCAGGCCGTCAATAAAGGGATGATCGAGGCTCTCGATAATCTTGTCCTCGACGGCACGATCAAACGGCTCGCCCGCGGCAAAGTCCCACGCGACGGAGTTAAAGCAATTCTTGCAGCCACGACGGCACCCGCTCACAAACAGAGAAGTGCGGACGCCTTCTCCATCAGCAATGTCGAAATACTTAATGTTCGCGTAGTTCATAGGTAACTCTCCCGGGAGGCCGGGACATATCATCCCGTCCTCAAACATTCTCGGCCTTCGGCCTGCGAAACTGCGGGCGGGACGATATGTCCCGGCCTCATGCAAAGGGTAACTCAATGAACGAAGCGAACATCGAGTATAGGGTTCGAGGTCTAATAAAAACTGGGTTGCGGCTCAACCGCCATCGCAAGCAAAGCGTTGTTGCAAGTCAACTCATTTCCGCTAAGAACTTCGAGGAGCGAGCAGGCTGCGTGCTGCATCTCAGCTACATCAACTTGGCCGCCCCGTAGCGAGGCCCCGGACCTTTGCTCGATATGAGTTCCGCACGAACAGGAGGCGCCAGTGGCGCCTCCGTCGTGAGCCAGGACTGTCCGAAATAGCGAGTAAAGGTCCGGGGCCTCGCTACGGGGCGGCCTGGGATGGTTATTAGAGATGCAGCACGCGGTCGCGGATCTCCTCGGTTCGACCCTGGTTCCAGAACTGGGTACCGATGTAGCCGCACGTACGACGAGCGACGTTCATCTTCTCCTGGTCGCGGTTGCCGCAGCTGGGGCACTCCCACACCAGCTTGCCGTCATCCTCGACAATCTTGATCTCGCCATCGTAGCCGCACACCTGGCAGTAATCGCTCTTGGTGTTGAGCTCGGCGTACATGATGTTGTCGTAGATGTACTGCATCACGCGAATGACAGCCTTGAGGTTGTCCTGCATGTTGGGAACCTCAACGTAGGAGATAGCACCGCCCGGCGAAAGCTGCTGGAACATGCCTTCAAACTTAAGTTTGTCGAAGGCATCGATCTCCTCGGACACATGGACGTGATAGCTGTTAGTAATGTAGCCCTTGTCCGTCACGCCCGGGATAATGCCAAAACGACGCTGCAGGCACTTGGCGAACTTGTAGGTCGTCGACTCCAACGGCGTACCGTACAGCGAGAAATCGATATCACTTTCGGCCTTCCACTCCGCGCACCTGTCGTTCATGCGCTGCATGACGGCCATGGCGAACGGCGTGCCCTCCTTCTCGGTGTGGCTGTGACCCGTCATGTACTTGACGCACTCATACAGGCCGGCATAGCCCAGGCTGATGGTGGAATAGCCGCCCACGAGCAGCTTATCGATCGTCTCGCCCTTCTTCAGACGAGCGAGGGCGCCGTACTGCCACAAAATCGGTGCAGCGTCAGAAAGCGTACCCATCAGGCGCTCATGACGGCACAGCAGGGCGCGGTGGCACAGCTCAAGGCGCTCGTCGAAGATCTTCCAGAACTTGTCCATGTCCTGATGCGAGCTCAGCGCGACATCGGGCAGGTTGATGGTCACAACACCCTGGTTAAAGCGGCCATAGTACTTAGGTTTGGTCGGGTCATAGTTCAGCGCGTTGGCGACATTGTTAAAGCCGTTGCCCGAGCGGTCGGGCGTCAAGAAGCTGCGGCAACCCATGCAGGTGTAGCAATCGCCGTTGCCGGCGGTCTCGCCCTTAGACAGCTTGAGCTCGCGCATCTTCTTCTCGGAGATGTAGTCGGGCACCATGCGCTTGGCGGTGCACTTGGCAGCCAGCTGGGTCAGGTAGAAGTACGGGGAATTCTCGTGAACGTTATCGTCCTCGAGTACATAGATAAGCTTGGGGAATGCCGGGGTAATCCACACGCCGGCCTCGTTCTTAACGCCCTCATAGCGCTGACGAAGCGTCTCCTCCACGATCATGGCAAGGTCGTGCTTCTCCTGGGGCGTACGGGCCTCATTGAGATACATAAAGACCGTCACGAACGGCGCCTGGCCATTCGTGGTCATAAGGGTCACGACCTGATACTGAATCGTCTGGACGCCGCGACGGATCTCATCGCGCAGGCGGTCCTCAACAACCTCACGGACCTTCTCGGCAGACGCAGAGACGCCGAGCTCCTCAAGCTCGCGAGCGACCTCGCCGCGAATCTTTTGACGGCTCACCTCAACAAAGGGGGCGAGATGGGTCAGCGAAATAGACTGCCCGCCGTACTGGGAGGAAGCAACCTGGGCGATAATCTGCGTCGCGATGTTGCAGGCAGTCGAGAAGCTGTGCGGCTTCTCGATCAGCGTGCCCGAGATAACGGTGCCGTTCTGGAGCATGTCCTCCAGGTTCACCAGGTCGCAGTTATGCATGTGCTGGGCAAAGTAGTCGGAATCGTGGAAGTGGATCAGGCCCTCATTGTGGGCATCCACGATCTCCTGGGGCAGCAGCACGCGCTGAGTCAGGTCCTTGGAAATCTCGCCGGCCATATAGTCGCGCTGGACGGAATTGACGGTCGGGTTCTTGTTAGAGTTCTCCTGCTTGACCTCTTCGTTATTGCACTCGATCAGCGACAGAATCTTGTCGTCGGTCGTGTTCTTCTGGCGCTTCAGGCTCTGAACGTAGCGATAGATGATGTAGTGGCGGGCGACCTCGTAGCAGTCGAGACGCATGATCTCGTCCTCGACCAAATCCTGGATCTCCTCGACCGAAACGGTGTGGCCCGCGTTCTCGCATGCCTCGGCGACGTTTTGTGCCGCGTAAACCACCTGGCGGTCGGTTAGACGAGAGCTCTCCTCGACCTCCAAGTTTGCGGCGCGGATGGCATTGACGATCTTATCGATGTCAAAGACAACCTCGGTGCCGCTGCGCTTGATGATCTTCATCCTCTTGCCTCTTTCGCGTCGTAGTCTCATTGCGCTTCAGAGCCAAACGATGCCCGGCAGGGCTTACCCCTGTCTTGCGGCGCCGTCGCGCAATCTGTGTTCTCGATAAACCATAGGTCCTCATGCGGACAATCCTCGCGGCCGATCAAGCGGCTCAAAGGCGTGTCCAAATGGGGCGAATAAGGTCCTCGTTCTCTGTCCGCCATCTATCATACGACAAAGACGCATCTATATCCTGTATTCTTTTTTTAGGTCAAACACAACATATAGTGTTTCAGCAGGTCAAAGCAATTGGTCATTTTGCAGACGCATTAATTATGAGGGGCTCTTGGCAAGTCGGTAAAACGTTACCAACACGGCTACCTGCATGGCAGTTATAAAACCCCCTTAGTCAAGCCGCTGACAAATCCTACCAAAACCAAGCCGCTCGCGCCAAAAGAATCCAAAAGATTATGCTTGACCAACATGTTGCGGTCGTGTCTTGCCGAACCTCATGCAACCGCGGCACGAATCCTTGGAAGATATGTGTATGCAAACAGAGAAGATGAGAGTTTTCTCGGATGACTACTGAGAAGCATCCCAGAAGATCAAAAAACTCGAAATTTGGCGACACATTTGGCAACCAAAACAAAACAGCCCAGAGACATAGCCTCTGAGCTGCGAACATTTGGTGGGCGTTAGAAGATTTGAACTTCTGACCTCTTCCGTGTCAGGGAAGCGCTCTCCCCCTGAGCTAAACGCCCAAATGGAGCGGACAACGGGGCTCGAACCCGCGACCCCAACCTTGGCAAGGTTGTGCTCTACCAACTGAGCCATGTCCGCTTACGAGGATTAATCTTACGTGATACCCGCATCCTATGCAAGAACTTTTTTTAAAAAGTTTTGCGACGCCCTCGCGAACCTCGAGAAGGCATCAGCCACCACGGAAAGTGCAGGCAAACGCAAACTCGCCGCAAGAGGCCCCTACAACTCAGCGAGCATGATCCAGGCAGAGCTGTCCTGCGCGAGCCTGCCGTCTGCAAGCGGTGATGAAGTGAGCAGGACCCTGCCCGCCGGCAGCTCCACGGGTGCTGCACCGAAGTTCGTCACACACGCCCAGCCGTTATCGCGGCGATAGGCAATGACGCCGCCCTCAGCGCCCTCGGCACCATCCGCAAGACCGGTGTGCCCGTCAAGATCGAGCCACGCAAGATCGTTGGCGCACCCGCGCAGCTTGCGCCGCAGCCAGAGGGCGTCACGATAGAGCGCAAGCATCGATGTCGGGTCCGTCTCTTCCCTATCGGCAGCGCAATCGGAAAACCATGCAGGCTGCGGCAGATGGGGTGCCGCATCGGCGTCCGCCGGTGAAAACCCAAACGATCCGCCCTGCGCGGGATCGTCCGCCGCCACCCACGGCAGGGGCACACGACAGCCGTCGCGCCCCTTCTCGCGCTTCGGTCCGCGCGTATTGGTCGCAGTAGGATCTTCGAGTGCAGCCCACGGAATGTCAGCCACCTCAAAAAGGCCGAGCTCCTCACCCTGATACACGTATGCCGAGCCCGGAAGCGCCAGCTCGAGCAAAAGGGCCGCCCGCGCGCGGCGCTCGCCGAGTTCACGGTCCTCGTCATAAGACGACCCGTCGCGTAAGAGCCAGTCGAGCGCAATCTGGTGGTAGCGCGTCGCCTTGATTTGCGGCAGGGCATAGCGCGTCGCCACGCGCGGCACGTCATGGTTGGAGAGTACCCAGGTCGAGGCAGAATTGGATTCGATAGCCGCCTTCAAGCCCTCCTCGATTGCAGCGTGCATGTCATCATAGGTCCAAGTGGCCTTGGCAAACTCAAAGTTGAATGTCTGGCCAAGCTCGCTGGGACGCGCGTAGAGATACTGGCGCTCGGGCAGCACCCACGCCTCGGCAACGGCGCTGCGTGGCGGATTATAGCGGTCGAACACGCGGCGCCACTCGCGATAGATCTCGTGAACCTCGTTGCGATCCCACAGCGGATGGGTGCCGTCGTCAACCATGTCATCGCCCTCGGCGAGATGCCACTGGTCGAGATCATCGCGGTCGAGATCCTTGGCGAGACCGTGTGCCACATCAATGCGAAAGCCATCGACGCCTCGATCGCTCCAAAACGCCAGAACATCGCAAAAGAACGCGCGAACCTCGGGGCATGACCAGTCAAAGTCCGGCTGCTCGGGCGTAAACATGTGCAGATACCACTGACCGTCCGCAACACGCGTCCAGGCGGGGCCGCCAAAGTTGGCATTCCAATTGGTGGGAGGCAGCTCGCCATGCTCGCCGCGACCATCGCGGAAGATATAGCGGGCGCGCTCGGGCGATCCGGGGCCGGCGGCAAGAGCGGCTTTGAACCAGGGGTGCTGGTTGGACGAATGGTTGGGCACGATGTCGACGATGACCTTGATGCCGCGCGTGTGAGCCGCGGCGATCATGTCATCGAAGTCGTCAAGCGAGCCGAGACGTTGGTCGACATCGCAGTAGTCCGCCACATCATAGCCGCCATCGACAAGAGGCGATGGGTAAAACGGGCTCAGCCAGATGGCCTCGATACCCAGCCGCTCAAGATAGTCCATCTGCTGGGTAATGCCCGCGATATCGCCCAAACCCGAACCAGTCGAGTCCTTAAACGAGCGCGGGTAGATCTGATAAATCGCGGCATCGGACATCCATGAGCGCGAAGAGGACTTTTCTGTAGCCATGGGATGAATCTCCCTTGCAACGAGGTTTTGCGAGATGCCCACGATGATACGCCCAAAGCTGACATTCACGGCAAACAACGCCGCAGCCACGCCCCAAAACGCTCGCTCCCTCTCGGGTTCGAGCCCATGCAATGGGCACAAAAAAGCCCGGCTACCATGGTAGTCGGGCTGTTGCGCTTGGAGCGGACAACGGGGCTCGAACCCGCGACCCCAACCTTGGCAAGGTTGTGCTCTACCAACTGAGCCATGTCCGCATATGTAAACAAAACGGGCGCCGGAGCGCCCGGATGTTGCCTGGAGGCGAAGCCCGGATTCGAACCGGGGGTAAAGGCTTTGCAGGCCTCTGCCTTACCACTTGGCCACTTCGCCGAAAAAGGACCGCTTGAGACGGTCCGGAAATGCAATGGAGCGGACAACGGGGCTCGAACCCGCGACCCCAACCTTGGCAAGGTTGTGCTCTACCAACTGAGCCATGTCCGCTTGCGGGTTATTAATTTACGCGAGTTACCCAAAAGACGCAAGTACTTTTTTCAAAAAAGTTGTTCGCCACATGCTCTTGGCAGATAAACATGCCAAAACGATTTACTAGGCGCACGATTCCAACGTTCCGCTAAACAGCTTTACCATCCGAACGCGCGTACCGGCACCATCAGTACGACGGGTAACCTCCACGTTGTCGACCAACATGCGCATGAGCTTGATTCCACGCCCGCGTTCCTCAGTCGTAACCGGTTCACTCGACCCGTCGATCGAATAGCCCGCCCCACGGTCGACAACCTCAATCACGACACGATCGCCATAGGCCTGAACCGTCAGGATGCATCCGATACCACCCGCATGGTCATACGCGTTGCCCAGTGCCTCGCCCGATGCCAATGCGACGTCATAGCGCTCATCACGCCTCAGGGGAAGCGATTCGAGTAGCTCGGCAATACGATGACGATAGTATGGAAGGTTCTCGATACCCTGGCGCACCTCGACACTCTTGCTCCAGCGAGGCAATTCCCCCACCGGAATGGCAGGAATCGACTCCCGAGCGAAGCCCGCAACATGGAGGATGTCGACAAGTCGGGCAATCTCCAAAAAGCGAATGACCTCATCGGAGGCGTTAACGAGCGAAAGCAGGCCCTCTCGCCTCATGAGCTCTCTGGCGCGTGTAAGCAAAAACGCCAAACCCGTCGAGTCGATAAAGCCCACGGCCTGGCAATTGATGACAACGCGGCGCACGCCCCGGTCGATCAAATTATCCAACCGTCGGCGCAGCGCGGGCACCGAGGCGATGTCGACATCACCCGGTGGCGTCAAAACCGCTATGTCATTCCACTCATTCATACGACCATGGTTCCCCAAAAGAGCTCGCTCGATGCACACATATCTACAACCGCGTAGGTTTCGCCCCTCAAGCGTCGCAGCCTATGATCGGCCCCGTAAAAACTCAAGGGACACCAACGCGATATCATCGTCCAGCGCCGACTCGGTAAAGCGGTCAAGCTCGCTCAAGACCTTACCGCAGATTCCCGATACGCCCTCACCCGAAACAGAGAGCAAAAGATCGCGAAGGCGTTGCTCGCCAAAGAAAGCACCAGAGCGATCGCGCGCTTCGATCGTTCCGTCGGTATACATAAAGAGCATGTCACCAGGAGCGAACGTAAAGACGCCCGTCTCGTACACCATGCTCTCAAAGGCACCGATCACGCCCGATTGACACCCTAGGAGCTCCACTTCTCCCCCGCAGGTCTCGCCGCCACCAAGCGGCGTCGACGACGGCCGAATGACCATAGTGGGAGGATGTCCCGCAGAGCAATAGGTAGCGCGACCCGCCTTAAGATCGATCTTGGCGATAAACGCCGTCACAAACGTCTCGACTCTCGAAAAGCCCATGAGCATGCTATTGAGCGAGCGAGCCATGCGGGCAGGCCCCGCACCCTCCCAGGCATAGGCCGTCAGCGCCGTCTTGACGAGCGCCGACATCGACGCCGCCTCGATTCCCTTGCCGGACACATCTCCCAAAATCATAACGGCGCAATCGTCGGGAAGACGAACAAGCGTATAGAAGTCACCGCCGACCAGCGCCGAATTCGTTGCCGATAGGTACACCGAATCGGCGGCGATTCCCGGAACGTCACCAAGCGAATTTCTCATGCCAATCTGAAGCGTCTGAGCGATATGACGCTCCTCGCGCTTTTGAGACTCACCCTCATAGATCAGCTCAAAATCGTGAGCTAAATGCACCATGTAGTCGTATTCAAGGTCGTCGATTGGTTCCTGGCTGCCATCACGGAGCAGCAAGGCGCGCGTTGTCGGCCCCTTTGCGACATCAGCGTGAACGATCGCATCGTTGTTTCGCTTGTCATCCGCCTCCGAGCGATAGCGCCCCGCCTCGATACCGGAGTCGACGTACAGTCCCTGACACGGCAGGCCGTGTGCTCTCAGCCATGCACCCATAGGCGTGGATTCATCCACGCGCGTTAGGCGCACGTGCTTGAGATCGTCAGCGCTCGTCCCGCCCAGCACCGACGTCTCGAACCCATCGGAAGCTGATCCCAGGCGCGCTGCCGGCGTCGTGACAGAAAAGAAGAGCGACTCCGGATCGCCCGGCAACGCTACGCGACTGCCGCCCTCAAAATCGATGACATAGGTTTCGAGGCCCGCATCATACTCCACGGGGCAAAAATGACAGTTGAGCACGGCGCAAATTTCCGACGATACCGCGCGCGAAGCGACGACGGGATCATCAAGATAGGTAAAAAGCTCATCGCGCAGCACGTTGAGCGATCGACCAAGTTCTGCCGTGCGGCGCGAACGTAAGCTCGACGCCATGCCGACCATCTGAATAGACAGGTAATCGCAGATGACCTCGAGCACGTTAAGGTCATAGGCAAGTGGCGCCTGTGGACGTTTCCAACCGACCTCCAACACACCGAGCACCTGCGTGCCGTAAAACACGGGAAGACAGATCTCGCTGCGATACGGAGGCATATCCTGCACGCGCAGCAAGTGCTTGGAACGATTGTCCAAATCCATGAACATACCCGAAGCAACCCGGTCGCCCTCAAGGTCCTGCTGGATCGACAGACGACAGGCACGCGACTCACGAAGCACGTAGGTCGGAATGCCCGCGCCGTACGGCATAAATTCGGGAAGGTAGCTATCATGCAGCTCCTTGGAAACACCGCGGAGTTTAAAACCGCCGCTCTCAGAAAAATAAATCGCAGCTCCAGAGGCATCGAGCGTTCCGACGAGCTGATTCAAAACGGTATCGAGCAAGCTGGGGAGCTCATCGGAGCCCACGGTACTCATAATGACCGAAAGGGTACCCGAAAGGCGTTTATTCGCCACCCTAAGCTCCGATAGTGCACGTTTGAGCTGACGATCGTGGGAATACTGCTCTTCGATGCTGTGAAGCGCCACCAGGACGCGCGGCGCGCGGCGTCCAAAGATACGCGGAGGCGTAACGGAACCTGCGCGAACCAAGACGGGAATAAAGGACCCGTCGCTCAGCTTGAGCATCAGCTCGCTCTCGCAGCCATCGGTCTCAAACGGCAGACGATGTTCGGTCGCGCGCTCAAAGGCAGACGAGTACAGAACGTCCTTGACATCACCGTTGATGACGTCAGCGCTCTCCTCGCACATCAGATCGAGCAAACGATTATTCACATGCAGGATGGTTCCGTCGAGCTCACAAATGATGACAGCATCGCTCGTGATCTCGACCAGTTGGGCAACGTCTGCCCACTCGTTGCGTTCAAGCGTTTCCATCGTGGACCCCACCGTCTATCGGTAACAAAAAAGCCTCCGAAGAGGCTTCTCAAATGCGATGGTGTCGGAGGCGGGACTTGAACCCGCATGACCAAAAAGCGGTCACTAGCACCTCAAGCTAGCGCGTCTGCCAATTCCGCCACTCCGACATGCTATGTTGTTGATTCGCGGTTCGTTTTTTTGGACCCGCGCGTTCAACGAGGAAGATAATAACCTATGATTCGAGAACTGTGCAAGCACTTTTTTCAAAAAAATTTACGAATTTGTAAATGCGCTGGTAGACGGACCTGTTCGGGTCGGAATGAGGTTGCTTTCCAACGCGTCCTCGGGCATGCGGCATTATTTTGATTCGCGCTTCGCGCTACAAAATAATGCCGCCCCCTGCGGAATGCGTTGGAAAGCAACCTCATTCCGGCCCTAGGAGTATGTACTCCGGGAACAGTTCTCAAATATGTTCTGGGGCTGATATATATTTAGTGGCTCGGCTTTGCCGAGCCCTTATATAAGGAGGCCGGAGCTTTTGCTCCGGCCTCACTAACTATCCCATTAGATTAAGTGAGCGATCAAGGAATCGCCCCCCCCTGCATCGGTAACACAGAGCCCGTGCTGGACTTAGTTTTCAGAACATTCCGCAGACCAGGAAACCCCCTTATCCACAGCTCCGAAGGAGCAGGATAAGGGGGTTTCCATGGTCGAGGACGTTCTGAAAACTAAGTCCAGCACGGGCCCGGACAAACAGCCGACTACAGGTCGATGTGCGATTCCTTAATCGGGAACGGCTCCGCGAAGTGGCACGCGCAGCAGTGGCCCGGAGCGACTTCCTTAAACTCAGGAAGCTTCTCGGAGCAGATGCCCTGCGCGATCGGGCAGCGCGTGTGGAAACGGCAGCCGGTCGGCGGATCCAGCGGCGACGGCGGATCGCCGGCGAGGATGATGCGCTTGCGGGTCTTCTGAATATCCGGATCGGGAACCGGCACGGCAGATAGCAGCGACTGCGTGTACGGATGGTGAGGCTCGCTATAGAGCGTCTTCCAGTCCGAAACCTCGACCATCTTGCCTAGATACATAACGGCAACGCGATCGGAGATGTGCTGCACGACGGACAGGTCGTGGGCGATAAACAGATACGCCGTACCAAACTTGTCCTGAAGTTCCTTGAGCAGGTTCAGAACCTGGGCCTGAATGGAAACATCCAGAGCGGAAACGGGCTCGTCGCAGATGATCAGCTTGGGCTTCAAAGCGAAGGCGCGGGCGATGCCGACACGCTGACGCTGACCGCCCGAGAACTCGTGCGGATAGCGGTTGATGTGCTCGGGGTTCAGTCCAACGACGTCGAGAAGCTCGCGAACACGCTCGATACGCTCCTCCTTGGTGCCCACGCCGTGAATAGTCATGGGCTCGGAGACGATCTCGCCGATGGTCATACGGGGGTTCAGCGAAGCATAGGGGTCCTGGAAGATGAACTGCATCTCGCGACGCATGTCCTTGATCTCATGCTTGCTCATCTCGGCAACATCTTTGCCCTGGAAGAACACCTTGCCGGCAGTCGGCTGGGTCAGGCGCATAATCGTGCGGCCCGTGGTGGACTTACCGCAACCAGACTCGCCAACCAGACCAAAGGTCTCGCCAGGATAAATCTCAAACGAGATGTCGTTCACAGCAGAGACGACGCGCTTGGAAAAGCGCTTGGCGAACATGCCGGACTCGGCGGGGAATTCCTTAGAGAGGTGCTCGACCTTCAGCAGCGGAGTGCGCTCGTTCTTATCTGCCATTTACGCCTCGCCTCCCTTCTCGGAATCCTTGCGCGTACGGGACGTCGCAGGGGCATTCTTGAGGAACTCGGGGTCGCCGGAGTAGTGGCACGCGGAATAATGGCCAGACTCAGTGACAACACGCTCAGGACGCTGCTTGCGGCACTTATCGGTCGCATAGGGGCAACGAGGCGAGAACACGCAACCCTCGGGCAGGTTCATGAGCGAGGGCGGGTTGCCGTGAATCGGCGTCAGCGGCTTCTTCTCATCGATAGCCTGCTCCGGGATGGAGCGGATAAGGCCCCAGGTGTAGGGGTGGCGGCTCTCGTAGAAGATTTCCTCAGCAGTACCGAACTCGACGGGACGGCCGGCGTACATAACCATGATCTTATCGGCCATATCGGCAACGACGCCCAGGTCATGGGTAATCATGATGATGGCGTTGCCGTTCTTCTCCTGCATTTCCTGCATCAGCTCAATAATCTGAGCCTGGATGGTAACGTCCAGAGCAGTCGTGGGCTCATCGGCAATCAGGATATCGGGATCGCAGGCAAGCGCCATGGCAATCATGACGCGCTGACGCATGCCGCCAGAGAACTGGTGCGGATACTCGTTGACGCGCTTCTCGGGCTCGGGAATGCCAACGAGGTCCAAAAGCTCGGTGGCGCGCTTGAGCGCCTCCTGCTTGGAGTAGCCACGGTGCAGACGAAGTCCCTCGCCCACCTGCTTGCCGATCTTATAGACCGGGTTCAGGGAGGTCATAGGATCCTGGAAGATCATCGCGATATCGTTGCCGCGAATGTGTTGCATCTCTTCCTCGGTCATCTCGAGGATGGAACGACCGCGATAGCGAACGTCACCGCCCTCAATCTTTCCCGGAGGCATCGAGATAAGGCCCATGATGGTCATGGCGGTCACGGACTTACCGGAGCCGGACTCACCGACGACACCCAGGGTCTCACCGCGATCGAGTGTGTAGGACACACCATCGACGGCGCGAACGACGCCATCCTCGGTGTGGAAATACATCTTAAGGTCATCGACCTCGAGCAGATGCTGGCCCTCGGGAACCGGCTGGTCCTTCAGGTCCACATAGTTCTTGTTCTTCTTCATCCTTATGCGTCCTTCATCTTGACGTCGAGGGCGTCGCGCAGACCGTCACCAAGTAGGGTGAAGGCGAGCACCGTCGAGAGAATTGCCAGACCGGGCATGATCATCATCCAGGGAGCAGTCAGAAGATACTGCTGGCCATCCTGAATCATGGAGCCCCACGAAGGCGTGGGCGGGATAACGCCCATGCCGAGGAAGGACAGAGCGGACTCGGTCAGAATGGCGCCACCAATGTTCATGGTCGCGTAGACCACGATAGAAGCAACGGAGTTCGGGAAGATATGGCGCATAACGATACGCGCATCGGATGCACCCATCGCGCGAGCGGCGTCAACATAGTCGTTCTCTTTGACCGTCAGGATCGCGGATCGGAAGACGCGCGCAATCGAAGGCCAACCGAGAATGCCGATGGCGATAAAGACATTCTGAAGACCACGACCGATAACGGCAATCATGGCAACAACGAACAGCACGTACGGGAACGCCAGGAAGATGTCCGCACAGCGCATGATGATCGTATCCCAGATGCCGCCATAGAAACCGGCGAGGGCGCCCATGACCAGACCGATCACCGTGGAGATGGCGGTGGCCATAATACCGACGGAAAGCGAAACGCGCGCGCCGTAGATAACACGGACGAGAATGTCACGACCAAGAGAGTCGGTGCCAAACGGGTGCTCGGCACACGGAGCCAGCAGCGAAGTCTCGGCCATGGTGGTCGAGTCAGAAGCCGTAGGAGAGCCGAGCCAGGGCTTAGCCCACAAATCGGCGGTCAGGGCGACCACAACAACGATGATGATCCAGCAGACACCGATAACGGCGAGCTTGTTCTTACGAAGACGCTTAAAAGCGTCGCCCCACAGCGTGCGGGACTTGGCGGGAGCAGATGCGGCCTTGGTGGCGGTAGCCTGCTCCTGAGACTGAGAATTAGTTTCCTGCATGAGACGTACCTCCCTTAGGCCTTATCCGACGGACCGCCAAGGCGGATGCGCGGGTCGAGGAATGCATAGCTAATGTCGACGAGCAGGTTGATCACCATGACGACGACGACGATGAGCGTAACGCCGCCCATAACGATGGGCCAGTCACGCATGCTAATGGCGCGATAGACCTCATAGCCGATACCGGGCCAGTTAAAGACCGTCTCGGTCAGGATGGCGCCCGAAAGCATGCCGCCAAAGTCGACACCAATATAGGTAACGACGGGGATGAGTGCATTCTTAAGCGCATGCTTGATGATGATCGCGCGATTGGAGAGACCCTTGGCCTTTGCCGTACGGATGTAATCCTGGTTCATGACGTCAAGCAGCTGCGAGCGCATAATGCGGGCGGCATAAGCGGTCGAAACCGAAGCCAGCGTAATGGTCGGAAGCACATAGTGCATCCAATCCTGATACTGAGAGCTGGAACCGCCGGCACCCGAGATCGGCATGGAGATTGCACCGCCCGTGGCGTCCTTGAGGATGACGCCAAAGAACAGCTGCAGCAACATACCGAGCCAGAAGGCCGGGACCGCAACGAGGATCGACGTGGTGAGCGTTACCAAAATATCCCAGAAGGAATAACGCTTTACCGCCGAAATGATACCCGCACCGATACCCATAATTGCCTCGAGCACGATGGCGCACGCGGCAAGTTTGACCGTATACGGATACTTCTGGGCAAAGATTTCCGTAACCGGCAGCTTGCGCTGATACGAATTGCCCAGATCGCCATGAAGCAGGCCGTTCATGTAATACAAGTAACGGTCCACGAGCGACGTTTGAACGGGGTCGCCGTTCTCGTCAAGGATCGCGTTGCCGTCCTCGTCCGTCTGGACCAGGTGATAGCGGACGCGAAGCTGAAGCTCCACCTCGGGGGACAGAGCCTTGTCTCCACCGATCAGCTTGATCGGATCTCCCGGCACGATATTCTGGAGGGCGAACAGAATCAGCGTAACGCCCAAAAACACCGGGATGAACTGAAGCACACGTTTAACGATGTACTTACCCATACCACTCCCCTATCTAGGGATTAACCTAAATGGGATGCCGATCGCCAGACCGGCATCCCAAAATTACCATCAGCCAGTTTACCCCAGGTTAGGGAGAACTGTATGTTTCCCATGAGGTCTACGTAAATACTTGACCCTCACGGAAGCTGCAAACTCTTAGGCGAGCTCAGCGGTACCCAGATCGGCGTGCTTCTGCGGATCGACATAGAGGTGCTTAATGCGATCGGAGCCGGCGATGGTGTGCGTGTAGAACATAATCGGGATGACCGGGCAGTCGGCAGCGACCATTGCGTCGGCCTCCTGCATCTTAGCGACGCGCTCCTCGTCGTCAACAATAGTACGAGCCTCGTCGACCTTGGCGTCGAACTCGGGGTTGTTGTAACCGGAGCGGTTGTCGCCACCGAGGGAGTCGGAGTGGAACAGCGGATACAGGAAGTTGTCCATGATCGGGTAGTCGGCAATCCAACCCAGACGACCGAACTGATAGTTAAAGTTCTGATACTGCTCGAGCAGGGCAGACCACTCAGGGGTATCGGAGACAGCGGTAACGCCAACCTTAGCGAGGTCACCGATGATGGACTCCATGATCTCCTTGTGACCGCCGTCCTGGTTGTAGGACAGGGTCACGCTAATGCCACGATCGCCGTTAGCGCCAGCGGGAGCAACCTTGTCGAGGTACTCGTTAGCCTTGTCGACATCGTAGGCGCAGAACTCCCATGCGCCCTCCTTGTAGCCATCGATGCCCGGAGGAACAATGCCGTCGGCAGGGGTACGGGTACCCTTGAAGATGGTCTTGCAGATGGCCTCACGGTTAATGGCCAGGGAGATGCCCCTACGCAGGTCGGCGTTGTTGAACGGCTCGGCCGTGGTGTTGCAGGTCAGATAGTACGTGGAAGGCTCGGCGCCGAGCAGCATGCGCTCGCCGTCACCCATGGTGTAGCCGTCCTTGGACACGCCGCGATCCTTCTTGGCGGCATCGATCTGAGCGACGGGAACGTCGCAGACATCGAGGTTACCGGCCTGGAACTCCTTGTAAGCGGTCTCCATGTCCTTGATGACCTGGAAGTGGATGCCATCGATCTTGGCCTTGTCGCCATAGTAATCGTCGAACTTCTTGACGTTGATCTCCTGGCCATCCTCCCACTTGCCGTCCATCATGAACGGGCCGTTACCGACCGGGGCAAGATAGAAGCTCTTGACATCGGACTCGGCGCACTCGGGAACCGGGGCCAGAGCCGGATGAGAGGCGACGAAGGGGAAGTCAGCGTAAGCGGAAGACAGCTTGACGACGAGGGTCTCATCGTCGGGGCACGTAACACCGCTGAGCTCGGTAGCGTTACCGGCAAGCAGGTCGTCATAACCCTCGACCATGGAAAGGTGATAGGAGACCTCGGAAGGGCCGTACTCGGTAGCGATGGCCGACTTGGTGTTGACCAGACGCTCCCAACCGAGCTTGAAGGACTTGGAGGTAACGTCGTCACCGTTGTGGAACTTGGCCTTCTTGATCTTGAAGGTAAACTCGGTTGCGTCGTCATTGGACTCAAAGGACTCGCAAGCCAGCGGAACGATCTCGCCCTTCTCGGCGTCGTAAGAGGTCAGAGCGTCAAAGAGCTGGTACTCGACCTGAGTGCCCTGGTCCTCCTGGACGTTGTAGGGGTCGATGCAGACCGGGTTGTTGATGTAGAAGTTCAGCGTCGAACCGGACTCAGAACCGGAAGCGTCGCCACCCTTCTTGCCGCATGCGGCAAGAAAAGCCATGGAGCTCGCAGCAAGGGTACCGCCAACGAAGGCGCGACGACCCATAACGGGCTGGTGGAACATAGAATCAGCCATGCCATCCTCCTTATGAGATAGGACAAAGAAATGTTCAGTCGGACACATGTCGAGACAATCCGATCCGAACCATAAAAACGTCGCCCGTCGCTATGGCTGGTTATGCACAACGGACCAACGTTTCGCAATACAGTAGCGCATTTTATGCACGATTTGGGGCTAATTCCGGTCAACGGTCAAGAATTTCTTTAGTTGGGCGAAGTATGTGGGGATATTTTGACTCTGTTACAAATTTGTAAACAAAAAGGGTCCCGCACTTGCGGAACCCTATTCAATTATTTTATGCGGCTCGTGCTTAGAAGCCGACGATGCCCTGCGGGAAGAAGAACATGCACAGGACGACGCACACGGCAAAAACGACGGCCATAATTACCGTCAGGCGATCGAGGTTCTGCTCCATGACGCCCGTGGCAGAGCTGGAGTTATACAGCGAGCTAGCGATCATATCCGAAACGCCGGTGCCCTTACCGGAATGCATCAGGACGAGAATCGTCAGCGCCACGGCAGAGACAGCCCAAACGACAAACAGAAGAATCTGGAACGGACCCATAGATAAGCTCCTTAATAGAACAATTCAAACTCCAGTACTGTACCACAATCCCCCGCTCTCCCCTACCTGCCACTCAAGGACGAGGTGGAAATGGCAGAAATACCAAAAAGGGGATTGTCCGGTTGTGGACAACCCCCTTACTAGAAAACGGTATTTGTTTTCTATTAGGCCTCGGCGGCGAGCACGCGACCCGTCATCTCGGCGGAAGGCTCAATACCAGCCATGGTGAGCATGGTCGGAGCGATATCGGAAAGACGGCCGTCCTCGATACCGGTGAGCTTGGCCTTCTCATCAACGATGATGAACGGCACACGGTTGGTGGTGTGAGCCGTAAACGGATGCTTGGAACCGTCAGAAGCAACGTCAAACATGTGATCGGCGTTGCCGTGGTCGGCGGTAATCAGCGCAAAGCCGCCCTTGGCGAGAATCGCCGGGACAACCTTGGACAGGGCATCGTCAACAGCCTCGACGGCCTTAACGGCGGCGTCGAAGACACCGGTGTGACCAACCATGTCGCAGTTCGCGAAGTTCACGATGTAGAAATCAGCGCGATCCTCGTTGATGGCGGCGACAAGCTTCTCGGTAACCTCGGGAGCGCTCATCTCAGGCTGCAGATCGTAGGTAGCGACCTTGGGGGAAGCGACGAGCACGCGCTCCTCGCCCTCCTTGGGCTCCTCGATGCCGCCGTTGAGGAAGAACGTCACGTGGGCGTACTTCTCGGTCTCGGCGGTGTGCAGCTGCTTCAGGCCATTGGCGGCGATAACGTCGGCCAGGACGTTCTCGGGGAACGTCTTGGGGAAGGCGACCTCGACGTCAAACGTCGGATCGTACTCGGTCATCGTCACAAAGTGAGAAAGCTTGATCTGCTCGCGCTCAAAGCCGTCGAACTCCTTGTCCGTGAACACGCGGGTCATCTGACGGGCGCGGTCGGGACGGAAGTTGAAGAAGATGGCCGCGTCGCCCTCGTGGATGCCCTCGTTGTGGGCAGCGAAGGGCTCGACGAACTCGTCGCCGCGCGGATCCTTCTCGTAGTAGGCCTTGATACCGGCAACGGGGTCGACATCGGCATCGGACGCGTTGACCATGACGTCGTAGGCGCGCTGGATGCGCTCCCAACGATTATCGCGGTCCATGGCCCAATAACGGCCCGAGACGGTGGCAACGCGAGCGTCGCAACCGGTCTCCTCGGAGATCTTAGCCAGGAAGGCGCAGAACTCGCTCATGTAGCCGGCACCAGACTGCGGGTCGACATCGCGGCCATCCATGAAGGCGTGGACGCGAACGGTCTTGACACCGTGCTCGGCAGCCATCTTGACCAGAGCCTCGACGTGGTTCATGTGGGAGTGAACGCCGCCAGGGCTCATAAGGCCCATAAGGTGAAGGGTCTTGCCCTCAGCCTTGACATCGTCCATAGCCTTGACGAAAACCTCGTTCTTGGCGATGGAGCCGTCCTTGATGGCATTGTTGATGCGCGAAAGCTCCTGGAACACGATGCGGCCGGCACCGATGTTGAGGTGGCCTACCTCGGAGTTGCCCATCTGGCCGTCGGGAAGGCCCACGTCCTCGCCCGAAGCACCGAGCGTGGTGTGAGGATACTTCTCGTACAAGCTATCAAGGAAGGGCGTCTTGGCAGCGGCGACGGCGTTCTCGCCATCGGCCGGAGCCAGGCCGCAGCCGTCCATGATAATCAGGAGTGCAGGAAGATGACGCTGTGCCATATGTCCTACTCGCCTGCCTTGACGACCATAGAGGCGAAGTCGGCAGCCTTGAGCGAAGCGCCGCCCACGAGGGCGCCGTCAACGTCGGGCTTGGCGACGAGCTCGGCGATGTTGCCGGGCTTAGCGGAACCACCGTACAGGACGCGGATGCCGTTGGCGAGCTCCTCGCCGAACATCTCCTTGAGGGTCTCACGGATAGCGCCGCAGACCTCCTGAGCGTCCTCGGCGGTAGCGGTCTTGCCGGTGCCGATGGCCCAGATGGGCTCGTAGGCGACGACGACCTGCTTGGGGCAGGTGATCTCAAGACCAGCAAGGCCAGCCTTGACCTGGTTCACGACGTGCTCGACATAGGTGCCAGCCTCGCGGACCTCGAGGGACTCGCCGCAGCAGAAGACGGGAACAAGACCGGCGGCAACGAGGGCCTTGGCCTTCTTGTTCTGATCCTCGTCGGTCTCGTGGAAGTAATCACGACGCTCGGAGTGACCGATGATGCAGTAGGTGCAGCCAGCGGACTTGAGCATGTCGCAAGAGGACTCACCGGTGAAGGCACCCTTGGCCTCCCAGTACACGTTCTGTGCACCGAGGGCGATGGGGGCAGCCTGAATGCGGTCATGAACCGTGGTGATGTCGATGGTCGGAGGGCAGACGAGCACCTCGACGCCAGCCGGAACCTCGGGCAGAGCCTGAGCCAGCTCGTCGGCGAGCTTGGCGGCCTCGGCGACGTCGTTGTTCATCTTCCAGTTACCAGCGATAAGAAGGGTGCGATTAGGCATCGAGAAGCGCCTCCACTCCGGGCAGGGCCTTACCCTCGACGAGCTCCATGGAAGCGCCACCACCGGTGGAGATCCAGCTCATCTTGTCGGCCAGGTTGAACTTGTTGACAGCTGCGACAGAGTCGCCACCGCCGATGATCGAGGTGCAGTCGGCCTCGGCGACAGCCTCGGCGATAGCCTGGGTGCCGTGAGCGAAGTTGTCGAACTCGAAGACGCCCATGGGGCCGTTCCAGAACACGGTCTTGGCGCCCTTGACGGCCTCGGCGTAAAGCTCCTCGGTCTTGGGGCCGATATCCATGCCCTCACGATCGTCGGGGATAGCATCGGAAGCGACAACCTCGGGGACAGCGTCCTCGCCAAAGTGATCGGCAACGCGGTTGTCGATGGGGAGCAGGATCTTGACGCCCTTCTCCTCGGCCTTCTTGAGCATCTCGCCAGCGCGCTCGACCCAGTCCTCTTCCTTGAGGGACTGACCAACGGACAGGCCCTGAGCCAGGAAGAAAGTGTAGGCCATGCCGCCACCGATGATCAGGGTGTCAGCGGAGTCGATGAGGTGATCGAGAACGCCGATCTTGGAGGAAACCTTGGAACCGCCGACGATGGCGACGAAGGGGCGCTCGGGCTCGGCGAAGATGCCGGTCAGCGTGTCGACCTCCTTCTCGAGCAGGAAGCCAGCGACGGCAGGCAGGTAAGCGGCGGGGCCCACGACGGAACCCTGGGCGCGGTGAGCGGTGCCGAAGGCATCGAGAACGAAGACGTCACCATAGGAAGCGAGCTTCTTGGCGATCTCGGGATCGTTCTTCTTCTCACGCTTATCGAAGCGGACGTTCTCGAGAACGAGAACCTTGCCCGGCTCGACGGCAGCGACAGCCTCGGCAGCCTTCTCGCCGTAAGTGTCGGCGACAAAGGCAACGTCGAGACCAGAGAGCTCGGCGAGCTTCTTGGCGACAGGCTCAAGGGAGAGCTCAGGCTGGAAGCCAGTGCCATCGGGACGGCCGAGGTGGCTCATGAGGATGACGCGAGCGTTGTGCTCAACGAGGTAGTTGATGGTGGGCAGGGCAGCCTTGATACGGGTGGTGTCGCCAACGACGCCATCCTTGATAGGCACATTGAAGTCAACGCGGACGAGAACGCGCTTGCCGTCGACATCGATGTCGCGGACGGTCTTCTTGGTAAAGGCCATGTTTGCTTCTACCTTTCGTACGTGTCTGCCTCCCATTACGGCAGACGATTTCCTATAAAAAGGGCGCGACCCTAGGGTGTAAGCCCTATAAGGCCGCGCCCTTCTTTAGACGCTCAACGAGCTATTCGCTAAAAGCTAAATTAAGCAACGAACTTCTCGAAGTACTTGATGGTGCGGACCATCTGAGAGGTGTAAGAGTTCTCGTTGTCGTACCAAGAGGTGACCTGAACGAGAGTCTGGCCGTTGCCGAGGTCAGAGCACATGGTCTGAGTGGCGTCGAAGATGGAGCCGTGGGTCTCGCCGATGATGTCGGTGGAGACGATGTCGTCCTCGTTGTAACCGAAGGTCTCGGAGATGGTGGCAGCGTAGGCCTTCATAGCGGCGTTAACCTCGTCGACGGTGACCTTCTTGTCAACGACAGCGTAGAGGTTAGTGATGGAGCCGGTCGGCGTCGGGACGCGCTGGGCGGCACCGATGAGCTTACCGTTGAGCTCGGGGAGAACCAGGCCGATAGCCTTGGCAGCACCGGTGGTGTTGGGGACGATGTTGACGGCGCAGGCGCGGCTACGACGCTTGTTGCCCTTGCGCTGCGGGCCGTCGAGCGGCATCTGGTCGCCGGTCCAGGCGTGAATGGTGGTCATGATGCCGGACACGATGGGAGCGAAGTCGTTCAGACCCTTGGCCATCGGGGCGAGGCAGTTGGTGGTGCAGGAAGCGGCGGAGATGATGTTGTCCTCAGCGGTCAGCGTCTCGTGGTTGACGTTGTACACGATGGTGGGCAGATCGCTGCCGGCCGGAGCGGAGATGACGACCTTCTTGGCGCCAGCGTTGATGTGGGCCTGAGCCTTAGCCTTGCTGGTGTAGAAGCCGGTGCACTCGAGAACGACGTCGACGTCGAGGTCGCCCCAAGGCAGGTTGTTGGCGTCGGCCTCCTTGTAGATCTTGATCTCCTTGCCGTCAACGGTGATGGAATCCTCGCCAGCAACGACCTCGTGATCGCGAGCGTAGTTGCCCTGCGTGGAGTCGTACTTCAGCAGGTAAGCGAGCATATCGGGAGAGGTGAGGTCGTTGATAGCGACGATCTCGGAGCCCTCATGACCGAACATCTGACGGAAAGCCAGACGACCGATGCGACCGAAGCCGTTAATAGCAACCTTTACTGCCATTGTGTCTCCTTTCGTAAGGCCCCCGCGAGCTACAGCGCCCGCCGTTGAGGCCCACAAACTAACCACTCGCCTAATATACCTTTTTTTTGACTTGAATTTCACGAGAATGCTCGAAATTGAAAATCAAATTTACGTTAAAACGTTTTAAAGAGTAAAACAGCAGTTCAATCCCTATATAAGCAGTTTCGCTCAACTACCTGTTTGCTTCAATGAGCTTTTCAAGCCTCAAAACTCGATGGTAGAGGGCCGACTTCGACAAGGGAGGGTCAGCCATCTCCCCCAGATCGCGCAGTGACAGATCGGGATAGCGCTCGCGCAGGTCGCAAAAGACTGCTAAGGCGTCCGGAAGCGTGTCGCGTAAACCCCGCTGTTCGAGCTCATCGATCAACGCAAGCTGATGCTGGGCGGCACCCGCACTTCTGGTCTGATTGGCCAGCTCGGCATTCACGCGACGGTTTACGTCGTTCTTAACCAATTTGACCGCGCGCGCTTCCTCGATCTCGGCAACGCTGCGCTTGGCGCCGACCAGCTTTAGAAGCTGCTCGATCTCCTCGGCGCTCTTAATGTAGACGGCAAAGGACCCGCGCCGCGCGTTAACGCGCGCATGGACCCCAATCTGCTCCAATAGATCGCAAAGTCCCCGGGCATACTGCTCGCCCTGCACCGCGATCTCCAAATGAAAGTCGCCGCGGGGATCGGCCACGAAACCGCCGGCGATGAGCGCGCCGCGGATGTAGGCAAGCCTGCAGCAGGGACGGGCAACGATGTGCCGGGGAACACCAGCGACGAGCCCTCCCCTGCGGTCGAGAATGCCCAGCAGCACCAGAGCCTTGTCCAGGTCGGGTTGATCGGGCAGGGTAATGAGATAGTTACGGACCTTATGCAAGACCGATTTACGAACGGTAAATTCCGTTTTGAGCTTAAGGATGCGATGCGTCAGTGTGATCATCGTGCGCGCGACGGCACCCGTCTCGGTCGCGACCGTCAAACGATACCGCCCGGAGCCGGCCAGCGAAAGTGTACCGCTCACACGCGTCAGGGCGGCAAGCGTCGACAAATCGCAGTATTCACATTCGGGTTCGCAGCGCGCGAGCTCGTCACGCACCTCGGCGGTAAACGACATGCAGGCCTATGCTTTCGTGTTGGCGCGCGACAGGTCGCGATGGGAAATGCTCACGTGGTATTGGGCGCCTTCCAAATAACGTGCCGTGGCCTCGGCGATGGCAACGCTGCGGTGTTGACCGCCCGTGCAGCCGATGGCAATAGAAAGTTGTGGCTTGCCCTCCGCGATATAGCCGGGCATGACCGTATCGAGCAGCTGCGTCCAGGCCTTCCAGAACTCCTGGGTCTTGGGATGGTCCAGAACAAAGTCGGAGACTTTCTTATCGAGACCGGTCATGGTGCGCATCTCGGGATCGTAGAACGGATTGGGCAGGAAGCGAACGTCGATCATAATGTCCGCCTCGACGGGCATGCCGTGCTTAAAGCCAAACGAGAACACGTGGACGTCCATGAGCTGCTGGTCGGACAACTCGGAGAACGCCATGCGCAATTTGTTGCGCAGGGCAGAGGTGCGCAGGCGGCTCGTGTCGATGATCATATCGGCTCGATCGCGCACACCCTGCAGCTGCAGGCGCTCGCGCTGAATCGCATCGGCCGTGGTCTCCCCCGGCTTGGCAATGGGATGGCGGCGGCGGTTTTCGCTATAACGACGGATCAGCACCTCGTCTGAGGCCTCGAGAAACACAATGTCACAGCTCATTTCGCGCTCCTCGAGTGCGGCAACGGCATCGAGCAGCTCATCGAACAAGCCCTGGCTGCGCAGGTCGCAGGTGACGGCAAGATGCCTGCCCACGCCCGTATTGATGCCAACGAGTTCGGCAAGCTGGGAGATCAGACGCGGAGGCAAGTTGTCGATGCAAAAGTAGCCCATGTCCTCGAACACATGCATAGCTTGCGTGCGGCCCGATCCGGACATTCCGGTGATGATGACGATATCGGGGATGCGCTCCGAGCGCTCCGCCGCATCCATGGCATCTCCCTTTTGCATGTGCTGCCTCCTAAAAACAAGCGCGGGACCCAGCAACCCGGATCCCGCGCGGTCAATTGCCTTTAATGAGTATACCGCCCTGAGCGGATACGAGGCCTGTCTTACGCCTCAAGCGCGGCTTTGAACCAACTCGTAATACTCGTGGGGTGCGTAATGGCAGTGCCCACGACAACTGCCCAGGCGCCCGCATCAATCGCGGCGCGGGCCTCCTCGGGCGTGTGCACGCGGCCCTCGCAGATGATGGGAAGGCCGGGAAACTCCTCGGTCGCCTGACGCAGGAGCGGCAGATCAGGGCCATCGGCCATGGTGCAGTCGATGGCGGCGACACCGTGAGAAAGCGTAGTGGATACCAGGTCAAAGCCCATATCAACCGCACGGCGAATGTCCTCGATGGTGGCACAATCCGCCATCAGGAGCACGCCCTCCTCGTGCAGCGGACGGAAGGTGTCCTCGACGGTCTTGCCATCGGGACGTGGGCGATCAGTGGCATCAATTGCCACGATATCGGCACCGGCGGCAACGCAGGCGCGAGCATGACGCAGCGTCGGCGTGATGTAGACGCCCTCGTGCCCATCCTTCCACAAGCCGATGACGGGGACCTCGCAGCGGCCCTTAATGGCGGCGATGTCGGCAAGACCCTGGCAGCGAATAGCGGCGGCGCCGCCAAGCTCGCAGGCGCGAGACATCTGAGCCATAGTTTCGGGCGTACGAAGCGGCTCGCCCATATAGGCCTGAACGCTCACGACGAGCTTGCCCTTCAGGGATTGAATCAAAGGATCAACGGTCATGTTCGACTCAACCTTTCTCAAAATAGCCTTCTGAGACACCGCACCTTGACGTTCAAACCGTCGCTCGCGTACAGAAGTACGCTTCGCTCCTCTTTCACGTCAATCTGCGGCACCTCAGAAGGCGCACTTGGTAGTTATGTTTACTTCAACGAGGCAAGAAGGTGTTCGGCGGCACCGATAAGCGGCGCATCGCCCTCCAGAGAACCGATAAGGATCGGCGTGTCCTGAAGCGGGTCGAGCGCCTGGCTGGCATAGCCCTCGTGCACCGAGTCCTTCCACGTCTGCGAGCGCCAATCGGGACCCTGGTGAATCACGCCGCCCGAAAGCACGATGACCTCGGGATCCAAGATGTTGGCAAGCGAGCCCAAGCTGGCCCCCAGCGCAAAGCCGGCGTCATGGATGACCTCGGTCGCCTTTGCGTCGCCCGCACGGCACAGGTCGTTCACATCGCGACCGACCGAAGGACGGCTGGGGTCGACGCGGCCAAAACGCTCATCGTACATTCGACCAATGGAAGTGCCCGAAGCAACCGACTCCAGATGGCCGGAACGCCCGCAGGCGCAGGGAATGCCGGCGGCAGCCGAGCACTCGATGTGGCCCATATGGCCGGCAGCACCATGGAAGCCCTGCATCACGCGGCCGTTCTCGACATATGCGCCGCCGATGCCCGTACCGATGCCAAGACACAAGACGGAGAACTTGCCCTTGCCGACGCCCCAGTGGGCCTCGCCCAGAGCATGAGCCTGCACGTCGCCTACGACGGCAACGGGAAGACCGAGGTCCTCGCGCAGACGCGGCCCCAACTGAACGCCGGACCAGCCGGGCATGATCTCATTGGCATACGCGATGGCGCCCGTCTTGGGATCGACGACGCCGGCGGCACCGATACCGACGCCAAGGACCTCGACACCGGGATTCGCCTCGAGAGCAGCCTTGATGGACGCCTCGATACGCTGGAAGACGGCCTCGCCGCCCTCCTGGGCCTCGGTAGGAACCTCGGCCTCAAAAACGGGATGGGGCACACTACCGTCAGCCGGGTACTCCATGATGGCGGTCGCGATCTTAGTTCCGCCGATATCGACAGAGCAGACGTACTTGTTCTCCATGTCGCTCTCCTTCGGAGATAAAAACAACTACAGGAAATGAAGGCGGTGTAATCGCCGCAACTTGGTAAAGGTTTCCCGGGTGTCCGAGGTTGGGGTGAAAGCGGTCGGGCGTTGACCTAATGGGTCACGCTCGACCGCTTGAGCCCCAAGATCGGGTGCCCGGGGAAGCTTTACAGGAGACCGTTGTCCTGGAGGACCTTCTTAATCGCCTCGACGTTCTCGCCGGTCATGGCCTTCACCGGGCGCGGCATGGTCGGGCTGTCGAAGATACCCATGAGGTTCATAGCGGTCTTGAAGGCGCCGACGCCACCGGCATAGCCCTGGACGCCCGAGGTGACATCCCAGATGTGCGAAATCTCGTTGAGGCGATCCTGCTCGGCCTTGACGGTAGCCCAGTCACCAGCCTGAGCGGCCTTCCACTGACGCACGTAGCCCTCGGGCTCAACGTTGGCGAGACCCGGGACGGAACCGTCGGCGCCACCGAGGTAGGCGCCGTCGACAACAACCTCGTGACCGGTGAGAATGCTCATCGGATGGCCGTTCTTCTCGTTCTCCTGGACGAGGTAGCGGAACGAGATGTCATCACCCGAGGAATCCTTGACGCCGGCCAGAACGCCCTCGGCGCCGAGCTTGGCAAGGAGCTTCCAGGGGAGCTTGGTGTGGACGCACACGGGGATGTCGTAGGCGAAGATGGGCAGGTCGAGTTCCTCATGCAGGATGCGGAAGTGCTCCTCGACCTCGGTCATGCCCTGCAGGGCATAGAACGGGCAGGTGGCGACAAGCGCATCGGCGCCCAGCTCCTGAGCGACCTTGCCGTGCTCGATCATACGCTCGGTCTCGGTGTCGATGATGCCGACCAGAACAGGCACGCGGTGATCGACGATACGGACGGCCTCGGCGATGATCTGACGACGACGCTCGTCGGTGGAGAAGACGACCTCGCCCGAGGAGCCCAGGAAGAACAGGCCATCGACGCCGGCATCGATCATGCGGTTGATGCTGCGCTCAAAGGAGGCAACGTCGAGCTGGTGGTCTTCGGTATCGGGAACAACGACGGGAGGGATAACGCCGGTGAATTTCTGAGTTGCCACAAGAATCTCCTTAGTTGTCTGGCGGGCGACCCTATGCCACCCACTCTTGTTGGCAGTGTCCAGGCCGTCTAGGCCAAAGAACACGGGTAGAACGTTTGGTTAAAGAAGTCGACGACTTCGTTTTCGAACGCATTGATGCGCTCGTGAGCGTATTTGGCATAGATGATATGCCTCCGGTCACACTCAAGACCGTTGAACACGGCAAACTGGCCCTTGGGATCGCTCACGGCATCCATAAGCGATGTGCCCATGAGCACCGATCCGCGCACCCGAGACGACAGAGCCTCGAGACCACCGGGAATTGGATTGGCAACCGCCGTGCAGGCAAGGCCCCGCTCGTCCAGAGCAGAAACCGCCAGCGCGACTCCGCCGCCAAGGCCCTCGCCCCATGCAAAGATGCGGTCGGGGTCCATGCCATCAAGATTGCGCGCCACCTTCGCCAGCGCGCAACCCCAACGGACGCGCTCGACAAAAGCGGGCGAAGAAATCCCCCGCCGCAGGTCGTCCGCACCAGCAACATCGTCATCCAGCGCGAGGACGGCATACCCCATGGCGGCAAATCTCGTCATGTGATGCCAGCCGCGCACAGGCCGATCGATGTCGTGGAACATCAGGCACAGCGGCACGCGCTCAGATACTCGGGCACGACCGACGGGCTCGATCAAACGAGCGTGAATCGCATCGTCACCGAGCTCAAAGGAAACCTCGGAGTAGCGGGCATACGGATTGGCGAAATCAATCGCCGTAATGGCCAGACCTTGAATTTCAAGATCCAAAGCACATGCCTCCAAATCAGAAACATCTGCCTGAACATCACCGTGCCAGTCCCGATATTCAGCGAGCCTTGACGAAACCGTCCCAGGAATCCCCGCAAGCTCGGAGACAATCAGCCCATCGACATTGCTCTCGCACTTAGACATGAGCCTCCCCTCCCTTGCAGAAAAACGGAATGATCAGATCGTCAAAATCCTGAATCTCCTCGTGGCCAAAGCCTTCAAAGAACTCATGACGCTTTTCACAGGTCAGGTTGTTATAGACCGCAAACTGCGTCGCTGGCGGACAGACAATATCGGCTGTGCCTGTGCCAAACAGCACAGGGCATTTGACCATGGGGGCAAAGTTCTTGGAATCGAAGTACGCCAGCTTGGCATAGGCTTCGTCAATACGAGTCGAGTCCTCGTCAAACCAGCGAGACCAATAGCGCAGGCCCTCGTAGGCAATGTCGTCGGCATCCAAATCCCAGACCAGGCGGAAATCTGACAGGAAGGGATAGAGGATGGCGGCGCGATTGATAAGCTCGCTGTTAAGTGCGCAGGTCGCAATGCCCAAACCGCCGCCCTGCGACGCGCCGTTCACAAACACACGGGCAAGATCGATGCCCTCGAGCTCGCGAACGATGCGGCACAGGATGCGAATATCTTGGTGCAAGCGGACATAGTAGAGGTTGGCCGGGTCGCCGTCGATACCGGCGACGATATGGCCCGCAACCGTTGTGCCCTCAAATCCGCCAATGTCCTCGGAGGGACCTCCTTGGCCGGGGCAGTCGAGGGCGATGAGTGCCATGCCCATGCCCGCAAACGATGCCTGCTCAAACCAGCTGCGGCTTGCACCTGGATACCCATGGAACTGAAGTACCAATGGCACGGGCTCGTCCGAGACGGGTTTAAGGTACTTGGCATGAAGGCGAGCGCCACACATGCCGGTATACCAGAGGTCGAAAAGCTGGCAGGTCACGGCGTCGGTGACCGATGCCGCCTCGATCGCATAGTCAAGCCCGACGGCGTCGGCCTCGGCCATGCGATCCTTCCAAAAGAGATCGAAATCTGATGGACGGGGCATGGCGCCTCGATATTCACCAAATTGATGTTGTAGCTCCTGAGCACTTGGCATGGCTCGTGAACCCAACCTTTCGAAATCGCAACGGAGGTGCGCCCGGCAAGGAAACCGGGCGCACGGGAGGGAAAGCGAGGCTACTCGCCGAGCTTGGGATGCAGCAGCGACGGCGCAGCGCCGAGCAGCATCTTGGTGTAGGGGTCCTGGGGGTGCTGGAAGACCTGCTTGGCCTCGCCCTGCTCGACGATCTTGCCGCCATTCATAACGATGATGTCGTCAGAGATATAGCGGACCGTCTGGATGTCATGGCTGATGAACACCATGGCCAGGCCGAGCTCCTTCTTAAGGTCGGTCAGCAGGTTCAGAATCTGCGCGCGGACCGAAACGTCCAGAGCCGAGGTGGGCTCGTCGGCGATGATGGCATCGGGGTTCAGCGACAGGGCACGGGCAATTGCGACGCGCTGGCGCTGGCCGCCCGAAAGCTGGCCGGGAAGAACCTCGGCGGCAGAGCTGGGCAGACCGGTGAGCTCCAAGAGCTCCTTGACGCGCTTCTCCTGCTCGGCCTCGGTACCCAAGTTGTGGACGCGCATGGGGTCGAGCAGTTGCTCGCGAACGACCATGCGGGGGTTGAGCGCCGTGGCCGGGTTCTGGAACACGACCGAGATGACGCGGCCCATGTGGCGACGGTCCTCGGCGGTACGTTTAGTAACGTCCTTGCCCTTAAAGTAGACCTTGCCACTCGTGGGGGCCTGCAGGCCACACATGACGTTGGCGGTGGTGGACTTTCCGCAACCGGACTCGCCGACGATGCCGATGGTCTGTCCGGGCATGAGCTTAATCGTTACACCCTGGACGGCGTGAACCAGGTTGGGGTGCAGAATCGAGCCGGTACGGGTCCTAAAGGTGACGTGGACGTCATCAAGGAAGATGATCGGCTCGACGCCGTTGACTGCGGTCTCGCTCATCTAGATCACCTCCGCGTGAGGGGTCAAACCATTTGCCTTGAGCACCTCATCGGGGAGCTCGGAATAGAAGTGCTCGGTGCCAGGCACGCGCTTGAAGACCGGACGGGTGTCCAGGCCAATGCGCGGATGGCTCGAGCGGGGCGCGAAGCGATCGCCCTTGGGGAAATCGCGCGGGCTCGGAACAGCGCCGGGCACCTGGTGCAGGCAGCCCGAGCCGCTCTCGATGGACAGAACGGAGCCCAGAAGACCGCGGGTGTACTCGTGGATCGGGTTGGTGAGCAGCTCCTTGGTGGGCGCCTGCTCGATAACCTGGCCAGCGTACATAACCGTGATGTTATGAGCGACCTCGGCGACCAGAGCCAGGTCATGCGAAACGAAGATCATGGCAAAGCCGAGCTTGGCCTGAAGGTCGTTGAGCAGCTTGATGACCTGCTTCTGGACGGTAACGTCCAGAGCGGTCGTGGGCTCGTCGCAGATGACCAGCTTGGGGTCGCGGGTAAGGGCCATAGCGATCAGAACGCGCTGACGCTGACCACCGGAAAGCTCATGCGGATAGCTCTCGAGCGTACGCTTGGGGTCGAGGCCCACGAGCTCCAGGAGCTCCTCGGCGCTACGGGTGCCGCCACGCTTGGTGAGCTGCTTCATCTGAGCGGAAATGAGCATGGAGGGATTGAGCGAGGACAGGGCGTCCTGATAGACCATGGCGATATCGGTACCGCGCAGGCCGAACCACTCTTTTTTGCTCATCTTGAGCAGGTCGCGACCCTCCCAGAGAACCTCACCGGAAAGGTGCTCGTCATCATCGGTCAGACCCATGATGGCCAGCGTGGTGATGGACTTACCGCAGCCGGACTCACCGACCAGGCCCATGGTCTGGCCAGGACGTACATCAAAGTTGACATGGTCGACGACGTTGATGTCACCGTGGTGCTCAAACTGGATGCAGAAATCGCGGACCGAAAGGATCGGCTCAACGGACTCATCGGGCACATGGCGGTCGTTACGCTTGAGCTCGACATCGCGCAGGGCGCCAAGACGGGCGGACAGGGACTGAGCCTGCTCCTTGTAGGCGCGAACGGGGTCGGAGACCAGCAGGTCGGCCTCGCGGCGCTTGGAGGAATCGGTCGGATCCAGGGCGGCGGAGGGAGCAGCGGCCATGGCGTCGGTAATGCCCTCGGAGAGGATGTTGAGCGCCAGGCAGGTGATCATGATGGCCAGGCCCGGGAACAGTGCCTGCCACCAACGGCCGGCGAGCACGCCGCCGCGGGCGTCGGCGAGGATGTTGCCCCAGGTAGCGGTGGGCTCCTGGATACCAGCGCCGATGAAGGTCAGCGAGGCCTCGAAGATGATGGCGTCGGCGACCAGGGTAACGGTGAAGACCATGATCGGGGCGATGCAGTTACGCAGAACGTGCTTAATCAAAATCCACGGAGCCTTGGCGCCGGAAACGATGACCGCGCGGACATAGTCCTCGCCGTACTCGGACACGATGTTGGCACGCACGATACGGGCAATCTGCGGGGTGTACATAAAGCCGATGGCGAAGATGATCGACGGCACGGAATTGCCCAGGATGGAGACGAAGACGGCAGCGAGGGCGATGCCCGGGATGGACATGATGATGTCCAGGATGCGCATGATCGCCTCGGAAACGGACTTGCGCGAAACAGCCGCGAGGGCGCCCACGACCGAGCCGCAGACCAGAGCCATGGCAGTGGCGCCAAAGCCGATGATCAGCGAGTAACGGCCACCGTAAAGCATGCGCGACAGGATGTCGCGGCCCTTATCGTCGGTACCGAAGATAAATCCATTGCCGGGAGCCTGGCGAGCAGTGAAAATCTCGACCGGGCTATAGGGGGCAAGAAGGGGCGCCAGAATCGCGGTCAGGGCGACCAGCACCAGCACGACGGCGGCAATCTTAGAAGACAGCGTCATCTTCTTCCAGCCACCGAGCTTGAGCCCCTTGGAGGCAGCCTTCTCGAGCTGCTCGGTTTGCTTCTCTCGAATCTTTACCATAATCTACACCGTCCTGATGCGCGGGTTGATGAGCAGGTAGAGCATGTCAACCACGATGTTGATGATGATGAAGGCAAGAGCAACGACGATGACGACGCCCTGAACCAGGTTCGCCTCGTTGCCCTGAACGCCCTGCAGAATCGCAGTACCCATGCCGGGGAGGTTGAAGATGACCTCGATGACGACGGCGCCGCCCATAAGGTAACCGATCTTAAGACCGAGGGTGGTGACCGGGGTGATCAGCGCGTTGCGAAGAACGTTGATGCCGACGACGACCTTCTCGGGAACGCCGGCGCCACGGGCCATGCGGACGTAGTCCTTGTCGAGCTCCTCGACCATGGCGGTACGCACGATACGAGTCATCTGACCCGTCAGCGGAAATGCCAGGGCGATAGCGGGCATGATCATACGTCCCAGATAGCCAGCCGGGTTGGTGGTGAAGTGAGGCAGAGCACCGGACGCCGGGAGCACCTTAAGGTAGGAAGAGAACAGCAGAATCAACAGAACGGCAAGCCAGAACGACGGGGTTGCCAAGCCGGCGATGGAGAAGACGCGGATCACTTGGTCCGGCCATTTATCGCGATACAGTGCCGCGATGACGCCGAGCAAAAACGAGACGACCGCGCCGATGGCAAGACCGATGAAGGTCAGCTGCATCGTGACGGGCAGGGCCGTGGAGATGCGCTTGGCAACGGAGTTGCGGGCAGCACCATAGGTGCCCATGTCACCATGGATCAAATCGCCCATGTAGCGCACGTAGCGCACGGGCCAGGGGTCGTCCAGACCATACTTCTCATGGTACTCGGCAACCGCCTCGGGCGAGGCACCGTCACCCAACGCCGTATAGGCGGGGTCGGTCTTGGAGAACGACATAAGGAAGAACACCAGGACGGTGACGCCCAATGCCATGATCGGCAGCGCCACGAGACGCCTTCCAATCAAACGTAGAAAGTTGTTCACGTTCTCTCCCCTTTCTTTTGTCGGTAGGACCAACTGGTATATGAGTATGGATACTCATTACAAGACCCGAGCGACATCGAGGTCGCCCGGGTCTTTGTTTCAACTATGAGGACGTTGCCTTACGACCGACGCCCTACATATGACTCAAGCGAGTCTTAGGCCTTGACGGTCGCGACGCCCCTGAAGGACATGCTCGTCGTGCCGATGCCCTTGAAGCCATCGAGGGCCTCGCCGTTGGGCGCGGTGGACGGATCGTCCCAGGAAGCGGAGACGGTCTTGACGTGGACAACAGGGTACAGAACGGCGTTGTCGGCGATGATATCGAAGCACTCGTTCCACTTCTTCTGCTGCTCGTCGCCCTCGGCGGCAAGAGCCTCGTCCATGAGACCGTGAAGCTTCTCCCACTCAGCGGACTCCTTCCACGGGCAACGGGTCTGCATCCAGACGTTGTCGCCGTACCACCAGTTGAGCAGCAGGTCGGGGTCGGCGCCGAAGCAGGACGGATCGCCAGGAGCGAGAAGGATATCGTAGGCCTCGCCGCCGTCGATGGCAGCGTAGGTGGCCGGCGAGGTATCGGTCTGGATGGTCACATCGAAGCCGAGAGCGTCGAGGTCGTTCTTGACCTGGGCGGCCATGCCCTTGATCTGCTCGTTGTCGGTAGTGCGCAGGGTGATGGCGCCCGGGGTGATGCCAGACTCTTCGATGAGCTTCTTGGCCTTCTTGGCGTCAGTCTTGTACACCGTGGAAGCCTCATGATAGTTGGTGAAGCTCTTGGGCAGGTAGCAGCTGGCAGCGGTGGCAAGGCCGGCGAAGGTGTTGGTGATCATCTTCTCGGTGTCGAGCGCGTACATGACGGCCTGACGGACCTTGACGTTGTTCCAAGGCTCCTTGGCGACGTTGAACATGATGAAGCGGGTGCCGAAACCCTGAACGTTATCGATCTTGCAGCCAGCGCTCTCGAGCTGGTCGACGGCGTCAGCGGTGACGAGCTCCATAACGAGCGTGGAGCCCTCCTGCTGAGCGGTAACGCGAGCGGTGGGGTCGGTCAGGATGCTGTACTGGATCTTCTCGTCCTCGGCAGCATACTCACCGTTGTACTCGGGGTTGGGAACCAGGGTGATCTCGGTATCGGAGATAGAGTCGTACATCCAGGGGCCGGAACCGATCGGCTGCTTGGCGCGATCCTCCTCGGCCTGGGTGGCCGGGGTAACGCGGATGATGGCCAGACGATCCTTGAGCAGGGAGAAGTTCGGGACCTTGGTCTTGACCGTTACGGTGCTGGCGTCCTTGGCCTCGATGGACTCGAAGGGCTGGAAGAACGGAGCATAGGTAGCAGAAGCGGCGCAAGCGGTGTAGGAGGCAACGACGTCGTCAGCAGTGACCTCGGTACCATCGGAGAACTTAGCGCCCTTGCGGATGGTGACCTCGAAGGTAGTGTCGTCCACGGACTTGGGATCGTCGGTGGCAAGCTCGTTGAAGGTGCTGTAGTCGTGGTAATCGATGCCGTAGAGGCCCTCGATGACGTGCCAGTTAGCGCCCAGGCCCACAGCGGAGCCGGTGCTGGCGGGGTCGAAGCTGGACGGAGCGTAAGCGGAACCAGCGGTGATCACGCCGCCGCCACGGTTGGCGGAATCGGTGGAACCGGAAGCGGAACCCTCGTCGTTAGAGCTGCCACCGCAGCCGGTGAGACCAAGCCCTGCGACAGCAGCGACGCTGCCGGTGAGGCCGAGGAACGAACGCCTGGACATACCCTTGTTGATGATGGCCATGTCTTCTCCTATCAATAGAGAATCTTACCCGGGAGCACCTAGACTTGCCCCCGCGCAACTTGCGGACGATATATACCTTACCTACCGACGAACCCAACTGAGGTGCCGCGCTCGGCGACCGATACATACATACGCTTGAACGGTATTTACTACCGTTCACCGAATTCATTGACAAACGATTCGCCAGACAGTATGTATCGACGAGGTGAGATATCAGTCTTCGTCAACCCGCAGGATAGCAGGGTTATTCACCATGGCTAGTCAAACGTTTTAGCGTTAATAAAACCCGAAATCATCAGGTAATCGCCGCGAAATAAATGATTGAAAATCAGCCAATCATGTATATCAGTTGTTTAGAGGCGCGTTTAGTTTTCGGATCGGTTGGCCGATGCCTGGGCGCGCTCGGCATTCCATGCAACAAGTGCCTCGTGGACCGCTTTGGCGACATCGGCCGGAACGCCTCGAACTTCTGCAATCTCCTGCTCGCTTGCTGCGCGCAAACGCTTCATCGAGCCAAAATGGCGCATAATGGCACGTTTTCTGGTGGGTCCCACGCCCGGAACGTCGTCAAGCACCGAAACCGTCATAGCCTTATCGCGCAACTCGCGGTGGAACGTAATCGCAAATCGGTGGGATTCATCGCGAACCTGCTTGATCAGATAAAGCGATGCGGAGCCGGTCGGCAGCACGACGGGAGTCTCGTCCCACGGCACGAAGACCTCCTCATCGGCCTTTGCCAAGCCGCAAACTGGTATATCGAGGCCGAGCGCCTCAAGTTGCTTAATTGCAGCGGTCAATTGCGGCTTGCCGCCATCGACAACGAGCAAGTCGGGACGCGAGCCAAAGCGCTCGTCCGCCATGCGCTCGGGAGCATAGCGACGCCCCAGAACCTCGGACATCGATACGAAGTCGTTCGCCTCGTCCAATTCGGCCTGAATTTTAAAGCGACGATACTGGCCCTTGTCGGCACGACCGTTGGTAAATACCACCATCGAAGCGACGGTAAAGGTGCCGTGCAACGTCGAGATATCGAAGCACTCGATGCGTAACGGCGGCGCAGGCAGCGCCAGCGCGCTTTCGAGCTCCAGGAGCGCCTGATTGGTGCGATCGTCAGCATACCCCGTGCGCATCATGTAGCGCATGAGGGCATGGCGCGCATTTTTGGAAGCCATATCGAGCAGGCGGTGCTTTTCGCCGCGCTGTGGCCTATGGAGATGGCAAGAGCGTTCGCGCTTGCCCGCAAGCCACTCCCCCAACGCTTCGGCATCTTCAAGCTCGACAGGGAGATTGATCTCGGCTGGAATATCAGCCGTCTCGTCGTAATAGCGCTTAAGAAAGCCCGATTGAAGCTCTTCCTCGTCGACATCCAGGCCTTTATCGAGGATGAACTCACAAGTTCGAACCGTTCGGCCCTCGCGAACGACAAAGACACAGGCGGCAGAGATAGTCTCTTCGCGATAGAAGCCGATGACGTCGATATCGACGCTTGATGGAAAAACGACCTGTTGGCGATCGTCCAGGCCCCTAATGACTTCCAGGCGACGCTTGACGCGCGCCGCGCGCTCAAAATCGAGCGTCTCGGCTGCCTCCGTCATCTCGGACGTAAGCTCGTCGACGACATCCTTGCGATGCCCCGACAAGAAACGTTCGACACGCTTGACGTTCTTGGCATAGTCGGCAGGGGAAATCGCGCCGACGCATGCGCCCGGCCCGCGCCCGACATGGTAGTCAAAGCAGGGACGCCCGTTTTGCGCACAAATCATACCGACGATGTCTTCTTCGCCCTTATGAGATTCGACGATGCGGCGGCAGCGGCGCCATTCCGCACAGGATGCCGAGCAAATAGGAATAACCTTGCGTAGCGTATCGATGGTCTCACGCGCCGCACGGCTATCGGTATAGGGGCCAAAATAGCGCGTTCCAGGTTTATGACGCTCTCGCGTGTATTTAATAGCCGGAAACAAGTCGCTCTTGGTAATGGCGATAAAGGGATAGCTTTTATCGTCTTTGAGATCGACGTTAAAGTACGGATGGTACTGGCCAATCAGATTGCGCTCGAGCACCAAAGCCTCGTGCTCGGTCTCCACCACGATATAGTCGAAGCTCGCCACCAGCTGCATCATGAGCGGGATCTTTTGACGCTCATCCTGCAGCGTCACGTATTGACGCATACGGGCACGCAAGTTTTTTGCCTTGCCCACATAGATGACATCGCCCTTGGCATCTTTCCAAAGGTAGCAGCCGGGTTGCGTGGGAACGCGCGAAACCTGTTCGGCAAGTGTTGGAATGTTGTCGTGACCTGCCACACGCACCTACTTGCGACGAAGCAGCGCCGAGACCTCGGGCATCTTAAAGACGAAGGCAAGGCCAAAAGTCACGGCGAGCGAGACGACGCCTGCAACACAAACGTAGCCCAGGGTAATGAGGATCGAGCTGCCAAGCATTCCGACAAAGTGCTCAAGTGCCCACATGACACCGACGCCCGCGGCAGCGCCCAAGCCACCGAACAACAGGCCGAAGAAACCGCCATGTAGGATAGACTTGACCTGAAGGCCATGCAGACGACGGCGCAGCCACCACAGTGAGCATCCGACCAAGACCACGTAGTCAACGACGTACGAAAGCGCAATTGCCGGCATACCGTAGCCCAGCACCACGCCAAACAGCAGCACCGAACCGGCCTGACCGATAGCGGAGTACAAGCAATAGCGGCTATAAGGTTTCATATCGAGCAGGGCCGAGAAGCTCTTCTGCATCAGCACGACCACGCCGTAGAGCGGCAGGGAAAGTGCCAGATAGATAAGGAACTCCGACACCAGCGCCACGCCGGATTCATCGAACTTGCCGGCGCAGTAGATCATGTTGAGTGGACGGGCGAAGACGATCAGGTACATCGCAAACGGAATCAGGAAGAAGAGCATCTGGGCGACACCGCGCGAAATGCCCGTGCGGACGCTGTCGTAATCCTTCTCCTGTGCATCGTGAGAGAGTTCGGTATAGAGTGCCGTCGAAAGCGAGGCAGCGATCAGCGCATAGGGCAGCGTGTACCACAGGCGCGCATATGCGATGACGGAAGGGCCGGTCTCGGGCTGCACCACCAGCGCGGCGGCATTGGTAATGGAAGTCGAGACAAACATGCACACCGTGGCGAGCAGCGTCGGGATACCAAGCGCAATCGTCTGTCGCAGCGCGGGGTCCTTAAAGTCGATATGGATATGAGGATGCACGCCATGCTTGCCGAGCGCGGGAATCTGACAGGCCATCTGGACAAAGACGCCGAGGGTCGTACCGGCTGCGATCAAGATAATACCGACCTGCTCGCCAAATTGTGCAGACACGGGAGCAAAGCCCATAAAGCTGGCGATGACGATGACATTGTTGAGAACCGGGGCAAACGTCGACCAGAAGTAGTCGCGGTGTGCGTTGAGAACACCCGAGAACACCGAGCCCAAGCCATAAAATAAAATTTGGATAGCAAAGAAGCGGAACATGAACGCAGCGGTATCCATGCTGTCGCCATTACCCGAAAGGAACGACTGCGTCCAAATAAAGCCGGGAGCAAACACGGTGCCCAGCAGCGAGATGCCGCCCAGCACCAGAAGCAGAATACCGAGCAGGTTGCCGACATACTCGTTCGATGCCTCGCGGCCCTGCTCGCGCCTCACGCCCATATAAACCGGCAAAAACGCCGTAACGAGCATGCCGCCCATCACGAGCTCGTAGAGCATGTTGGGCAGGTTGTTGGCAACCTGATAGGAGGACGAGAGCAGCGACATGCCGATGGCGGCCGCCATGGCCCACGTGCGGATAAACCCGGTGACGCGCGACACGATGGTCAGCACGGTCATGAGGCCAGCAGAACGACCAACCGTGGAGTAGTCCGACGAGCCCATGTCGTCAGCGTCGTCTCGCGACGAAGAAGCTTCGGATGAGGGTGTCTGAGGCGCAGATTCTTTTGCAAAATGAGCTCCGCACTTCAATTCTTCCTGCGGCATCGCTCAGTCCTCTCTCGTAATCGGGGCGACCGTCGCCCCGCAAAATGCAATTAAATCATCAGGTGCAAGCTCAAGCTGATAACCACGCTTGCCTCCCGAAATAAAAATGGTATCCCAAAGGACACATGTCTCATCAATGAGCGTCCGGTAGCGTTTTTTCATACCGACCGGACTGCAGCCGCCGCGAACGTAGCCAGTCGCCGCAAGCAAATCCTTCACATGCATCATGGCCAAGGACTTCTCCCCCGCGGCACGCGCGGCGGACTTTAGATCGAGCTCGTCGGCAACAGGGATGCAGCACACGACGTGGTCGTTGGACGGCGTCACGCAGACCAAGGTCTTAAATCCTTGTCCGGGCTCCTCGCCAAGCTGCTCCGAAATCGCGACCCCCAGGCCCGCCGACTCATCACCATCGTCTTCGTACGTATGTAGAACATAGGAAATGCCGGCGCTTTCCAGCTCGCGAATCGCATTGGTTTTTGGCGTCTTTACAGCCTTTGCCATGGCATATCCTTTCCCTCGCATTCGGACGCAAGGATTAAGTATATGTCCAATTCGGCTGTATACGTCACTTCGACACAGCAAGCGCCATCGAATCACAAGGAGTCGATGGCGCCCATAAACTGAATCGCCTATTTATTGAGCATCAAGTTGAGCCTGACGCTCCCGGTCACGCCTGAGCAACGGCGCCAAAAACTTGCCCGTATAACTCTGCGGACAGTCCGCAACCTGCTCCGGTGTGCCCGAAACCACGACGGTTCCGCCGCCGTTACCGCCCTCGGGGCCCATATCGATCAGGCGGTCGGCAACCTTGATGACATCAAGGTTGTGTTCAATCACCAGCACCGTGTTGCCCGCATCGACCAAGCGCTGCAGCACATCGAGCAGCTGGCGGACGTCCTCAAAATGAAGGCCGGTCGTCGGCTCATCCAAAATATAGAACGTCTTGCCCGTCTGGCGTCGATGAAGCTCCTTGGCGAGCTTCACACGCTGCGCCTCGCCGCCCGAGAGCGTCGTAGCGGGCTGGCCCAGGCTCACGTAGCCCAAGCCTACATCGTACAGCGTCTGGAGCTTGCGCTTAATCTGCGGGATATTCCCAAAGAAGGCCAGTGCCTCGGTGACGCTCATGTCGAGCACGTCCGAGATGGTCTTACCACGGTAGGTGACCTCAAGCGTCTCGCGGTTATAGCGTTTGCCGCCGCAGACCTCACAGGGGACATAGATATCGGGAAGGAAGTGCATCTCGATCTTAATTTGTCCGTCGCCCTTGCATGCTTCGCAGCGACCGCCGCTCACGTTAAAGGAGAAACGTCCCGGCGAGTAGCCGCGCGCCTTCGACTCCGGCGTACTCGCAAACAGCGCGCGAAGATCATCCCACAGGCCAATGTACGTAGCAGGGTTGGAACGCGGCGTGCGGCCAATCGGCGACTGGTCGATATCGATAACCTTATCGATACACTCGATGCCCTCGATTTTCTTATACGGACCCACAGGGCGCGTCGAACGGTGAATGGCATTCGTAAGGGCAGGTGCGATAGTGTCGGTAACCAGGGAGCTCTTACCCGATCCCGACACGCCGGTAACGACCGTAAGCGTACCAAACTCGATCTTGGCGGTAACGTTTTTGAGGTTGTTGGCGCGGGCGCCCGTGATCTTAAGGCAGCCGCGACCGGGCTTGCGCCGTTCATCAGGCACCCGGATCATTCGTTTGCCGGTCAGATAAGCGCCCGTCATCGACTCGGGACACGCCATGATATCGGCAGGCGTTCCCGCCGCGACTACGTGTCCGCCGTTCACGCCCGCGCCGGGGCCCATGTCGATCACATAGTCGGCAGCACGAATCGTATCCTCATCATGCTCGACGACGATGACGGTATTGCCGATATCGCGTAGGCGCTCAAGCGTCTTGATCAGGCGCTCGTTATCGCGCTGATGGAGGCCAATCGATGGCTCGTCCAAAATGTACAGAACACCCATGAGGCCGGCGCCGATCTGCGTTGCCAGGCGAATGCGCTGGGCCTCGCCTCCGGAAAGCGTCGCCGAGGCACGATCGAGGGTCAGATAGTCGAGTCCGACATCGACCAGAAAACGCAGGCGCTCCAAGATTTCCTTGACGATGCGTCCGCCGATAAACTGTTGGCGCTCGGTGAGTTCCAGGCCCTCAAAAAACTCGAGCGACTCACGGCACGACAGACAACAAACCTCGTAAATGGACTTGCCGCCCACGGTGACGGCGAGCATCTCGGGGCGCAAACGAGCGCCGTGGCAGCTCGAGCACGGCTCCTCGCGGATGTACTTCTCCAAGCGCGCCTTGGTGTTCTCATTCGTCGTCTCGGTATAGCGCTCGTACAGGATATTGCGCACACCCGAGAACTTGGTGTCCCACTGGCTGCGGCGCCCATCGAGCTTTTGATAGTCGACCGAAATCTTCTGGTCGCCCATGCCGTCTAAAAACGCACGACACACCCGCGGAGGCAGATCCTCCCACGGCGTATCGACGCTCACCTTAAAGTGTTTGCAGACCGCAGCGAAAATCTGCGGATAGTAGTTAGAGTTGCCAAACAGGCTGCCAAAGACCCCGTCGGCGATCGACTTCGAGGGGTCTTCGATTAGGGCCTCGGCATCGACCGTCTTCTTAAAGCCCAGGCCATCGCACTCGGGGCACGCGCCATAGGGCGCGTTGAACGAGAAATCACGCGGCTGCAGGTCATCGATGGAGTGTCCATGCTCCGGGCACGCTAACGCCAGCGAATACTCCAGCAACTCGCCTTCGGTCCCCTCGGGAGCGTCGCGGTCGGGCAGCAAGTATACGTTCACATTGCCGTGCGCCAGCGCAGTCGCCTGTTCAACGGACTCGGCAATACGGCCCAGCGAGTTCTCGCGAATCACGATGCGGTCGACCACGACCTCGATATCGTGCTTGAATTTCTTATCCAAATCGATAGGGTCATCAAGCGAGCGAACCTCGCCGTCGACACGCACGCGGCTAAAGCCCTCGGCGCGAAGGTCCTCAAACAGCTTGGTGTACTCGCCTTTTCGCCCGCGCACCACCGGTGCCAGCACAAACGCGCGGCGGCCCTCCCCCGCCGCCAGGACCTTATCGGCGACCTGGTCGGTCGTCTGGCGCTCAATGACGCGGCCGCATTCGGGACAGTGCGGGGTGCCCACACGGGCGAACAGCAGACGCAGATAGTCATAAATCTCGGTTACGGTGCCAACCGTCGAGCGAGGGTTTTTAGATGTCGTCTTTTGGTCGATCGACACCGCCGGCGAAAGGCCGTCGATTGAATCCAAGTCGGGTTTGTCCATCTGGCCCAAGAACTGGCGCGCATAACTCGACAGGCTTTCCACGTAGCGACGCTGACCCTCGGCATAGATCGTGTCAAACGCCAGCGAGCTCTTGCCCGAGCCCGAAAGACCGGTAATGACCACGAGCTCGTCGCGCGGGATGGAAACATCGATATTGCGCAGGTTGTGTTCGCGCGCACCACGGATAACGATAGAAGAATCAGACATGGAAGCTCCTTGCCTCCTATAACCTCAAATCACACTGTCGATGAGTTTAACGCACTCAACGCGCACAGATGTTCGTAATACAAGATTCGCAGACCTTTTGCTTTGCGTGTCGGGTGCTATGTTTCTCGAAATGCCGTGGAAAGGTTAGAGTAATCTAAAACTGAACTTAATTTGCTGTAACAGAGGAACGTCCATGACCGAAGATATCCCCCTTGAAATCACTTCGAGTGGCATGGCCAATCTGCCCATATTCATCGCCGTCCTTATCGTGGCCGCCGTCGTCGTGCGCGTGTATTTTTCAATCAGACACAACGAAAAACCGCCCATTGCCCGCGTCTTTTGGTGCGCGATGCTCCTCATCCCGCTCGGCATGGTAGCTGCATGGATTACGAATCAATTGCTCGTAAATGAGGACTGTTCCCTATGGGTCCTTTCTTATTCGGCGCTCGGTGCTGCCGCCGTCATACTTCTTGTCGAGCCCTTGGTTTCGGGACTTATCGACCAAACCGATCTTGCGACGGGAACGGTTGCCTGTATTTGCCGCGACATCCTTGTCGTCGCCGCTGTTTCAGCGCTCTCGTTCGTTTCACTCGAAATTGCCTGCAACGAAACGTTCTATCGCATTCCCGCCAACTCATTCGGGTTTTCCGTTGGGCTGCTCGCGACGGTTCTGCTCTCCCTTTATTTGCTGGGACAGCATCATGGAGGCGTCATGGCCCTCGTGCCCGTCGTCTGTTGCACCCTTGGCATTGCCGAGCACTTCGTCATAACGTTTAAAGGCGAGGCCATCCTGCCGAGCGACATTTTGGCATTGGGCACCGCAATGGAAGTAAGTGAGGGATATGAGTTCACCTTCACTGCAGGAATCGTAACCTCACTCGCCCTGCTGGAGATTTCCCTGGGGCTTCTTTCGCTTATCCGACCGCGAAAGCTCCGTACGCCCGCCCATGTCTTCCCCGCAATCGCCGCTAACCTCTGCGCTTTTCTGCTAGTGACCGTTGTGGGGCTCTTGGGCTTTTCCAACATCGACTTGGAGCAGTCGCTGGATTTTGGATTTGACCGTTGGCAGCCCATCACCACGTATGCGTCTCAGGGTTTTATCACTTCGTTCACCGAAATGGTCAACGAGTTGCCCATTGAAAAGCCCGAAGACTATACGCCCGATGAGGCGCAGAGCATCGAACAGGAGCTCGCCGCCGCCTACGACAGCACGTATGGCTCGAGCGAGCAGCGCGCGGCGGCCGTTGCCCAGTTCAATGAAATCAAGCCGACGATTGTTGCCGTCATGAACGAGAGTTTTAGCGACCTTTCGTGCTTTGAGCAGCTCCAGGCGGCCGGGTACACCGGTCCCGCATTCTACAACTCGCTTCCCGACACACTTGTTCGCGGCACCATGCTCGCTTCGGTCACCGGTGGCGGAACGGCGAACTCCGAATTCGAATTTTTGACCGGAGCGACAACGGCCTTTGTCGGATTAGGCAAAATCCCCTATCAGCTGTATCAGATGAATAGTGTCAACAGCCTGGCAAAGGACCTTAAAGAGCTTGGGTATAGTACTACTGCTATGCACCCGCAAAACCCCGTCAACTACCATCGAGATAAAATCTATCAGCAGCTGGGTTTTGGAGACTTTCTTTCAATCGGCGATTTCGAAGGTGCGCCCTATTACCATGCCGGCGTATGCGACTACGCCACCTACGACAAGATACTCGACCTGCTCAGAACCGACGAAGCCCCGCAGTTCATCTTTGACGTCACGATGCAAAATCACGGCGGCTACGACTATGGCACCGTTCCCGCCGAAGAGCTGACAAACTATTGGGTCGAGGGAGCCAGCGAGGGCGCCAATAGCGCGCTCAATACCTATCTCACCTGCATCAATGCATCCGACCGGGACCTCGAGTACTTTATCAATGAGCTCCGCAATATCGGCAGACCGGTTGTTCTTGTCTTTTTTGGCGACCATCAGCCGAGCGCCGCAACGACTCTCAACGACGAGCTGTACCCTCAGGAAGATACGGCAAGCCACGCTTTCCGTATCTATCAGTCGACCTATTTCGTCTGGGCCAACTATGAAATCGCCGGCAATACCGAGCTCAACGTCTACGACACCGTCGGGGCAAACGAGATTGCAGCTATTACCCTTAATAAGATCGGCGCCCCGCTCACTGACTATCAAAAGGCCCTGCTTGCAACAAGGTCAGATGTGCCCACCATCAATGTCGCCGGCTATATTGGTGCCGACGGACTGCGCTACGACTTGGAATCTGAAGACAGCCCATACGCCTCGACGATCGACAAGCTGCAGCGCATGCAATACCTCGAGTTCGCCAGCAAAGTTCAGTAAGCCCGCCCATTCGCTTGGACCCATCGTATTGCAAGCACGCTCGGCCCAAATGCATCGCAAATGACTCCCGCTCGCAAACGAGGGTACAATGACGCTCGTGTCACACCGCGGGGCTCCGGCCCCAACATATACAAAGGAGTCATACATGGGTTGCGAGCACGCACAAGCAGCCGGCGGACAATCAACGCCGTCGCAATTTGAAGAGAATACGCTGTCGGAGGTCAAGCGCGTTATCGCTGTGCTTTCCGGCAAGGGAGGCGTCGGCAAGTCGTTTGTGACGGGCGCCATCGCAACCGAGCTCGCCCGCCGCGGCAACAAGGTTGGCATTCTCGACGCCGACATCACCGGCCCCTCCATCCCCAAAATGTTCGGCATGAGCGGACGCCATGTCCATGCCCTCGGCAACCTCATGCTGCCCGAGATCTCCGAGCACGGCGTCAAGGTCATGAGCTCCAACCTGTTGCTCCAAAACGAAACCGATCCCGTCCTTTGGCGTGGCCCGGTTATCGCGGGCGCCATCAGGCAATTCTGGAGCGAGACCTCGTGGGGCCCCATCGACTACCTGCTGGTCGATATGCCTCCGGGAACGGGTGACGTCGCGCTCACCGTTTTCCAATCGCTGCCCGTCGATGGCATCGTCATCGTCACGAGCCCGCAAGACTTGGTCTCGATGATCGTCGCCAAGGCAGTCAACATGGCCGAGAAGATGAACGTCCCTATTCTGGGCATTGTCGAGAACATGAGCTATATCGAGTGCCCCGACTGCGGCAAGAAGATCGAGGTCTTTGGTAAGAGCAAGCTCCCCGAAGTCGCCGAGCGCTACAACCTCGACATCTTGGGTCAGCTTCCCATCAATCCGTCACTCGCCGAGGCCTGCGATAAGGGTGAAGTCGAGACCGCACTGCCCGATGACATGCTGCCCAAGGCCGTCTCCGCCGTTGAGGCCATCGCCCCGCACAAGACAGACGAGGCCTAAGTGAACGCAAGCGCCTTCTATGACGTCTTGGTGATCGGCGGCGGGGCCTCGGGCCTCGCCGCCGCCATTACGGCGGCGCGTGTCGACAAAAGGGTCTGCGTCGTCGAGCGCGACGTCGCCTGCGGTCTCAAGCTGCTCGCAACCGGAAACGGCCGCTGCAACCTCTCAAACGAATCCATCGACATTCGGCGATATAACCGCCCCGCCTTTGTCGAATCCATCATGGGCCCCCAACCCGAGCAAGATCTCGAGAGTTTTTTCTCCTCGCTGGGCATCATGACGATCCGTGAGGAAGGCCGCCTATACCCGCGCTCCCTTCGCGCCGAGTCGGTTCGCGATGCACTCCTCAATGCATGCGAGCGTTTGGGCATCACCCTACTCTGCGGAACTAACGTCATTGCGGCTCATAAGGCTTCCGAAGGCTGGACGCTTCAGATCGACCGTCCCGCTCATGTACTCAAACCCAAAAAGCACGGCGACCGAAAGACGGAGCTCCGTTCGCTTCGAAAGGCGTTAGCCGATACTCCTCGCACGAGCGATGCCCTGCAGGCAAGGGCCGTGGTTATCGCTACGGGCGGCAACCCCACCGGCATCGCCGAGGTGTTTAGCCTTCCCTTGACGCCCCTGCGCCCCGTCCTGTGCCCCGTATCGGCATCAGTCGTCGGCGACCGGACGGCACTCGGAACTCTGGATGGTCTGCGCGTCCGAGCCCGCTTAACGCTCTCGCGCAGCCACGAAGAGCTCTGGCGAGAAGATGGCGAAGTGCTGTTCCGTGCCTTCGGCATCTCAGGCGTCGCCGCCTTCAATCTCTCTCGCCGTATCAACCAGGGCGACACTGTTCTGATCGACTTCTTTCCAGATTTCTCCAAAGATGAGCTGCTCGATACGCTCGAGCAGCGTGTCAACGTGCTCGGCGATTTTTCGCCCCGAAACTCCCACTGGCTTGACGGCATGCTCGCCCCGCAGCTCTCACACGTCGTCTGTACGGCATTCGAGCGGTGCCATCCCGGCTCGCGCGATGTCATCCACCTGGTCTCAATCCTCAAGCTCTTTAAACTGTCCGTCGAAGGGACGGCAGAGGAGCGCTCAGCACAGGTCACGCGTGGCGGCATATCTATCGAGTGCGTCTCGACACCCAATCTTTACGTGAACAGCACCACAGGCGCCCCGCTTTACGTCTGCGGAGAAGCGCTCGACATCGACGCCGATTGCGGAGGCTTTAACCTTGCGTGGGCCTGGATCTCGGGTATTCGCGCTGCAAGCAGCCTGTAGCCGCGCAGTCTATAATCAAAAACGCATTCGGGCCGTCTGGGATACCGGACGGCCTCTTTCTTGCCTCTAAGGAGACCTCGATGATCGAAATCACCCAAGTCAACGCGACGCTCGATGAGGCCGGCGACGAAAACGCCTGCCTTGCTATTGGCAGACGCGCCGTCAAACGAGCCCTGCGATGCGAGGATTCCCAGATTAAAGCCATTGAGCTCCATCGCAAGTCAATCGACGCCCGTAAAAAGCGAGATGTTCATTTTATTTTGAGCTTTCGAGTTGAGCTGACAAGCTCCCGACTCGAACAGGAAGTGGTCGACCGCGTCGCCGAGCGCAACCGCTCGCGCATCCGCATGGTTGACGGCGAGGCTCCTTCATTCCCCAACCCCGTCCCGAATGCACCCAAGGGGCGTCCCGTCGTTGTCGGCGCCGGTTGCGCCGGTCTCTTCGCCGCCCTGACCCTTGCCGAAGCGGGCCTTAAACCCCTGCTCATCGAGCGCGGCGACCCGGCATTTCGCCGCTCACATGCGATCGACCTCTTTCTAAAGGAGCGCATCCTCGACCCCGAGAGCAATATCCAGTTTGGTCTGGGCGGCGCGGGGACCTTCTCGGACGGCAAGCTCAATACGGGAACCAAAAATCCCGCCCATCGCCTTATCCTCGAGACCTTCGTCGAAGCGGGCGCTCCCCGCGATATTCTATGGGATGCAAAACCGCATATTGGCTCCGACATCCTCCCCGCCGTCGTTACCAGCATCTCCCAGCGCATTGAACAGCTCGGAGGAACCGTTCGCTATCGAGCGAAACTCGTTGACATTCACACTGACACATCTGGCGCCATTGTCGGTATCGACATCCAGTCGTCCCACGACGCGACAAGCGAGTCAATCAACACAAAGCATCTCATCCTTGCTTGCGGTCATTCTGCCCGCGACGTATTCGAGGTTCTCAAAACCCATGATGTCGCCCTCGCTCAAAAGACGTTTGCCATGGGCGTTCGCGTCGAACACCCGCAGTGTGATATCGATCGGGCGCAATATGGCCCCGCGGCGGGTCATCCCGCGCTCGGAGCAGCCCCCTATAAGCTCGTTACCCATCTTCCCAACGGCCGCAGCGTATTCTCATTCTGCATGTGTCCTGGCGGACAGGTTGTCGCAGCCTCTTCAGAGCCCGGCCATCTGTGCGTCAACGGCGCCAGTCTCAACGCCCGCGCCGGCCGCAACGCAAACGCCGCTCTCCTCGTTAACGTCACGCCCGACGATCTCCCCAGCGACGATCCTCTTGCAGGCGTAGAACTCCAGCGCATTTGCGAGCGGGCTGCCTATCGCCTTGGCGGCTCCAACTGGAACGCACCGGCACAGCTCGTCGGCGATTTCCTTGCAGAACGCGCCAGCACGACATGCGGCAAGGTAAAGCCCACCTATCCGCTCGGCGTGACTTGGACAGCAATCGATGAGTCATTGCCGCAACATATCATCGAGTCGCTTCGTCTGGGAATTCCCTTACTCGGCAAAAAACTGCGTGGCTACGACCATCCCGATGCCGTCCTCACCGGTGTTGAGACACGCTCGAGCTCTCCGGTCACCGTTACTCGAGACCGTCAATGCCACGCTGTATCGACCCCGGGGCTCTACCCTTGCGGCGAGGGGGCCGGATATGCCGGAGGAATCATGAGCGCAGCTACCGATGGCATCCGTTGCGCCGAAGCCCTGATCGCAGACCTCTAGCGCACGAATTCCAGCACGCAAAAGACACAGGCCCCGAGCTCCACAGGGAACTCGGGGCCTGTTCGCTATTTCTTAAACCGTGCACCCTGGCGTTTTCTGCCCGATGCGAACGTGGAACCCTTGCGGGCCTGCGAACGTAAGCGCTCGATCGTCTCGTCCTCAGACGCACCCTCGAGCATCGCCCGAATCTGAACGACAGCATCGCGCAGGCGCGCCGCCTCCTCAAAGTCCATGGCGGCAGAAGCGTTGCGCATATCCTCTTCCATGGTTTCGACGATCCGCACAAGCTCGTCATGCGGCAGTTCTTCCAACTGCTCCGCAAGTGTCTGCTCGGGTGCCACCGTTTCCGGCACGCCGCCCTCGCCCGACTCATCGGGCGTATAGAATGCGCCATGGCCAAGGGAGTCGCCCTTCGAGCGCCCCTTGGAACCCACAGTCTTTTCGGCCTCGGCAATAAAGCTCGAAATGTCGTTAATGGCCTTGCGGACCGTCTTGGGCACAATGCCATGCTCTTCGTTATATGCCATCTGAATCTCGCGACGGCGCTGCGTCTCCTCGATGGCTTCTTTCATCGAATCGGTCACAACGTCTGCATACATGATGACCTCGCCGTCGGCATTACGGGCCGCACGGCCAATCGTCTGAATCAACGAACGGCGATTGCGCAAGAAGCCTTCCTTGTCAGCGTCGAGAATTGCCACCAGCGAGACCTCGGGGAGATCCAGACCCTCGCGGAGCAGGTTGATGCCAACGAGAACATCAATCTTTCCCTCGCGCAGCGTTCGCAGGATCTCGACACGGTCCATCGTCGCCGTATCGGAGTGCATGTAGTTGACCTTAATGCCGGCATCGAGCAGGTGATCGGTCAGATCCTCGGCCATGCGCTTGGTCAGCGTGGTCACCAGCACGCGCTCCTTACGGGCCACGCGCTCGCGAATCTCGTCCTCAAGATCGTCAATCTGGCCTCGGACCGGACGAACGTCGATTTTGGGATCGAGCAGGCCGGTCGGTCGAATGATCTGTTCAACATCGTTTTGACTCACACGCAACTCATAGTCGCCTGGCGTGGCCGAGACGTAAATGAACTGCGGAATCCTCGCCTCAAACTCATCGAAACGAAGCGGGCGGTTATCGAGCGCCGACGGAAGACGAAAACCATGCTCAACAAGCGTAACTTTGCGCGAACGGTCGCCTTCGTGCATACCGCGAATCTGCGGCACCGTCACATGGCTCTCGTCGATGATGCAAAGCATATCCTTGGGGAAGTAGTCAATCAAGGTAAACGGCGGTTCACCCGGCTTACGTCCATCCAGATGGCGCGAGTAGTTTTCGATGCCGTTGCAAAAGCCCATCGTCTCGAGCATCTCGAGGTCATAATCGGTCCGCTGCTGCAGACGTTGCGCCTCGAGCAACTTGTCGGTCGCCTTGAGCTCCGCCACGCGCTTCTCGCACTCTTCGCTGATTGATTTCAGGGCCGCCTTGACCTTTGGCTTCTCGGTCACGTAGTGCGAAGCCGGCCACACGGGAATCGCTTCGTACTCACGTAGCATTTCGCCGGTGACCTCATCGATCTCGGCAATCAGCTCGACCTCGTCGCCAAAGAACTCAAAGCGCAACGGATGCTCGGCATAGGGCGGATATACGTCGACAACATCGCCGCGCACGCGGAAGGTGCCACGTGCCAGGTCATAGTCATTGCGGTCGTATTGAATGTCAATGAGCGCATGGATGAAGTCGTCGCGCTCGAGCGGCACCTTCTTATCGACGTTCGGCGCCAGGCCCGCATAGTCCTCGGGAGAACCGATGCCATAGATGCACGAGACCGATGCGACGACAATCACATCCCGTCGAGAAAGCAGCGATGCCGTCGCCTGATGGCGCAGCATCTCGACCTCCTCGTTAATCGAGGAGTCTTTCTCGATATACGTATCACTCTGCGGTACATATGCCTCGGGCTGATAGTAGTCGTAGTACGAGACGAAGTAGACCACGGCGTTGTTGGGAAAGAATTCTTTGAGCTCGCTCGCGAGCTGGGCGGCGAGGGTTTTGTTGGGGGCCATGACCAGCGTTGGCTTACCGAGAGCTTCGATGGTCTTGGCCATGGTAAAGGTCTTGCCCGAGCCGGTTACGCCCAGCAAAACCTGATAGCGGTCTCCGTCCCTCACACCCTGCACAAGCGACTCAATGGCCTTTGGCTGGGAACCTGCAGGCTCATAGGGAGACACGACCTCAAACGGCACCTCAGAGCCCTCAACGCCAAAGCGTTTGAGCTCTCCGCCAACACGCTCAACTTCAAAATCCGCCATGGATACTCCTAACTCATACATCTGCAGTATACGCAGGCGGCAGGCATAGTCCTATACGAACCGGTCGGGATAGAGGGTCTTATAGCGAACCCAGGCATTATTGACACGAATCAAATAAGCTTGCGTCTCGGGGAAGGTAATCGCGTTATGGAGCGATGTGTTTTGCTGCGCCCACCCATCGACATTGCCCATTCCGGCATTGTAAGCAGCAATAGCGCTATCCGTCGAGCCATTGAAATATGTCAGCAGGTACGAGAGATATGCGCACCCAAATTCAATATTCGAAGCGGGGTCATTCAGGTTATCGGCAGAATACTCGTCCCCGTCGACAAGGCCCTTGGCGATCATATCCTGAGCGGTTTCGGGCATAAGTTGCATGAGACCTTGGGCGCCCTGGTTTGATTCCGCCTCGGGATCCCAGTTTGATTCCGACTTGATGACGGCACATACCAGATACGGATCGAGATTATGCGAAATGCTGGACTGCTTTACATACGCCTCATAGTCAATCGGATAGAACGGTTTAAAGAAAGCGGCGGGAGCACACGAGTAAACGAGCGAGATAAGGCCAAAGACGAAAACGACAGTCAGGGGCACAAGGCGATACCACGTAAAGAAGCGCGTCTTAGGCATCTGTCGTCCCCTTATCCGTAGCGTCCATAAGGCCATGGCGGGCAAGCCATGCGTCCAGTTGTACAAAGAGCGAGCTATCGCCCGCCGCGTTATCAATCACGGTAGTGGCTAGACTGCAAAGCGAAGACTCATCGGGCTGGCAAGCACAGCGAGCATCAAAATCGGATGTCTCCATACCACGGTGAATAGCGCGTTCGCGACGGACCTCCAAAGGAGCGCTAACAACCATAATTTCATCCGCAAGGCCAAAGGCGTCCTCAAAGCCAGCTGGAGCAGATACTTCGACCGCCGCAAAGGGATAGCGAGGAGTCGAAACCGTACAGCAGACAGGATCGAGAATCCTCAGCGAAAGCTGCTCAATGAGAACGGGGTGCACAATGCTATTGAGCCTTGCAACCGCATCAGGAGAGGCAAAAGCTCGAGAAGCGAGGATGTTACTTCGAACGCCGCCCTCCTCGTCCAAAATATCCCAGCCAAACTCTTCAGCAAGAGCATTGACGATATCCGACCCCGGCACGTACAGCGATTTGGCAAGAACGTCTAAATCAATAAGCAGGGCTCCGCGAGATTCCAGATAGCGGCAGGCAGTCGATTTACCCGAAGCAATATTGCCCAAAACAAAAACGGTAAACATCAAGCCCTCCCTAACGTCAATGCGAGATATTATCGCGCAAATACAAAGCGACAGTTCAAAAAACAGCCAAACAGTAAGAGAGTCAAAAGAAGGGCCCGTTCACAAGGGACAGCTTGTATATAACGCAAAAAAGGGGGAGGCCGCGAGGCCTCCCCCTTCTACATTCCCAATGGCGGCTCGGTGCCGTCCACCGGTCAGCGGCGCCCTGGCCTCCCACGGGCTGACCCCGCAGTACTCTCGGCGCGATGGGGCTTAGCTTCCGGGTTCGGAACGGGACCGGGCGTGCCCCCCATGCTCTGGCCGCTGACCGGTGGGCGGCGCCCACCGTTCTCGGTGTCCGGGTGTCTCTCTCACGTGCCCTGGGGGCCGCATGGCGTATAGGAAAGGTGACTCGGGGGCATCCTCGTGCCCGGACCGCGCATGGGCGCTGGGTCCCGCGGGCCGCGAGGTGCGGTTCCGGAAGAGCTCGGGCGATTAGTGCGGCTCGGCTGAGGACGTCGCCGTCCTTGCACCTGCCGTCTATCGACCAGGTAGTCTACCTGGGCCCTTACCGGAAGGAGAACTAATCCCTGGAACGGCTTCCCGCTTAGATGCCTTCAGCGGTTATCCGCGCCGCACGCGGCTACCCGGCCGTGCCGTTGGTCGACAACCGGTTCACCGGAGGTGCGTCCACCCCGGTCCTCTCGTACTGGGGGCAGCCTCCATCGATTCTCCTGCGCCCACGGAGGATAGGGACCGAACTGTCTCACGACGTTCTGAACCCAGCTCGCGTACCGCTTTAAACGGCGAACAGCCGTACCCTTGGGACCTGCTCCAGCCCCAGGATGCGATGAGCCGACATCGAGGTGCCAAACCTTGCCGTCGATGTGGACTCTTGGGCAAGATCAGCCTGTTATCCCCGGAGTACCTTTTATCCGTTGAGCGACGGCCCACCCACTCGGGGCCGCCGGATCACTAGAGCCTGCTTTCGCACCTGCTCGGCTTGTGGGCCTCGCAGTCAAGCCCGCTTGTACTCTTGCATTCAAAAGGACGGTTGCCGACCGTCCCGAGCGGACCTTCGCGCGCCTCCGTTACCCTTTAGGAGGCGACCGCCCCAGTCAAACTGCCCGCCTGGCACGGTCCCCGAGCCGGTTGACGGCCTCGGGTTAGGACGCCGGTCGCGCGAGGGCAGTATTCCAAGGGCGGCTCCCCGGGGGCTGGCGCCTCCGGATCTGTGCCTCCTGCCTATCCTCTACACGCGGGACCAGCGGCCAATGCCAAGCTGCAGTGAAGGTTCACGGGGTCTTTCCGTCCTTCCGCGGGTAAGTCGCATCTTCACGACCAGTGCAATTTCACCGGGTCCATGGTCGAGACAGCGCCCAAGTCGTTGCGCCTTTCGTGCAGGTCGGAACTTACCCGACAAGGAATTTCGCTACCTTAGGACCGTTATAGTTACGGCCGCCGTTTACCGGGGCTTGGCTTCGGGGCTTCGCCTTGCGGCTAACTCCTCCGCGTGACCTTCCGGCACCGGGCAGGCGTCAGACCCTATACGTCGCCTTGCGGCTTCTGCAGAGTCCTGTGTTTTTGGTAAACAGTCGCTTGGGCCTCTCCACTGCGGCCCGCCTCCGCTCCCGGAGCAAGTCCGTTCACGTACGCGCGGGCACCCCTTCTCCCGAAGTTACGGGGCCATTGTGCCGAGTTCCTTGACCATGGTTGACCCGATCGCCTCGGTATGTTCTACCCACCCACCTGTGTCGGTTTGCGGTACGGGCGCGCACGCGCCTGCCTAGGGGTTTTTCTAGGGACCTCGGGCTCACTCGCTTCGCTTAAGTGCTTCGTCCGGAGCCTCGCCCTCGTGCGGACCGGATTTCCCTGGTCCGCGGGCCGCGCTCCATCACGGGGACGTCCAGAACCCCGCCGAGCCACCCCCATCCGTCGCCCCGTCGGTCGTAGCGCCGCGTGCGCGGTGCAGGAATGTCTGCCTGCTGCGCGTCGGCTACGCCTTCCGGCCTCGCCTTAGCCCCCGACTGACCCTGGGAGGATTAGCCTTGCCCAGGAAACCTCGGGTTCACGGCGGACGAGTTACTCTCTCGTCTCTCGCTACTCATGCCAGCATTCTCACTCCCATGCGCTCCACCGCCGGTCGCCCGGCGGCTTCACCGCCCATGGGAAGCTCCCCTACCGATTCTGAAAATCAAAATCCCGCCGCTTCGGTGTCCAGCTTAGCCCCGTGTATTGTCGGCGCATGTCCACTCGACCAGTGAGCTGTTACGCACTCTTTGAATGCATGGCTGCTTCTAAGCCAACATCCTGGTTGTCTGGGCGGACGCACATCCTTTGCCACTCGGCTGGAACTTGGGGACCTTAGCGGGCGGTCCGGGCTGTTTCCCTCTCGAGCACACAGCTTAGCCCACATGCTCTGACTGCCGCGCTCTGGGCCGCCGGCATTCGGAGTTCGGTTGGATTCGGTAGGCGGCGAAGCCCCCTCGTCCATCCGGTGCTCTACCTCCGGCGGTGAACGCGCGACGCTAGCCCTAAAGCTATTTCGGGGAGAACGAGATATCTCCGGGTTTGATTGGCCTTTCACCCCTATCCGCAGGTCATCGCCGCCGTTTTCAACCGACGTGCGTTCGGCCCTCCACGGGGTCTTACCCCCGCTTCAGCCTGCCCACGGATAGCTCACCCGGCTTCGCGTCCGCGGCGCGGGACTCAAGTCGCCCTGTTAAGGCTCGCTTTCGCTACGGCTCCCTTTCGGTTAACCTCGCCCCGCGCCAGCGACTCGCTGGCTCATTCTACAAAAGGCACGCCGTCACACCATAAAGGTGCTCCGACTGCTCGTGGGCGCACGGTTTCAGGTACTGTTTCACTCCCCTCCCGGGGTGCTTTTCACCTTTCCCTCACGGTACTGGTGCGCTATCGGTCACAGGGTAGTACTCAGGCTTGGATGGTGGTCCACCCAGGTTCGGACCGGGTTTCACGTGCCCGGCCCTACTCAGGGACCGCGTCGCGCCGTCCGGTCTGGGTTCGCGTACGGGGCTGTCACCCGCTGCGGCCGGCCCTCCCATGCCGTTCCGCTCCCCAGCCGGACCTGCGCCCGGGGGCGGCAGCCCCCGGATGCGCGGCCCTGCAACCCCGTCGGCGGAACCCCTGCCGGGTATGCCCGCTCGACGGTTTGGCCATCGGTCCCCTTTCGCTCGCCGCTACTCGGGGAGTCTCGAGATTGATTTCCTCTCCTCCGGGTACTTAGATGTTTCAGTTCCCCGGGTTGTCCTCCCGGCCCCTATGTGTTCAGGATCGGGATATCCGTACTGCTACGGATGGGTTCGCCCATTCGGAGACCCCCGGGTCGAAGGATGTGTGCTCCTCGCCGGGGATTATCGCAGCTTGCCGCGTCCTTCATCGGCTCCCTGTGCCAAGGCATCCGCCGTGCGCCCGTGGTATCTTGCGGGACCGCATCGGGCCCGCGGGATATCCACGTGTCGCTAATAAAAATTAATCGATATCATGAATAGCGCTCGTATGTCGCAATTCGGGTATCTCATACCGCGGCACAGTAGTTGACTGTGCTCGCGATCAGATGCTCCTCACTCATGTATAAGTGAATTCTTCTTGTTTGGATCGGATGAATGATTGCTATCATTCTTGATTTAATCGCAGAAAAGAATCGAGTCTGGAAGAATTGGATCTTCCATCTCTCTCCTATCGCTATGCGGCTCTCAAGGTACGCGGGTGCGACCCCGGGGACCGGGTGCTGCGGGGAATCATCCTGGCGGACATCTACCGGACGGGCTCCTGCCCTCTATTCGAGTTAAAGTTTGTCTCTCTAAGAATGTATCTCCCTAGAAAGGAGGTGATCCAGCCGCACCTTCCGGTACGGCTACCTTGTTACGACTTCACCCCCCTCACCCTCCACACCTTCGGCGCCTCCCCCCTCTCGGTTGGGCCGGCGACTTCGGGTGCAGACGACTCGGGTGGTGTGACGGGCGGTGTGTACAAGGCCCGGGAACGCATTCACCGCGGCATGCTGATCCGCGATTACTAGCAACTCCGACTTCATGGGGGCGGGTTGCAGCCCCCAATCCGAACTGGGGCCGGCTTTCCGGGATCCGCTCCCCCTCGCGGGGTGGCATCCCTCTGTACCGGCCATTGTAGCACGTGTGCAGCCCAGGGCATAAGGGGCATGATGACTTGACGTCGTCCCCGCCCTCCTCCGCCTTGACGGCGGCGGTCCCGCGTGGGTTCCCGGCATCACCCGATGGCAACACGCGGCGGGGGTTGCGCTCGTTGCGGGACTTAACCCAACATCTCACGACACGAGCTGACGACAGCCATGCACCACCTGTATGGGCTCCTCTCGGCCACGGGGTCTCCCCCGCTTCACCCATATGTCAAGCCCTGGTAAGGTTCTTCGCGTTGCTTCGAATTAAGCCACATGCTCCGCTGCTTGTGCGGGCCCCCGTCAATTCCTTTGAGTTTTAGCCTTGCGGCCGTACTCCCCAGGCGGGACGCTTAATGCGTTGGCTGCGGCACGGGGGGATCGTCCCCCCACACCTAGCGTCCATCGTTTACGGCTGGGACTACCAGGGTATCTAATCCTGTTCGCTCCCCCAGCTTTCGCGCCTCAGCGTCGGTCTCGGCCCAGAGGGCCGCCTTCGCCACCGGTGTTCCACCCGATATCTGCGCATTCCACCGCTACACCGGGTGTTCCACCCTCCCCTACCGGACCCAAGCCGCGGAGGTTCCGGGGGCTTCGGGGGGTTGAGCCCCCCGCTTCGACCCCCGGCCTGCCGGGCCGCCTACGCGCGCTTTACGCCCAATGAATCCGGATAACGCTCGCCCCCTACGTATTACCGCGGCTGCTGGCACGTAGTTAGCCGGGGCTTCTTCTGCAGGTACAGTCTTGACTCTTCCCTGCTGAAAGCGGTTTACGACCCGAAGGCCTCCGTCCCGCACGCGGCGTCGCTGCGTCAGGGTTCCCCCCATTGCGCAAGATTCCCCACTGCTGCCTCCCGTAGGAGTCTGGGCCGTGTCTCAGTCCCAATCTGGCCGGTCGGTCTCTCAACCCGGCTACCC